>JACXTT010010232.1_pt1 | contig 12694 bp, 15 predicted proteins | sample 9270951 | NCBI WGS metagenome assembly JACXTT01 (sample SAMN15532306, study PRJNA645909) | rock metagenome | isolation source: weathered quartz diorite | place: Puerto Rico | collected 2017-06-21 | reverse complement strand
GGGGCATACAGCATCAGCAAATTTGCGCTGCTGGGGTTTTCAAAAAACCTGCGGGAGGAAATGAAGCCTCATGGTATTAAAGTAACCGCCGTTATTCCCGGTGCCGCCTATACCGATTCGTGGGCAGGCAGCGGCGTGGAACCCCGGCGGATTATGACGGCCGCAGATGTGGCCACCATGCTGTATGCTGCTGCGCAGCTTTCACCGCAGGCCTGCGTGGAAGATATTATCCTGCGTCCGCAGGAGGGCGACCTTTGAGCCCCATTTAACAGTGTTTTAACCGCAGCAGGATTTAGCCGCCTACGGGCATAAAGCTATCTTTGCAGAGCCGTAAACGGCAAACTACAAGCCGCAAGCAGCCATTGCCGCGAAAACTTGTAGCTTGCGGCCTGGGGCTTGCAGCCTCCGCCGGCCGAAGAAACCGATAATTGAGATGCGTATAAGGAAATCGTTACTTTTTTTATGCTTACTGCCCGTTAGCCTGTCCGTTTCGGCCCAGGTAAAATTTTCTACCATCATAGATCAGAAGGAAATCAGCAAAAGCGATTACCTGCAGGTGGAGTACATGGTAGAAAATGCCCAATCGGTAGAACAGCTTATACCGCCTTCTTTTGAGGGGTTTACCGTTATCGACGGCCCCACCCGCCAAAGCAACACAACCGTTATAAACGGCGCCGTTTCCAGCATGCTGGGCATCAGCTTTATTTTAAAACCAACAGCCACGGGCCGGTTTACCATTCCCGGTGCAACAGCAATAGCCGACGGAAAGCAACTGCAATCCAATAGTGTGGTGGTGCACGTTACCAATGGCCCCTCGCACAACCGCCCCCAGGCACAGCGGGGTTTTCCGGGTTTTTCGCCCTTCGGTATGCCTATGCCGGAAGAAGCGCCGGAAGTAACTGAAGACTACCTGCTGAACCCCGGTGACAAAGCATCCGATAAGATTAAGAATAACCTGTTTGTAAAACTGGATGTAAGCAAAACCAGTGTATGGCTGGGTGAGCCGTTTATTGCCACGTATAAATTATACTCCCGGTTAAAATCGGAATCAAGGATCACTAAGCGCCCCTCGCTCGATGGGTTTAGTGTGTACGATATGGTGCAGCCGGAAACGAATGTGCCTACAACAGAAAAAATGAACGGTAAGGAATACAATGTGCATATCATCCGCAAAGTGCAGCTGTACCCCTTGCAGGACGGGAGTTTTGTACTGGACCCTGCCGAGCTGGACAATACCGTGCATTTTATACGGGTAAACAGCGGGGGCGGCAAAAACAATATGCAGCAGATGATGGACGACTACATGAACGATGTAGCTGTTGGGCAGCCGGAGGAACTGCAGGTTTCGCTTTCATCCAAACCCACTACCATTACCGTGAAGCCACTGCCTTCGGCAGGCAAGCCGGCGTTTTTTGACGGCGCCGTAGGAAGATTTACCATCGGCGCCCTGCTGGATTCGGCTTCCGTGGGCGCCAATGAAATAGCCCGGCTCAAGGTTGTTGTAATGGGCGAGGGCAACCTGCCGGTCATCAACGCCCCGCAGGTCAACTGGCCGCAGGGTATTGACCTGTACGACCCCGCGATAAAAGAAGACGATGATAAAACCATTTTCCCCATCAGCGGCAAAAAGGAGTTTGATTTTTCTTTCAGCGTAAAACAACCCGGCGCGATAACGATACCCCCTATACTATTTTCCTATTTCGATCCCCGTAGCGATACCTATAAAACCGTTCATACCGATTCGCTCCGGCTGGTAGTAACCAAAAGCAATAAGCCTGCCCGGCATGTGGTTATTACAGATAGCGCTGCTGCAGCGGCTGAGGCTGATAAGGAAAAGGGCAGCGGCCGCAGCAGGCTGCTCATTTACCTGCCTATGGCTTTCCTGCTGCTGGTAGTATTAGTTATAGCCTGGGGTAAGCGGCAAAAGAAAGCCCCGGCACCTGCCCCGCCTCCGGCTGCTCCAGAACCGGTAGTGGCTGCCGACCCGTTTGAAGCGGCCAAACAGGCATTGCACGAGGGCAACAGCCAGTTGTTTTACCGGGAAACGGGCAAGGCGATATGGAATACCCTGGCGGAGCAATTGCAGCTGGGCAGCAGCCAGCTGAATAAACCGGTGGTGACCCGGTTGCTGAGCGAAAAAGGCGTGGCGCCTGCCGTGCTGGAACAACTGGATGAACTGCTGCTGGAAACGCAGGTGGCCCTGTATACCCCGGTACATTCTGAGCACGATATGAAGGCTACGCTGGCAAAGGCGGAGGAGTTTGTAGGAGCTATTAGTTAGCTTATTCACTATATTTATACCCCACTCCCCTTACCGAATGAAAATACCGGGGGTTGCGGCTGTCTTCTTCAAAATACTTACGGAAGTTAAGAATGAAATTATCGATGGTGCGGGTGGTAGGATATACATTGTAGCCCCAAACGGTTTGAAGGATCTTTTCGCGGGGCACCACTTCGTTTTTGTTTTCAATAAGCAGTTTCAGCAGCATGGCTTCTTTCTTGCTGAGCTGTATGCGCTCGCCGCTTTTGCTCACGGCTTCCTGCGCTTTGAAGTCAACGGCGTTTTTGCCAAAATGATATACGTCGCCGATATTCTCTTTATCCTGTAGTTTTTTATTTTTCTCAATCAGCTTTTGCACGCGCAGCAGCAGCTCTTCCAGGTTAAAGGGCTTGGTAAGATAATCGTCCGCCCCTTTTTTTAATCCCAGTACGCGGTCGGCCGAAGTGTTTTTGGCGCTGAGTATCAGTACGGGTATTTCATTGTTTTGTACGCGGATGGATTCCAGCACTTCAATACCATCCATTTCGGGCAGCATGATATCGAGTATCATTAAATCGAAATACTGGTTCTGCAATACTTTTACCGCCTGTATGCCATCGGTGGCCGATACTACCTGGTATCCTTCCAGCTCCAGGTTGAGCCTGAGGGCCTCGTGCAGGTTTTCTTCATCTTCTACCAGTAATATGGTGGTATCGTTGCTCATAGCGAAAAATGCACGGCAAAAATACTGCCTGTGGGGGTATTGTTTGTCACGCCAATGTCCGCGTTATGGTCGGCTGCTATTTTTTTACAGAGGTATAATCCCAGCCCGGTGCCCTTGGTTTTTCTTACCTGCTCATTGCCGATGCGGTAAAAGCGGTCGAATATCTTTTTCTTTTCATTGTCGGGAATGCCCGGTCCTTCGTCGGCCACTTTCAGGATAATGTGGCGGTGTTTTTTTTCAAGTGAAAGCCGGATAAGGGAAGCCGCGGGCGAATACTTAACGGCATTTTCCAGCAGGTTGTTGATGAGTATTTCCAGCAACAGCGGATCGCCTTTTATATCGATGGCCTCCCCGGCATTGGCTTCAATGTGCCGGTCGGGAAAGCGCCGGTTGAAATCGTGCAGGCAGGTATTGATGAGCAGCGAAAAATCGAGGTCTTCCTTTGCTGCGCGGTGTCCGCCGGCTTCCAGCTGCGAGGAAACAAGAATATTATTGGCCAGGGCATTGAGGCGGTTGGCTTCCTGCAGGGTGGCCTGTACCAGCTTTTGCTGTTTGGCTTCGTCCAGCTTATGGCGCAGCAGGGTTTCCAGGTTTAGCTTGGCTACTGCAATGGGGGTTTTTAATTCATGCGTTACGGCCATCATAAAATTCTGCTGCTGCTGCGAGCTTCTTAATTGCCGGCGAACGGCCCGGTACAGGAAGATGGCGGCAATTAAAATGAGCAGTAAAAAAAGGGAGCCTTCGCCGATGTACTGGGCGCTTTTTCGTTTTTCCTCCACAGTGATGACATCCAGTTTATGCAGGTATGCGGGGTCGCCGGCGCTGAGCTCCGCAATTTTAAAGGATGCCACCTGGTGGTTCTGCTGCTGCAGGGCGATAAACCACCAGATGGTTTCGGCTATAATGTACAATAGCAGGAACCAGTATACGATGGTGGCGATGGCCAGCGCTTTCTTTTTTAAGATATTGCTCAGGTATGCCATTATTGGGCTTTCTCTACCCGCAGTCCTATATTAATAACGTGTTGCAGGGGGTCCTGCCGCATCACCTGCTCCACGGCAAAACGGTAGTCGCCGCTCCGGCGAAAGGCTACCGGTGTTTCGGTCAGCCTGATGCGGTGTTCCCAGATATCGTCCATACCGCTGCCCAGCCAGCCTTTGTCGTTGGTGGCCAGGCGCAGATCTACCTGCCGGGTATAGCTGGTATCGGGACCGCTCCGGTAGAGCTTCAGCCATACATTGTTAAAAGTATAGGCATCGGTGTGTCGGAATACCAGGTAGATATTATAGAGGGAAGCAGTATCGCTGATGTGAAAGTCGAATGCGGGCTTTTCGCCACCGGGCCATTGCTGGCTTTTGAAGGAAACGCTTTTTTCGAATGTATCCAGCGATGTGCAGGCTGCCAGGCAGGGTCCTGCCAGTACAGCAAACAGCATTAAACGGGTAAACAGCTTCATGCAGCAAAAATAAGTCAAGATGAAATACAGGATTATCCTTTTATAATACGTTCAGCACCTGTTCTTTAGCTTTTTCCAGCTCATCTTTCATCATCACTACGCATTTCTGGATGGTGGAATCGTAGGCTTTGGCGCCGGTCGTATTTATTTCCCGGCCTATTTCCTGGAGGATGAAGGATAGTTTTTTGCCTTTTTCTTCTATGTTTTCATCCAGGATGCTGAGAAAATATTCGCAGTGGTTCTTCAGGCGCACCTGCTCTTCGCTGATATCAATCTTCTCAATGTAATAAATGATTTCCTGTTCCAGGCGGTTGGCATCGTAGTTTTCCTTGCCCACGTTTTCTTCCAGTTTCTGCACCAGGCCTTCCTTTATTTTTATTTTGCGCTGGGGTTCCAGTACGGAAATGGTTTCCTGTTGCTTTTGAATATTGGCAATGCGGAGCCTTAAATCATCTTCCAGCGATTTTCCTTCTTCGTGGCGGTGGTTGGTTAAATCGGCAATGGCGGCTTCAATGGCTTTCTGGAAGGCTTTCCACTCTTCATCGTTCAATGTTTCACCGGTAGGGGTAATGACTTCAGGCAGCTTTATGAGCGTGCTGAGTATGGCGGAGGGGTCGAGGTTCAGTTCTTTCGATAATGCAGCAATGGGTTTGTAATAGGCTTTGGCCAGCTCGGTATTGATGCTAACGGGCTTGCTGCCGCCGCTTTCTTTAAGGCTGATAGAGCAATCGATGCTGCCCCGGCCCATTTGCGTGGAAATGATTTTACGGATTTCAAACTCGAAAGGTTTAAGAAAAGCCGGCATCTTGAGCATGAGTTCAAATTGCTTACCGTTGAGCGACTTTATATCTATCAGGAATGTTTTATCACCTACTGCTTGTTCCACTCTACCGAAACCGGTCATTGATTTCAACATAATTGCTGGTTTTTCAGCAAGGTAAAGCAATTAGTTTAATAGTTCACAGTTATGGGTTCTTAGTTGAACGGCGGCGTAAAGGCCTTTTGGAAGCTGCGGGATGGTATGCTGCATAAAAAAAAGCCCCGCAGAAGCGGGACTTTTATTATTTGGATGGGTTAGTAAGTACAGGAAATAGTAAGTTTCCCTCCACAATATTAAAAATAATTTTCCCTAACCAAGAAATTTTGGGCATAAATTTTATTCACATTTTTTTTTGGCTTGTGGATAATAGCCCCTTGAAATGGAGTTATTGCCACGATAAAAAGACAATGAAAGCAGCGATATAACGGTAATGATAGCATAAGCAGGATAAGGACATTTCATGAAAGTATTGATACTACTGCATTTCATGCGATGCCGTTTTTTTATACCCTATACGAGGTATAGGAATATCTGAATGATGCGGTAACGTGTTTCTACGATCCCGATGGTCTAAAAATAATTTTAACCCGCCCCGATTTTTTTTGGTTAAAAGGGTTAACGCGGGCTAAAAAAGGGTGGATTCGTGTAATAGGGCGCCCGGTTCTTACCTTTGCACAAATTTTAACGTATGCGTTTTCCTTCTCCCGTTCCGATGCAATGGCTGGCCGGTTTTCTCGGCGCAGAGCTGATAGGTAATAAGGATGGCCAGGCCACCGGTATAAACGAGATTCATAAAGTAGAGCCGGGAGACCTGGTATTTGTAGACCATCCCAAGTACTATGCTACCTGTATTCATTCGGCTGCCGGGTTTATTATTATCAATAAAGCCGTGCCGGTGCCCGAAGGCAAGGCGTTGCTGGTGGTAGAGCAGCCTTTTGAAGCGTATCTTAAAATTGTACGTCATTTCAGGCCCTTTGAACCGGCGGTAAAAGCAATAAGTGATTCGGCACAGGTGGGCGAAGGCAGTTATATAGCGCCCAATGCTTATGTGGGGCATCATGTAACCATCGGGAAGCACTGCGTTATTCATCCCGGCGTGGTTATACTCGATTACTGTGTTATTGGCGATAACGTGGTTGTACAGGCGGGCACGGTTATCGGCTCCGATGCGTTTTATTACAATACAAAGAAAGATCGCGAGGTATGGTACCGCAGGATGGAGAGCTGCGGCCGGGTGATTATTGAAAACGATGTGGAGATTGGTGCGGGCTGTACCATCGACCGGGGCGTTACGCACGATACGGTAATAGGGCGCGGCACCAAGATGGACAATATGATCCATATTGGTCATGATACGGTAATTGGTAAAAACTGTTTGCTGGCGGCCCAGGTGGGTATTGCCGGCGCGGTAGAAATTGGCAGCGGCGTGGTGCTCTGGGGCCAGGTAGGCGTGAGTAAAACGCTTACTATCGGCGATAATGCCGTGGTATATGCTCAAAGCGGGGTGCCTGCTTCCATCGAGGGCGGAAAAGTATATTTTGGTTCGCCGGTAGAAGATGCCAAAACGAAGATGAAGGAACTGGTATGGATAAAAAGGATACCGGAGATATGGGAGAAGGTAAAAGGCCTGTGAATGGTCAATAGTGAATGGTGAATGCGGGATCGCTATTGACTATTCACCATTCACTATTTACGGGTTGTAATCATACGGTAATACATCTCCCAGTTTCTGCCAGCTCCAGTAGCCGGTATTGGTAACATCGTTCTGGTCGTAGAAATAGCCATTTTGCTGGATAATGAATCCATCGCTGATATCGAGTATGCTGATTTGCGAGCGCAGGGTATTGGGCAGGTGGCTGCTGAGCAGGTAAAGCGGGTCGGGCAGGGCGTTTTTGTACAGCACGCGCAGCCGGCCGTTGTAGTTAATCTCCACGTCTTTATTTTCCACCACGCGATATAGGGCGCTGTCGTACGGATCATCAATGGGATAGGTTTTGAGCGTTTTGGAGGCGCTGTCTACCCGTTCTATCACAAATCCTTCGTCGGTAAGGGTGCTGTCGTACCAGCTTCGTACAAAATGCAGGCGCGAGCCGGCATAAGCGTTGGCGCGGTTGTCTTTCCAGGCGCCTTTGGCAGAGTCATTGCCGCTCAATTCTTCAAAAAAGGGGAAGCCGGTATAAGTGCTGATATCGGTATTGTACTCATGGGCAAACGTATCCAGCTGGAATTTTATTTTGTAGCCCAGCGCATTGTTTACAATCACCAGGTCATCCGTCGCCTTTACCTTGAGGCGGTTACGTTTTTTATAAAAATAGAATTGCAGCACTTCCGGGTTCTGGATGCTGCATTGCAGGGCATTAGGCGAGGTGCCAATAAAATGGTCGAAGAAAAACTGCCCGTATTTTTTATAGCCATCGGCTACCATGGCACTCCCGGTAACGGCTACCTCCTGCAGGCTTTTATCTTTGGGTTTGAGGGCCAGGGGCAAATTGGCCGCATTAGGGCCATGTATACGTAATATCATGGTTTCGTAGCTGGTATATGATACAACCAGGTCATATCCTCCATTGGGCAGGTAGAGGGCAAAACTGCCGTCGCTTTTTGAAATGGTGCCAAAAGTGGTGTTCTGGCAAAATACCGAGGCGCCAGCCAGCGGGAGACCGGTAGACGAATCGGTGATGGTGCCGCTAACGGCAAACTGGTTGTCGGTTTGACCCAACGCGCTGCCGGCAGCGAAAATCAATAGCAGGAAAAGCAATTTTTGCATAGAATGAAATTGAATATATAATTGGTAATTTACCTAATCCCTGCATGGCAGGCGGGGGATTTTGCAATTCCGGGCATATCTTAACAAATCAAAAACATTGCCGGAAAACTTTAAAGGGCTTGTAAGTAGTGGTTGCAGGCGTTTTCAATGGCGGCCTGCAGCGGTGTAATGGTAAAACCCGGGAGGGCCTGGCGCAGCTTACTATTGTCGAAATGCGTTTTGCTCTGCGCTACCCGGGCGCTTTCTTTGGTGAGCAGGGGTTTTTTGCCCGAAAAAGAGGCTTTTAGCTTTTCCATCCGCCAGGCAATTTCGCCGAGGAAAGGCGTTGCTTCGCGGTGCGGCCGTTTTTTATGAAAGCCGTCGGCAATGGCGTCAAACAACTGGCGGAACGACCAGTTATCGCCGTTTACAATAAAGCGTTCACCGCTTACCGTACTTTCCATTAACGCAATAGCGGCGGCGGCAACATCTTCTACCGCTACAAACCCGTTGATGCCGTTGGTATACCAGGGAAATTCGTTGTATACGCTTTTAAAAATAGCGCAGCTGGAACTGTTCCAGTTGCCATAACCGATAATGGTAGACGGGTTGAGCACAACGGTGCTGAGCCCTTCGCCCATGCCGCGCCATACTTCCATTTCGGCCATGTGCTTGCTGATGGCATAATGGGTATTGGTTTTGCTTTCCTGCCATTCTTTTTTTTCGGTTACGGTATCGCCGCCGGGTGTTCTTCCCAAAGCGGCTACCGAGCTGATGTGTACAAAGCGTTGAATGTTTTTCAGCAGGGCCGCGTTGACTACGTTGGCGGTGCCGTCTACATTGGTGTGATACATGCGCATGCGATCGGAGGCGATAAACGACACCATGGCGGCGCTGTGTATAACGGAGTGTATGCCTTCCATGGCGTCTTCGAGCGAAGCCGTGTCGAGCACATCGCCCGGTACCCATTCTACCTGGTCCAATATATGCGCGGGAATAAACGAAGGAAGCGGGTTATTACGGCGCAGGGCGCGTACGGCATAGCCTTTTTCAACAAGGTGCTTAATGATCCAGGCTCCCAAAAAGCCTGTACCGCCGGTAATAAGTAGTTTAGTTGACACGTGCCCGCGAAGATAATTTATTTATAGTCATAGTATCCCCTGCCCGATTTGCGGCCCAGCTCGCCTTTGTCTACCCGTTCTTTCTGAATAGGGGAAGGTTGCAGGCGCGCGGGCTTTCCCATGGCTTCGTATACCGAGCAGCTAACGGCATAGTTAATATCATTGCCGATAAGATCCATAAGGCGGAAAGGGCCCATTTTGAAACCGGCTGATTCCAATACGGCGTCGATGGTTTCCACATCGCCGGCGCCCTGTTCCAGCAGTCGCAGCGCTTCGAGGTAATATGGGCGGGCCACATGGTTAACGATAAAGCCCGGTGCGTCTTTGCAATGTACCGGTGTTTTGCCCATGTGCAGGGCCAGGTGGTAAATGGCCTGTATGGTTGCTGCGGAGGTTTGCGGGGCCTGTACAATTTCCACCAGCTTCATAACGGGAGCGGGATTAAAGAAATGCATACCGGCTACCCGTTCGGGATGGTTTACTTTGGCGGCAATGGCGGCTACGGAAAGCGAAGAGGTGTTGGTGGCGAAAATGACTTCGCTGTGGTTTACTTCTGCCAGCTGGTTAAAGAGGCCTGCTTTTGCATCGGGGTTTTCTATGATGGCTTCAATGATGATGTCGGCAATGCAATCATTGATATCGGAGGCAAAGCGAATCCTGCTGACAATGCTTTCTTTTTCTACAGCGGTAAGCCTGTTTTTTTCTACAAGCGCCTGCAGGTTTTTTTCGATGCCGGCCCGGGCTTTTTGCAGTACGGTAGTATTTACATCAAATAAGATGGCGTAAAAACCGCTTTGAGCGGCTACCTGGGCAATGCCGCTGCCCATGGTGCCGGCGCCGCAGACGCAAATCGTTTGGATGGTCATGGTGTTTTGATGTTTATGGGTGCCGAAGGCGCGGTATTGATACCCGTAAGCAAAAAGAGCCGGCAAATGCGTTTTGTATCATTTATGCCGGCTCTTTTACTGTAGTAGAAAAACGTTAAGCTTTTTTTGCGGGAACTGCTTTCTTGGCTGCTTTTGCAGGCCTGCTTTTACCGAAAGAACCTTTAAAGATTTTCCCTTTCTTGGTTTTTTTATCTCCTCTGCCCATACAACGAATGTTTGTTTTTGATTTGAAATAAATGTCTTATCGCCACGGCCGGACCGGGCTGCTGCAAAGATAGGCTTTGGCAGCGTATTAATACAAAAGCCCCGGCATACATGTATGTACCTGATACCGGGGCTTTTAATGCAGTAAGTGCAGCATTATAATTTAGCAGACAGCTCTTTACCTGCTTTAAATTTCGCCACCTTGCGGGCTTTGATTTTGATAACAGCACCTGTTTGTGGGTTACGGCCGTTGCGGGCAGCTCTCTTGCTTACAGAGAATGTACCAAAACCAACCAGGGTAACTTTACCACCACCCTTTAATGTTTTAGTAACTGCCTCTACGAAAGAATCCAAAGCAGTATTTGCCTGAGTCTTCGTAATGCTTGCGTCATCGGCAATCTTTGCGATTAATTCAGCTTTGTTCATAGTGTGATATTTTTAAAATTTTAAGGCAGGACAAATTTAGACGCTTTTACATTCCAACAAAATTTTTTTATCTGGATTGGTAAACTTTTGATCCGCTGCAACCCGCATGGCGCAAGGATTTTAGGGGTATGGGCAGAAACGGGCATAGTATAAGTGAAATGTTGGATGCCCTGGAATGCCCGCCGGCACTATGTTTCACGGGAAAAGACCTGGAATCCTTGCCAGCCCTGTGTTTTATAAGATTTTTTTTCTTATCCACAATCCGCTCACACCACCTGCATACTTGTTCTGAATGCGATAAACAAATCGCCCCATTTATTGAATGCTTTTTGCCGGTGGGAGGAATCAAATTCATCGAGATAACGTTGGTAATGTGCCGATGAGGGTGTAGTAAATTGTATGATATAGGTGGGGCCTTCGCTGTCGTCCTGCTCCAGCAGGCGGAATATGTTGTAGCCGGTAAACTGCCCGCTGCGCATTATTTCAGGAATATGCTCTTCTTTCTGCCATTGCAGCCATTGGGTTTCAATGCCAGGGTGAATTTTGCTGGTGATATTATAGATAATCATGTAGTACGTTTAACAGTTGGCGTTTATGCACGGAAGAAACGAATGTTAAACTTTTAGCTCCAGGTACACGGGGCAGTGATCGCTATGCTTTACATCGGGATAAATATCGGCGCTAACGAGATGCTTTTTAAGCTGATCCGTTACGTTAATATAATCTATCCTCCATCCTTTATTTTGCGCGCGCACGGAGGGGAAGCGCTGGCTCCACCAGCTATAACGGTGGGGTTCGGGGTGAAACTCGCGGAAGCTGTCTGTCCAGCCCGAGGCCAGGAATTTATCCATCCAGGCCCGTTCTTCCGGCAGGAAGCCCGATGAATTTTTGTTGCCTTTGGGATCGTGTATATCTATTTCTTTATGCGCAATATTATAATCGCCGCAGAGGATTAATTTGGGATATTTCTTTTTCAGCTTGTCGAGGTAAGTTTTGAATTCATCCAGCCACGCGTATTTAAACGTTTGCCGTATATCGCCGGAAGTACCCGAAGGAAAATAGGCGTTGATAACACGTATATCGCCAAAATCGAGTTGCAGTACACGGCCTTCATCGTCGCTGGCGCCATGGCCATTGCCCGGTTCTACTTTATCGGGTTTTATTTTGGTAAGCACCGCTACGCCGCTATACCCTTTTTTCTGCGCGGAAAACCAGTAATCGTGGTAACCGAGGTCGGTAAACTGTTTGTGGTTTACATTGTCTTTTTCCGCTTTTGTTTCCTGCAGGCAGATAATATCGGCGGGATTGGTTTTAAGCCAGTCCACAAGCCCCTTGTTCATGGCAGCGCGGATACCATTTACATTATAGCTGATGATACGCATGGTGCGGCAATTTGTGCAAATATAAGCTATGAGCTGCGAGCTACGAGCTTTGAGCGGTTAGTTTGTGCGGCTCGCCGCTCGCCGCCAATCGCCCGCCGCTTCTTATTGTATTGATTTATCTGCTAACTTTAATATTTATATATGCCCAATCCAGCACCCATCATCCCCAGCACCGAGCAGGTTTATCTTGAAGGCCCCAAGAGCCGTGGCTACGAGTTGCTGTTTGCATTGAAAGTATTTTCCCAGCTTATTAAGGGGTTTCGCACCCTGCATTTTGTTGGGCCCTGCATTACGGTATTTGGTTCGGCGCGGTTTAAAGAAGACCATCCTTACTATGAATCGGCCCGGGAAATAGGCCGGCAGATAGCGCAAATGGGATTTACTACTATGACGGGCGGCGGCCCGGGCATTATGGAAGCCGCCAACCGCGGGGCTTTTGAAAGCGGCGGCCATTCGGTAGGATGCAATATCCGGCTGCCGTTTGAGCAAAAACCGAATCCTTATGTGCAAACCTCCATTACGTTTAACCATTTTTTTGTGCGGAAAACGCTGATGATGAAATATTCCTACGCGTTTATCATCATGCCCGGCGGCGTGGGCACCATGGATGAGTTTTATGAAACCCTTACCCTGGTACAAACAAAAACCATCACGCAGTTTCCTATCGT
>JACXTT010010231.1_pt1 | contig 12694 bp, 11 predicted proteins | sample 9270951 | NCBI WGS metagenome assembly JACXTT01 (sample SAMN15532306, study PRJNA645909) | rock metagenome | isolation source: weathered quartz diorite | place: Puerto Rico | collected 2017-06-21 | reverse complement strand
AAGTCGGCGACCTTCGCGGTAAATGGCGAGTACAGTTTCGGTCTGCTGACCAGCGAAATCGGCGTCCATCGGCTGGTGCGCATTTCTCCCTTCGATCAGGCCAAACGCCGCCACACTTCGTTCGCCAGCGTTTATGTCTCGCCCGAAATCGACGACAGCATCGAGATTGTGATCAAGCCGGAAGATTTGCGCGTGGACACGTACCGCTCCGGAGGCAAAGGCGGGCAGCACGTGAACACTACCGACTCCGCCGTCCGCATGACCCACATTCCCACCGGACTGGTGGCCAGTTGCCAGAATGAGCGCTCACAGCACAAAAACCGGGAACGGGCGATGAGCATGTTGCGCTCCAAGCTCTACGAATACGAGCTGGAAAAACAGCGTGCCGCCACCAAGAAAATCGAAGATTCCAAGCTTGACATCGATTTCGGTTCGCAGATTCGCTCTTACGTGCTGCAACCGTATCGTTTGATCAAGGATCACCGCACCAAAATGGAAGTGGGCGACGTAGACCGGGTGCTGGACGGCGATCTCGAGCCGTTTATCCGCGCCTATTTGAGGATGCGCCGGGGAGAAAGACCCGGACGCTAGCCGGCGGTAGATCCTTCCCGGCTGGCTCCCAACCTGGTTCTGGCAGGTTCCCAAGGTAACCTGATCTGGTCGGAAAGCACTGGAAAAATCCCCCGCCGCGGGTGATCCTGTGAGGGGAACTCCAGGAGCGACCCAATCCGCTATGTCTCGCATGATCGATCTGATTCGCGTCTCGGCCGTGCCCTCGAACGTGATGCAATCCGCTTCCAAGGGATCGCTGTCAATGCCAGCTCAGGAAATGATCGAAATCCTGGTGTATTTGGCCCTGCATAACAAGGTTTTTGGCCAGCAAGCACAGCTCACGCTGGCGGGATGGGACGAGACGGCATCGCGTGCGGCGGCTAGCGATCCCGCGACGTCGAAAGAGGTTCTGGGATATCTGATTTCCCCGGCAAATCTGCGTCCGGTGCTGCTGCCAGCCTTGTTGACGAATAAGTCGGTTCAAACCGACGCGCTGATCGAACTCGCGTCGGGCGCAAGCCGGGAAGTGGTCGAGATAATGTTGAAAAGCGAGCGGATCACCAGTGCTCCGGTGATCCTGCACGCGCTGCTGTCAAATCGCAATCTCACAGGGATCCAGGGCGAGATGGTCCGAACCCTGATTGAGCCCCCGGCCACTGAGCCGGGCCCGCCGAAGGCGAGTGCACCGGATAGCGCGACCGGGAGTTTGCCGGAGAAAGACCGCCTACCTGCTGCGGAGAGCGAAGAGGTTGCGGAGCCGGCGACCATTGGACTCGGCGAAGTCTTCCACCTGTCGGTCGCCGAAGACGACCAACAGAGCGATCAGGTCGCCGATGAGGGCGTTGTGGCCTATCTCTCCGCGCACGCCGAGGAAATCGCCGCCGAGGCAAGCCATCCGTTTCAGCCCATCGGGGGCAACTACGAGGAACTTGTAGGCGGAAGCGAAGTTGCAACCGTGGAGCCGGCATCCCCGTCTACAGGGACGGGGCTCGCCGCCAAGAAGGCACCTAGTAAGAAGGCGGGTTGGGTTTCCGGCGCGGAGCGAGGCAGCGCCCTGCAAAAAATTTCTCGCCTGGACATCAAAGGCCGCATTCAGCTGGCCATGAAAGGGAGCAAGGAAGAGCGCTCCCTGCTGATCCGCGACGGTACCAAGATCGTCGCTCTGGCGGTGCTGGAATCGCCCAAAGTAAGCGACGGCGAAGTGGAGAAATTCGCCGGCCAAAAGAACGTGCTTGAGGCGGTGCTCCGCGGCATCCCTATGAAACGGCGATTCGCGAAAAACTACGCGATCATACGTGCCCTGGTATTCAATCCGCGGACACCTCTGGACCTATCCCTCGGGCTGATGAAGAACATGCTGGTAGGCGACTTGAAGAACCTGTCGACCAATAAGGAGGTTTCAGACACGGTTCGCAAGCTGGCCACGAAGCTGTTCAAACAAAAAATGGAGACGAACAGCGGCAAGCGTTGAGCGAACGACGCCTGTACGCGTACGGCCGCAGAATCCTCGTTTGACGGGTTACAATTCGGGCATGGCTTCCCTGCCGGATCCGGATCCCATTACGGAGCTGCTGAAGCGATCGCGAACCATCGCGGTGGTCGGGCTCTCCGATAGCCCGATGCGGCCCAGCCACGGAGTTTCCGCCTACATGCAGACCCACGGTTATCGCATTATTCCGGTGAACCCGGCGATTCAGAGCTCGCTAGGCGAAAAGGCGTACCCTTCGCTGCTCGAGGTTCCGGAGAAAATCGATATCGTGAATATTTTCCGCCGGCCCGAGTACGTGGAGGAAGTTGTCGACCTGGCAATCCGGCTGAAGGTGCCCACCATCTGGATGCAGGAATCCGTGGTTCACGAGAAAGCCGCGGAGAAGGCGCGACGGGCGGGAATCTTCGTGATCATGGACCGGTGCATTCTGAAGGAGCACCGCGCCCGCTTCGGCTGACTCCGCAGCAAGTCCAGAGAAAGCACTGCGAAACAGCAGGCGCGGTCCGTTCCGGCAGGCGAAGTGTGAGGGTAGGCTGTTACGCCTTTAGAAAAATCACGGTGGCGTCGTCGTGCAGGCCTTCGCCGTTGGCGAAGCTGCGCACGTCGGCGAGGATACTCTCGGCGGATGCCTCTGGCTGCAGGACATGATCCCGCATGCGCTCGGCGCCGTATTCTTCCTCAGTTCCACCGGTGGCTTCGGTGATGCCATCGCTGTAGAAGACCAAGCGCGAGCCTTTGCAGAGATGCACCTGGCTTTCGGAGAATTCTCCCGCCCCCAGACCGAGCGGCATGCCGCGCTCACTGTCCAGAAATCGTGCGCCCTGCTCATCGACCAGCAGAGGACGCAGGTGTCCGGCACTGGAGAACGTCAGAGTGCGGGTGGACGGATTGAGCACCGCGAACAACATGGTGACGAATCGCCCGGAAGGGAAGTCTTCTACCAGAAGACGATTCAGGCGAGTCAGCACCTGACCCGGACCAGTGCAGGTCTGCGCCAGGGAGCGCAGCATGCCACGAGTGGCCGACATCAACAGAGCGGCCGCCGTGCCCTTTCCCGAAACGTCGGCCAGCACCAGTCCCCAGCAACCATCATCGAAGGAGATAAAGTCGTACCAATCTCCGCCAACCGCTCCGGCTGGGATCGACAAGCCGGCAATGGAAAATCCGGGAACGTAGGGTGAGCTCTTGGGCAGCAAAGCCTGCTGGATTACGCGAGCTTCGCGTTCCTCCTGGCTCATGCGTTCGCGCTCATGCCGTTCGCGTTGGAAACGGCGGGCGTTATGCACGGCCACAGCCACGTGATCGCATAATCCCTGCAGTAGTCGCAATTGCTCGCGCGGGAAGGCGTCCAGGTCGGGATGGGACGCCGAAAACACGCCGACCAGTTTGCCGTCCACGAGCAGCGGAATGGCAACTTCGGAAAGAGTGGATTCCTCGCAGGCGATGTAGTACGGGTCCTTGCGGACGTCGGGCGCATAGCGCATCTGCAAGGTGGACGCAACGTACCCGGCCATGCCCTCCTTGCCGACTTTCAGGCGCGATCCCTTGCCGTGCTTGGTGCAGCCATGGACGCTGACAGTTTCCAACTCGCCGCGCTCTTCGTCGTGCAGATAAAAATTGGCTTCCACGCAGCCGAACGAGGCGGCCACATCGCTGACTACCTGAGCGATGAGCTGGTCCAGATCCAAAATGGAGGTAATCTTCCGCGACCACTTTTGCAGCTTGAGCAGATGCTCAACCTGTTCCAGGTGCACGGGGCGGACGCTTAGCGAATCCGCGATCACAGGCGCCGGGATACTGGACATGACAAAAGCTCCTCGAAGAATTTTGAGCTGGGGAATAAAGACTGCCTTATGGATATGGATGCACGGCACTAGCTGCCGGATTCGGTTTTCCGGACTTCCTTGGCGGCCCTGGACGACTGGGTCCGCCTCCGTTTGAGCTCTTCCAGGCGCTCCCGGATCCGCTTCTCCAGGCCTTCGCTGGTGGGATGGTAATAGACCCGATCGCGTAGGTTATCCGGCAGACACTGCATGTCCGCCACTTTGTCTTCTAAATCGTGGGCGTACTGATACCCTTGGCCATAGCCAAGGCCCTTCATCAGTCCGGTAGGAGCGTTGCGAAGGTGGAGTGGGACGGGTTCAGCTGCAGTGCGCTCCACGTCACCCTGAATTTCGCCATAGGCGGTGTAGAGCGCGTTTGATTTGGGCCCGATGGAGAGATAGACCACGGCCTGAGCCAGGGCAAGGTTGCCTTCGGGCATGCCAAGAAAATCGACGGCATCGCGTGCGGCCATGCACAGTGCCAGCGCATTGGGATCAGCCATGCCGATGTCTTCCACCGCCATGCGAACCACGCGTCGCGCGATGTACAGAGGATCCTCACCGGCCTCGAGCATCCGCCCCAGCCAGTAAAGCGCAGCGTCGGGGTCGCTGTTACGGACAGATTTGTGCAGCGCGGAAATCAGGTTGTAATGCTCCTCGCCGGCTTTGTCATAACGCAAGACACGCTTTTGCAGCGCGTCGGTGACGATCTGGTCTGAAATCTCCGCTCTGGCGCTCTCACCGATTTCCATGCTTCCCAAAGCCAGGGAGGCGGCCACTTCCAAGACGTTGTACGCGCTGCGCGCGTCGCCGCTTGAGTAGGCAGCAATCTTTTTCAGGACATCGTCGCTGGCGTGTAATCTCAGGCTTCCCAGGCCGCGGGTTTCGTCAATCAAGGCGCGCTTCAGCAAATCGACGATCTGGTTTTCCTCCAGCGGCTTAAGCACATAAACACGGCTGCGGGACAGGAGTGCGGAAATGATTTCGAAGGAAGGGTTTTCCGTGGTTGCGCCAATCAGGCGGATGTTGCCTTTCTCCACATGGGGGAGGAATGCGTCCTGCTGCGCTTTGTTGAAGCGATGGATCTCGTCGATGAAAACGATGGTTCGGGTGCCGTACTGCCTGGCGCGCTCGGCGTCGGACATGACCTGCTTGATTTCCTTGATGCCGGTCAGCACAGCGGAGAACTCAACGAACTCGGCCTTGGTCATGCGAGCGATAATTTGCGCGAGCGTTGTCTTGCCGGTGCCGGGCGGTCCCCAGAAAATAAGCGAGCCGATGTCGTCGCGCTCGATCTGGGTGCGCAGTGCCTTGCCCGGTCCGATCAGGTGTTCCTGGCCGATGAATTCATCGAGGGTTCGCGGACGCATTCGGTCGGCGAGCGGGCGGGTGCGGTCGCCGGGGTTGTCAGCGCCAGGGATGGTTGGGAACAGATTCATCGATCGCTTTCTTCACCACCGAGGCAGGGAGACGACCAGAACACCGGAAATCTCCTGACGAAGCGCCGTGACTTGATCGTTCGCGAAACCGGCGCTTCTTTGTGATGGTTTCTCTCTAGTCTCGCTGGGCCTTCCCTAAATTAACCTGCCTCTATGTTCCTCGCCTCGCCATTTCGTACAACACGATACTCGCGGCTACTCCCACATTTAGCGAGTCCACCTGTGGGGCGTGTGGGATGGCCACCACTTCGTCCATGGCTTGGATGAGGTCGCGGGAAACTCCGGCGCCTTCGCTGCCCAGAAAAATTACCAGTGGACCTGCAAGTTTGGTCTGCTGAATCGGTGTGCCCTGATGCGATGCCGTGGCCACCAGGCGCAGCCCGAGTGCTTTCATGCGCTCAACCGCCTCGAGCAGTTTCGCCCGTGCCAGGGCCAGACGGAACACTGAACCGGCCGAGGCGCGCACAACTTTGGGATTGGAGGGGCTTGCCGTACCCTCTCCCAGCACAGCGCCACCGGCGCCAAAGGCTTCCGCCGAGCGCAGAATCGTTCCCAGATTTCCCGGATCCTGGACTCCGGCAATCGCCAGCAGCGGCCCAACCTGGGCCCTGGCTAACACGTCGTCGAGCGAGAAATCCCTCCAACGGACCAACGCAGCCACTCCCTGTGGCGCCTCGCTGGGGACGACGCTGGCGAGCAGTTTGTCGGGCAGGAGCAAGGTCTCAACCGGCGACGCCAGTTGGGAAAGCAGGCGGTCCGCCCGAGGCGCGGCGCTTTCGCTAAAAAAGACCGCCTGAAAGCTCAATCCGCTGCGAATGGCCTCTTCGACAATCCGCAGGCCTTCAATGGCGCAGTACCCGTCAGGGGTAAGCTCGCCGCGGGCGAAGGCTCGGCGCAACTGTTTGACCACTGCGTTGTGCCGCCCCTCGATGCGGCGCAGGCGGAGGCGCGGCTCCCGGTTGTGGACTGCGGCTTCTCTCATGGTGACGCGCGGCTGATCAGCGCCCGATCAGAATGATACCTGTTCCTCTCGGCTTTCATCGCTTCCCCATGTTATGTTAGCTTTCGCGTTTGTGAGACTTTTGGGGGCTGGAAGGGACCTGCAGTGCGCGTAGAAATCGTCAAGGTTAATTGCGATAGCCCGGAAGCATCTCTCATCCGGTATGCGGCCGACCAGATTCGCGCAGGTGAAGTGCTGGGCATGCCGACCGATACCTTTTACGGACTGGCCGCCGATCCTTTCAACCTGCGTGCGGTAGACCGGGTGTATGACATCAAGTCACGCTCGCGGCACAAGCCGCTTTCGCTGCTCATCGCCGACGTCGATCAGGCGGAACAACTGGCGCAACCCTTGCCTGAGGAGTTTTATGCGCTGGCACGGCGTTTTTGGCCGGGCCCCTTGACTATCATCGTGAAAGCCTCTTCGCGCCTACCCCTCAAGGTAACCGCCAACACCGGCAACGTGGCCCTGCGGGTACCGAAGGCGCCGATTCCGCTGGCAGTTGTGCAGGCGGCGCAGATTCCCATTACCGCAACTTCTGCCAACCTCAGTGGCGAGAGCGAGTGCACCACGGCGCTGGCGGTTCGCGATCAATTGCAGGGTCGCATTTCAATCATCGTGGATGGCGGCACCTCGCCGCGGGAAGTGGCCTCGACCATCATCGATCTGACGGATGAAGAGGCCCGGTGGCGCATCATGCGGGAAGGGGCCATCCCCGCCCAGGAGATTTCCGAGTTCTTCGCGCAAGGATGAACCCAGCAGCAGAGCGGCGCCGCCGAACCACCTGGCCCTTGTGGGTGGTGGCGGGCGCCGCAACGGCAGTCGCGCTCTTTTTGGGAATCAGCAGCATTCAGATCGTGCACCAAGCCGGGCTGCAGGAGGTACGTCCGGCTGACGCGATCGTCGTTTTCGGGGCGGCCGAGTATGCCGGACGTCCCTCCCCTGTCTACCGTGCCCGCCTGGACCACGCCTACGATCTATTTCAACGCGGCGCCGCGCCCGTGGTCATCACGACCGGAGGTTCGGCGGCGGACCCCACATTCAGCGAAGGCGGCGTCGGCCACGACTACCTGATGCGCCGCGGCATCCCAGAAGTAAAGCTAATCGCCGAAACTCAGGGTTCCGACACGGCGTCCTCAGCCGAACGGGTCGCTGTGATCATGCGCGCCAACCGGATGCGCAGCTGCGTCGCGGTTAGCGACGCTTATCACGTCTTCCGCATACGCAAGTTGCTGGAACATGAAGGAGTGAATGTGTACGTGGCACCCCGTCCCGACTCCCGGCCGCGCGCATTGTGGCAGCGGGGTTTAGCGGTGTTGCGGGAGGCGGCTAGCTACGTTGCCTGGCGGCTGCACATTCCGGCGTAGCTCCTCCGATCAAGATCTTTGTCTGGGAATGCCAGGAAACCTCTCTTTTTATTCTTCGATTCCCCTCTGAATTTCATGGCGAGGGGTCCTGATGAATGGAAAGGGAACTTCGATGGTGTCGCTCCGCTAATTTCACCAAAAGCAAAGGCGATCAGAACAATTCCGCATGGGCTACCATCCCATCTTCTTCCGCAGCTCGGCGACGTGGGCTACGTGATGCCGGCCATGCCATGAGTACAGCGCCAGATTTTTCTCAAGCGGCATCAGTCCCAGCTCGGGATGATTGAAGGTTCGCTTCCAGTCCGGTGCTCGTAGCGCGCGCAGCAGGCGAACCCAGCGGTCGTGCACAGAGTCAAGCAAGGCCAGCGAAACCTCCAGCGGCGTGGATTGGACTTCCGGGGTGGTGGCCCAGCGGTCCTCCAGGTAGGGCTTGACGGTAGGCGCATCCTCGGTTAACGCCAGTTTGAAGCGGATGTAGGCATTCATGTGGCTCTCAGGAACGTGATGGACGACTTGCCGGACCGTCCATCCGCCTTCGCGATAGGGGGTTTCAATCTGCGACGGCGTGAGTCCGTGCACCGCTGCGCGCAGGGCGGCCGGAGTATGCGCGATGTCGTCGATGAGTTTCGTTCTCTCGCTGTCGTCCGGCGGGCCCGCGAAGGTAAATTTTCCGATCGGGTAGCGTGGGTCGCTCATGTTTGTGTCCTTCCCTACTTTGCTTCCACTACCAGAACAGGAAACCCGAAAAATTCCAGGAATGCAATGAACAATGACGATGGGACAGAAAATTTGGAGACAGATGCTGTTTCAACAATGTTATGGCCAGAGCGCGAATCCGACTCTGCGGGAGCAGAAATCTGAACGACTCACTGCCCAGCCTGAGCTCGCTCCGAAAGGAAGTTGTTCTCGCACTCCTTTGCCGCGGAGAGCAACTTGGAGAACTCGGGCGTGCTTCGCAGGCCTACGAACAAAGAATCGGTCTGGAGCGCACCGTAGGCGCAATAATGTCCTTCGATGGCGCTCCTGAGCAGTCGCACCGCGGCATCCTGCCTTCCACAGACAGACAAGAGAGAGCTGGTCCAGTACTTGTTCTCAGCGTCGGGATCTGCGAGAAAAGCGGGCATGGAAGCGTTGACCGCGATGTCTAACTTCCCGGCCGGCGCCTGATCAAGGCAGGCAATCAGGATTTCCCTGACGGGATCGTCACCAGGAATCTTCTGCGCGCTTTCTCGCGCTTCTGCCACCTTGCCGGCGCGTTCGAAATGAAGCGGCAGGTTCGCCAAGACCCACCCAGAACCCATGTCCAGCCGGAGAAAATCCATCCCTCGTTGCGTGTTACCCACCAGATCAAACACCAAAGAACAGGAGCGAAACTGATAATCTCCCGGATCCAGCGACACGGCCGTATCACACTCCTTCGCCGCCTCCTGAAGCAATCCTCCATAGCGCAACACATAACTCAAAGCGAAGTGGGCCATGGCATTCTCGGGATGCCGCATCACCAGGGTTCTTGCGTCCTTGTAAGCCTTGCCCAGTTCACCTCTTTCGACCCGATTGGTGATGAGCATGCCCGCCGCGTCACTGTAGTCGGGATCGAGGGCCAGCGCCCGCTCGTGGGCAGCCGTGGAACGCAGGAACATCGCTTCTCCGCCGTTCGAATAGTGGGAGTCATAGTAGTAACGCTCTCCCAGCGCGCGCCATGCCGGTGCATACGTGGCGTCTATCCCGACGGAGCGTTCCAGCATGGTGATCGCTTCTTTATTGGGGGTACCATCATGGGGTAGCGAGACGCTGCGCAAATAGAGATCGTAGGCTTCTTCGTTCCGGGGCCGAGTCCCCGCCTCCGCCAGGTTGTCGCCGGCGCCCAGCGCCGGAATCAGGTTTTGCCGCACCTTGGCGGCGATTTGGCCCCGCATGGCAATCAAGTCCAAGGCCCCGACGTTAAGCGTGTCCCTCCAAACTGTGCGGTTGTTCGCAACATCGACGGCTTCCAGAGTGATCTGAAGCTGGTCACCTTCCTTCAGATAGTGACCGGTAACAATGTCGGTCACGCGCATCTCGCGCCCGGCCTTCTCCAGATCCAGGCTGGGAGCGTTGTACTTGCTGGTGGTGGCGAAGGGGCGGATGGACAAGGCATGCGCGTAACTTAGCGTCGTCGCGATCTCATCGGGCAAGGCAAGCCGTAGAAAGTCAACGTCCTGGTCGAGGCTCATGTTCTGGAAAGGAAGAACGGCGACCGTGGTTGGGTTGGCGGAACCGAGCCCCGATGCAGCACGATGCTTGGCTTGCCAGAAATAAGCCGAGAGTCCAGCGGCCGCGACTGCAACCACAGCAATGAGGGTGACGAGGCTTCCCCTGATCTTCTTGTCCGCCTGATTCAGCCCTGAATCGCTAGCCGCTATATTGTGACCGCTGACAGCGTGCCGGCCAGGACTGGTATGGCCCGTGGCGGTCCTTGCCACCTCGACTTCGGCGCTGGTTGATGGCACTACTGTGCGCCCCGTGTCCGTATCGCGTTTCAGACGTTGCAGATCGCTCCGCATCTCGGAGGCGTGCTGGTACCGCAAGGAGCGATCCTTTTCCAATGCCTTGTCGATGATGTCTTCCAACTTGGCGGGCACGTCGGGGTTCAGGCGAACCGCGGGCGTCGGCCCTGCGTCCAGAATGGCTTTGAAGATCAGCGCGGAAGTGTCGCCCCGGAATGGCAAGGTGCCGGTGGCCATTTCATACAGGACGGCGCCGAAAGAGAACAGATCGGTGCGGGCATCGAGCTCCTTCCCCTTTGCCTGCTCCGGAGACATATACGCCACCGTCCCAACCATCGTCCCCGGACTGGTCAGGTGTGGTTCGTCGATCGTGCCTGTCATGGTGTTGGCCGATGCAATTTGGCTGGAAGAGCCGGCCGTTGGCGCTACCTTCGCCAACCCGAAATCGAGAATCTTGGCATGTCCGCGCTTGGTTACGAAAATGTTGGCGGGTTTGATGTCCCGGTGGACGATGTTTTCGGAGTGGGCTGCGTCAAGCGCGTCGGCGATTTCAATTGCCAGCGAGAGCAACGTCTCGTTGTCCAGGGGACGGCCGGTCACCATGTGTTTCAAGGTCACGCCGTCCAGAAATTCCATCGCAATGAAGCGCTTGCCCTCGTTTTCACCAATCTCATAGATGGTGCAAATATTGGGATGATTGAGGGCGGAGGCAGCACGGGCTTCACGCCGGAAGCGTTCCAGGGCCTGCGAGTCCTCGGCCACATCGTCAGGAAGGAATTTCAGGGCGACGAACCTGCCGAGCGAAGTGTCCTCGGCCTTGTAAACAACACCCATCCCTCCGCCCCCGAGCTTCTCAATGATGCGGTAATGCGAGATGGCTTGACCGATCACGAATCGGGCCATGTTAGGCGGGATGAACGGGCAAGTCAATGAAAGGCGGGGAGTTGGCGCTTCATGACTCGGCCGGTAAAGATTGCGAGTTCACTTGGTTTGCCATGGTCGTGATTGTAAGTGGCCGATTTCCCGGTTATGGGTGCACTTGCTTGTCTTCATGGCGGTGGCGAGCGATGCTGGACTCGTGATTTTCTTGGACACCTAACGCAGAACGAATCTCCGTAGCAGCCCTACGGATGCTCACCAGACGCCGTGACCTCCGCGACTTCACCAGTGACTCGGTAGCCGTGGCGGCTTGGGTTGATGGGTGCCTGGAAAAGACCCCGCTGGAAAAATCCAGTTATTTCACCAGCGCCAGAATACGCACTGGCGCGGCCGATTCACCGGTGAGCTTCATCGGTGCGACCATGGCGATGGCGCCGTTGGCGGGCATGCGGTCGAGGTTGGCAACATTGGTTAGAACGTAGACGCCGCGCGCCAAGGTGTACTGATTTACGCCAAGATCTTTCCATGCCAGGCGTCGCGTGTCGGTGCGGCGAATATCAGTGGAGCGCGGATCGATGCTGGGCGTATCAATGCCGAAGCCCAGGGCATTGCGTCCTTCCTCCAGGAAGCGGGCTGCGTCTTCGGAATATCCGGGAAAGTGGGCGACGCCCTTGCGGTCGGTATTTAGATAGCTTCTGGCGGAATTCCAACGAGAACCCCAACCGGTGAGCGCCATCACCACCGCGCCCAGCGGAATCTGACCGTTCGCCTGCTCCCAACGAACGATGTCTTCCACTGAGACTTCGTAATCGGCATTGCTCTTAACGCCGGCGGTCACGTCCAAAACCACCAAGGGTGCGATCAACCGGCCAGCCGGAATCTGGTCGACCGTCCACATGCCGCGCACCAAGCGCGCAGGGGCATCAATCCGGGTAGCGAATTGTTCTGCCGGAATGGACGAAGCGGCAACGGACCAGTCTGGGATTGACGAGGATGAAAGCGTGCTCGTCGTCAGGGCCCCGGCTTGTAAGCGATCTGCGGATTTCGCGGTGGGTTGCGAACCGGACGTCGGCAACGAGTGAGTGAGATCTACAACTTCACGGAAGCCGCCAGGCTGAACCGTCCCGGGTTGCTGCTGTGCGAACAGAAATAGTGCCAGCGCCAGCACTGAGCCGATTACAAACGTCTGAATCTTCACTTCAAATCGTCTTTCGTTGCTTTTCGGGCCTCGTGGAAAGGATTTCCCGGAAAACCCAGCTAAAGCAGTGAGATGCAAGCATCCTTCGATCAAGATGCTCTCTGGTATTTTCGCTGGGAGGGTAACCTCCAGCAAGGACCACTGGTACATGACCTGCCGGGAGGATCGCGGAACCGCTCCTCTGGCGAGAGAGGGGGGGCTCCGGCCAAGGGCTCGACCTGACGCAAAACGCGAGGCGGCGATTGATCCCGTTCTCCTCCAACCCATTGTGGAGACGTTGGTTGCAGCGAATTTTGGCCTGGAAGAAGGTGATAAAGTTGCGTCTCTGCAGGCAGAAGCATGATGACTGCCCTGGCAACTCCGGCTAACCAGCTGGGGTTAACCAGGCAGATGCCAGTGCTGCCACTAAGGTACTGAGAAAGTTGACCGAATCATTGTTCAGCAGACCGTGGCGCTCGAGC
>JACXTT010010230.1_pt1 | contig 12694 bp, 8 predicted proteins | sample 9270951 | NCBI WGS metagenome assembly JACXTT01 (sample SAMN15532306, study PRJNA645909) | rock metagenome | isolation source: weathered quartz diorite | place: Puerto Rico | collected 2017-06-21 | reverse complement strand
GGCTGCATCATGATGCGCAAGTGCCACCTCAACACCTGCCCGGTCGGCGTCGCCACGCAGGATCCGGTGCTGCGCGCGCGATTCACCGGCCAGCCCGAGCACGTCATCAACTTCTTCTTCTTCGTCGCCGAAGAGGTGCGCGAGATCATGGCCTCGATGGGCTATCGCACCTTCAACGAGATGATCGGGCAGATGCAGATGCTCGACCAGCGCAAGGTGATCGAGCATTGGAAGGCCAAGGGCCTCGACTTCTCCAAGCTGTTCACCAAGCCGGTCGCGCCCGACAGCGTGGGCATCTACCGGAGCGAGACCCAGAAGCACAAGATCCACGACATCATCGACCGCAAGCTCATCGCCGGCGCGCAGGCCGCGCTCGACCGCGGCGCGCCGGTACGGCTCACGCAGGCCATCCGCAACATCGACCGCACCGCGGGTGCGATGCTGTCGGGCGAGGTCGCCAAGCGCTACGGCCATACCGGCCTGCCGGACGACACCATCCACGTCAGCCTGACGGGCACTGCGCGCCACAGCTGCGGCGCCTTCCTCGCCAAGGGCGTGCCCTTCGATCTCGATGGTGAAGGCACCGACTATGTCGGCAAGGGCCTGTCGGGCGGCCGCCTGATCGTGCGCCCGACCGCCGATGCCGGCATCGTTCCCGAAGAGTCGATCATCGTCGGCAACACCGTGCTGTACGGCGCGATCAGCGGCGAGGCCTATTTCCGCGGAATCGCCGGCGAGCGCTTCGCGGTGCGCAACTCCGGCGCCACCGTCGTGGTGGAAGGCACCGGCGACCACGGCTGCGAATACATGACCGGCGGCATCGTCGTCGTGATCGGCCCGACCGGCCGCAACTTCGCGGCCGGCATGTCGGGCGGCATCGCCTATGTGCTCGACGAGGACGGCACCTTCGAGAAGCGCTGCAACATGGCCATGGTCGAGCTCCAGCCGATCCCCGCCGAGGAAGAGATCAGCCAGAAGGAATATGGCCACGCCCAGGACCTGCAGACGCATGGCCAGGTGGACGTGTCCTCCGACATGACGCGCTACGACGCCGAGCGGCTGCGCATTCTCATCACGCGTCACGGGCGTTTCACCGGCTCCAAGCGGGCCGCCGAAATCCTCGCCAACTGGAAGAGCTATCTGCCGAAGTTCCGCAAAGTGATGCCGGTCGAGTACCGGCGCGCGCTGGCTGAATTGAAAGCGGCCGAAGCCGCCGAGGCCGACAAACCGAAGCTTGCGCGCGCGTAACGATCGATGGGTAAGGTCACTGGATTTCTCGAGTTTGAACGCAATGATCGGGACTATGTTCCGGTCGAAGAGCGGATTCGCAACTACAAAGAGTTCGTGCTGCCGCTTCCGGAGAAAAAGATCCGCGAGCAGGCGGCGCGCTGCATGAACTGTGGCGTGCCCTATTGCCACGGCACCAACGCTGTCACCAACCAGCCGACCGGCTGCCCGGTCAACAACCAGATCCCGGACTGGAACGATCTCGTCTACACCGGCAACTGGGAAGAGGCAGCGCGCAACCTGCACTCGACCAACAACTTCCCCGAGGTCACCGGCCGGGTGTGCCCGGCGCCGTGCGAGGCGTCCTGCACGCTCAACATCGACGACAACCCGGTCACCATCAAAAGCATCGAATGCGAGATCGCCGACCGCGCGATCGCAGCGGGGCTGAAGCCCGAGAGCTACGGCCCGAAGACCGGCAAGAAGGTCGCGGTGGTGGGCTCGGGTCCGGCCGGCATGGCCTGCGCGCAGCAGCTCGCGCGCGCTGGCCACGACGTGCACCTCTATGAGAAATTCGCCAAGGCCGGCGGCCTGATGCGCTACGGCATTCCCGACTTCAAGATGGAGAAGGGCAACATCGACCTTCGCGTCCGGCAGATGGAAGCCGAGGGCGTGACCTTCCATTACGGCGCCCATGTCGGCGTCAACCTTCCAATCGAGCAGCTGGTGAAGGACTGCGACGCGGTGGCGCTGACCGGCGGCGCCGAGCAGGCGCGCGACCTGCCGATCCCGGGACGCGAGCTCAAGGGCATCCACTTCGCGATGGACTTCCTGCCGCAGCAGAACCGCCGCATCAGCGGCGAGGCGCAAGGCAAGGTCGAGGCCATCTTGGCCGCCGGCAAGAAGGTCGTCGTGATCGGCGGCGGCGACACCGGCTCCGACTGCATCGGCACCTCGATCCGCCAGGGCGCGGTGTCGGTGACCAATTTCGAGATCATGCCGCAGCCGCCTGAGCACGAGAACAAGCCGCTGACTTGGCCGCTGTGGCCGCTGAAGCTGCGCACTTCGTCAAGCCACGAGGAGGGCGTGACGCGCGACTTCGCGGTGCTGACCACGAAATTCACCGGCGAGAACGGCCAAGTGAAGAAGCTGCATTGCGCGCGCGCCGACGCCAAGTTCCAGCCGGTGCCGGGCACCGAGTTCGAGATCGAGGCTGATCTGGTGCTGCTCGCCATGGGCTTCGTGCATCCGGTTCACGAAGGCATGATCAAGTCGCTCGGCATAGACCTCGACCCGCGCGGCAACGTGCAGGCCGACCAACTCGCCTACCAGAGCTCGAATCCGAAGGTGTTCGCGGCCGGCGACATGCGCCGCGGCCAGTCGCTGGTGGTGTGGGCGATCCGCGAGGGCCGCCAGTGCGCCCACGCGATCGACAAGTTCCTGATGGGATCGACGTCGCTGCCGCGGTGAGTACGGAAGCGCTTTAACGCCCGAAGCCCGAGAGGCCGCCACCGAAATTGTCGCCGAAGCCCTGGCGGCGCTGTTGTCGCGGCGGGGATTGCCGCCGTGGCGGCTCCACCTGAGCCTGCTGCGGTTGCTGTGGCTGGGCGCGGCCGGTGGTTTTCTTGCCCCTGTCGGCCTTGGGATCGGTGGGCACCGCGGCAATCGCCGGCGCGGGTGTCGCTGCCGGTGTCGGAGCCGGCGTCGGATCGGTGGTGGTCGCGACCGACGGATCGGTGCCGAAGGCCGCAATCCCGCGGCGCGGCCAGCGGAAATCATCGCTGCGGCCGGCGGGCGGCGTGAGCGACTCGCCCTTGACCAGCACGCGCGTCGCGGCGCGCGGATTGATCATCGCGGCGGGCTCTGTGGTTGCGCCGAGAAGATCCTGATTGGACGCCGCCGCGCCGGTCAGCGGCACCACCGGTCCGGACAGCGGCCGCGCGGTTGCAGCGCCCGGCCCTCTCGGTGTCTGCACCTGCGGCTCGACCGGCAGCGCCGCCACGGAGGGCTCGGCGCCGCGCTGCATCACGCGGCGGATTTCACGCTCGAGATAATGCGCAAGCTTGCGCGCGCCGGACTTGGTGAAGTGCACGCCGTCGCTGACGCGCAGCCGGCGGATCTGGCCTTCGAAGTCGGGGCCCTGCACCGCGAAGCGGCCGCTCTCGTCGACGAAGCCATCCCACACGTCGATATAGGTGACGCCCGCCTTCTCGGCGCGGGTGCGGAACAGATCGTTGAGATAGAGCATCTCGCTCGTTGATTTCGGTCCGCGGACCGACGGCAGGCCGACCCAGAACACCGGCACGCCGGCGCTCTTCAGCGCCGCGACGGTCGCGTCGATGCGCCGCGTGTACTGCTCGGCCCATTCGTCGGTGCGGAATTCGTAGGTGCGCATGCCTGGCGCGACCTTTTCGGGCGCCATGATGCTGGTCGAATCGGCCGGGCGTTCGGTGTCATGCGCGTCAGGCGCAAGCGGTGTGGACGTTGCTCCCGCCTGCGGCACCAACGGTGGCGGCGTGGTCGAGTTCGACGCAGCGCTCGGCGGGCCGGACTGGATCGGGCGGTCGCGCAACTGCTGGCGATCGTTGAGGCCGATCATCATCACGACGTAATTCGGCTTCGACTGCGCAAAGGCCTCGCGGATGACCTGCGGCCAGTCCTGATTCTCGTTGCGGGTATCGTAGCGGATGAGGCCCGCGGTGGCGCGGTTCTTGCGGATCACGGCAAGGTCCGGGGTGTCGCCCAGCGCGTCCTCGAGACCATGCGCCAGCCAGTCGGCCATCGAGTCGCCGAAGATCACCACGGTGTTGGCCGGCTGGTTGTCGAGCTTGCGCGGCGGCGGCGCCTTGCTGAAATCGGCCGGCCGGTCGCCCGGGTAGCCGCGCGGCTGGCCTGAGAACGGCCCGAAGAAGTCGAACATGCCGCTGCCGCGCTGGCCGAACTGGGCGAGCACCGGCACGGTCATCAGCGCTATGCCGCAAACGGCCACGGCGCCGACCATGGCGCGGCGGCCAAACCATTGCAGCAGCGAGAGTTTCGCCATTTGAAGCCGACCGATGGATGAACGGGCCTCGGGCGCCCTCATCGGCAGGCGCCACCGCTCTATCGGTCGTTAACCGGGGGAAATTGTCAACCTGATGACCACCGGTTTGGTTACCGGCGGCCGGGGAACTCGGAGCATTTTCCGGCGAAGTGTGCGGCGGTTCGCCGCCCGCGCCGCCGAGCGACGCGAGGAGCCGGCGCGGGCACTCTAGAAGTCCTCGCGCTGGCCGCTCGCCATAGCGCGTCAAAGACGCGCATTAACGCGCTAATGGCTCGCCAGCGCGAGAGAAAATGCGACCAAACTAATGATTCACCGCCGAAGCCGCGCGAGGATTGTGGCCGAGGCAAAGCCGTCGGGAATGAGCCCGACCGACGCCTGGTAGTCACGCACCGCGGCGCGGGCCTTGGGCCCAAGCCGGCCGTTCGGCTCGCCGGTGTCGAAGCCCTTGCGATTGGGCAACTCCGGAAGCTCGCGGCGCTCATCGCGGGAGAGCACCGGCTCGTGCCGCGGCCAGGCCTGCGTGAAGGCCTCGCCGCCGCGGAAGCGATCGGCCAGATGCCCGATCGCCAGCGCATAGGCTTCGGCGGGGTTGTATTTCATGATGACGCTGAAGTTCTGCAGCATCAGGAAGCTCGGCCCTTCGTGGCCGGCGGGCACCAGCAGATAGGCCTTCTCCTGCGGATGCGGGAACGGCTTGTTGCCGGGGCGGCCGATGCCCTGGCCCTCCCACTCCGCGATGGCGTGCTGCTTGCGGCGATCCGCCAGCATGTAGTTGAAGCCCTTGGGCAGCACGACCTCGTAGCCCCAGGTCGAGCCCGTCACCCAGCCGTCCTTCTTCAGGTTGTTGGCCGTGGACGCGACAAGATCCGGCACCGAATCGACCACGTCGCGGCGGCCGTCGCCGTCGAAGTCCACGGCGTAACGCTTGAACGAGGTCGGCATGAATTGCGTCGGCCCGAATGCGCCGGCCCAGGAGCCGACCAGGTGGTCGGGCCGCACATCGCCGCGATGCAGGATTTCCAGCGTCGAGAGAAACTCGTCGCGGAAATATTGCTGGCGGCGGCCGACGCAGGCGAGCGTCGCGGTCGAGCGGACCACCGGCCGGTCACCGCCGAGCGTGCCGTAGTTCGACTCGACGCCCCAGATCGCGACCACGATGTTGCGGTCGACGCCGTAGGCCTTCTCCATCTTGTCGAACACCGCCTTGTGCTTCGTGAGCAGATCGCGGCCGCCCGCAATGCGCGCGTCGCTCACCAGGATGTCGAGATAGTCCCAGAACGCCTTGGTGAACTCCGGCTGCGCGTCGAGCAGGTCCATGATGCGGAGGTCAGGCGTCAGCCCGGCGACGTATTTGTCGAAGCTCGCGCGCGAGATGTTGCGCTTCTGCGCGAGCGGCCACAGGCTTTCGACGCAGCTTTCGAAATTGGCCGCGGCTTTGCGGATCTCGCTCGCCTGCATCAGCGGGTGGCCCGACGAGCCCGACTCGCCGGTCCATTCCTTCGGCGGAGCAGGCGTCGTGGCGGCGACCGGCGGCTGCGCCGGCTGGGCCTGAGCGAGTGCCGCCGGACGCGCCGGCTTGCCGACCGGCATCGGCGGCAGCACGCGATCGCTCTGCGCAAACGCCGCTGCGCCAAGCAGCAACGTCACGGCCAAGGCCGTCAAACCCAGTCGTGCGGAATGCCCCGGCATTGCTCGATCTCGCGCCTTCGCTCGTGGCCGCGGCCCAAGTCCAAGCTCGAGCCGCGACGCCTAAGTTCTGGCCGCATATTGGGGCAAGATATGGTTGAGCGAAGGTTAACCGGTCCGTTGTCCCGGTCCTTCCGGGGCCCCTATCGCCCGGCCCGCAGCCGGTCGATCAGCTCCTGGGTCGGATAGGCGTCGGCGGGCAGGCCCACCTTCATCTGCGCCTGCTTCACCGCCACGCGCGTCGCCGAGCCAAGCCGGCCGTCGGCCTCGCCGGTCAGAAGCTTCCGCGCGATCAGAAGCTGCTGCAGCTCCTGGATCTGCGGCGTCGTCGGCACCACCGGCTGGCCGTTGCCCGGGCCGAACGGCGGCGCGCCAGCGAGCCGCGTGCCGAAGTAGGCCGCCGTGGTCGAATAGACGATCGCTGCGTTCCATTCGATGTAGGCCTTGAAGTTCGGATAGGCGAGGAACGCCGGGCCCAGCCGCCCCATCGGCAGGATCAGCGAGGCCGGAAGGTTGTCGGCCGGGAGCTGGCCGTGCGCCGCGGTGACGCCCCAGCTCACCCACTGCGAGCGCGGGTGCTGGCTGTCGAGGCCGGACTCCTGCCACGGCATCTCGGCCGGCACCCGCACCTCCTGCAGCCACGGCTGGCCGCGCTGCCAGCCGAAGTTCTTCAGCAGGTTGGCCGCGGAGGCGAGCGCGTCCGGCACGCTGTTGATCATGTCGACGCGGCCGTCGCCGTCGAAATCGACGCCGTGCTTGAAATAATCCGACGGCGTGAACTGCGTGGGCCCGAGCTCGCCGGCCCAGTTGCCGATCATCTGATCGGCGCGCAGATCGCCGCGGTCGACGATGCGCACCGCGCCCATCAATTGCTGGCGGAAAAAGTCCGGCCGCCGGCAGTCATAGGCCAGTGTCGCGACCGATTGGATGATGTTGTAGACGCCGCCCTTATAGGCCCCGTAGTCGCTTTCGAGCCCCCACAGCGCGACCACCACGGCCGGCGGCACGCCGAACTGCTGCTCGATACGAGCGAGCAGCGGCGCGTTGGCCTTGAGCTGCTTGATGCCGTTCTGATAGCGGCCGCCGCCCGTCATGCGGCCGGCGAACTGCTGGAAGCTCTGCTGGAACACGCCCTGCCCGCTGTCGCGGCGGATGATGTTCGGATCGAACTTGACGCCGTCGAGCGCCATCGAGATCGCCTGGCGCGACACGCCCTGCGCCGCCGCCTCCTGCTTGAAGCCTTCAAGCCAGCGCTCGAAGCTGCCGGTGTTCCTGCACCGCGCCGCGGCCTCTGCCGCTCCGGTGAGCATGATGCTCGTAGCGATGACCGCGCCAAAAATTCCCCAGCCTCGCTGCCTCATTGTCGCCGCCTCTTGAAGGACATGTGGTCCGGAATGACGCCTGCAAATGTTTCCTGCCGCAATGACAGATGGCATGGAATGTGCCATTGGACTTGGAACCGTCAAGCTTGCGGCGGGATCGCGATCAAGTGTCACCATGCGGCCAATTGAATCATCTAGATACCGCATGGACTCCGCCATCCTTCCACAGGCCTCCCCGGCCTAAGCCTTCTCGTTGACCCGACAGAATCGCCCAGAGCCATCCATGAAACCGATTCGAAAAGCCATTTTTCCCGTGGCCGGCCTCGGCACGCGTTTTCTGCCCGCCACCAAGGCCATGCCCAAGGAGATGCTGACCGTCGTCGACCGGCCGCTCATTCAGCACGTGGTCGACGAGGCGCGCGAAGCCGGCATCGAGCACTTCATCTTCGTCACCGGGCGCAACAAGGGCGTCATCGAGGACCATTTCGACCGGCAGTTCGAGCTGGAGGTCACGCTCAAGGAGCGCAACAAGTCCGGCGACCTGAAGCTTCTGGCCGAGGACCAGCCGTCCGCAGGCAGCGCGAGCTTCACCCGCCAGCAGTCGCCGCTCGGGCTCGGCCACGCGGTGTGGTGCGCGCGCGAGCTGGTCGGCCGCGAGCCCTTCGCGCTGGTGCTGCCCGACGTGCTGGTGCAGAACAAGCCCGGCTGCCTCGCCCAGCTGATCGAGGCTTACAACAAGGTCGGCGACAGCTCGAACATCATCGCGGTGGAAGAAGCGCCGATGGAGCGCATCCATCAATACGGCGTGGTCGGTGTCGGCAAGGGCGACGGCAAGACCTTCCCGATCACCGAGATGGTGGAGAAGCCGCCGCGCGACAAGGCGCCGTCCAATCTCATCATCACCGGGCGCTACATCCTGCAACCGGAAATCTTCGACCTGCTGGCGACGCAGGCAGGCGGCGCCGGCGGCGAGATCCAGATCACCGACTCGATGATCACGCTGTCGAAGTCGCAAGCCTTCCACGCCGTGAAGTTCGACGGCAAGAGCTTCGACTGCGGCTCCAAGGTCGGCTTTCTTACCGCCAACGTGGCCTATGCGATGGCGCGGCCCGACATCGCGCCGGCGTTCCGCGACGAGATCAAGCGGCTGCTGGGGAGTTGATAACGCCGGCTGGGGAAGCGGCCGCGAGCGCCTGCCTTCTACGGCGCAAGATCAAAACCACGACCGCGCCTATGGCGAGCGTGGCCGTGCCGCTGACGAAACCCTGGACGAATCCCATTCCCCACTTTGCCGAGGCCGTGGTCGTAATCGCATCCGCGACGGCTCTTTCGGCCTCGTAGCGCGCCTGGTCAGCCCCTGCCTTGGCGCGCTCGGCTTCGGCCTGCGCAACCCGCACGACGGTTTCCGCGCTGGCTTTCTCCTTCACCACCTCGTTCACCGCCAGTTTGGCTTCCGACGTCGCGGCCGCAGCGACCTTGACTGGCGCCGCCCCGGTGGCGGCCGCGCGAACCGCCGGCGCCTTGCCCGGCGAAACATTGAACTCCACAGCATCCTCCGCGCCCGCATTGGCGAGGGCCGTGTGGTCCGCGGCAGCCATGGCCGACGCGGGATGCTCAATGGCCGGTTTGGCAGGCGCGGGCCGCGCGGCTGAAGTTGCGGCAGCAACGGCTGTCGCTCTGTCCACGGACAGAAATGTCAACGCGTCCAGCACCGTCCCGGCCGTTGCGCAATTGCCGTCGACGCGCGGTCTCTGGCCTTGCATGTCAAGGCGCTGGTTGTTGTCGCGAACCGTCCCGTCAACACGGTAGGGAACGCGCCCGCAGCGGCCTTCGAAGCCATAGACGGTGCCGAAGAAGCCTTGGTCCGACCAGGTGGCTTCAAGAAACAGGTCGCCGCCCTGGGCGCCGGCGGCCTCGGCTTTGGGGTCGAGCTGGACGTAGAAAAATTTGCGCGAATTGCCTTCCGCAACCATCCTGAGCACGGAGCCGTTGAAGCTCCAGAATTCGCGGATGGGCATCCGCGCCGCCTGGCTCGAATTGGCACCAGGAGCTTGGGCTGCACGGGAATGAGTGGAGCTGTCGGCCGCGGCGCGGGCCACAGGCGTTCCGGCCCCCGTGCGACAGTTGGCGCGAACAGTTGCGACCGAGGCGTCACCCGCACCGATGCCGCGCTGGATCAGTTGCCAGATTTGCGAGCCCCGAACCTGAAGGGCCTTGTCGACGCAGTCCACCTCGCCTTGCGAAAGCTTCCGCCACGACGCGTGTGCGACGTCGATCCTGGCTTTCGGCACGCTTGCGGTTTGCGCCCATGCGCTCCCGGCCAGGAAAAGCGTGAACGCTGCTGCGACCAGCGGCTTCATTGAGCCCCCGTTGACGGACATGCCTCCTCAACGTCGCCGCAACTTTTGCCTTCGAATGCGAAAAACCCGCTGATGGATTGCCGCTTGAGATGCTAGGCAACTCGGCCAATACCCGGCAACGCTTCAATGCATCTTAGGTAAACGGATATGGCTAACGCGCGCGCGGTGGCGCGTCGTCGGCTGATGTCGGCGATGTGCCAATAGCGGGCTTTTCGCCTCGGAGAATGCGATCCAAGTACATCGCGGCCCCATGCAACTGAGCCACTTGATCGGGACCGTATGCGATGACCGCCTACACACCAGGATCGGCGCTATTTCTTCAGGGATTGGATGCGCGCGGCGGCCAGGCCGGCAAAGTCACAGGTTGCAAAGCGCGCGAGATGATCCTCATACACCAGCAGGGTTTTGATCTGCTCTGCACTCTTCCAATGCGTTTCAGCCGCCGCGCAATTGACTGCTGGCATCGCGGCCGGCTGAATGGTCTTGGGCCCGATGGCTTTTTCTGTCGAAATCGGCTCAGCCGACCTTGACTCAACAGCCAACACGCCAAAGAGCTGGAACTCTTCGTCGATGCCGGACTCAATTGCCTTTGCCGCGGTCAGATCAGCATTCCCGCCGGCAATATCGCCGTTCCTGAGTTTAGCGACGCCTCGGCCGAAAAGTGGGTTAGCACGCTGTTGGTCCGACCTCAGTCCCACATTGTAATCAGCAATGGCGCGCTCGTACTGACCGAGTCTCAAATGAACAAGGCCGCGGTTGATGTACGCAGCCTCCAAATTCGGATTCAGCCGGATGGCTTGATCGTAGTCGGCGAGAGCGCGACGATTGTCGTTCCTCACCCGATGTACGTTTCCACGATGGAAATACACGGAGGCGACCCGGGGTCTCAATGCGATCGCCTTGTCGAAATCGGCGATAGCGCGCCCAAGATCGGCGATCTGCCAGTGCGCCAGCCCGCGACCGATGTAAGCATACGAGAGCTTGGGACTGAGACCGATCGCCTTGTCGTAGTCGGCGATGGCGCGCTTGGTGTCGCCCTTGGCACGGTAGGCATCGCCGCGGCCGTAATGGGCCTGGGCGAGCCTGGGATCGAGCTCGATCGCCTGATCGAAATCGGCGATCGCGCGATCGTGCTGTTCCTTGCTCTGGCTCCATTCGCTGCCCCGGACTGCGTACAGGAGCGCGAGAACCGGATTCTTGAGGTTTCCGGATTCAATCAGGCGCGTACAGGACGCGATGGCTGCATCGCCCGAAGCTTTGTAGCACGCTGCGGCATCGTCGCCGGGCGCCGCCGAAACCGGGACGGCGAGGGCCGCACCGGCCGCCAAAACGCCGAGAGCCGCAACGCGAATGAACCCGGACCTCCAAGATGCAAACACCGCGCCGTCCTCCCCGCTGCAGACGATCTGCCAAACCCGGATCACGTTTTCCTTGGCGGCCGAAATGGCAATCGAATTCGCGTAACCGCGCTGGCAACCTGACTCAGGATTCGATCGCCTGGCGCGTCCCGCTGGGTCGCGCCCGAACTGCGCCCGGTCACCGCGTGTCCTGGAACCAGGGCGCTTTTTCGTCTCCCGGCCTCGGCGCCTCTTCGCCTTTGTTGACGCGGTTGCGGCGCGCGAGTTCCTCAAGCGTAATCGGCGGCTCGCGCACTTGCGGCGGTGGACGATTGCGTTGTGCCTCCGCGTCGTTGTGAGCTTTCCAGGCCGCGGCGGTTGCGGCCGCATCGTCTGCGTCTTTTTTCGCTTTTGCGGCCTGCTCGGCGTCAAGCTTCTTTTGCAAGAAGTCCTTGATCTGCGCGGGAGTCTTGACGTCGGGGGGTAGTTTAAGAGTTGCCTGATTCCCCACGACGTACTTGTCGTCCAACGCGTCCATGATCTTTTTGCTCACCGCGTCGTCAGTGTCCTTGCCCTTATTTTTGTTGAACGCATTTTTGTATTTTTCATTCCACTCGTCCTGTGTGATCACCTTTTTTTTCTTCTCTGCCGCGTTACGGGCGTCCTGGGTGGCGCTGTCGACACCGGTTCGCGGGATAGGAATGCTTGGCGGCCGCACGGACGGCGTCGGCGTGTGTGGATGGGGCGTGCTCATGCCGCAGCAGGCACCCGCCGGCACGGCCGGCAAACCAGCAGCAAGCAGCGCAAACAACGCGAGTTGGCGTGATTTGCTTAAATTCATGGCGTCACTCCTGTGCAAAGCGCAATTCACACGGCGTGCGTGGACAATAGTGCCCGCTTCTTGACGGTCTCACAAGGTTGCGATTGTCGCATACCGAGAACGGATCTGAGTTCTAGAGAAAACCGTGCATCTGCTGGTCAATGATCCGAGCGTCTGTCGGCTAGGTCCGGATCAATGTCCGCAATTGGTCGTTTGCGTCAGCCGACCTGCTTCCCAGATGTCCGCTTTCCCTCCCTCCGATATCGACCGAATAAGTGACATCACTTGAAGTCTCCGAAGTGCCAATCGCGACCAAATCGCTCCGCAGCAAACGACGATCTATTCAATCACCTCGTCGGCGCGGGCGATCAGCGTCGGCGGCACCGTGATGCCGAGCGCCTTGGCGGTTTTGTTGTTGATGACCATCTCGAACCGCGTCGCCCGTCGAAGCGGCAGTTCGCCCGGCTGGGCGCCACCCAGCGGGCGATGACAGCGGAATACGCTGATGCGACTTTTGCCCCGATCGTCATGCCCCGCGGAGGCGGAGCATCCATCCTCTTCGAAAAATTTTTAACCGCTCAGCCTCGTGCTTTCGCCGCGCCCCGGCGATGACGCCCGAGTGTATTGATCGCGCTCGACAATTCAGCGTTTCCTCTTTCCCCAGCGAGTTCACAGTCCAATTCGAATAAGCCTTCTTTTCTTTTCGCATCCCTGTACCAACGCGATGCTTTGCTCCGCCTCGGGCATCGTCGATCGCGATGCCTGAAGACTGCGCAAGGTGCGGCCGCCGACAACGCGTGCCGCGATGGAGCGCCGAGAGGCGCCCGGGCTTCCTCGCAAGAGGCCCGCGCGCCACGGGACCCCCACCGCCCTCAAGCGACTTGGGTCCCGGAAGCTCG
>JACXTT010010229.1_pt1 | contig 12695 bp, 6 predicted proteins | sample 9270951 | NCBI WGS metagenome assembly JACXTT01 (sample SAMN15532306, study PRJNA645909) | rock metagenome | isolation source: weathered quartz diorite | place: Puerto Rico | collected 2017-06-21 | reverse complement strand
GCCGGGCATACAACTCTGCTGTGCTACGCTGGTTCTGTTGTGTATAGAGATGCCGATCGTCCATCGCCCTTTCGCACAATTGGTCGTCTCGCTGGCGGCGTTGTGGTTGTTCTGCCCAACCCCGGCCTCGGCGCAAAGTAATCTCTCCGGTGAATCGCAGCGGGTTGTGGCCGTCCGTGTCGTCACGGAGTCCGGCTCCGTGCTGGAAGAAAACCCTCCGCAGCTGACGATTCAACCCGGACAGCCATTCTCCGTCGAAGCCGAAAGCGCAAGCCTCCGCGAGTTGTACCGCTCCGGCCGCTATGCAGATCTGCGCGCTGAAGTAACCGACGTCCCCGGCGGGCTGCGCCTCGATTACGTCGTGCGCCAGAATCTCTACGTCAACCGCGTCCAGATCGAAGGTTTGCACGAGCCGCCAGGAGAGTCCCTTGCGCTTTCCGCGCTACGGCTCAACGTGGGAGAGCCATTCCGCGAAAGCGATATGAAGGAGGCGCTCGATCGCCTCCACCAGACGCTGGAAGACGATGGCCTGTATCAGGCGAAGGTCGACTACGTGACGACGCCGCGTCCCGATACTTTGCAGATGGACATTCTTGTGCGCGTGAACGCGGGTCCGCGAGCCCGGATCGGCGCGGTTACCATCCAGAACCAAACGCAGTTTCGAGACGAAGAGCTGCGAGGCCGCCTCAAGCTGAAGCAAGGAGCCGAGGTGACGTCCGACCGGCTGAATCGCGCGGCCGAGCGCGAGCGAAAATGGCTGGCCGGCAAGGATTACCTCGGGGCGCGCGTCACGGTCCATCGCGGCGCGTACGATGGGCAGTCGAATCGCGTGCCCATTGAATTTGCCGTGTACGCCGGCCTCGAAGTGCGCGTCAGCGTCGATGGCGCAAAGATTTCTCAGAGTACCCTGCGCAAGCTGGTCCCTATCTACCAGGAGGGCGCGGTGGATGAAGACCTGCTCCAGGAAGGGCGGCGCGCCCTGCGCGATTGGTTTGAACGCGCCGGGTATTTTGACGCGCAAGTGTCCTACAATGTATCGGAGTCTCCCGCCGTGGAAACGGGCAGCACCTTGCACCGAGCCGCGAGCGTTGTCACGTACCACGTTGACCGCGGCGACCACCACCGCTTGGTGGGAGTTGAGTTCGCCGGAAATAAATACTTCGGTTCGGATCTCCTCCAAAGCAGGCTGAAAATTCAGCCCGCGGCGTACGCGTCCCCGGGGCGGTTCTCGACTGGATTCCTGCAGGATGATGTTGCTTCCATCCACACCCTCTATGACGCGAACGGATTTCATGAAGTCGATGTCCAGAGCGAGCTGGATGACAACTATAAGGGCCGCAACGGAGATATGTTCGTGCGATTCATCATCAAGGAAGGCGAGCAAACGCGTGTCGCCAACCTGACGATTGACGGGAACAAAGAGCTCAGCATGGACGAACTCATGGGCGGCGTCGGCTCGTCAAAGGGGCAGCCCTATTCTGAGTTCAACGTATCCTCGGACCGCGACAACATTCTGGCCCTCTACTATGACCAGGGATTTTCGGAGGCCCGGTTTTCCGCCGACGTAGAGAAAGTGCCTTCTGCCGGTCCAAGCGGCGATCCCTCGGTGCGACTCGTGTATCACATCACCGAAGGGCGGCAGGTTCTGGTCGCGCATGTCCTGCTTAGTGGATACGAACACACGCGCCCCGGCGTGATCTCGCGCGAGGTGGGAATTCGCGCGGGCGAGCCGCTCAGCGAGAGCACGGTCGTCGAGACGCAGCGGAAGCTCTACAACTTGGGGGTATTCAGCCGCGTTTCGATCGCGCCGCAAAATCCCGAGGGCCAAGACGAGCGGAAAACCATTGTGGTGATGGTTGACGAGGCTCGGCGTTACACCATCGCCTACGGTCTGGGTTTTGAGGCGCAGCGCATGGGCAGCGCAGGCGGCACAGTCACCGGATCGTTCACTGCTGCGCCGCGCGGTACTCTTGAAATTACTAAAGCCAACCTCACGGGACGCGCGGACTCGCTTTCTTTCAAGGCCCGGGTCAGCACGATCCAAGGCCGCGCGGGGCTGACTTACACGGCGCCCAACTACTTCGCGAACCCCAATTTCAGCTTGCAGCTTTCCACTTTTTACGAAACAGCGCGCGACGTGCAAACGTTCGATTCGCGGCGAGCGGAAGGCTCGGTTCGCCTCGCCCAGCGGCTTTCGTCGACCAGCACGCTGCTCTACCGGTACGCATACCGGCATGTTGTGGCCAGCAACCTCAAAATTGCCGTCCAAAATATTCCGCTATTTAGCCAGAGCACTGAAGTCTCTGAATTCGGCGTGGACTGGCTTCGCGATCGCCGCAACAGTCCGTCTTATCCCAGTCGCGGAGATTTCGAAAATGTCGACCTCAGCGTGGCGCTGAAGCCGATTGGCTCGTCGGCGAATTTCATTCGTTTTTATGTCCAAAATTCTACGTACCATCCGATCAGCCGGCGCTTGGTGTTTGCGCGTTCGACCCGCTTTGGTGTTCAGACGCCCTATGGCGGCTCGCCGTCGACTGATATCCCGCTCCCCGAGAGGTTCTTTGCCGGCGGCGGCACAACTTTGCGCGGCTTCGGCCTCAACCAGGCGGGGCCTCGCGATCCATTTACTGGTTTCCCGATCGGCGGGCAGGCGTTGCTCGTCTTCAATCAAGACTTGCGCTTTCCGATGCACCTGCCGCTGATTGGCGACCGCCTCGGCGGCGCGTTGTTTTACGATGCTGGCAACGTGTTCTCAAGCGTGCACAGGATCACGCTTCGTACCGCGCCCCCCGCCCCAAATGACCTGAACTATTTCTCGCACACGGTTGGATTTGAGCTTCGTTATGGCACGCCAATCGGCCCTGTGGCTGTTGATCTTGGCTACCAGCTGAACCCTGCGAAATTCCAGGTTCAGAGCGGAGGGACGTGTCCTGCCACCAGCACTGCGGCTTGCCTGACAACGCTTACAAGGCTTCCGGCCTTCCAATTCTTTATCAACCTGGGGACGACATTCTGATGCGCCGCGCGATTTCCAATCTCGCCATGATTTCACTTGCGACGCTCGCGCTCGGCGCGGGTGGATCTACTGCGCGGGCGCAATCCGGTCGCGTGGTCGATCGCATCGTGGCGCGAATCGAAGGCGACATTATTCTGCAGAGTCAAGTCCGCGAACTCGGAGCCTTTCAGCAACTGATCGAAAGTCACGCGGAGAGCGACGAAAAGCTTCTCGACGAACTGATCGAGCAGTGGGTCGTGAACACCGAAGCCTCGGCGTCTCATTTTCCGGAGCCCGCACAATCGGAGGTCGATCGGGAGATGACGCGGCTCCAGGAGAATTCCTCAAGCCCGGAGAACTATGCCGTGCGCCTACACGAGCTCGGGTTGACTTCGAGCCAAGTACGCGAAATGTTGAGCCGTCAGATTTATGTCGAGCGATACCTCGATTACAAGTTCCGGCCATCGGTGCAGATCGAATCGTCCCAGGTCGATGCCTACTACCAAAAGGAGTTGCTTCCCGAGCTGGCGAAGAAAAATCAGCCGGCCCCGGGTCGAAGCGCCATCGAGGAACAAATCCGTGAACTGCTCGTCCAGCGCGGCATCAGCGACCTCACGGCCAAGTGGCTGGACGAAACGAAATCGCGGTTGAAGATCGAAATCGCGCCTGCTGCCGGCAAGTCATGAGAAGCGATCGAAATAGGAAGCGATGAGCGAGACGAAACGCAAATTCGGATGGAAGCATGGACTGGGACTCTGCGCCGCCCTAATCGCTCTCGTCGTCCTGGCGGTCTTCTATGCGATTGGGACGGGACTAGCGGATCGCTGGGCGCGGCAAACGATCGTCGAGGATCTGACCAAGTCCACGGGCGCGCGCGTCGAGCTCGGCAATTTTCATTTTCGCTGGCGGTCGCTTACCGCAAGGTTCGACGGACTCACGTTGCACGGACGCGAGCCCGCGGGAACTCCTCCGCTTTTTCACGCGGACGTTTTGCAGTTCGACGTCCATATCGAATCATTCTGGGACCGCAAGATTTCGCTGGGCAGCGTGGTGATGAATCACTTCTCCACACACGTTCGTGTGGAGAAGGACGGCTCAACGAACTTGCCGGGACCGGCCATCCCCAAGGCAGGCGGTGAGCGGCCCGCTCAAAGATTGTTGGACCTGAAAATCGCCCAACTGCGGCTGGAGAACGGCGAGATCGTCTGGAATGACGCCCGTGTTCCGCTCGAGGCAAAGGGCGCCAAGTTTCAGCTGCTCATGGACTATGCGAGTGAGAACGGCCGTCCCGTGTACCTCGGCCAAGTAGGCTGGCAGGACTTTTACGTTGCGGCCCTGAAGGACGTGCCATTCTCATCGGATTTGGCGGCGCACTTTACAGTGCGGCCGGATTCGTTTTCTGTGACGCAATTGCACTGGAAGGCTGGCGTTGGCGAGGTCGACGCGCAGGCAAATCTCGCCAGTTTCGCGCGGCCGGATTGGACCTTCAAATACCACGCCCAATCACGCCTTAAGAATCTCTGGACGATTGTCCGTAGAAGGGGCGCACCCGGTGGCGATGTTGAGGTCACAGGTGAAGGAACCTATGCCTCCGAGAAACTGACTGCGAGCGGAAGGTACATGGCCGACCGCATTACCATGAAGGACCAATGGTTTCATCCTGGAGATATTTCCGCGCACGGCAGCTACCATGCCGACAAAAGCGGCGTTGACTCTCCCGATTTCGAGGCGCAGGTGCTCGGCGGCAGCGTGGTAGGCCACGTACGAATGAGCCTGCCCAAGTTGAACTTCCGTGCGGAAACCAAAGTTCGCGGCCTGGATTTGCGCCAGGCGCTCGCCGCCGAAGACAACCCGAATCTACCCATTATTCCACTGCACTGGGGCAGCCGGATGGATATCGACGCGACGACGACGTGGATAGCTGACTTCAAACACGTCGATTCGCGGGGCTCTTCCGTTTGGACTCCGCCCGCCACCCTTGCGCAAGGGCAAATTCCGGCCGCGGCGAGCTTTGGCTTTCACTACGACATGGACCGTAAGGCGTTTGAACTTTCGCCGGGCGAGATTACAACGGCCTCAAGCCGCATCCAGTTTCGCGGCGGGCTGAGCATGGTCGACACGTCGCTCGACTGGACGGTTGACACCGATGATCTCTCCCCGTGGACCGATTTCATCAACCGTCTGCGCGGGCCGAACGCGGAACCGCAAATGTTTGGCGGGCGCTTCCACTGGCAGGGAACGTTGACTGGGCCACTGGACCGGCCGACGTTCCAGGGACACGTGACGGGAACCGGGGCACGATACGGCTCGCTGTACTGGGACGACCTCGAGGGTGAGCTGACCTACTCTCCAGACGAGCTCTGCCTCACTCGCGGTCGCGTGCGCAGGGGGCAGACTTCCGCCGACCTCGAACTTGCCCTCGGGCTCAACTCATGGAATTTCGCGCCCAGTAGCAACTGGGCTTTGGACGTCAACCTTACCGGCGCGGACACGGACGACTTGCAAAAATTGCTGGGAACGTCCTACGCAGCGCGCGGGATGCTCACCGGCCAATTTCACGGCAAAGGAACGCGCGCGCAGCCTGAACTCTCAGGCTTGTTTGATCTAACTGACGCGACGGCAGGATCCTGGCGCTTCGAGCGCGCGCGCGGCCAGTTGATCTTGCGCCGGGGCGAAGTGCGGATTGCCAACGCGGAGTTGCGTTTGCCGGCGCACGCTCCGGGCGCGGCATCCGGCCTAGCGACGGGCAATTTCGTGTACCATACGGACACTCGCGAAGTCTCTTTCGACCTCACGGGCGCCGCAATTCCACTCGAGGCCATTGGGAAAATTCAAACCGCGCGGATGCCCGTTGGCGGCCGGCTCAATCTGCAAGCGCGAGGACAAGGGCCGTTACGCGCGCCAGAATTGCACGCCAGCCTCCGCCTCATTGACTTGAAATTAGGGAGCGACGTAATAGGCAGTTTCGACGGAAAAGTCGACTCGGACGGCCACCATTTGAGTGCAACGATCGACTCCGCCATGACCTCTGGGCGCCTGTCAGGAAAGATGGACGTCACTCTTGAAGGGGACTATCCGGTCACCGCGGAGGTTACCGCAGAGCGAATTAATTTTGACCCTTTTATCGGCTCTGCCCTGCATCTTTCCCGCTTGAATGGCCACAGCCTCGTGGACGGCCACTTCGCGGTCGCGGGCTTTGGCGCGCGCCCTGAAACTCTTGCCGTCGAAGCAAATCTCTCGCGCCTTACATTCGATTCTCAAACCGTTAAGCTCGAGAATAGCGCCCCCGTGCGGCTGACATACCGCCGGGACGAGGTGCGTGTCGAGCAGGCAAGCCTTCGTGGGACCGACACGGATTTCAACATCAACGGTACGGCGCGCTTCACGGGCGATCAGGCTCTAAATCTTCGCGTTGATGGCGCGGTCAGTCTCCGCCTCCTGGGCGGGTTTGTGCCGCAAATGGAGGCCAGCGGCCGGGCCCAGATCAACGCCGCGATCGCCGGGACGCTCGGCACGCCGCGCATCAACGGCAAGGTGCACATCGAGAGCGCCTCGCTGCGCTACGGGGATTTCCCGGCGGGGCTAAGTAATGTGGGCGGAGATTTTAATTTCGACGCCAGCCGTATGGCCTTTGACAACGTTTCGGCCGAGAGCGGCGGCGGACATTTGACCCTAGGCGGTGCGCTGACATACGGAGAAGGGCCGCTGAACTACGTGCTCAATGTGCGCTCCGACCAGGTGCGCATCCGCTATCCGGTGGGGATGAGCTGGCTCGTCGGCGGGAACCTGCGTCTTTCCGGGAACGAGCAGGCGGCAACCCTCTCCGGGCGCATTGTTGTCGACCGCCTGCTGATGGCGGAGGGGTTTGACCTCGCAAGCTTCATGGTCTCAGCCAAGGAGCCTGTCAGCGGGCCAAGTACGAGTTCCACATTCCTCCAAAACTTGCGGTTCGATATCCAAGCCGAATCCGGCCCCGATTCGCGGATGGAGTGGGCAGGCGCGCGCCTGCAAACCGACGCGAGCCTGCGCCTTCGCGGAACGTGGGAACATCCTATTCTGCTTGGACACATTCACTTACTCAGCGGAGAAATGAGCTTTCGCGGCAACCAATACACCATTTCGCGCGGGGACATTAATTTCGCCAACCCTTTCCGCCTTGATCCGGTACTGAACGTCGAGGCTACGACCACCATCCGCCAGTACGAAGTCACACTCGACTTCACTGGCCCTGCGAGCCGGCTGACGCTTGCCTACCGTTCCGACCCGCCCTTGCCCTCGAGCGACATCATCGAGCTGCTCGCCCTGGGTCAGACGGGCCAGGAAAGCGCGCAGCGAAGCGCAACCGGGCAGAACGTCGGGGCCGGCGCATCGGCGCTGCTGTCAGAAGCAATTTCAAGCCAGCTCGGCGGGCGGATTCAGCGCCTCTTTGGGATCAGCCATTTCAGCGTCGGGCCGTCGGTCGCCGGATTGACCGCGACGCAAAACTCGATCGCCAGTGTGACGATCGAGCAACAGGTCACTCGGGGTTTGGTTATCACGTACATCACGGACGTCACGACCACCCAATATCAGGTGATTCAGATCGAATACACGATCAACCGCGAGTTCTCCGTGGTCGCTCTGCGTGATGAGAACGGCACATTCGGCCTCGATGTTGTTCGCAAGACGCGCTTCAAGTAGCAAATTCGCTCCGCCGGATTGCATGCACTGGCACGACACGGGCTCCCGCGATTCCGCGTTGACGGGAATTGGTTCGTGCTATCTTCACGAGCGAGGAGTGGAAATGCGACATGTTGCGATAAAACACGCAGGATGCCTCCGAGTCTCGGTCGTTCTGATGCTTGCCGGACTGGCCCTTGTGATTCCAGCAGGCGCGCAAAAAAATAAGAACAAGAAAAATGACGCGCCGGACTCCAATTCCCAGGCGAATCCTATTCCCCTGCCGTCCCCGCCGGATTCGCAGGCCATCGATCGAGCCATCGGCGAAATGATGGGCTACTGGCAGATCGGCGATGTCGATTCGATGCGCAAATATTTTGACCCTGGCGTGGTTGTAGTCAGCGGTTTGTGGGAACCGCCCGTCATTGGATGGGACAACTATGTGAAGGCCTATCAAGCGCAGCGCGCTCGGGTAACCGGCGGCCGCATGGACCGGTCCAATACGTTTATCAAAGTGAACGGCAATTCGGCGTGGGCCACTTACCAATTCTTGTACATCACGACGATGGAAAGCAGGATGATGGAATACCGCGGGCACACTACACTGGTTCTGAATAAGGAGGCCGACCGATGGGTGATCACGCTGAATCACTCCTCGGTTGTGGACTCGTCAGCTCCCGCGCCTGCCGGCTCGGCGGATCCGGCTCAGCCCGGCAAGCCCTAGAAGCTCTTATAGCCCTGGTAGATCCACACCCCTGCACTGGCCAGCAAGAGCACTCCGGACAACACGGCAAGGGCGATAATCGGCCTTGTCAGGCGTGAAATCCGGGAAATGATCTGCTGCTGTTCCCTGTAGTGATGCTGCTCGGCCTCATCGATGAAGATCTGATCGTCCTCTTTCGACGACAGCGTTCCCCTGTACACGACCAGCACCACTAAGGCGGCTGTGATGACACCCCAGGAAACCATGAGCAAGTCGAGAACGAGTGAACGGGCTTCCTCCATGGGCACCTCTCCCGCGAGAACGGCACTGGATAGAAATGGAAAGATGATCGCGCCGTTCCGCAACGGCTATTTGGCTGGATTATAGCACCAATATTCCGGGAGCAAATGCAACTATTACTCGGAGGGTTGCCAAGGCTAACGGGCATCCGGCTTTGGCGGGAACCGCACACCCCAGAAGTCATCGAGGGGGGCCAGTGATTCAATACCGATTTCCCAGGGCTGGCCGTCCTTGTGTTCCCCAATCCACGCGACGCGAAACTTGGCCGTCTGTTGCGAAAACCGGTTGGTAACCTCGACTTCGCTGCCAATTTTCAGCATTCGGGAGGTTCGGATCATTGCTCCCAGTACGCCGACAACGCCCGTATGCGTCGACTCTTCCAGCGGCCGCCCATCCTCGGTTGTTCCCCGGATTTCCACGGGAACTCGCATCACGACACGCGCGCCCTGCCGGCGTTTGTTAAACTGCGATGTATCGTTCAAACTGGTCTGCCAATCTCACTATGCCAAAATGGACCATAGCCTATGTCACGGGCAGCTTTAGTGTCAACCTAACTTTGACTGCAAAGTAAATGCTCACCCGGCGAGATAGAAATTGAGGTGTACCGAAATGAAACACTAGCGCGCGAGCCCGCCCGCGTTGACAAACCTATCCATGCGCGGGCACAATGAATTTGCCTCGCATCACCCACTTTATGCCCAAGTGGCGGAACTGGCAGACGCGCTAGATTCAGGGTCTAGTGTTCGCAAGGACGTGGAGGTTCGAATCCTCTCTTGGGCACCAATTATTAAAAATCGAGCATCCTCTCCCCATCCCGCTTGCACCGTCCTTGACGATTCGCATCCACATGGGTTAATAAGTGGTTAAGTAAGGCGGGCGGGCCAGGTCCACGACGATCGCTTCCACGGAGGCCCGATTCATGTCCGACCAAACGAAGAAAAAGGGTCTGAGCGGCAACCGTGCGCGAAAGTGGGTCAGCCTCGTCCCCTACGGGCTGAACGAGCAACACCCCAACGCCTATAAAGACATCGTCGACGCAATCTGGACCAACCGCGACCAGTTGGGCTACGCGTGGCGCATTCTGAACGATGGTTGCTGCGACGGATGCTCGCTCGGCACCACGGGAATGCACGACTGGACGATGAAGGGAATCCATCTGTGTCAGCTGCGCCTAAGATTGCTGCGCTTGAACACGATGCCGGCGGTCGATCCGCGCCTTCTCGAAGACGCCGAAAAGCTGGGGAAAACTCCGACGCGGCATCTGTCGCGCCTGGGCCGATTGCCTGCCCCGATGATTCGGCGACGAGGGGAGAAGGGTTTTCGCCAAATCTCCTGGGACGAAGCGCTGGAACTCGCTGCGCGGGGCTTGCGCGAAACCGATCCGAAACGCCTGGCCTGGTATGTGACCTCCCGAGGCCTGACCAACGAGGCCTATTACGCCCACCAGAAAGTAGCGCGCTTTTTTGGCACAAATCATGTGGACACCAGCGCGCGTATTTGCCATGCGCCTAGCACGGCCGCGCTCAGCGCGACCGTCGGCTGCGCCGCAACCACGTGCTCCTACTCCGACTGGATTGGCTCGGACCTGATCATCTTCGTGGGCACAAACATCGCGAACAATCAGCCTGTCGCGACGAAATATCTCTATCTTGCGAAGGAGAAGGGCACAAAGGTTTTTCTCGTCAACCCATACCTCGAGCCTGGCCTCGACCGCTATTGGGTTCCTTCCGTCGCGAAGAGCGCACTCTTCGGCACAAAGTTTGCCGACGACTTTTTCCAGATTCACGTCGGCGGAGACATTGCCTTTTTCAATGGTGTGCTGAAACACCTCATCGAAAATGACTGGCTCGACAGAAAATTTATCGCGGAACGTGCCGTAGGCTTCGCCGACGCCGAAGAGAAAGTTCGCGCCCTGTCTTGGAATGAGCTTGAACGCGGCTCGGGTCTCTCACGCGCGGATATGCTTCGCTTCGCGGAGGCGTTCGGCAAGGCGCGGCACGCCATCATCGTGTGGAGCATGGGCATCACGCAGCATCGCTATGGCAGCGACAATGTGCGCGCCATCGTGAATCTCCAGCTCGCCAAGGGGAACGTTGGTCGGCCAAACACAGGCCTTATGCCGATCCGCGGGCACAGCGGCGTGCAAGGCGGCGCGGAAATGGGCGCCATGCCCGGCGCGTATGTGATGGGCGTTCCGTTGAGCGAGGAAAATGCGCAGCGCGTCGCGCAGCCGGAATTCTGGGGATTTGCGCCGCCCACGTGGAAAGGTCTGACTGCAGCGCACATGATTCTCGCCGCGGAGCGCGGGGAAATCGACGCGCTGTGGCAAACCGGCGGGAATTTTGTTGACACGCTCCCCGAACCCGAGCGGGTCGTTAAGGCAATGCGAAACATCAAGCTGCGCATTCACCAGGACATCTGCGTCAGCTCAAATATGCTGATCGACCCTGCCGACACTGTCCTTCTGCTTCCCACGCGCACGCGCTACGAACAGCGCGGTGGCGGCACCGAAACGAGCACCGAGCGCCGCATCATTTACAGCCCGGAGATTCCCGGGCCGCGCTTGCCAGACACGAAGGATGAATGGGAGATTCCCGTGCTGGTTGCGCGCCGCGCTGATCCCGAAAAAACCTCGAAGATTTTTCCATGGCGGGACACACAAGACATTCGCGAGGAAATCGACCGCGTATGCCCGACCTATCGCGGCATCGCGAAGCTGCGCAAGAAAGGCGACAACTTCCAGTATGGCGGCCCGCGCCTTCTCGTCGATCGCTTCCTTACGCCGGATGGCAAAGGGCACTTCAGCGCCGTCAACCTGCCCGAAGAGCACGTTCCGCCCGGGCGTTTTCTGCTGGCCACTCGCCGCGGCAGGCAATTCAACAGCATCATCTACGCGAACAAGGATCTACTAAACGGAGCGATGCGCGATGACATCTTGATGGCGCAGGAGGACGCAGACCGGCTGGGCGTCAAGAACGGCGACGCCATCATCCTCTCGAACGATCGAGGGGAATTTCGAGGGTGGGTGAAGATCGACCGCGTCAAGCCCGGCAGTTTGCAGGGCTATTGGCCGGAGGTGAACGTCCTTGTTCCAGCGGGTTGCCTCGACGCGAGCGGCGTTCCCGATTACAACGCCGTTGTCGAAGTCGTTCCGGCCAGCCGCGTGCCGGAATCGCGTGGGGCGGTCGTTGTGCCGGCGTGAGGAACGCGCGATGACCACGTCCCGGCGTCGCGACACCGATGTCACGCAGGTTCAGGAATGGAGAGAGGGGCGTGTTGAGGCGCGGCAGGACGATCTCGCCGCGGAAGAGCCTTTAGAAATTCGCATCGGGGACCACCCGCTCACGGTGACGATGCGCACTCCGGGGCACGATTTTGAACTGGCGGCGGGCTTCCTTTTCACCGAGGGAATCGTCCAGCGCGCGGATCAAATCATTTCGATTCGCGAAGCTGCCGGAGCGAAATTCACCGAGCGCGGGAATATTGTTGAAGTCGACCTTGCGCCGGAGATCGAGGTCGACCCTGCGGTCATGCAGCGCAATTTTTTCGCCGCTTCCAGCTGCGGCATCTGCGGCAAGGCGTCGATTGATTCCGTGAGGAGCCGCGGCGTTCGCGCGGTTAATCCGGACTTCCGGATGGCGCCGGAAGCCCTTTGCAAGCTGCCGGAGACGCTGCGGGCTTCCCAAGAGATTTTTTCACGGACCGGCGGATTACACGCGGCGGCGCTATTCGATCGTGACGGCGCGCTGCTCGTTGAGCGCGAAGATATCGGCCGCCACAACGCGGTCGACAAAATTGTCGGTTGGGCCGTGCGCGAGAATCGTCTGCCGCTTGCCGAGTGCGTCTTGATCGTGAGCGGACGCGGCGGTTTCGAAATCGTTCAAAAGGCGGCGATGGCTGGAATTCCAATCGTGGCTTCTGTTTCAGCGTGCTCGGGCCTTGCAGTGCGCCTCGCGCGCGAAGTGGGCATGACGCTAGCCGGTTTTCTGCGCGGCCAGCGCTTCGTTGTCTACGCGGGTGGCGAACGCCTGGGCCTCG
>JACXTT010010227.1_pt1 | contig 12695 bp, 12 predicted proteins | sample 9270951 | NCBI WGS metagenome assembly JACXTT01 (sample SAMN15532306, study PRJNA645909) | rock metagenome | isolation source: weathered quartz diorite | place: Puerto Rico | collected 2017-06-21 | reverse complement strand
GAGAGTCGATTGGCCGCCCAGGGCCAGGGCTCACGACGGCTACAGGTGACCCGGCTATGCGGACGAGGGCCTGGTCATCATCGAAGATCTTGCGACGCGGGAGCGCGATAACCCTGCCCACATCGAACGATTCCGCCAGGCGCTGCATGCCCTCGGCGAATCCGATCTCGACGGCGCGATCACCAGACGCCTGAACGCGAATCTCCCCTTCGGCGACGAGGGGTCGAGTTTCTAGTTATTGAAGCTGGGCCTTGGCGGCCGCAAGAACCGCTATCGACTGCTTTGCTTTCGACGCGCGGTCGCCATGAAAGTCCGCACTGACCGCTTCCGCCGCCAGTGAGGCGGCCGACACGAGCAACTGGAATGATGGACCTTGTTTCGCCGGAGGCTGCGCGCCGCGAAGCGACTGTTGTACGCTGCCGATCGCATCCGCGACGGCATTCAACACCGCGGGGTTCGGCACGGGCGCCGACGTTGCCGACAGAAGGAACGGTTGAATCTCTTCCAACCGGGAGGTCACTCCGCTCAGGACCTGCCCGCCAGCGGCAGGAGCAGGAGTGGCAATCCGGCTCGCTGCGAGACGCGATTGGCGCTGTCGCAGCGGACTCGAGTCGTCTGCCGCCCGCGGCGCCGCAGCAGCGGATGGAGCGTCAGGGACGATGAAATCGATGTAGACGCGGCGACCGACGACGCGCACGCTACTCGGTGCCGGCCTCTTCATCGTGACGCCGAGGCGGAGAACGTGCTCTTTGCCGGTGGTCGTCCCCTCATCGACTGAGACCTTCTGAAGCAGCGCCAATCCGGACGGTGCGTTCAGGATCTGCCGCTTCAACGGCAGCGCGATCGGGCCGGCCTCCACCAGCAAGAGCGTCGGCGTGACCTGCTGCGTCGAAACGCTCCGCGCCTCGTCCGACATTTCAATGACGAGCGACATCTGGCCGGCGGACGGAACCACGGCAACGCGCATGACCGAGGGATCGGCGGCGAAGCTGGTCGATCCCTGCAGCAGCACCATGCAGGCGATGAAGGCAGTGCTGCAACGCATCATGGCAGCAGCGTTCCGGCGTCTTCGTGTACGACTTTCGTTTGGCGGAAGCCCTGCGCGAAGAGAATTTGCTGCGCCGATTGAATCTCCCCGTCAGTGACGTAAGGCCCGACAAGGACCAGCTGTCGCAACCCGCCAGGCTCCATGCGGCGGAAGGCGGGCAACCCGGCTCCGCGCAGCTGCTGCGTCACAGCCGCTGCCCGGTCCGGTTCGCGGAACGCGGCAACCTGAATCGTGAGGCCGTCAGCGAGTGCCAGCGTTCCGCTCGTCGCGTCATCGATCACCACAGGGATGTCTGCGGCGGCCGCGTACACGGCGCGATCGGGAACGGTTCCGGAGGCAGGCGCCGTCGTGGAGGTGACTGCCGCCGCTGGGGTGTTTCGCGTTGATTGCGACGCCCAAAGCCATGCAGCGGGCGGCACGCCGGCAAGCAGGACGGACGCAATAACGGCCGTACGTTTGTTGACGAACGAGAGCCTGCGCGCTGGAATCTCGAGCTGCTTGGCAGCCAGCCGAATAATCGAGGTATTGATCGGCGACACGCGGCGACGCCGGGCAAGGTCGAGCGATCGTTCGCACAGAAGGTTGACGGTCCGCGGAATGCCGCCAGAGATATTCGCGATCGCGGTGACCGCAGGCCTGGTGAACTCGTCCGTTGGCAGCGACGCGACCATCAGCCTGCTCTCGATGTACTCGAGAACTTCGTCCCGATTGAGCGGGCCCAGGTGACATCGCCGCGCGATCCGTTGATCGAGATGATGCATGTCGTCGGAACGGCAGACGCTTTCGAGCGCGGGCGTGCCGACCAGGACGATTTGCAGGAGCTTCGCCCGGTCGCTTTCGCAGTTCGAGAGGAGCCTGAGCTGCTCCAGCACCGCCGGGTCCAGATGCTGCGCTTCATCGATGACGAGAATCGCCGTGGTATTGAGCGGAATGAGCGACGCGAGAAAACGATGCAGCGTTGCGACGAGATCATGCCGGCTCACGCGATCGGGGCGTGCTCCCTGCACCACTCCAAAGTCCTGGAGCATCTGGAGCAGCAGCTCCTCGATTCTGACGCAGGGATCGACGACGACGCAGATGGGGTGACGGCCAGACAGTCTCGAGAGCAGCGTGCGGCAAAAGAGCGTCTTGCCGGTCCCGGGTTCACCCACCACCAGCATCACTCCTTCGCGCTGGAGGACTGCGGTGGTGATCTGCTCGAAGGCCCAAATGTATGAGTCGCTGCGATAGATGAACCGTTGATCAGGACTCAGCCCGAACGGCTGCATGAACGCCGTCGGTCTGCGCACGATGGGCGCGAGTGCGGTCTCAGGGGTCACAGGATGCTCGAAGAGCGTCAGCACGGCGGACGCTCCGCGATTGTGCCGCGGGGCGGGGCGAGGTACAACAGATCCCCGACCTGGATCTCTGACGCCGCAGCCTGTCCCGCCGCGAGCTCGATGACCGCCTTCGCCCGAGCCGACATCGCCATTCTCCACGGTGCCAGCGACCGCACGATGCGGACTGCGCGTCCGTCGCGGTCGATGAAGATCACGTCGATCGGGAATCGCATGCCCACTGTATGCACAGCCTTGCATGGTGAGAGCAGCAGACCCTGAGTCGCGCTGAGGCTTTCGCGGCCGAGTAAACCGCGGCGCCTTTCCGCGCGGGTTGCCGCAACATCGACCTCGAGCGCGACCGCGGAGCGGGTGCGATCGTTCATGAGGGTGTGCCCCAAGGGTTAGAACACTCCCGGCACCAGATGCCAGCTCACGCGGCGGCAGTACGAGGCGTAGGCGGCGTCACGACTGAGCACCCGTTCTTCCATCAACGCGCGGGCGATGAGCGTGCCGTCGCCGATGAGAATGACCGCCGCGTTCCATAGCGTCGGCTGTGCGAGGAAGAAGGCCACATGACTGATCAGATATCCGAGATAGATCGGGTGCCTCACGAAAACATACGGTCCACGGACGACAACGCCGCGATTCGCCGGTACAAGGCCGAAGCTTCGTCCGAGCGCGATCTTGGACGCGACGACGATCACGAGGCCGAGCGCCGAGATCAGGCTGGTCACGTAATCCGGCGCAAAAGCCGTCACGTCGGCTGTCCGCAACATCCACGGTCCTGCCACCGATACTCCCGTCAGCGTCGCTGCCGTCGCCGACGAATCGACCACGGCCGCACGCCGGCGCGCGATCGTCAGCACGACGACGAGTGATTCGCTGGCAAGGAGCAGCAAACCGGTGACATGGCCGGTGCGGAGAAACTCCTGCAGCAGATTTATCGACAGCAGCGCGAATAACAACACCACCGTCGCTCTCGCCGCGAAATCGGCGACGCCCGTGTCCCGCAGCCGCTTTACCAAGGCTGTGGCCCCCCAACCCCGGCGGACGAGGGGCTGCTGTCGTCTTCGAATCCTGTTTCAGGCGACGGGTCGACGAAATACGAAGCACAGGCGGCGTCAATCAGCTCGCGCGTAATGACGGGTTTGATGCCGCGGTACCGGCACAACGCCATGATCTGGTCGATGAGATCGCGGGGGTGGCAGGCGCGAAGTGCGCGGCCGGCCGGGCGATAGTGGCGGCGATGGAGGTAGGCCACCATCACCTGATGGAAGCGCAGTTGCCGGCGCTCGCAGTTCATCTCGAAAATGCGCGTGAACTGGTCCAGCGTCGGATCGCCAACCGCGATCTTGTATGGAATACGGCGCAGGAACGCTTCGTCCGCGAGCGACTTCGGGTCGAGGTTGGTGGCAAACACGCTCAGCACGTCGAACGGCACCTGGAATTTCTTCCCTGAGTGCAACGTCAGGTAGTCGACCCGGCTCTCCAGCGGCACAATCCAGCGATTGAGCAGATCTTCCGGCCGCATTCGCTGCCGTCCGAAGTCGTCAACGAGCAGGACCCCGCCGTTCGCTTTCATCTGCAGCGGCGCTTCGTGATACTTCGCGATCGGATTGAAGTTCAGATCGAGCATCGAGAGGGTCAGTTCGCCGCCGACGATCACGATCGGCCGGCGGATTCGAACCCATCGACGGTCGCGCGGCGCCTCCGCGATCAGCCGTGAAGTGAGCGCCTCCTCCTCGAGGGCCTCATGGCAGATCGGATCGAACAGCGTCACGATCTGCCCCTCGACGTCGATGGCGTACGGCACGTACATGTGGCCGCCGAGCGCGCGGCCGAGGCCCTCGCCGATGACGGTCTTGCCGTTGCCCGGGGGGCCGAAGAGAAAGATCGCTTTCCCCGCGTTGACGCCGGGCCCGAGCTGATCGAACAGCCTGTCCGGCACGACGAGATGCGAGAAGCCTTCCTGGAGCCGCCGGTGATCGATGTACCCCCGAGCCTGCCGGAGGGTGTCCATCATCGCGGTGTAGCTCGCCAACGATACCGGCGCCGGGCCCACGTATCGATTGATCTCGAGGAACTGCGTGGCGCGCTCGCGGCCAAGATCCGTCAACGCGTAGCGAAAACCAGCCGTTCCCGATCCGGTTGCGCCGCGCACCTCGACGAGGCGCTCGGCGCGGAGCCGCTCGATCAACGGCTCGAGCAATGAGTACGGCAGACCGACGCGTTCGGCCAGCGTCACACCGGTCAACTCGCCGGTGTGCAGCGTCTTCATCATCAGCTGTTCGATCTGATCGACGCTGAGTCCCGTCTCCGCGACCGTACGCGGCAGCGGCGGCGCTGCGAGTTCGTCGGTGGCGACGGGCGCGGGCGCGAGCGAGTTGAGGGCCGTGGTCATTTCATATCTCGCGCCAGCGGGATCAGCACCTGCACGAACTTGATGGCGGCCGGGCCGATCGTCACGACCCAGATCGCCGGAAAGATGCAGAAGACCAGCGGAAAGACCATCTTCGCGCCGGTTTTGGCAGCCGCTTCCTCAGCGCGCTGACGACGCTTGGTGCGCAGGGTGTCCGAGTGCACACGGAGCGACTGCGCAACGCTCGTCCCGAACTTGTCGGTTTGCACGAGCATCGTGACGAGCGAGCCCAAATCGTCGACCTGCGTTCGGGCAGCGAGATTTTTCAACGCGTCGGCGCGTGCGGTGCCGGCCCGAACCTCGAGGTGGACGAGGCGCAGCTCCTCCGACAACTCCGGGTGAACCAGCCCCAGTTCGTCGGCGACGCGCTGAATGGCCTGATCCAGGCCGAGACCAGCTTCGACGCTGACGACGAGCAGATCGAGCGCATCGGGCAGCGACAGGCGCATGCGGTGCTGGCGCCGTTTCGCCATCCGCGCGAGCACCATGCCCGGCAGCACGTAGCCGATCGCTGCGGCGCCAAGCGCCGTCATCAGACTCGCCCGCAGCATGAACGGCAGCGACGCGATCGAGAAGAACGCCAGCGCGCATCCGACGCGGATGCCGACAAACAGGACGAGCGCTTCCTCCGCCCGATAGCCGGCGGATGTCAGCCGGGCGCGCAGCTTCCCCATTTCCGAAACGGGCTTCGGAGCCGCGCGGCCGATGCGCATGAACGCATCGATCAGTGTCTGGGTGAATCGCGACGCTTCTGGCGCCCTGGCGTGCACGCCCACGATTTCCTCGAGGCGATCCACGATGGTTGCCGAGCGCGGCGACAGCGCCTTCGCGGCGGCGGCGACCAGCAGCGACCCAAAGACGAAGGCGAAAATGGCCAGCAGCATGGGACTACACCTCGATCTTGATGACCTTGCGGATCCAGAAGAAACCGAGCGTCTGCATCACGATGGCGCCGGCAATCATCATTCGGCCCATCGGCTCGGTGAATAGCAGCTCCATCTGCTCCGGCGCGATGAACGAGAGCGCCACAGCAAGACCGGCCGGCAACGCGAGCAGCACGAAGCCGGTGAACCGCCCGTGCGCCGTATGCGTTCTCACCTGGCGCTGCACCTTGAAACGCTCGCGGACGACATGGGCGAGGTTGTCGAGGATCTCCGCCAGGTTGCCTCCACTCTCGCGCTGAATGGCGACGGCGGTGACGAAGAACTTCACGTCCACGAGCGGAATGCGCTCTGCCAGTTCCTTGAGAGCGTCGTTGAGCGGCAGGCCGAAATTCTGACGATCGAAGACTTTCTTGAGTTCCTCGCCGACGGGCGCGGCCTGCTCTTCGCCGGCTGTGCCGAGCGCCGTCTGGAATGCATGTCCCGCCCGCATGGCGCGCGACAAGATGTCGAGCGCCTCCGGAAACTGCTCTTCGAACTTGTGGAGGCGGACGGTCCGGCGTCGCCTCAGCCAAAGCGTCGGCAACGAGGCTCCGACCACAAGAGCGATCGGCGCGACGAAGGGCACGTGCACGAAGAGACGCGAGATGAACCAGAGCGCGAACGCGCAAAACGCGCTGTACACCGCGATCGTGCTCGGCGTCGTGTTGGTTCCGGACTGCTCGATCAGCCTCGACAGCGACGGCCCCATTGATGTGCGTGCGATCAGCTTCTCGACGCCGCGCAGCCGGCTTTCCTGGAGTTGTCTGATGATCGAGGCGTCAGTCGGCTCCATGACCTGACCGACTTCGCGAAGCCGCTCGTCGAGGCGTTTCTTGTCGATCGCGGATGACACGCCGGCCCACACCCGCAGGGCGAATACCGCTACCGCGCCGGTCACGATCACGAAGACGATCAGGGCTGTAATCATCACCGCACCTCGACCACGCCCTCGAACATAGAGGCTGGAAGCTGGATGCCCGCGGCGCGCAGGCGATCGGAGCACTTCGGTCGCACCCCGGTCGCGCGGAACTTGCCGATGACTTTCGACTCGGCCGACACACCGATCTTTTCGAACATGAAAATCTCCTGCATGCTGATGATGTCGCCTTCCATGCCGGTGATCTCCGAGATGCTCGTGATCTTGCGCGTGCCGTCGCTGAGGCGCGTCTGCTGAACGACGACTTGAATCGCGGACGAAATCTGATGGCGCATGGCGCGCTCGGGAAGATTCGCGGCGCCCATGCCAATCATCGTTTCCACGCGCATCAGCGCGTCGCGAGGCGAGTTGGCGTGAACGGTCGTCAACGAACCGTCGTGGCCGGTGTTCATCGCCTGCAGCATGTCCAGCGCTTCCTCGCCGCGGACCTCGCCGACGACGATGCGATCCGGACGCATACGCAGGGCATTGATGACGAGCTGCCGCTGCCGGACAGCGCCCTTCCCTTCCACGTTCGGCGGTCTCGTCTCGAGCCTGGCCACGTGTTCCTGCCGTAACTGCAATTCCGCCGCGTCCTCGATGGTCACGATGCGCTCGTGTTCGGAGATATAGCTGGAGAGCACGTTCAGCAGCGTCGTCTTTCCGGCGCCGGTGCCGCCGCTGATGAGGACATTGAGACGCGCCCGGACGCAGTGCGAGAGAAAATCGAGCATCGGCTGCGTCAGCGCCTTCAGTCCAACGAGGTCCTCTGCCTTCAGCCGTTCCGCCGGAAAACGGCGAATCGACAGCAGCGGTCCATCAACGGCCAGGGGCGGGATGATGGCGTTGACACGCGAACCATCCGGGAGACGCGCGTCGACCATCGGCGAACTGTCGTCGATTCGCCGGCCCACTCCACTCACGATGCGATCGATCACGCGCAGCAGCTGACGATCGTCCTGGAACGTCGTCGGCACACGCTCGAGGACTCCGCGGCGCTCGACGAACACCTGCTTGTGCGTGTTCACGAGGATGTCATTGACCGAACGGTCGCGCAGCAATGGCTCCAGCGGTCCGAGACCGAAGACGTCGTCGAGGACTTCGGCAAAAAGCGACTCCCGCTCCGACAGGCTGATCGCCGTGTTCTCTTCGGCGAGCAGCTGCGCGAGCAGCGCCCTGATTTCGTTCTCCGCCCGTGCGCGCTCCGTCTGGGAAAGGGCCTCGAGGTTGAGCCGGTTGAGCAGTTTGCGATGCACTTGCGACCGCAACTCGAGGTACTGCGGCCGCGGTTGCGTCGGGCGTGGCGGCGGCGCCATCGTCGGCGCAGGCCGAACCGGAGAAGAAGGTGGGATGCCCGAGATGCCTAAGGTGCTGCCTTGCTGCATGGTTGTTTACCAGATGGACATGATGCGTTCGAGACGCAGCGGACCCTTGCGAGCGGCGACTGGGCTTTCGATGTCAGCGTCCGGATTGAGAATCGTCCGCGTGAATCGATCGAATTGCGCCGCCAGATCGGTGTTGCCGGTCAGTGCGAGCGGCACGCCCGAGTTCAGCGCCGACGAAACAACCTTGTAGTCGCTCGGGAACACCTGGGCGATCTCGTGGCCAAGCGCGCCTTCGATTTGCTGCAGTGGAATCGGAAACGGCTCCGCAGCCCGGTTGAGCACCACGCGGACGCGGTCGCTCGATGCCCCGAGCTGAGCGATTTTCTCGAGCAGCCGTTGCGCGTTTCGCACCGACGGCACGTCCGGATTCGTGACCAGGCAGATCTTGTCCGAGGCGTACAAAGCGGCGGTCGCACAAGGCGTGATCTCGTTGCCGACGTCGATCACGATGTATTCGTAATAGCGCCCGAGAATCTTGAAGATCTCCTCGACGGCGCTGCTGTCACCCGGCCCGGGACGGTCGAAGTTCGTCGAGCCGGCCAGCAGCTCCAGTCCAGACTTGTGCTTGACGACCAAGTCACGCAGAAACTCCGCGTCGAGCCGATGGAGGTTGTCGAGTGCATCGAGCAGCGTGTAGCGGCTGCGCAGCCCAAGAAACAGCGATGTCTCGCCAAGACCCGGCTTCAGGTCAACGAGCAGCGTCGCGCAATTGCCAAGGCGGGCAATTTCGACCGCGCAATTCACCGCGACCGTCGTCGTTCCAACGCCGCCCTTGGCGCCGAAAAATGCCAGTGTGGTTGTCGGGGACCGGTCGCCCGGCGCCGCTTCCAGCCGCGCCGCCATGCGTCGAATCGCCTCATCCAGCGCCTCGCGAGGCGGCGGCCACGTCAGGAACTCATTCGCGCCCGCCCGCATCGAGTGCAGGATCAGCTCAGGCGCGGCATCCTGCGCAACGAAGAAGATGTTGGCGGTCGGCGCGGCGATCCTGACGCGCTCGACCGTCTGCATCGTCGATTGCGTCCCGGCCCGGCCGTCAATAACGATGACGTCCGGTGAAATCCCTTCACGCGGGAATCGATCATCGGTGACACGGACCGGAACGGCCGCAGCCCGGAGGAGCGCTCCGAGCTGTGATCGAAACCCGTTGTCGTCGCTGACAATGACACTGGAAAGTCGAACCATCGTTACTGCACCAGCCGGATCACATATGCAAGGGGGGCTGTTGGCGAGGGCGACGTCGCCGCATTGACCCCGGTGATTGGAAAGATGCGCCCGTACGCCTCGTTGCCTTGGACCCTTTCAAGGAAGAAGCCGATAAAGCCGGCCACGTTCAGCGTCGCATTGCGTCCGGTCTTTTTCCCCAGGTCATAGTCGTCAGGGTTATAAAGCGGAATCGGGAACACGCGGGGGCTTGGATTCATGCTGCTCACGTAATGACCACCGGTGGCATCGTCCTGCCAATACGCGTTCGGATCTTGGTCCCACAGAGCCTGGAGGCCCTGAACGGTCGGACCCATCATGTTGCCGGGTTCCTGAATAGCTACCTCGCCTCTGCTGATGACGCTGGTGTTGCAGTTCGCGATGTTTTCGCGGTACCAGTCGCCACCTATCACGCCCTGGGTGTTGCCGGGCATGTTCCACGAGTAGTAGAACGTCGGCTGAATGTTGTTCCCCGATCCCGCACGAAGGATGAGCGTCGTACCCTTGTCGGCCATGCTGTATCCCCTGGTAGGGTCGTAATCGTCGTGCGGGTTGAGGAGGTTTCCTCGGTTGTCATATTTGTCGAACACGCTGGTGTTCATATTCCACGGTGGATTCGTGTTCTCAATCCACTTGTCGGGGATGATGAACGGTTTCACGCACGTCATGCCGCCTGCTGGCGACGCCTCAGCGGTCGCGGTGGCAACGATGTCGATCGTCGAGAGGCCGAGCAGCCCTCCAAGCAGCGTCGGGACAGGATTGCTACGTCCAGCGCTTCGGTACACGTCGACCCTAACGCGGTTTGGCTGTCCAAACGGATCGTTCGGGAACGTCACGTCCGACGGCTGCACCGACGGGACGCCCCCCATCACAATGTTCTGCGACGCGGCGCTCATCGCACTCTGAACCGCTGGTCCGGCTGTAGTGCGATCGTTCCAGTTGTTGAAGACGAGCGCGGTTACACCCCCCAGCGCGCCCGCATCGGCAGATGTCTGGGCCTGGGTCCGCGCCGTCATGAACATGCCGACGTCCACGGCCAGCGTGGTCGCGGCCATGAACGTCATCAAGCCGATGCCCACGAACGCAAAGGTCATCCCGCGCTCGTCAACCCACAGACTGCGAAAGCGCTTCAGCATGGCTTCCTCCCCAGCTATCGGCAGCGACCGAGTTTTACTGACCGGGTCCAGTTCCAGCGCCCGTGGGGAATGCCGGCGGGGGCGGTGCAATCGATCGGTTCTGCTGCAGTCCAGGCAGGAACGGCTCTTCCTGGCGCGGCAGCGTTCCGGTAACGCCCACAGAGCCAGCGCGCAGAATCTCGGGCGTGATCATCACGACTAGCTCAGTGCGGTTTTTCTGCGCCGCCTTGCTGCGGAACAACAGTCCGAGAACCGGGATGTCGCCGATGCCGGGGATCTTCTGCATCGTCGACGTCATGTTGTTGTTCAGCAGTCCGGCGATGGCGAACGTCTGTCGATCACGAAGCTCGATTTCAGTCTCAGTGCGCCGGCTGGTGAGCGCGGGAATGCGGAAACCGGCAAGCTGGACGGCATTGGCGAAGTCGAGCGTGCTGACCTCGGGCCGCACCTTCAAGTGAATGCGGTCGCCGTTGATGACGGGCGTGAACCCGAGGCGAACGCCGTATTCCTTGAACATCACCGACACGCCGATGTTGGCGCCCGAACCCTGTGCCACTGGGATTGGGAACTCACCGCCGGCCAGGAAGCTCGCTTCCTTGCCACTTTCCGCCACAAGGTTCGGCTCGGCAAGGCTCTGGAACAGGCCACGCGACTGGAGCGCGCGGATCAGGATGCCCAGGTCGTACTTCTCGCTGAGCACGAACAGGTTCAGGAAGTCGCTGAACGTGAGCTTGCCCGACGCCGACGTCACATCCGAGCCGAAGTCGCCGTTGTCCTTCGTCCATTGCATCGAGTCGAACGAGGCCGACGGAAACTGTTGCGTGGTGACCCGGCCGATTGTGTTGTGAATGCCGGTGGCGCTCGTGAAGAGCGACGCGCCAACCTCAGTCAATGCGCTGCGGCTCACTTCAGCAAAGCGAACGTGCAGCAGCACCTGGTCTGTCGGCGCCGGCGCGACCTGCAGCAGCGACACGACCTCCTCACGCTTGTCGGTGTACCCTGCGGTCACGTTGACGATGCGGTCGACCGCGTCCTTGCTCGTCACCTGGCCCGACAGCACGATGTTTTTTCCCGAGCTGTGTGCAGTGATCGATTCGCCGGGAAACAACGTCGTGAGCTGCTCGGAGAGTCGCGAGATGTCGCGCTGCACGATCAGGTCGTAGCGACGGAGTGCGCCCTCGCGGTCCCAGACGTACATCGAAATTGCACCCGGCATCTTGCCGTTGACCAGCAACTGTTTCTGCGAGGTCACAAGTGCGTCGGCCACGTCGGGACTGGTAAGTGACACGCGCTGGATCGGCGAGCCAACATCGAGCACGGTTGACTGCCCGACCATGATCTCGACCGTGTTGGCGGACTCAATCGGAGCGCCATCAGCTCTCGGGGCCGGGGCTGCGGCCGGCGTACCCGCTGCGGGGCTCGCAGCGGCCTTGGACGCACTCGCGCCAGTCGCCGTCGGAGCCGCAACCGTGCGTGGAGCGGTCACGGGGGTCGGCGCGTCAACTATCGGACTGGCACTCGTCGGAGCGGCATCAGCATTCGAGCTCGTGGCGGGCTTCGGAACGACCGTTGCCGGCAGTTCCGCGATCGCCGCGGCCGCCGCGCCGGCGGCCGCCACCGGCCCCGCAGCGCTCGTCGCGGCGCCGCTGACGGTATTCGCCTCGGTAACTGATTGCGCCTGCAAACCGAGCGTACCCCAGACGGCGATCACGAGGATCAACGCGCCGGCGATTCGCACGCAGTGTCGGTTCTGTCTTTGAGATGTCATGGCGTTCATCGGGCTGCTCCTAGCGCACGACTTCCTGCGTGCGTTTGTCACCACGAATGATTTCGACCGTCGGTGAGGGCGGCGGTGCGATGGCGATTGGCGCGATTGGCCCTCTCGGCGCCGCAGACGCGATGCGCGCCACCGGACGCGGAGACACGTAACCGAGCAGCGCCGCCGGACGAACGCCGGTGGTCATGGGCGCTGCGGGGTCGAGCGGATTGCGGAGTGCCAGCTGGATCTTTCCTTCCGTGCTCGCGAGCGTCAGCTTTTCCGCATCGGTGGGATTGACGAGCAGCGTCACGACGCTGACCGCAATGGGCTTGCCCTGCTCGGTGTCGCGTTCGATCTTCGTGCCCGAGCCAAGCACTTCGACGTTCGTCAGGACGACCTTCGACGTGACATCCGTGTACTGCTGCGTCGGATTGATGGTCACCACCACGTCGACATGCGTGCCGGGCAGGACGTAGCCGGCGCCGCCGACCACGTCGTTCCCGCGCACTTACCGTCCCCGATACCCGGGCCGAAACACCGGACCCAGGCCCGCTCCCGCGTCCCTCGCCCCGACCTTGTTACGGCGAATC
>JACXTT010010226.1_pt1 | contig 12696 bp, 18 predicted proteins | sample 9270951 | NCBI WGS metagenome assembly JACXTT01 (sample SAMN15532306, study PRJNA645909) | rock metagenome | isolation source: weathered quartz diorite | place: Puerto Rico | collected 2017-06-21 | reverse complement strand
CATACAAATAGCTAATATTGTTATGACAATTATGGCCCGCGTAATGATTGCAGACGATTATGCTGAAACAAGGATGTTTTTACGTGACATGCTTGAGATAGCAAATCATGAAGTAGTTGCAGAAGCAGTTGATGGTTTAGAAGCTGTGGAGAGATTCAAGACAACAAGACCAGACATAGTTCTGCTAGACTTAGCAATGCCAAAAATGGATGGTCTATCAGTTTTAAAGGAAATAAAGAAGCTCGATGAAAACGCCAAAGTAATTCTGTTAACAGCAAGTGGCAACCTTAAAACAATAAACGAGTGCGTACAGGCCGGTGCAGTAACTTATGTCTTCAAACCATTTAGAATTGAGGATTTGTCAAACGCAATCAAGATGATTCTCAGGTAAATTTTGTTCTAATTCATAAATATATCCGACATTAATTTCTAAAATTGAAATTTTGAAGAAATAGACTGATTTCTTAATTTAATTAATTCTTACCCCAAGGATTTTAGCTAATTCATAGCTTGGAAATTCTTTTCGTTGTTGGGCAGGCTTTGTATTGAGTTCTCTTGACAATGTTTGCAGTAAGTTTGGTTCCCTTGGCACAGTTCTTTGCTCTTGGTTGATTATCTTCAGTATAGCTTCCCTAATCAAATTAGATGGGGTGCAGCCAATGATATTACAAACATCAAGTAGCACGCCGTGTTCTTCTTCTGTCAGCTTGGTTGATACTACCCTGAAGACCATGATATAAGTATGTGAAGCTCCTAGATTAGGTGCGTTAACGTTCAAACTGTTACAGACAAGTTTCTTGTGTCTAAAATGGATGATTCCTACATTCAACTCTTTTCTGATTAGATGAAGCTAATTTTTTGTTGACTTATATATGCACAGGACTCGTTTACACAATATGGCAATACTTGAAATAAAAGATCTTCATGCTCAGCGCGACGGAAAGGAAATTCTAAAGGGGGTAAATCTCAAGACAGGACCTGGAGAGGTTCATGCCATAATGGGTCCAAACGGATCAGGCAAAAGCACGCTTGCTTATACTATTTTAGGACATCCGAAATATCAAGTTACAAAAGGAGAAGTTTTGCTTGATGGCCAAAGTATTCTTGATCTTTCTGCAGACGAAAGAGCAAAGAAGGGATTGTTTCTTGCATTTCAATATCCTACTGAAGTTTCTGGTGTGGGATATTCACACTTTTTGAGGACATCTTATAATGTACTAAGCAAATCTCTTGCAGATGAAAAGCGAGAGGTTTTTCTCACAGTAAGAGAATTTCAAAATTATCTTAAGAAAAATTTAGATCAGGTGGGATTAAAACAGGATTTCTTGGCAAGATATCTAAATGAGGGATTTTCAGGCGGAGAAAAGAAGAGATCTGAAGTATTACAAATGGCAGTTCTTCAACCCAAGATCTCAATTTTAGATGAGCCTGACTCGGGCTTGGATATCGATGCTGTTCAGTCGGTTGCAAAAGCAATCAGTCAGGTTTCAAGAAAGGATTCAACAGTGATTATAATCACACATTACGCAAGAATACTCAAGTTCCTTGACAAACTTGACTATGTACATGTCATGGCAGAGGGCAAGATTATCAAAGAAGGGCCTAAAGGGCTAGCCGACGAATTAGAGCAGAAAGGATATTCTTGGCTAGGAATCAAAGATAACCTCTCATCGACCTAATAAAAAAAAGGCAATAATAGTGTCTAAAATTTCTTACATAGCAAAAGAAACTTTATTTCTGGAATCACAAGTTCATGTTGGAAGAGGACTTGGAGCAAACAAATGACTTTTACGCAACTTGCATGAGATATTTTGATGCGTTAAGAAGGCAAGGAAAGCAAGATTTTGGATTTGAGGATGAGTTCTTTTATACAATGCCGGCCATCTCAGAGAAAATAGTCGGTAGCAAATAAGCATCCGAGATCACCTCATTCTCACGGTTTCAGTTATATATTCAGTGATTGAATTTCTCCTTGCAGAGGTATCGAAGCCCGGCCAACCGAGAAGGACTCAAGATCGTGGCATGGGAAATCCTTTCCCTCAGGGGTTCGGGGGTTCAAATCCCTCCCTCTGCATCTTTTTGACTTTCTTTTCTCTTCTCTGTCTTTGCTTACGAGTTGGTTCATCGAAACCTCTATGATTCTCTCCCATGATATCTCATGGCAGTATTCATTAGAAAATCTTTTCATGAAATGTCAATTCTTAATGTAATTAGAACAGAAATTTGCTTCTAACAAGTGCAGTGTATATCCTATGCCTTTACCATTTCAATCTCTCTTACATTATGTTTTGAGAGATCTTCATGCAACGTAGCGTGGTATTCATCTGTAAAAGTCAAATTACATCTGTAGCATTTCCACGCTTTTGTGCTCACAGTTCTATTATGCATTTTTAACTTATAAGGATATTGTAATTTTTTATTTTTACACTTTAAAACGGCATCTAGTTTGAAATTTTCGGATTTGGAAAATTCTCGTTTGACAATGCATCATGGTATGTTCTAGCATCACATCCCGCAAACTAGAGGAATTTATAACAAAGGTTGGTTTGAGAAACCAAATTGAGAGTAGTCGAAAAATTAGCTAATAAAGTAAGAAAACAAACTGCAAAAAATGATGTTGCTCATGATTTTGACCACATAATGAGAGTCTACAAGAATGCACAGAAGATAGCCAAAAAAGAAAAGGCCAACATGAAACTTGTACTTGCGGCTGCTCTTCTTCACGATATAGTTTCTTATCCAAAATCAGACCCTAGATCTAGAACTTCTTCCATTTCGAGTGCAAAGATGGCAGCAAAGATTCTTCAGCAATATAGATTTTCTACTGATGAAATCAAAATAATAACGGAAGCAATTAGAGACCACAGCTTCTCAAAAGGAATCACTCCACAGACATTAGAAGGTAAAATATTACAAGATGCTGATAGGCTTGATGCGATGGGAGCAATTGGCATTGCAAGAACATTCTCAGTAGGAGGAGCAGAGAAAAGGAGTTTTTATAGCAACAGAGATCCTTTTTGCAAGTTTCGACTTCCTGATGATACAGCATGGACGCTCGATCATTTTTACAAAAAACTTCTACTATTAGAAAAGAAAATGAATACAAAAACAGCCAAGAGGGAAGCAAAGCGGCGAATTAGAATAATGAACCAGTTTCTCAGAGAATTTAGAAAAGAAATCTATCCATAATCCAAGTATCTTTTATAGCGTTTTTCAATTTCTTGATTATTGCCAGTGAGTATTCGCTCAATCTCTTCTTGGTATCGATTTTTGATGCGAATCACCATTTCTTTCATATTTTCATTTTGTGAGTAAGCGCTAACTAGTGGATCGAGTGTTTTGAAGTATTCTACAACTTTCGCTCTGAATTCTTCCTTACTTGGTCTTCTTATTTTGTTCAATCTGAACCAAATAGTAGCCCAGCTTGCTCCTACAACATGCGGTAACAAATCATAGGCACGATCAATTTCAAAGGCTTCATCATCCCTCATTTCTCGCTGAGTGCCTGTGCTGCAATCTTTGAGAAATACGTTACTATCATATCTGCTCCGGCGCGCTTGATTGCAGTGAGGATCTCTAGTGTTACTTCTTTTTCGTCAATCCAGCCCCGCATAGCTGCAGCTTTTACTAAAGCATATTCTCCAGACACGCTATACGCTGAGATTGGCACGTTAAACCTCTCTTTTGTTAGCGTGATTAGATCAAGGTATGCCAAGGCTGGCTTTATCATTACAATATCAACCCCTTCGGATACATCTGCCTGAATTTCTCGCATTGCTTCTTTTGGATTGGTATATGGTAACTGGTACGTCTTTCTGTCTCCAAATTTTGGAGCAGAATGTGCCATGTCTTTGAATGGCGAATATAGTGATGAACGATGTTTTGCAGAATGCGACATTATGGCCACATCATGAAAACCTGCGTCATCAAGTGCCTTTCTTATTGCTTTGACTTGACCGTCCATCATAGCAGATGGAGAGACTACGTCGGTTCCAGCTTGAGCTTGACTTACCGCAACTTTTGCCAGTATTTCAAGACTGGAATCATTATCTATCTTGTCGCCTTTTACAAGACCGCAGTGTCCTGCACTTGTATACTGACAGAGACAAACATCAGTCATAATTGCAATCTCGTTGCCAAGATCCTTTCGTATTTCTGAAATCGCTCTTTGAACAATTCCGTTGCTCGCAAATGCAGAAGTACCGTTATCATCTTTGTGTGTAGGCACTCCAAAAATCATAATTGCGGGAATCTTCAATTCTGCAATAGAATTAACTTCGTCAACAACATCCTTCAATGGAAGCTTATCCATGCCAGGCATCGATTCACCTGGAATTCTAGATTTCAGATCCTCTTGAACGAAGATAGGACAAATAAGATCCTTTGGTGAGAGCCTAACCTCTTCTAGTAGCTCACGAATTTTGCTAGTTTTTCGTAAACGGCGAAGTCTTAAGTTAGGAAATGACATTGCGATAAATACTCTGTACTAGCAATATAATTTGTTACTCTCTTATTTTATAATCGAAGAGTTTGGTAACAGTTCGTACTATTTCAGAATCGCCTTGTTCTGAGGCCTTTCTTAGGTTATTCATTGGTGTTGACATTATATCTTCGACTATTGCCTGAGTGAGTTGGTCTATAATCCTTATTTTCTCTTCATCAGTCTCACCTAGCATCTGAAGCGCTTTCTTGAGTTCCTTTATTCTAGCTTGATCAATTTCTTTGAAAACGTTATTGACTATAGGTTCTATTTCGACTCTTTTCATTGCTGCTTCTACCACCGGCAGCTCTTCATTAATTATTTTCTCTGCTGATGATACCACACCTATTCTGGTTCTCATGTTTTTGTCTACCATCTCTGCAATCTGGTCTAGATTCATCATTTTTATCTTTTTGATTGTTGCTACCCTTTCATCAACAGTTCTCGGATTTGAAAGATCCATTATTAGCATGCCATTTTTGCGTGATTCCATAGCATCCTTTACTCTTTCATATGTAACTAGGAAGTATGGAGCAATGGTAGCAACAAAGAGAACATCTATTAATTTGAAATTTGACAATGATTCTTCAAATTTTATTGGTTTTCCACCTACAGTTTGGGCAAATGCTTGAGAGCGCTCAAAGGTTCTGCTTGTTACAAAGAAATCTGTTCCTCTTTTCTTAAGTGATTTTGCCACTAAGCTTGCTGCTTCACCGGTTCCTATTAACAAGATATGTTTTGACTTGAGATCGTCGATATTTTCTTCTGCTAATTTCACTGCCATGGAACCAATGGAGACACTTCCCCTGCTTATGCCAGTTGAGTGTCTTACTCGTGTTCCCACACGAATAGCCTTTTCAAATAATGTGTTTAGATTACTTCCAGAGGCTTGTAGCTGTCGTGCAACATTAATTGATTCTTTGACCTGACCCAGAATCTGTTCTTCGCCTACTACAAGAGAATCCAATCCTGAAGTGAGTTTCAATAAATGATGGTATACTTCTGACCCTTGACTTACCTCGAGGTTTTCCTTGAATGCGTTTTGCTCAAGACCTGCAACCGATGCCCACGTTTTTTTGATTTTTTCAAGATTAGATATGTCTCCCAATCCAAATAGTTCTACCCTATTGCATGTTTGTAATATGACGCATTCGTGTAATCCAGAATGTTTTAGAAAAGATTGATAGGCCGAATCAAGATCTCGAAATGTGAATTTTTCTAGTGAATGAATAGGAGATCTTCGAAAAGTTACTCTAGCATTTATTATTTCATTTGTCAGGTCATGTCACCTAGCATCTCAATCACTCTCTTCTGTGCTTTTTTTAAATTTCCGTCTTTTATTAATTGTTTAACATGATTATCGTTCATGACTCCGTATAAGAACTTCTTACGTTCAGGAAAAGATGCGATCTTTGATTTAGCCTCTCTTCGGGCAAAATCTTGTAGTTTTATTTGATATATGTCCTCTTTTTTGATTATCTTTTTGAATACCTTCTCTGCTTGCATCCTTAACTTGCGTGCCATCGCAGGGCTTTTTCCACCAGTAGACACGGCTACCTGAACTGTGTCTTGTATATTTATCACCGAACCGAATGCAAAGTCGCTAACTTCTGGATCATCTGCTGCATAGGCGTAGCATCTCATCTGTTTTGCTTGCTCTACTATTTTTCTGTTTAATTTTCGATCGTCGGTTGTAGCAAGAACGATGAATGGCTTGTATTTTTTTAAAAAATTGGTGTCTTTTAGTTTCATTTTTTTAAAAACAATTTGCTTCTTTTTGACATAACTTTCAATTTGTCTGTTTATGGAATCACTAACAAGCAGAATTTGACAATCTTGAGTAAGTAACGCATTAACTTTCTTTAGTCCTTCATTTCCTCCTCCCACTACTATAACCAAGTTTCCTTTAAGATTAAGATCTACTATCAACGATTTTCGCTGCCTTTGCATGATATTTATAGATTCCATGAAAATCTAGGTAACATTTTTAATTGAAAGGTGAATTCGTTTTTTGTATACATGGACAAGTTGGACAAAGAGATTCTAAACGAGATTCAGTGGACGTTTCCGCTTGTTCCAAGACCGTATTCTGAAATTGCAAAAAAATTTGGCGTGTCAAATGAAGAAATCATGCAAAGACTTCGTACTCTCAAAGAATCCGGAGTAGTAAGACAGCTAAGTGCCATTTTTGATACTAGGAAACTAGGATACAAGAGTGCGCTAGTTGCAATGGCAATTGAACCAGAGAAACTAGAACTTGTTGCAAATCAGGTAAACAAACATCCTGGTGTTAGCCATAATTATGAAAGAAATCATGAGTATAATCTCTGGTTTACTCTAGCAGTTCCTCCTGGCTCTGAACTCAAATCGGAAATTGACAAATTCTCAAAGCTATCAGGAATAAAAAAAATTAGATTACTTCCAACAATCAAACTATTCAAAATTGGCGTAAAGCTTGAGATGGTAGAAGATAGGAAGGCAGAGATCAAGCCTTCTGAAGAAAAGAAAAAAATTCATGAAGTACAATTTGCTGCCACAGAAGAAGACAAAAACTATATTCGTGAATTGCAAAAGGATTTAGAAATAACTGAGGGACCTTTCTTGAAATCGGCGCAAAATCTCGGTATAACAGAAGAACAGCTTCTTGAAAAGGCAAAATACTATGAAGAAATTGGAATCATGAGAAGATTTGCGGCCATTTTAAGGCATAGAGAAGCTGGATTTATTGCAAATGGTATGATAGTATGGAAGGTACCAACAGAGAGAATAGAAGAGGTTGGTTCCATGCTTGGTGCATTTCCCCAGATTAGCCATTGCTACCAAAGACCGGTTTACCCAGATTGGCCATACAATGTATTTTCCATGGTTCATTGCAAGGGCATAGAGGAAGCAGAAGACATGGCAAAACAAATTCAAAAACAAATAGCCGTAGATGAATACAGGATTCTCTTCAGTTCAAGGGAATTTAAGAAAACTAGAGTAGAATATTTCGTCGAGCATGAATTTGAGATAGAAGAACCCATTACGGTATAAGGATTAACTTGTAGAGTGCTTATGCTGTCTGAACTGATGCTTTTAGCTCGTATGGCGGCCATTGATTGAATAGACTTGTTACCTCATTCTTGTCTGATTCGCTAAGGTACTTTCCATCTGACATATTACAGAACATCGTAATTTCTTCTTCGCTTACAACCGTTGGCAGCACTGACGATATAGATTTGTGTGATAAGATGAATTTGATAGCAAGTTCGGTTATGTTAAGACCATTTCGTTTTGCAATTGGCATCAACTGGTCTACCTTCTGGAGAGACTTTGTTACCCAATCTCCTGTCCTAACAGAACGATGATCTTTTTCGTTGATCTTAGTGTCTGCTTTTACCTTACCTGTTAGTATTCCCGAGGCGTCTGGAACCCGAACTAGTATGCCTACGTTGTGTTTCTCAGCTGCTTCAATTAGTATGTTACCTGGATTTTGTTCAAGTATGTTGTAAACTGTCTGTACTGCTGTAGTGTTTGTTCTTGTCATTGATTCTAATCCCTCTTCTGTCCATCCTATGGCAGGACCTAATGCAATCTGGTAGCTCTTGATAGTTCCCGCTTTTACCAGCTTATCTAGAGTTTCAAAGACTTGAGTGTCTTTAATTGTGTGTATTTTTGGATTGTGTAAACCATAAACATCAAGATAGTCGGTTTGCAATCTTTCTAGGCTTTTTTGTAACGCTAATTCTGTAAATTCTGGAGTAAATTTCTGAGGAAGCTCCTTGTGTCCTATCTGTTCGTTACCATAGATATCATAGCCATATTTAGTTGAGATAACTACCTCTTCTCTCATGCCAGAAAATACTTCGCCTATCAGTTTCTCACTTTTACCTCTACCGTAAATATCGCCTGTTTCAAAATAGTTTATTCCTAAATCGTATGCTTTTTTTAGCATCTTTTTTGCTTCGTCATCTTCAATTTTTTTTCCCCACCAGTCAAGGCCCAAAGTCCATGCCCCAAAACCTATTTCTGATATTTTTATTCCGCTTTTCCCAAGTGTTCTATATTTCAATTTATGATTCTCCTAAATTCTGATAGTTTTTGTTGGAGCTCAGCATCACTTAAAACCGCTTTTCCAGATTCTGAATTTACATTTAATTCTATCCAAGATTTGCAACCGTGATATTCAGGTTTAATTGGAATCTCAGTAGCGGGGATCTTGTACACTTTGAGAAATATTGCTTTCATTGGTTTTTCTGGCATCCAGTTCATCCTTTCCACAATGTAAGAATCACTCCATATGTGGAACGAAGATAGATTCTCGATTTTTTCCATAGATGATACATCACGCTCCTCCAAGACTTCGGCGACAGATGTTATTCTGTTAACGTCCACTCCGGGTTTGTTTTCCCTTGCATCTGCAAGATATCCATAATATTGTGACTTTAACGAGGCATTGTCCTGATGCTCATATGTAGGAAATAACGCAAATTTTTCTGATTCCAATTTAAAACCTGAGTCTGCTTCTAAGATGCCGCCTTTTCGTAGAAGAACTGTTTGGTTTCCGTTTTCAAGTGCTTGTACTACAGTTGCCCATTCCTTTAATGCCTTCATCAACCGAGACTCCTTATCAAAGGAATCAGGTCTTTTTTGACACAAACTATCATTGGTGTGTCTACCTTGACATAACCACTGACACGGGTTTCTCTCAAGTCCATTATCAAATCTTGGAACTTGTGTAAATCATCCGTTTCAAAAGCAAGCATAAAGTCTTCATCGTGAATTCCAAATGAGTATGTCGTGTTTAGTTTAACCTCGGGATATTTTTTTCCAGCATCAATATGCTCTGTCATCATTTCTTTCCTTTTTTCTAATGGTAACAGATACCATTCTCGCGTTTTAATGAATGGGTACACTATGACATATTTTTTTTGTTCTTCACCAGCAAGCCAACCATGTCCTGCTGGACTATTTGTGTAGATTGATGGTCTAGTGCTTGATACGTAAACATGAGTTGCATTGATATATTTGCCAAAAACTGTCAGGTATAGTTTTGAGACTACGTCCTGAATCTTTTCAACTGACTCCGAGGCAAACCATAATAGAAATTCTGCATCATCTCTCAATCCCAAAGTGGAATAGGCTCTGTACAGTATCTGTGAATGATTAAGGATGTTCTCTACTTCCTTTGCCGATTCTTCTTTTGCAAGATCTGCCATCCAACGCCATTTTGGGTCTACTTTGAAGAAGGAGAAGTTGAAAAAGTATCTAATCGGCTCGCTCATGTTATTTTGTTTTATTATGACCTTATTTAAAAATCTCATTAGACAATTCGAAGCTACAAATCAATTATGATAGCTTCTGTTACCCGAGAATCAGTGATATATTAATTAAAGAACAATCAATCCTACAAAATATGAAAAGAAAGGACATTCTCATAATAGGGATGGGCTCTATTTTTGGTGCTTTTACAATTGTAATGATCCTTCTTGTTTTAGGAGCATTTTCATCATAAATCAAATCAGCCAATGTTTAAGCGGATTTCTTCTTACCCAGCGAATCAATGCGTGAAAATATCGGTGCCATGTACTTGCTTGATGCAATTACGGCAAGGCTACCAGCTGTGCCCCATAACAAGCCGCCAATAACATCCATTGGATAGTGAGCACCAACATATATCATCGAATACATTACCGTTATTGCCTCAGCTGTTAGCAATAATGAAATAATTTTTTGTTTTCCTTGGTTATATCGTAATAGCATGATAAGAGCACCCGCAGATACGATTAGCGAGTGACCGGATGGAAACCCTGGTTCACCTTCTGGTGCTTTGTAAAGGAGATTATCAGGCGACAAAGGAGTTGGTCTCGGTCTATCAATTTCATCCTTAAGCAGATAACCTGTTGGGACCAATATCAAAAATGCAATAATTAGCAAGACTGCAGTCTTTCTGCCTTGACTTTTTCCAAATATTAACAAGAGTATAATGGCTCCACCCCACACAACTTCTCTTCCGTACTGGCTAAAGAGGACCAATATTTTGTTTAAAATTTCAACATGAGAACCATTGATGCTATTAAAAACAGATAGATCCCATTTCATAACTGAATCGTTACTAGTGATAATTAATGAAGCAAGTATGGCAAATCCTACAAATAGTAAACCGCTTGCTATAGCATATTTCATTTATGGTAGAGTTTGAGATGACAATATAAAATGTAGATGGTTCAATAGGTCAAACACCGGCAGAGAAAGCAGGAATCATGCTAGAGTTGGGGCAGAATAAGATTGAAAGTTTGATTAAGCTGGCTTCAAAGAAATTACAATAAATAGAGATAACCATATTTTCTAATTGTGGAATACGAAATCATAATTCAGTATGTGGGTTATATTGTGGGAATAATCGGAGGCATATATGGCATATTGAAAAAGAGAGAAATTTCTCGTTTACAAAGTAAATCTGAAAAAGCTAGAGCGAAATCATACAGAGCTAAGGCTAAGGCAGAAGAAGCTAGACAGGCTGAACACGCTACAGGAGCTATAAAGAATTTCATAGATTGGTTTAGAGGAAGTAAGAATGAACCAACTGGAAATGCTGAAGTTTACTAAACCTCGATAAATTAACAGAAGTCGCCATCAAAACACTTATTATTTGAGCGTGAAAAATTTTGCTAAATGCCAACAATAGATCAATTAAACAAACCTCAGAACAGACTCGAACCAATAGAAGGAGTCATAGATACAATCAGTGAACCACGAACAGTCAACCTTAGAACTGGCGGTCAAGCCCAAGTCGCAGACGCAATACTGAAGGATGAAACAGGCCAGATCAAGCTTACTTTATGGGATGCTCAGATCAAAATGGTAAAACCAGGTTCAAAGGTCAAGATAGAAAATGGATACGTTACAACTTTCAAAGGCGAAAATTCACTAAACGTAGGCAAGTACGGCAAACTAAATGTGCTAGAGTTCTAGACATATCTAGACTGGTTCTTATTTTTTCTCCAATCTAGCACCCATAGTACTATACCAAATATTGTTACTGCCACGCCTATTATCAAGAGAAACGCAGCCATCACAAGCGGTACTATGTTTTTGACAAATGTCGAATTTGGATCTGTTAGGGCTTTTGATTTTTCAGGGCTTTCTGAGAACATCATTATAGCTGTTAACGGTTCTTTTCCCTTGTTTTCCACATTGAAATAATACGTATCAGCTTTTGGCACTACAAAGGATTTGATAAATATTGGATCACTTTCGTCAAACGAGCCAAATTTATCACCAAATATGTTAGATATTGAAATTAAGACGTGGTCATCACTCTTATAGTCTGTAATGTGTAGCCCCCACATTAGCGGCACCTTAGAAGCACTAGTTGTGTGTGAAAAAGCATATGCAGAATCAGAACCAATCTCAACTTTGTCAGTCGCATTATCAAACATACTTTCTGGCGATAGAAAAAAATCATTTCTATTGATATTGTCACCTGTTCGAGGTATGGCAGAATAGGCAACAGCTATGGAAAATATCATTAATACTGCTCCAATAATTATTACAATTGGACCACGTTTTTTCATTTAGCTGATATATCCTAATTTCTTGTCTTGTTGTGTCATCGGTAAAGATTCTCCACCTGCCCTCTGACCCATTTGTTCCTCAATTGTTTTTACTAGCTGTTCTGTATCTTGCGCTTTTTTTGTAATGCCTGTAAGATCAAGTTTAAGATCTAACATTTTAGCCAATGTTTCAAGTACCGATTTTGATGCTTTAGCATCAACAACATAACCCGAAGTCTCACCCAAGAGACAAATTCCTGTTATTCCTTTTCTTTTTCCTACGCCAATAATTAGACCATTCATGCCAGTTATGCTTCCGCTGTTCATGGCGGAAATTCCATATTTTGAAAATTCTTTTACAATTTTTGTTGATGTGCTTGTTCCATAAACCTTCTGAGTCCTAGAAAATGTCCCGGTTATGTATGCCGCAAGCGTATAGATTGTTTTTACTCCTAGTTTTTCACAGATTTTGGTAATTTCGTCTGCCATCTCATACTCGCTTTCTGGTGTGACCGGTTGTGCATCGCCGCTTAAAAGAATCAAATCATGTGATTTACCTTTACAGTAGTATAGCACGTTTTTCATGAGATCAGCTGTTCCATCAGATTGGATTAGAACCTGCGGAGGAAATGATGATGAAAATATACTTGCAAAGGGGGTTCCATGTAACTCTTCAACAAG
>JACXTT010010225.1_pt1 | contig 12697 bp, 13 predicted proteins | sample 9270951 | NCBI WGS metagenome assembly JACXTT01 (sample SAMN15532306, study PRJNA645909) | rock metagenome | isolation source: weathered quartz diorite | place: Puerto Rico | collected 2017-06-21 | reverse complement strand
TTGATCGTGTCGCCGACGGCCGGTGCGCCCTGGATATTGACGGAAAGGCCTGGCATGGCCGTTACCGCGATGTTGGCCGCCGTGTTGCTGGGGTAGCTGGAGCTTCCGCTGTAGGGTCCCGTGACGTTGGGCGTTTCATTGATGTTGTAGGTCACCGTGGTGGTGCCGGGCACCGTGGTCGTATCGACACTGGCGATGGAAATGTCGTAGGTAGACCCGTTGATCAGCGCGGTGTTGGTGACTGTCACACCTGTGGTAGTGATGGCATGTGCCGGGGCGGCGACGTTGGTCAGCGTGGCGTTGTAGGCACCCGACGTCGTGGGCGAGAACATGAAGGCCTGGTTGCCGTCCAGCGTGGTGGGAATGGACACCTCGTTGCTGGCAACCTGACCAGGCAAGCCGGCAAAGGTGTAGTCTTGTGGCAGGGCTTGCGGCCCGACAAACGGGGTCGGTGCACTACCCAGGGCGCCGAACAAAGGCAGGCCATTGGTATCCTTGTTGTTGGCCAGCGCAAAAATCTGGTCTCGAAAGCCGCTTAACTGCGACGCGATGGAAGCACGTTCCGCCGAGCTATAGGACGCATTGCCTGCGCTGGCAGCCAATTCACGGAAACTCTGCAGGGCGTCGGCGATACCGCCCAGGGTGCCTTCGGCTTGCGAGATCGAGTCACGTTGTGACGCCAACGCCCGCTGGTCGGTGGCGATGCGTGCCAAGCGTGTGATGGCGCGTTCGGCCTTGGCCGCCCCAGTAGGGTCGTCGCTGGCCCGCACAATCTTCTTGCCGGCGGTCAGGTTTTCCTGCAGGCTCGATAGAGCAGCTTGTCGATCCAGGATATTGCTCAGCGAATTGTCAAAGGCGTTGGCAGACCCTATGCGTGCAAAGCCGGTTGTCATGTGATTGCTCCTACAGGGTCAAGTTCATTGGCTGATGCTCGCCAGCAAAGCCGTGAAAACTGTTTGTGCGGTAGAAATCATTTTGGCCGAGGCCTGGTAAGCCTGTTGGAATTGCAGCAGCTTGGCAGCTTCTTCGTCCAGGTTCACGCCAGATACGCTGGCCCGGTCACTTTCTACATTGGTGGCAATGGAAGAGGAAACCTGGGCTGCATAGTTGGCGCTTTGTGCCCGCACACCAATCTGCGATATCAAACCCGCGTAGCCATCGGACATGGCGGCGCCGTCGAACATGGGGGTGTCGCGCAATGCCAGAATGGCGGTGGCATTGCCGGCTGATAGGGTCGGGTAGGGGTTGGCATTCACGGTCACGGTGTCTCCGGCCTGTGGTGTCCCTTGCAACGTCATGGACCAGTCGGCCAAGGGCGGGCCGGTAACCGTGGCTTCAATAGGCTGCCCGGGCGTATAGTTAAAGACGGTGGCGCCTTGGTCGCTGCGCGTGTAGGTGGTGGCACTGGTGAAGGTCAATACCACACCGAGCGCGGCTGGCGCAATAGGATTGCTGCGGGCCGAGATGGCGACCTGTTGCAGGCTGCCCGTGTTGTTGACGCCCATGGTCGCTGCGACGGGGCTTGCGACGGCCAGTGCCCGCGGGTTTGCAAAAGCCGCAGCCACATTGCTGGCGGACGTCGAATAGGGCTTGATCAGGAAACGGTCGCCTGGCGCCGCCCCGCCGGCTTGTGTGATGTTCAGGCCATCGATGGTGATGGCGTTGATCGGTGAGGTCGAGGTGTCGAACAGTGTGACGGTTCCGTCCGAGCGGCGCGTAATGCTGCCCGTGGTGGCGCCAGTAAACTGGATCTCATAGTCCGAAGCGGAGAGCTTGGTGTCATCCGCAACGCTCAGTGTCATGGTCGCGCCACCCGTGTTGACCACGGCCGGTGGCTGGGGTGTCATAACGTTGCTGGGACCAAAGGTGGTCGGCGTAAACAGGTTGCCACCCACATTGCCGTCAAGGTCCAGGCCCAGTTTGTGCTGGTCGTTCATCGACGTGGTGACGGCCAGCGTCAGGCGCCCCAGTAGATTGCGGCCTTCGTTGAGGTCGGTGTTTTGAAACCGCAGCAGGCCAGACACCGAGCCGCCGCCCAGCAGGTTTTCATCCATGGTCACGGTCTGACCGGTGTGCACAACCGCCAGCTTGCTGCTGCGCGCATCGCTATAGTCGTCGCTGACTATCTTGACAGTAGAGGCGGTGGTTCCGAGTACCAGTTCCTGGCTGCCTGCCAGGTAGATGCCAACCGAACCATCGTCGGCCTTCACGGAGGTGGTCTGGACGTATTGGTTCAATTGGCGTATCAAGTTGTCGCGTTTGTCCAGCAATTCGTTGGGTTCCTGGCCATTGCCCTGGGCAGCAACGATTTGCGCATTGACGTCGGCGATGTTCTGAGCCAGGCTGTTGATGTTGGTCACGCTGGCGCCAAGTTCTTGCGCAATGCCATTTTGAAGATCATCCAGCTGTTGCGATGCCGACCGCATACGCGATGCCGTTTCGTTGACCTGGGTCAAGGCCACGGTGCGAGCGGTCATGTCCGTCGGGGCGCTGGCAACATCGGAGAAGGAGTTCAGCATGCTGCTGATGGAAGAGCCCAGGCCCTGCGTGCCCGTTGAAAAGATGCCTTCCAGCTGTTTGAGGTAGTCCGAGCGCGTGGCGTCGGACGATTGCGTGGCGTAGGTCAGCGTGGATTGACGCGTCAGAAAATCGCTGAAATTGCGCTTGATCGTTGCCACGCTGACGCCTGCGCCGACATAACCTATGCTGGAGAATTGCCCGGGTACGGTGTTCAGCACCACGCTTTGGCGTGAATAGCCCGGGGTATTGACATTGGCAATGTTGTTGCCCGCCGTTTGCAGAACGACCTGGTTGGCTTGCAGAGCCCGGGTGCCGATTTCTAGTAAGCCCATGGTCTATGGCTCCTATGCTTGCGCCCGGCGGATGGCCATGGTCGTATTGATCGCTCGGCTCAGCTTGGCGGCGTAGTCGGGGTCGGTGGCGTAGCCAGCCTTTTGCAGACCGCTGGCAAAGGCCTGGGCCGAGCCGGTCTGTTCGCGCGCTTTGGCATAGCGGGGGCTTTCAGAGATCATGCGGGCATAGTCCTTGAACGCATCGGCATACGAATCATACGACTTGAAACGCCCCACCTGTTTCTTGGCGACCCCGTTGGTGTATTCGGTGGTGGTGACTTCGGCCACCTTGCCGGTCCAACCGGCCCCGGCCTTGATGCCAAACAGGTTGTGCGATGGGGTGCCCCCCTTGTTCTTGATTTCGAATTTGCCCCAGCCGGTCTCGTGTCCGGCCTGGCCCAGCATGAAGCTGGCTGGAATGCCGGTGGCCTTTTCGACATCGCTGGCGACCTGGGCGTGCTTTTGCACAAAGCTCGATTGACTCTCGGTAGGCGCGTGGCTGGCGGCCTTGCTGAGCGTGGAAGGCACGCCGTGGGCGCTCGCTTGCTTGCCAAGCTTGTGGTCGCCGGCCCCATGACCCGACGTGTCAACTGGGTTTGCAGAACCATCCTTGGGCGCAGCGGCCAACTGGCGCGTCAGCTGCAGAACGATCATGTCGGACAGGCCACCAGGTTGGCCGGACATCTGTACGGCAAATTGCTGGTCCAGCAAGTCGGTGCCCAGGTCCCCGGCGGGGCTGTCCAGCATGCCGGATTTCATCGTGGCATCGCGCATGCTTTTCATCAGCTCACGCATGAACAAGGACTCGAATTGCTTGGCCGTCTCCTTGATGGCGGCCGGACTGCTTTTGCCAGCCTCCAGCTTGAGTGCACCCAATGACTGGGCGTCGACCGCTAGCGATTGGGCATTGGAGAGTGGGCTGAAGCTCATGTCAAATGACCTCCAGCTCCGCGTTCAGTGCGCCGGCCGATTTGATGGCTTGCAGGATGGCCAACAGGTCCTGCGGCGTAGCACCCAGGGAATTCAAGGCCTTGACCACGTCAGACAACTGTGCGGCCTGCGGTAGCTGGATCAGCTTGCCTGGTTCCTGCTTGATGTCGATGTTGGTCTTTTCCGTGCTGACCGTTTGGCCGCCACTGGACAAAGCGTTGGGCTGGCTGATCACTGGCGTGGACGAAATGCTGATTGACAGATTGCCATGCGCAATGGCACAGGCACCCAGCGAAACCGCCTGGTTGAGAACCACAGAACCCGTGCGGGCATTGATGATGACCTTGGCGGCGGCGACCGAATTCTGTATCGGCAGCTCTTCCATTTCGGCCAGGAAGCTGACACGTTCGTTGGCGTTGGTGGGGGCTTTGACCTGTACCGTGCGGCCGTCCAGTGCCTGCGCCACGCCTTGACCGAACTGCCCGTTAATGGCCATGGCGACACGGCGCGCGGTCTGGAAATCGCTGGCGTTGAGGCTCAGGTTGATGGTGGCGCCTTCCTGCAAGGCCGTCGGCACCACGCGCTCCACCTGGGCTCCGTCCGGAATCCGCCCGGCACTCAGGTGGTTGACCTGGACCTTGCTGCCACCGGCGGCAGCGCCGGCGCCGGCTACGATCAGATTGCCTTGGGCCAGCGCGTAAATTTCGCCATCGGCCCCTTTCAAGGGGGTGGCGATCAACGTGCCGCCCTTGAGTGACTTGGCATTGCCAACGGACGATACGTTGACATCCACCGCCTGGCCGGGGCGGGCAAAGGCCGGCAACTGCGCCGTTACCAACACGGCCGCCACATTTTTCATCTGCAGTTGTGCCAGGGTCGCGGTGGTCAGCGATATGCCCATCTGCTGCAGGTAATTGGCAAGACCCTGGGTGGTGTAGGGCATTTGCGTGGTCTGGTCACCTGTGCCGTCGAGCCCGACGACCAGGCCAAAACCGGTCAACTGGTTGCTGCGCACGCCTTCGACCGAGGCTACTTCCTTGATCCGCATGGCCTGGCTGACCGAGGCTGTGCCCAGGCAGGCCAGTACGCACAGCAACAGGCGCAATGGACCCCACAGCCGGCGGCTGGTGGTGTTTGCCAGGGAGGTCCAGGGTGTCATGTGCGGAGTTGGTTGGTATGGGAGACATCCGAGTAGATGTGCTACCCCTCGGCACTATTCTGGAAAACTTTAGAAAGGTTGAAAGCTTAAAAAGAACCGGGAAAGCCAACCAACTGTCTGGGCCTCGCCCTGGGCACCGCGGCCGCGTGATTCGACGCGAACATTGGCCACCTGGTTGGAGCTGACAACGCTACCGGGCTGCAGCAACAAGGGGTCCACCGTGCCCGAAAATCGCAGTACGTCCACATTCTGGTTGACGCCGATTTGCTTCTCGCCAGAGACCACCAGGTGGCCGTTGGGCAGCACCTCGATGACCGTCGTGGTGATGGACCCTGAAAAGGTGTTGGCCGCCTGGGTGCCGCCTTTGCCGGAGAAGTCGTTGCTGGTCTTGGCGCCTATGCCCAGCTTGGCCAAGCCGTCGCCGCTGTTGAAGGGCAGGGCGGTGACACCGGAGCTGATGGCCGTGTCGCGGTTGCTGGTGGATGACGACACCTGGCTGGCGGTCACCGCCTCCACAATCTGGATCGTGACCGTGTCGCCCAAGGTGCGGGCGCGGCGGTCTTCAAAGCCGGGGCGGTAGCTGGCGTTCTGGAACAGGCTGCCGTTGGCTACCCGTGCCGGCGGGGCTGCCACCGGTTGGTGCGCCACCTTGGGCTCGGCAAAGTCGACGACAACCTTTTGCGGAATCTGCTGGCAGGCTGCGCACATCCAGACGGTGGCCAATGCGATGGCACAGCGGCCCGGGCCGCGTCCAGCAGCCAAAATTGATGATACCTGGTACATACGACGCTACCTCACAGTTGGCCTAGCTTTTGCAACATCTGGTCCGATGTCTGGATGGCCTTGGAATTCATTTCGTAGGCGCGTTGCGTTTGAATCATGGTGACCAGCTCCTGCACCACGTTGACGTTGGAGGTTTCAACAAAACCTTGCATCACCGACCCCAGCCCATTGGTACCGGCGGTACCCACATTGGGCTGGCCGGAGGCTGCGCTTTCGGCATAGATGTTCTGCCCCTTGGGTTCCAGGCCCGCTGGGTTGACAAAATTGGCCAACGTGATGGTGCCGATAGAGCTGGGGGCAACGGACCCCGGTATGGTTGCGGATACCGCTCCGTCGGCGGCAATCGTGACGGCCGTGGCGTTGGCGGGTACCGTAATGCTATTGGCCAGCGGCAAGCCACCGGCATTCACCAGGCGGCCCTGGTTGTCGATCTGGAAGGCGCCATCGCGCGTGTAGCCCAGCGTACCGTCGGGCATGGTCAATTGGAAGAAGCCGTTGCCCTGGATGGCGACATCCAGGTTGTTGCCGGTCTGCTGCAGGTTGCCCTGGGAAAAGCTGCGGCTCGTGGCAACGCTGCGCACGCCCAAGCCGATCTGCAGGCCCGTGGGCAGGGTCGATTGCTCCGAGGTGCTGGAGCCCACCTGGCGCAGGTTCTGGTACATCAGGTCCTCGAACACGGCGTGCGACTTCTTGAAGCCGTTGGTCGATACGTTGGCCAGGTTGTTGGAAATGACATCCAACTGCGTTTGCTGGGCTTCCATGCCCGTTTTGGATATCCACAGTGAGTTGATCATGTCAAGGTCCTGGTTGGTCGTGGCCGGCTAGGTGCTGCAATCACCCTTGCAGGCCCAGCAATTGGGCGGCGGAACGGTCGTTCGACTCGGTGGTCTGCAGCAGGCGCATCTGGGTTTCAAATTGGCGTGCGGTCTGGATCATGCCGACCATGGTTTCGACGGCATTGACGTTGGAGCCCTCCAGCACACCGGGCTGCAGCTTGGCCGTGTCGTCATTGGGCAGGGGGTCACCGGAGGCTGCCCGGAACAAACCGTCCGCGCCGCGCTTCAAGGGGTCATCGGTGGTTGGGATGACCATTTTCAGCCGGCCCAGGCTATTGGGCGGCTGGTTGCCAACTTTGGCGCTGACGGTGCCGTCGGTGCCTATGGATACCGTGGCATCCGCCGGGATGGTGATGGGCGCGCCACCATTGGACAGCACCGGCAGGCCGCCGGGTGACATCAAGGTCCCGTCGCTTGAAATTTCCATGTGGCCGTTGCGCGTGTAGGCTTCGGTGCCATCGAGTGCCTGCACGGCGAACCAGGCCTTGCCGTTGGCCATGACGTCGAGGTTGCGGTCCGTGCGCTGGGCCGGACCAGGGGTATCCAGATGGCCTGCCGTGGCTTCGAGTGCAAACACGCGGGTGGTGGCGCCCTCGCCTTGGAGGGGCACTGCCCTGTAGGTCGACAGTTCGGCGCGAAACCCATTGGTTGACGCGTTGGCCAGGTTGTTGGCCAAGACAGCCTGGCGATTGGCCGCCGCATTCGCGCCGGTCATCGCGGTATAGATCAGGCGGTCCATGGTGCTATGTCCTCAATCCGGCTCAACGCAGGTTGACCAAGGTCTGCAGGACCTGGTCTTGCGTCTTGATGGTTTGTGCGTTGGACTGGTAGTCGCGCTGCGCGGTCATCATGGCAACCAGCTCGGCCGTCAGGTCCACGTTGGAGGCCTCCAGGGCCCCCGAGTTAATGGCGCCAAAATTGCCTTGGCCTGGCGAGCCCTGAACGGGTTGTCCGGAGCTGTTGGTCTGCACCCAATTGCCGTTACTCACGGGCTTGAGACCCTGCACATTGCGAAAATCAGCCAATGCCAATTGGCCCGAAGCCTGGCTTTGGCCGTTTGAATAGCGGGTGGTGATCAGACCCTGCTCGCTGATGCTCACGCCGGTGAGTGTGCCGGCGGTATAGCCGTCCTGCGTCAAGTCGGTAACCGACAATGCGGTGCCGTATTGTGTTGCCTTGCTGAACTCGACATTGACGCTGAATTGTCCGATGTTGGGGTTGGTCGAGGTCAATGTCATGGGAATGGCGATAGGGTTGCCAGGGACATTGCCAGCCGCGTCGAAGTTCAGTGTGGTCAAGACTTGCGTTCCAGCCACGGCTGGGTCGCCATCGGTGACTTGCCAGGCGTCAGCCGCTGTCTTGACGAAGTAGAGTTTGAGGGGAACGGCGACACCCTGCGAGTCGAAAGCCGTCATGGTGGTGCCATAGGTCGTGTAGGGCGTTGGCGGCACCACGGAGGCAGCAATGGGCGCACGGGCGTCCAGGTTGAAGGTGGCGGTGACTTGGCTGGTGACCTTTGCCGCAATCGGCGCGCCGGTGGGAATGACCAGTGGCGAAATGGTGGTACTGGTGGGTACGCCCTTGGTGTCGGTTGGAAAGCCCATGACATTGGCGCCAGAGTTCGTGATCAGGTTGCCCTTGGCATCCAGCTTGAATTGGCCGTCGCGCGTATAGGCCGAACTCCCATCCGGCAGCGTCAACTCAAAAAAGCCGCCGCCATTGATGGCGCAATCCAGGTTGTTGCCGGTGATGTTGATCGTGCCCTGTGAGAACTGCTGCGAGGTGGTGGCTACAGCCACGCCGATGCCGCCCCCGGTGTTTCCCCCACCGCTGGGTCCGATGGAAGAGGCCACGACCGCTGAAAATTCTGCGCGCGATGACTTGTTCCCCACCGTATTGGCGTTGGCAATGTTGTTGCCAATGACGTCCAGGTTTTGTGCGGCGGCGTTCAAGCCCGACAGACCAGTTTGGAAACTCATGATGGATACCTCTTGGAAAGCATAGAAGGGCGAACTTGTTTTTACAAAATGGCTTGAATCGCGTCGTAGGTAACAGCGGGACGCCCCTTGAGCTGCAGGCTGGTGGCGGTGCCGTTGGTGCCAACCGCTGTCAATGTGTCTTCTGCCAGGGCGGGTGCGCTTACGGCTTTACCGCCGCTGGTGGCGACGACCTGGAAGGTGGGGCTGCCACCGCCCGTGTAGTGGGATGCGTCCCACTGGAAGCTGTGACGGCCGGTGGCCAAAGGCCCCAGGTTGACCGTATCAACCAATTGACCGCCTGGCGAGAGAATCTGAACCGTCACCGCTCCAGCGTCGGATGGAAGGTCGACGGCGCCCTTGGCGACCCCGCCATTGACGGACAAGGTGTTGCTTTGCAGCAAAACATCGTGGCCTATCATGCTGGTGGCCTGCATGGTCTGCATGGCGGCGAACTGCGAGGACAGGGACTTGACCGTGTCATTGAGCTGGTTGATGCCGGATACGGTGTTGATCTGCGCAATCTGGCTGGTCATTTGCGCGTTGTCCATGGGGTTCATGGGGTCTTGGTTGTTCAGCTGCGCAACCAGCAGCTTCATGAACTGGTCCTGCATGGCGCTGGCACTGGTCTGCCCAACCCCAGAGGCGGGAGCTGATGTGCTGCTGCCCGCGGCAGCCGAACTGTTGGTGCTGTTAACGCTGGTTACCATGCGGTGTCTCCTGAGCTTATTGGCCCATCTGTAGGGTCTTGAGCAGTAGCGTCTTGGCGGTGTTCATGACCTCGACGTTGTTCTGGTAGGAGCGGGAGGCGGAAATCATGTTGACCATTTCTTCCACCGGATTGACATTGGACTGTGTCACGTAGCCGTCGGCGTCCGCCGATGGATGCGCGGGGTTGTGCACCCGGCGCAATGGTTCCGTGCTTTCCTTGATGCTCGATACCTTGACGCCAGCCGCGGCATCCGAGCCCATTGGGGCGGTTTCGAACACAACCTGGCGACTCTTGTAGCCCTGTCCATCGGGTCCGGCGACGGCATCCGCGTTGGCCAGGTTGCTGGCCACCACATTGAGGCGCTGTGACTGTGCGCTGATGGCACTGCCGGAAACGTTGAAGATGGAGAACATGGACATGGGAAGCCTCGGCGGTTGTAAGTTTCAGTGCTACTGTCCTTGAATGGCGCTCAGCATGATCTTGGACTGTGCGTTGATAAATCGCAAGGTGGCCTCGTAACGGATCGAGTTGTCGACAAAGTTGGCCCGCTCACGGTCCATGTCCACGCTGTTGCCATCCATGGCAGGCTGCGACTGGGGGGCGTAGCGCAGGGCGGTGGAGCCCAGGTCGCCAGTGCTGGGCGCAATGGCAATGTGACGCGCGTCGCCGCTACCGCTGGCGGGTTCCGCCGCGGCAATGGAGGTCGGCTGTGCCGCCAGGGCGCTGGTCATGGCTTCCTTGAAGTTGATGTCACGGGCCGCATAGCCGGGTGTGTCGGCATTGGCAATATTACTGGCAATGATGCGTTGCCGTTCGGCGCGCACCACCAGAGCTTTCGCTTGAAAGTCCAGTGTGCTGGTCAAATTGGCAAACATCAAAACCTCCGGGTGGCTAGGCAAACAGCCTGGGACCAGGTTGTTCGGCGTGTGGCAATTATGGAAAAAGCTTTAATTTTTTAGCTACGAAATACGGGGGCTAATACGGGTCAATTGAAGTTTTTACCTCGCAGCGCAATCCCTATAGTTGACCTGCCCCATTGTTTGCGGCTGCTGCCTAACGTTGCAGCCCGGCGGGGCGTTTGAGGGAATGCCATGTTTCGCTTGAAAATGCCTTTGTTATCCCACCCGAGGGTTGGCATACTGATCGGCCTGCTATGTCTGGTCTGCGCCTGCCTGCCGGCGGGGGCGCAGGAATCCTCCGGACCGGACCTGCAAGGTTTGGCCCAGGGATGGCTGAAAGACGCCACGGCGGCTGTGCAACCGGTGGGCGCCAGCAAGCTGCGCTTGGAGGTCAAGATCGGCAGCCTGGACAGCCGCCTGAGATTGGCGCCCTGCGGCAACGTGGAGCCCTATTTGCCGCCCGGTGCCCGGTTGTGGGGCCACACCCGCGTGGGCCTGCGTTGCATCGATGGCATGGTACGCTGGAACGTTTCCCTGCCGGTGACGGTGAATGCCTATGGCAACGCCTGGGTCATCCGCGGCTCAGTGCCGGCTGGCGTGGCCCTGACGCAGGACGATGTCATGGAAACTGAAGTCAACTGGGCGGAGGAAAGCAGCGCGGTTTTGCGCGATCCAGGCTTGTGGCTAGGCCAGATCGCAACCCGACCCCTGGTGACTGGGCAAACCCTGCGCCAGGGCATGGTCCGGCCGGCAACCGTTTTCCAGGCCGGTGCGCCCGTGCGGGTGCTGGCACAGGGTGTGGGATTCGAAGTTTCGTCGGACGCGCAGGCCATGACAGCCGGTGTCGTTGGGCAGCTGGCGCGGGTGCGGATGGAAAACGGGCGGGTGTCGGCAGGCGTAGTACTGGATGCAAAAACAGTCAAAATTGACCTGTGAGCAGAAAATGCATTCTTGTTACCGTGCAATTCAAGCTAAAGTCGGTCATGATGCGGCCGATAACAAACGCACGAGACTACCTCTAGTGTGGTTTTGGAGAACTCCATGAAAATCGGCCAACCATCAGACAATTCGGTCCAGAACCATTCTGGCAATACTGCGCCCAGCCAGAAATCGGCTCCCACGGCCAGTGCGACAGCCCCTGCCAGCACGGCACCGAATGCACGTTCGGCTGGTGTAGCCGTGACCGTTTCGACCTTGGCACGTGGTCTGGAAAAGACCGGCCGTGGTGAGTCATCCGCTGACATCGACTTGCAAAAGGTCGCGGCGGTACGTTCGGCCATTCAGCAGGGGACCTATGTCGTCAACCCTGAGGCGATTGCCGACAAATTGTTGTCCAACGCCCAGGAAATGCTGCACAGGACCAGCAGCTGAGTCTGTCTGCTTGCAGCTTTGAACGAATGGACGTTTGAATCCACTTGAACCAGGACACGGACATGGCGATCTCCCCATTGGATCTGCAATTGAACACGTTGGAGGCGCAGCTCAACATCGTGAAGCGCAGTGTGCTGGACGGCAGCCCAGCCGCGCTGCAGACGGCTGGGAGCATTTTTCAGCGTCTTGCGGTCGAATTTATCCAATGTGTTGATGCGCTGGGGCGGGCGCAGGTGGCAACACCTGGGCGTGTCCGCCGCATCAAAGCCTTGTCGGATGGGTTGACTAGCGTGCGCGAGGGTCTGCTGCGCCAGCAGGCCTATGTGGAGCGGGCTTTGGCCATCATGCTGCCAGCTGCACCCGAAAAGACGACCTACACCGGAACATCAGGCACCTATGGCAGTGCCACTCGCCGTTCTGGCACATTCTCCGGCTTTGCGGCCTGAATACTCGCGCTTGCAGCATTGGTCAGGCGGGGATCTGGCGCAACGGGCAACGCCGCCAGATTTCTTTCCAGTGAGACGATTGCGCCGATTCAGTGGGCGCGCATTTTGGCTCGCAGGCGGGCAATGGACTGGCTGTGCAACTGGCAGATACGCGATTCGGTGACATCGAGCACCGCTGCAATTTCCTTCAGATTCATGTCCTGTTCGTAGTACATGCTCATGATGTATTGCTCACGCTCGGGCAGGCTCTTGATGGCTGCCACCAATGACTCGCGCAGTCGGTTGTCGCGCAGCAAGTTCATCGGGTCGGCGTCGTTGTCGGCTACATGGTGGTCCAGGTAGTTGTCGTCGTCTTCGTTGGCGCGGGACATATCTTCCAGGTAGACCAACTGGGTTCCGCGGACCTTGCCCAACAATGTCTGGTAGTCCAACAGGCTCAGGCCCATGTCGGCGGCGATCTCGGACTCCATGGGGCTGCGGCCCAGGCGGTGCTCCAGGCGCCGCATGGTGGTTTCAATCTCTTTCTGGCTCTTGCGGGATCCGCGGGACATCCAGTCGTTGCCGCGCAGCTCATCGAGCATGGCGCCACGGATGCGCTGGGTGGCAAAAGTTTCGAATTGCACGCCCTGCGATGCTTCATACCGTGCCAGAGCATCGGCCAGACCGATCAGGCCAACCTGTATCAGGTCATCCACCTCCACGCTGGCAGGCAGTTTGGCCATCATGTAGTGCG
>JACXTT010010224.1_pt1 | contig 12698 bp, 11 predicted proteins | sample 9270951 | NCBI WGS metagenome assembly JACXTT01 (sample SAMN15532306, study PRJNA645909) | rock metagenome | isolation source: weathered quartz diorite | place: Puerto Rico | collected 2017-06-21 | reverse complement strand
ATCGATGGCGGTGACAGCGGATTGAAATGAATGAGAAATATCACTTGGCGTTCGAAAGGGCGTGTGGCCAAGCGGTATCACTTGCCCAGTCGAGATCGATCCGCTGGTGGCGCCGTCGGCGCCTTGGAAGGTGCCGAAGTAATTGTCGAAAGTTCGGTTCTCTTTGATGATGAAGATGATGTGCTGGATTTTTTCCAGGCCTTGAGGTATCCCGGCCGCCACGGCGGGCCTCGGTGTAGGCGTGTGCCAGCCGAAACCCGCGAGTGTGGCAAGCGCGACCGCCAACAAGGGAAATGCCGCCCAATAGATGCTCGTTCTAATCTTGAACCTTCTCATATGACTCGTCTCCTGACATAAAGATTTCTGGCCAACCATTCGGCAGGACTCCCACTCCCGCTGCCCAACGTTTGCGGGGCTGGACCGCATGCCGCGGAATCCTCAAGTGTTTCCCCTCTCTTGCTTGAGACAAGAATTGGGCCTCGATCGCCTGAAAATTATTTATTAAGAAACCCCCATGATCGGGGCCAGGAGGGACATGCCTAGGGCAGTTCGCACATTCCGCGCTGAGGAGCGCCACATGCGCCGCATGGACCGGGTTCAGCAGCAGCCTGTGAATTGCTCGATTCGGACCTGGCGACCGCGAAACTCGACAGCAACCGAACCACCTTCGAACTCTTGCAGGATTTGCACGCTATCTTCTTGGTGCGATCGAAGATCAGTTGCTCGAATTTCGTACCGCAGGTTTTGCACTCGTATTCGAATAATGGCATTTGGGATCACCTCGGCTGGCTGAGATCCAAGGGCACCCAGCGTATGACGATACCCTGTATTCTAGGGAATGCCGCCGAGACCCGTCAAAGGCTTCTTCTCGAACTTCATGAAGTCAGAGCAAGGCAGACAATCCCCGCGAAGATGACCGCGGCGGTGGCTACCCGCAAAAGACCAAAGCGTTCCTTAAGGACGAGGGTTCCTATTAGCCCTCCGAATACGACGCTTATCTCTCGGGCCGATCCAACATAACTGACGGGCGCTTGTCGCATCGCGAAAAGAACCAAAGCGTAGGCCAGAAATGCCAAGATCGAAACCGTGATGATCGGTCCCTTCGCCTGTCTCCATTCGTCCCGCACCTCCCGCCAACTGCGCTGCGCAATCAAATAGGGAGCGAGCAGAACGGTGATTCCTCCGAACACAAGGCAAAGATAGACCGGAACCGGCAGGTGAGCTATGCCGACCTTATCGACAACCGAGTAGCTGGCAATAAACAGTCCCGTGAGGAGCGCACTGCGAACAGCCGGGTCGGCCGCCGCGAACCGCGGCCGTATCGACTTCTCCCTTCCGTAAGCACTACTAGCTAGAATGCCCGCGACGATCAGCACTATGCCGACCCAGCCCACCCTCGAAGGGTGCTCACCCAACGTGGCAAGGGCCCCGAGGGCGATGAAGAGGGGGGCGGATCCCCGAGCTAGCGGATAAACCAGCGAGAAGTCGCCGCGGTCGTAAGATTGACCCAATGAGATGAGGTAGAGGGTTTCGAAAGTCGCGCTAGCCGCGACCAGTCCCACTGCGGTTCCCGTGAGCTCGAATTTGACCCACAAGAGAAGCGGCAACGTGAAAAGAAAAGAAATGAGAATCGTCCACCAGTTGAAGATCACCTTGTCTCGGCTCTGCTTGAGCAATAGGTTCCAGCTCGCATGAAGTCCCGCCGACAAGACGAGCAAACCGATGGCGAGAAGCGACACAGCCTAATCAATCGCTTTTCGATCGAACTTCTGAAGGCCAAAGTATATGAACAGCACTGAGAAGGCCGCCAAGGCAAAGATAATCAGCGCGATCGGCATATGTGGGATCGCCGGGGTGAGCGAAGCACGAAGCCCTTCATTCATATAAACCAGAGGATTGAAGAGCACCACTTTCTGGAACCAGGGGATTCGATCCAGAAATGCCCAAGGATAGTAAATGCAACCGAACATGATCAGCGGCGCGATGATGGCCGACATCACCAGGCCGATGCGTTCACCGGCAACGGCCGTGCCTAGGAACAGTCCGAGAGCGGCTGACACAGTTCCCACCAGCAGGACGATGACTGCGAGGAGCAGGGGATGTTGAACGCTGAATCCGATCTTTCCATGCATAGCCCAAATGGCCAATGGAAAAATTGCGATGCCGGTGGTGATCGCCTGTATCGTTCCCATCACGATCTTTTCCATCGCCACCGCCTTCACGCCGATCGGCGCCAGCAGCCGGTCTTCGATCTCTTTGGTCCAGCCAAAATCAAAGATGAGCGGAAACATGACCGACTGCATCCCGGCGAACATCATGCTCATGCCCAGGATTCCGGGGAACAGGACGGTGGTCATGCTGCTGGACACTAGACTGAGTCTCGGAAGAACGTTGCCGAAGATGAACACGAGGAGAAGCGGCTGAATCAGGGTACGGATAAGGAATGAATAAAAATCACGAATCGCTACCAACAGGTCGCGGTGTAACAACGCCCAAAACGTTCTCATCCTCATTCGCGCAGCTCCCGTCCGGTGAGGTAGATGAATACGCTCTCGAGCGTAGGGGTAGCAAGGTGGATATCAATCAGACCGGCGGCATGTTGCTCGACCACGTCCACAATTCGGGGAATCAAGTCGCCGCCGCGTGTGACATAGAGCCTTAGGCGATTCGTGTCGGCTTCGGCGCGGCCCACTCCGTCTAACGTTTTCAGGCTCTCGATGAGCTGCTCGGTGATCTGGCTTAGCTGGAGCTCGACAAGATTTCCACCAGGGAGCAACTTTTTCAAGGTTTTGGGCGTGTCGAGCGCGAGGATCTTTCCATGGTCGATGATCGCCACCCGGTCGCAAAGCTGGTCGGCTTCCTCCATATAGTGTGTGGTGAGCATGATGGTCAGGCCCCGGCCATGCAATTCACGGATTTTGTCCCAGATCGATAGCCTGGACTGTGGATCGAGCCCGAGCGTCGCCTCATCGAGAAAGAGCACCTTGGGATCATGCATGAGCGCTCGCGCGATCATCAACCGCTGGTTCATTCCGCCCGAGAGCTTGTCCACTTTGTCCTTGGCCCGATCTTTCAACTGGGTCCACTCCAATAACTCGTCGGCCCGGCGCTCACGTTCGTGCACGGGGATGCCGAAGTAATGAGCGTGAAAGGTGAGAATCTCTCGGACGCGGAGTCCCCGATCGAGATTCATACGCTGAGGGACGACGGCGATGAGCTTCTTGACCGCAATCGGGTCGGTTGCCGCATCGACGTCGCAGATTCTGGCCCGTCCGCCGCTTGGTCGAACGCGCGTGGTGAGGATCCCAATCGTGGTAGTCTTGCCGGCGCCGTTGGGACCAAGGAGGCCGAAGATTTCACCTTCACGCACTTCGAAACTGACGCCATGCAAGGCTTGGACCTTCCGGCCACGACCAAGCTGGTAGGTTTTCTTCAGGTCAGCTACTTCAATGATAGCGCTCATGGATAATCGACGGGTGACACTGGTACAACATTATCCAGGTGGATGCAAGCAATCCCTGTGACTAGTGCCTCAAGCCGGCATGTCCGAAGTCGGAGGTCACTGAAGGGGTTTCCCGCAGGACAAATAGACCCGCCCGTCGCGGCGGGCTGCAGTTCCGTCGCCTACTAAACCTGGGCCCGCTTCCGCGGGCTTCTCACGCGGCTTCAGCGGTTGGATTAGAAGACGATCTTCGCCGCGAGTTGAATGATGCGGGGATCAAAGGTGTTTGAGAATGTTCCAAAATTGGTCTGACGCACTAACTGACCGGCCGTCGGCCCGCTGCCGGCCGCGAACAACGTCGTACGCGCCACCGAGAAATTGGCCCGATTGAACACATTGAACGCCTCCCAGATCAGCTGAAGTTTCGCGCGCTCCCGGAAACGAATCTCTCTTGTCACTCGCGGATCGAAGCTGACGAAGTTGGGGAGCCGCTGCGTGTTCCGGCCGATACCGGGCGCGCGATCGGTAAACCGGTTGCCATCGTTGTTCAGATCGAAGCCCGTTTGCTGGCTGTAAGGGAATCCGGAGTTCGCCGTGAGGATTCCGCTCAAACTCCATCCGCCCAGGATTGCCCTGGCTATTCCACTATCCAAGCTTCGGGCATAGTTCAGCTCCCAAACCCCGCTCAGTACGAATCGATGAGGAACATCGATCACACTGAGGCCGCGGTCATCTCGGATGAAGAGCGTGTTCTGAACTACCTTCGAATCGTCCCCGGCATTGCCTGGAACGACGGAGGTCTGATCCGGTGTGTCGTCGATGGCCTTCGACCAAGTGTAGGAGGCGAGAAACTGGAAGTTGTGCGAGAAGCGCTTCGTGACTTGAATTGCGAGGCCATTGTAAATCGAGTTTGCGGTCGATTCGAACTGACTCAATCGATCGAACGATGTGGTGAGCCTCCCAGGAAAGCGGAGATAGGTGACGGGCCCCTCACCCGCTATCTGAATGGTCGTCGGGACGGGTGGTCGCAGATTGATGTCTCGCGTGCGGCCGATGTGGGTGCCTTTCACGAAGATGTAGCCCACGGAGACGGCGAGGTCTTTGACGAGCTCGTATTCAATTCCCAGGCTGGCCTGCTGCGTGACCGGCGCCACGTAGTCTTTGGAAAAGAAATAAAGGATCGGCGGCGCCAATGTTCCTCCGGTTGGCCTGGAGGCGAATCGGTTGGGATAAGTTGGTACCGCGGTCCCGCTGAACGTGAGCGGGATGATATTCAGGCCATTGTTGGAGTGCGCCGTGCCCAGCATGATCGAAGGCGTGCGGCCATAAAAGACACCGTATCCACCGCGTACCACAAAACGGTTACTCTCCCGCGGCTTCCAGGCAAACCCCACGCGCGGGCCGAAGTTGTTGTGGTCGATATTGACGCGGTTGGTCTGAACACTCAGGGCCGCCAGAGCGGGACTGGGGTTGAAGGTCGTAGGTTGTGCCAGAAGCTGAACGTCGTAACGGAGGCCCAAGTTTACCGTGAGATTGGGTCTTACCCGCCAGTCATCTTGTGCGAATCCGGACCAGTCCGAAGTGTTCGGCTCCGTGAGCGGGCCTGTGGTGCCCTCGCCGGCGAATGTTTGGCGATAGCCTCCGGCGGGAATGCCGTCGGCGAAGTCGGCATAACTCGTGAAAGTATAGGAGCCGCCGAAGAGCCCCGGGAAGAAATTCTTGACCCGGTCGATGTTGAAGTCGAGACCAAGTTTGACATTGTGGTGTCCCGTCACCCACGACACCGTGTCCACGACTTGGTAACGTTTAATCGTGGTTTCGCGGGGACTGAAATTGTTTCGACCAATATTCAACACCGTCGTTCCACGCTCCTGGATGATGGCCTCCGGCTTGTCGCTGTTGGCGGTCCCTGGCTCCTTGTCTCGCGCGTACTGGAAGCGCGCTTCGTTGATGATCGTGCTGCTCAAGGTGGTCGTGAGCTGGAGGGTCAAGGTATCCGTTTTGACGAGGCTGTTGCCCGAATGCTCCCCCGCGCTCGTCTGACCGGAATTTTCCAGGTTCATGCCGGTGAAGTTCTGGTGATTGTAACGACCGCTGAGGCGATTGCGCGGCGTAATCTGCCAGTCCGCCTTTCCCAAATATACATCCTGATTGAATCCGCGAATGTAAGGGTTGCCGAATTGCTGGAAGAGCTGCCGCTGGACCTGCTGTCCCACGGTATCCGTCGCCGCCGCGTTGACCGGAAAGATGATCGGTTGACCTTCGCTCCGGCGCTGGCCGTCATAATCGAAGAAGAAGAACGCCTTGTCCTTCACGATCGGGCCGCCGAAATTTCCGCCGAACTGGTTAATATGGAACGCCGCCTTCGGCCGCGCATTGGCATTGTTGAAAAAAGTATTCGCGTTCATCGATTTGTCGCGGTAAAACTCGAACGCGGTCCCATGGAACTCGTTGGTGCCCGACTTGGTGATGACGTTGATCACTGCTCCGCCCGCTCTCCCTAGCTCCGCGGAATAACTGTTGGAATTGACCTGGAACTCCTGCACCGCGTCCTGACTGAACTGATACGGAGCTCGCCCTGAACCGGTCCGGCCCAGCGCCTGGCCGAAGAAGGTGTTGTTGTTGTCGGCGCCATCGATCTGCAAACTGTTCAGCGTTCCTCGCTGGCCGCCGAAGGCAATGTCGCCCGTGCGGACGTCCCGGGTAACCCCAGGCGTCAACAAGACGAAGTCGATGAAGTTCCTCCCGTTCACCGGCAGATCTCGCACCGCGCGGGAATCGACCGTGCTGCTCACTTGCGTCCGCGTGGTCTCCACGATTGGAGACTCGCCCGTTATCGTGACGATTTCAGTAGCCCCGGCCACGGCCAGTTTGAGATCGAGGGTCGCCGTCTGACCCACTGTCAGCGTAATCTCGCTGCTCTTCGCCTCGGTGAATCCCGACTTCTCGGCCGAAATGATGTACACCCCCGGAGGCAGTGCAGGGAGCGCATAGAGGCCGTCGGAAGTCGTCTCAATGCTACGGGTGAACCCGGTTTGCACATTGTGCGCGGTGACTTTCGCCTGGGCGATCACCGCTCCCGATGGATCCGAAATAGTGCCAGCGACCGTGGCGCTCGCCACCTGAGTCGCGGTGGCACTCGCTGAAGCTGATCCGGCTACGAGCAAGCAACTGAGAACTGCGAACAGCAACGCCAAACACCTCTGCATATTCTCCTCCTTAGGATGAGCCCTCGGCACCCGTTCTGTGAAGATCATGATTACCCATTGTGACTGGCACGGCACTCTATTTATTTGCGTTAGGGCTGTCAATCCGGCGGCCAACCCAACTACGGTAGTGAACAGTCAGTGACCGATAACTTGGTTCTCCGGTCTTCCCGGGATTCCGGACCGGATGTGGTTAGGGGTGTTCTTCATTGTGGTCAAGACGCCTCGGGCATCACCTCTCGTTTCGAGCGTGCAGACTACTTGCCTATCACACAGGTGGCAAAAATTCTCGACTTCAATAGAGAGTAGGTGTATACACCCTCACTGCTTCACGCCCTCGTCGATCCGAAGGCAGGTCTATCAGGTACCCTTCCACTTCACAATCTTCGAGAGTTGCGCAACCTCCATCGCCCACCTGCGAGTAAGGAAGAGGCAGTTATCAACTTAGTTCCATGGCTTCACTTTAGTTACCAACCAACTGTTTTCGAGAGGCTGCGAGTACCTCGAACTGATAATGATCGCGTCGAACTGAACCGACCATTGCTAGTCGCGGAATGGATCTGACCGAGGCCCGAGGACCAATTCAACCAATCCCGTTCACCAATTGGGAGAATGCTAACCTAGCTGTGAGCCTGTTCTCATAGCTGGTCGCGTCATCCGCTATGCTGCGGTTGGGTGTCGCAGCCTCATAGGATTCATAAGGACATAGGATAACCTCGGCGTTCGCCAGGCTTTGGAAGCGTCCAGTCATGGAGTAATTCGCCCTATAGTAACTATTTTCAACTGATGATTTACTTGCTGGAAGATCAAGGCAAACAAGAGGCCGTTGGTGGACTCAGCCGGCCCTCCAAAGTCCTCATCTCCTTTCTGCCGATGCGCGGCTGTGATCCATTGTGTTAATCGTGTCAGATTATATGAATAAAAAGGGGACTGGTAGGTGCCAGTACGCTCCAAGTAACTAGACAGTGCGCGATTTGATCCCTCAAGCAAATTGATTCGTTGAATCAAGTCCTGCGAGCTGGTCACGGGCCTTTGAAGTAGAAGGGTTTCATACTCCTTCTTCCTCGCCGCCACACCGCTTTGTTCGGCGAGCTTATCAAAATTGACGCTACTGATTTGGGAGGTGCTCTAACAATCGTAACAATCGGGGGGCGGGTTGAGGACCTTATGGATTAATGCAACGGTTATCGTGTCTTAACCACTTTTGAAATGGGTTGTCGAGGAATCTTGAGCTGAGGTACGCTATGCCTTCGTAGCTCTGAATCCAGGCCCGCCCCCTATCAGGCGCTATCGCGGGGAGAGGTATGTCAAGGAGAAGGGTTACACGGTCTTGTTTTCTCGTTCTTACTATTTTGCTTATCCTGAATCCGGGTGTAGTGCGCTGCCAGGAGAGCAGTCGACGCATTAATGGGGCTACCCAGTCGCAGATCCGAATAATTCCATTCAGTGTCACAGCCGGAGTGCCTGTCGGTCGCGCGACAATTCGAGCATTCTCGCTCATATCGTTTCCCCTAGACGACCCGGCTCTATTTGTCCCGACGGTTCATCTACCACCGCAGGCCGACAGCTTCGTCGTGCAAACCGTCGCTGACTTATCCGGTCTCGAATCAGCCAACCGCCTTAATTTTGACCTCTTCTTCACTGTAGTTAAGGAAGACGGGATAATCTTCAGCCCTGGCCCTATTCGTCTATTCGTATCCATCCTGACCGCCCAAGGGAACGCCCTTGTTTCTGGCAGGAGCATGATGAAGGATCAGATTGTCGACCTAAAGGCGGAGAGCCCCTTGAAAGCCGCGTTCAGTTTCGTCATCGGTCCATGTTTCGGCCAAAGTGACTACATGATCGTACAAGTCGGGCGCCATGCAAATCAGACTACAGAGGATATGAATCCAGGCACGGTTCGTTTGCACGCCGTGAGAATCAACGCGGGGAGAGAGTAGCGGGAATAGTTTCTGGTCTGATTCGGTCAGGTCTACAAGTTGAACGGATACGCGATCTCCTCCCTGCGCATGCCCTCGAACCTTATGATGTTGGCGAGAACATAAGAATCACTGGTGTTGGAGTCGCGCACACGAAGGCCATCGAGTTACGAACGTCGCCATGACAGGTCCTCTTTCTTCATTTAGTGACGCGGGGAGCGCGAGTATGCGCCATGTTGGCTCTGTCGCCCTCTTCGTCGGCATCAAATCGAAGACGGAACCTGTAAAACACCGTCATTGAATGTGTCCTAGCAAAGCATGCTCGCAAGATGACGGGTGCGATTGGGGTCGTGGATCTTTTGACCGTGGCTGAACAGCTCGCGCTGTTATCTATTTGCGAGATGGTGTCTGGAAAGAAAGAGACCTACAGAGAAACTTCTTGACTTCGGTGACGGCAAGGCGTATACACCCGGCATCACTCCGCAATTATTCGATTCGGATGTTAGCAAGATTTGGCTCGCGGAATGACCTTTGGTCTCATAGATAGTGTAGGTAGCCGCCGGTTAGTTAAGTCATAGTAACTCACCCGCCGTATGGCGGATCAAAGCTAGGCGGTTCGAGCCAGAGCGGTGATTTTAGGCCGCGGTTCTTTCGAGGCCACATGGTTCCTTCTGAGGGAGAAAGCTCCTGCTTCCATTCCGAGGTCACCCACGTGAACATCCCAATGACGCAATTCCTTCATTTCGCTTCTCGTCCTTTCTCCTTCAGGAGGAGATTGGGAATTCACGGTTCCCGGCTCGTCCGAGCTACATTCCTGAATCGGCCTCAGCATGCTCGGGCGATGTACGGAATCTGAGGGCTTGGGGGACATAGGGGAAATTGGGGAAAAGTAGGAAAAGCGGGAAAATGGGGGTGGTTGTTTTCTTTTTTCACTGTAAACCGCGGGCCGATTCATCGAAGTAACAACAGCTAGTGCGACCCCGAGTTCCCGGAGTCGGGGCTTTGATCGCTCGGGACTGGAACCGTTGCTCACTTGAAGGTGTCTGAATGCTTAACATGCGTCACCTGCCGGAGGAATTGATACGCTAGACTCTACCATCACCATTTACGGAATCCTTCGTACAGTGGCCGTGCTTGCCGGGCTGGTGTTGGCTGTCTTTTTGGCGGGGCGCCGAGGGATCGACCGATCCCAAGCTCTTCGGTTTGGGATACTCGTGCTTTTCGTTGGTCTGCTCGGCACCAAGCTTTTTCTGCTGGCGAGACTTGCCTTTACAGGGCAGGCGATTTCAATGAACAGCATCCTCCACGCAGGTGGGGGGTTCTACTATGGACTGATTCCTGGGATTGTCTTTGCCTGGTGGTACATTCGGCATACTCGTCTACCCATCCTCAGTACGCTCGACGCTTTCAGCCCAAGCGTCGCCCTGGGGGTCGCTATTGCCCGGGTTGGCTGCTACGCCGCCGGATGCTGCTACGGAAAACCCCTCGAACTCTCCTCGAATGCGTTCGTTGCTTACGCATTCCTTCAACCCTCCGCCGCTACTCATTTGCCCGTCCCGCTTCATCCGACGCAGCTCTACGAGTCGGCGGCGGCATTTCTCATCTTTTTCTTCCTCGTCAGGCAGTCCCAACGAAATCGATTCGAGGGTCAAGTCTTCTCCCTAATGCTCATCCTCTTGGCTGCCGCGAGGTTCGTCGTCGAGATCTTTCGAGGAGACGCAGTGCGTGGTTTTGTAATTCAAGGGTGGCTATCGGTTCCGCAGGTCGTCAGCCTGCTGCTCATATTGGCGGGAACGGGGCTGCTGTTATGGTTGAAGAGGTCGAACCAGAGGGAACATGCAAAGTGATCAAGTGTCTAAATGAGCCATGGAGGTATGTCATGTGGGTGAATAATAAATGTAATGAAACAAGCCGGTACCCGTCAGAGACGGTAGAACGCAAACGCCGGATGGTCGCGTCAACCTTCCTTATGCTTTTCACATTCCTTCTCGCGTTAGGCGGCTTAGTGGCTCTATCCAAGCCTGCGGTGGTATTGAGCATGCTCCTGCCGCGACCGGTCCAGTCAACTCGCGTCCCGCAATTTGTCAAGGAAATCAGAGACCTCAGCGGCGGACCGCCGAGCTTCCAGCAGAGCACGGCTCTGGCAAAAACTCTCGAACGAAGGACTGAGACAATCAGCACCACCGGAGTCGGGGCCTTGGATAACACCACGGTCGTTGCACTCGCTCAGGCCGATTGGTATTTCCAGAGTGGCCAGGACTTGAGCGGTCTTTATCGAGGTCGCCCCCTTCAAATTGCGGAGGGACATGTACTCGCCGCAACGAGGCGAATGCTCCAGCAGCGCGGAGCTCGCCTGCCGATTACTACTTGGACCGCACGATTGCAGAATGGCAGTACCTTGACAGGCCGCGTCCCGCCGCCAAGCTGGGCTCAGAGTCCTCCATCAGATACGACGCTCCAAGGGCATATCGGGCTCGCTCGCAGAAGGATCTCTGAGCAAGTTCCAGACCTGGTGCGCACAACACGCAACGGCGCCATCCTGAGGCCGATGGAAGCGGCCTTGGTTGCGTACGTGTTCATGACGAACGACAACGGGTGGATCGGTACCCGACGGGCGCAGATCGATTTGACTCCCCAGGAGGCTCGATCATTCATGAGCGATTTGGGGATCCAAATTCCGGTGAGATGAATGACTCAGAGTTCACTAGAAATGGCGGCTAGACTCCAGGGCCAATCCCAAGAAGAGCATCAAGCAACTTGTTGGCGATTGGATGTAACTGAGGAGGGAGCGGTTATGAGGACACGGGAGCTAGGTTTCATCACTTTGAATGGAATTGTATTGACAGGGATGCTCGGCTTGGCAGTGATCAGTCTCCTGCAGGGCGATTGCTGCGACCCCTCAACATGTCCGCCAACGCCAACTATCGTGGTGACCGCGCCTGTTGGCGGGGACACCTGGGGTATTGGGACAAGCGTCACGATCCGGTGGGGCTCAAGCAATGTGAATTCGGATGTGGTGATCGAACTCTCGCGCGACGCAGACTTTGTGAACAATTATTTCACTTGGGAAACGATCACGGCGGATACACCCAACAATGGATCATATAGCTGGCTGGTCAATGGTTCTCCCTCGAGCCTATGTGTGATCAGAATTACTGCCATAGACGGTACTGCTTCCGGTACCAGTGCCGGCACATTTACTATCGCCGTGGTTCCGCCTTCCATCACGCTTACTCAGCCGAATAGCGGCGTTCACTGGGAATTCAATACGGCTCATGATATCACTTGGTTGTCGACTAATGTGAATAATGTGAAAATCGAGCTAGCGCGTGACGGCGTGCAGTTTAACGAGACCGTGGTGGCCAGCATGCCTGCCTCTTCCCGTATCTATAGTTGGACAGTAACTGGCCCCTTCACCACACAGGCCCGTGTGCGAATCTCTAGCGTGGATGATCCATCGATTAGCAGTACGAGTCTGGCTTTCATTATCAGGCCCTATCTGAAGATCTCCACTTACCCACCTCCCCAATTCATATCACAAGACACGGGACAACCAGCACCTACGACTACCATAAATAAGACCGTAGTGTTGATAGTGCAAGTCAACTACGGCGCCGGTTTCCCGAGCGGCTCCGAACTAACGTACATAGCTACGATCACGGCCCGTAGTCAGATACTGTATACATTGCTCCGTACCCAGCAAACGCAACAGGTCCAGACCTCAGCCGGCACAGTGACGTTTACTTTTCCTTTGACAGTGCAGAACGAATCCGCCAGCGGACGGATCAGGGGCAGGGTTTCCTTCTTGGGATTTAATTCAACCTCGGGCGGCTTCCCAGCCTCAATTAACTTTCTGGAGGAGGGAGACGCCGATACGAATGTGCTAACCGCTAAGATCACATCCTTTGCATTTGATCAGCACGTTGTCGGGCAGGGCGTTACCACGGTCAACCTAACGGTGCAGGTCGAATACAATACGGACGTCAGCGGGGATATCTCAGTAAAGGTCCAAGAAACGACCTTTGTTCCAGGTGTAAGCGCGTTCCCGAGTGACAACACACGGAATCTGCACTTGTATCAGACCAGTGCCGACGGGACTCCGAGCAATGGTTCCGTCCAGTGGTCTATAGA
>JACXTT010010223.1_pt1 | contig 12698 bp, 11 predicted proteins | sample 9270951 | NCBI WGS metagenome assembly JACXTT01 (sample SAMN15532306, study PRJNA645909) | rock metagenome | isolation source: weathered quartz diorite | place: Puerto Rico | collected 2017-06-21 | reverse complement strand
CTATGCCGAGCTGAAGAACGCCGAGGTCCAGCTGGTGCAGTCGGAGAAGATGGCTTCGCTCGGCCGCCTGGTCGCCGGCGTGGCGCACGAGATCAACAACCCCGTGAGCTTCATCGCGTCGAGCGTGGCGCCGCTCCGGCGCCGGCTGGAGACGGCCGCGACCGATGCCCCGCCCGAGGTCGCGAAGCTGCTCGCCGACGCGGGCGAGATCGTCGCCGTGATGGCGCGTGGCGCGGAGCGTACCGCCGCCATCGTCCAGGACCTGCGGAGCTTCTCGCGCCTCGGCGAGGCGGCGCGGAAGCGCGTCGACGTGCACGAGGGGCTCGAGGTGAGCCTCCGGCTCCTCGAGCCCCGGTGGCGAGACCGCATCACGGTGCACCGCGACTACGGGACGCTGCCGCTCGTGGAATGCGATCCCGGGCAGCTGAACCAGGTGTTCATGAACGTGCTCGCCAACGCCTGCGACGCGCTCGCCGGGCAGGGCAACCTCTGGCTCACGACGCGGGCCGAGGGCGACACGGTGCGCATCACCATCCGGGACGACGGCGTCGGCATGGGGCCCGAGGTGATCGGCCGTATCTTCGACCCGTTCTTCACCACCAAGGACGTGGGTGCCGGGACCGGGCTCGGGCTCGCCATCAGCCACGGTGTGGTCGCCGCCCACGGCGGGCGGATCGAGGTCGAGAGCGCCCCCGGGGCGGGAGCCACGTTCCGCCTCGTCCTTCCCGTCACCCGGCCCGCGTCCCTTGACAGGGCGGTCAGCGACGGCCGATAGGGGGAGCCGCGTGGAGGTCGACTACCGGCGGTACCCGGTACTGGTGGTGGACGACGAGCCGGACATCCTGCGCTCGTTCACCTTCAACTACGGCGACGACTTCGACGTGGTGACGGCGTCGAGCGGCGCGCAGGGGCTCCAGCTCCTGGAAGCGCACGAGCCGGCGGTGATCGTCGCCGACCAGCGCATGCCGGCGATGAGCGGCACCGAGTTCCTCGAGCGCTCGATGAGCGTGCGCCCCGACGCCGTGCGCATCATCCTCACCGGGTACACCGACATCGACGCCATCGTGCAGGCGATCAACACGAGCCGCATCTATCGCTACGTCACCAAGCCCTGGGAGAGCGAGGAGCTCCGGCTGACGCTCCGCCGGGCGGTCGAGGCCTTCCACCTGGTGCGCGAGAACTCCCGCCTGGTCGAGAAGCTCCGGGTGGCCAACGAGCGCCTGGTGGTGGAGAACACGTACCTGCGCGCGGCCGAACGGCCGGAGCAGATCGTCGGCGACAGCGCCGCCATGCGCGACGTGCTCGCGCACGTGGCCCGCGTCGCCCCCACCACCACCACGGTGCTGATCGAGGGCGAGACCGGCACCGGGAAGGAGCTGGTGGCGCGCGCCGTCCACGCGGCCGGGCCGCGCCGCGACCGGCTCTTCGTCGCGGTCAACTGCGCGGCGCTCTCCGAGGGGCTGCTCGAGAGCGAGCTCTTCGGCCATCGCCGCGGGGCCTTCACGGGCGCGACCGAGGATCGGAAGGGCCTCTTCGAAGTGGCGAGCGGCGGGACGCTCTTCCTCGACGAGATCTCGGAGACCACGCCCGCGCTGCAGGCGAAGCTCCTCCGCGTGCTGCAGGAGGGCGAGGTGCGGCCGGTGGGCGAGAACCGCCCGCGCACGGTCGACACGCGCGTCCTCGTGGCCACCAACCGCAACCTCGACCAGGAGGTGAAGGCGGGCCGCTTCCGCGCCGACCTCTACTACCGGTTGCGCGTCTTCCCGATCCGCCTCCCGCCCCTGCGCGACCGGCGCGAGGACATCCCGGCGCTCACCCGTCACCTCCTCGACCGCCTGGCCCACCAGCTGAAGAAGCCGGTCGCCGAGCCGACCGAGGAGGCTCTGGCCCTCCTCGCGCGCTACCCGTTCCCCGGGAACGTGCGCGAGCTGGCCAACGAGCTCGAGCGTGCGGTCCTGCTCGCCGAGCCGGGCGCGCCGCTCAGCGAGGATCTCCTCTCCGAGCGCCTGCAGGAGGGCGCGGGCAACGGCGGCGCGCCGAGCGTGCTCCAGCGGCGCACCGACGACTTCGAGCGGGAGCAGATCGTCGCCGCGCTCGAGCGCGCGGGCGGGGTGAAGACGCGCGCCGCCGCCGAGCTCGGGATCACCTACCGCGGGCTGCTGAAGAAGATGAAGCGGCTCGGGATGTGAGCCGGATCAGGTCCCCGTCCGCGCCAGGGCGAGGGGTGCGGTGAGGAGCGCCACCCGGAAGGTGCTGCCCCGTCCGACCTCGCTCTCGACGGTGATCTCCCCCCCGTGCTCGACCACCATCTGGTGGACGAGGGCCAGGCCGAGGCCGGTCCCCGTCTCCTTGGTGGTGAAGAAGGGGTGGAAGATGTTCTCCAGCTGGTCGGCCGGGATGCCGGGCCCGTCGTCGTGCACCTCGAGCACCACGCTGCCCGGGCTGGCGTGGTGCACCTCGAGCCGCACGTGCCCGCCGGGGGCGCTGGTCTCGATCGCGTTCAGGAGCAGGTTGACGGTGATCTGCTTCAGCTGATCGGGGTCCGCCCACACCGCGGGAACGCCGGCGTCGAAGCTGGCCACCACCTCGATCTGCCGCTTGCGCGCCGTCGACTCCATCAGACGCACGACCGGCTCCAGCGTCGGCCCCACCTCCACCGCCCGCCGCTCCGCCGTCTTCGACTTCCCGAGCGCGAGGAGGTCGGCGATCAGGTCCGTCACCCGGCGGAGCTCGCCCAGGCTGAGATCGCGGAAGTGGGTGAGGAACTCGTGGTCCTCGAGCCGCTGGGGCAGCAGGTCGAGGAACGTCTTCACGGCGACCAGCGGGTTGCGGATCTCGTGCGCGATGCCCGCCGCCAGCATGCCGAGCGAGGAGAGCCGGTTCGCGCGCTCGAGCACCACCTCGGAGCGGCGGAGCTGGCGGGAGAGGGAGGCGTTCTCGAGCGCCACGCTGGCGCCGGCCGCGACCGCGGCGAGCAGTTGGAGGTCCTCGGCGGAGAAGATGCGCAGGTCCTTGTTGCGCCCCAGGGCGACGAGCCCGATCGCGCGCTCGTCGATGCGGAGCGGGATGGCGACCTCCCACCCGTGCTCGCGAAGGAAGGTCGCCACGGACGGGCTCGCGATCTCGATCTCCGAGAGCAGCATGGGCTCGCGCAGGGCCTCGAGGGCGCGAACGGTGTCCTCGTGCAGCGAGGTGGCCGCGTCGGCGAGCGGGTAGACGAGGGGAACCCGGTTGCTCTCCTCGTCGCGCAGGAAGACGTGGCAGTTCTCGAGGTCGAGGATCTCGATCAGTGAGTCCCCGAGCCGCCGGACCAGCTTCCCTTGGTCGAGGACGTGGACCAGGGTGGCGGCCAGCTGGCGGAGCCGCAGCCGCGCGTCGTAGGTCTGCGGGAAGAGGGCGCGGTGGACGCGGGTCTCGAGCGCGGCCTGCAGGGTCGGCACCACGAGGACCGAGATCAGCGCGATCGCGATCGCGGCGCAGACCAGGAGGGCCACCGATTCCGGGCTCACCGCCTGCACCAGGGCGGCGAACGCGAGCCCGCCCGGGACCAGCACCGCGGCCGACGCGAGCAGGAAGCTGGCGCCCTTGCGCACCACGAAGTCCACGTCCATCAGCCGGTGGCGGACCATGGCGTAGGCGACGATGCTGACGAAGGCGACGCTGCCCAGGCTCCCCATCGGGTAGGTGTTGAAGCCGTAGAGCGGGAGCAGGTTCGTGAGCGCGAAGGGGATCTGGACGATGGCCGCGAGGAGCCAGAACTTCGCCTGCACCCGCTGGCGCGCCGAGGACGCGTAGCGGTACGCGGCCCACCCGCGCTCTGCCCAGAGCACCAGGTAGAGGAGGAGGAGCGCGGTGAGCGCGTTGTAGAGCCGGGCGGTGCGCAGGTACCAGCCCCAGGTGTGGGGCGTGAGGCCGATGACCAGCGCGCCCTGCAGGTTGAGGATCGCGAGCGCCCCGCCCGCGACGTAGCCGAAGACGAGGAAGACGCGCGCCGAGCGCCGGTCGGAGGGACTCAGCAGCAGACCGAAGTGATAGACGACGGCCGGCGCCAGGCAGATCCCGGTGCGGAAGACGCGGCTCCACCACTCCGCGGACGCCGGATCGCTGAAGAAGCAGAGCGAGAAGATGCCGAGATCCCACGACGCGCTCGCGAGGGTCACCGCGGCGAACCCGCGGTGCAGGCGATCGCGCATGCCGAGGCGGAGAACGAGGAAACAGACCGCCACGTTCGCCCCCGCGGCGAGCAACGGAATCAGCCAGTGATAGCTCACGGTAGAGGTTCATCTTCCGGCTGCCGCGGCGGTCTCTCAAGCGTATGAACGCCAGGACACGGTGCTAGGAACTGCAGGAACGCCGGGGCCTGGGCGCTCGACGTGGAAGTCCCGTCCCGCCTCGCGACTACCGTCTATGCGTGAGGGCACGGCGCTTGCTTGGGTGACCCGCAGGAGGTTCACGATGCAGGCCACCGCAGAGCGAGTTCTCGAGTCGGACGCGGAAACCCAGGACGGGGGTCTCGCGCAGCTCCTCAGGGGCCATCGCTTCTCGGTGTGCGAGGGGCCGGACGCCGTGGCCCGGGCGCTCGAGGTCCGGCGCCAGGTCTACGTCGAAGGCGTCGGCTACGACATCCCGGTGCCCGACGACTACGACCGCCGCTCCTGGTTCCTCCTCGCCGAGGACCTGGCGACCGGCCAGGCCGTCGGCACGATGCGGCTCACCCCGCGCTTCGCCGGGACGCTCGAGGCCGAGGAGTATTTCACGCTGCCCGCGAACCTGCGCTCCCCCCGCTCCGTCGAGATCTCCCGCTTCGCGATCCTGCCCGCGTACCGCAAGGGGAAGACGTTCCTGCCCACCGTCTCGGTCGGCCTGTTCAAGCTGGGAATTGCCTTCCTGCGCCCCCGGACCGACGACGTCGTCATCTGCTCCAAGCCCGAGCGGGTGTGGACCTACGAGTGGCTCTGCTTCCAGCGGACGGGCCTGGTGACCACGTACACCAAGCTCAATAACGCGGAGCACGAGCTGCTGTCGCTCGATTTCCGGAACCTGACGAGGACCTACGCGGGGCATCCGTTCGAGGAGCTGCTGATCGGCCCGCCGTGCCCGGAGCTGGTGGTGCCCCGGCAGGCCCCGGCGCTGGGTCTCGGCGTGCGGAGGGTGGCGCGGCAGTCCCGCCGCCTCTCGGTCGCGCCGGCCGCGGCGAGCTGCGCGCTCTGATCCCCCGGCCGGGCCCCTGAACGGGGGGTGCCGGGGGGCGGTTCATAGGAACGCGGGTTCACGGCCCCCGGGCCAGAAAGCCCGAAAGCACGGGGCCGCGAGGGCCGGGGCGCCCGGCATGGCGGTTGCTGAAGCTCCTGCTTCGAGGGACCCATGACAAACACGACGCAGCAGCAGGCCATGGTGAAAGGGCGGGAGATGCGGATGCCCGCCTTCGGGGATCTCCTCCGGGGCTACCGCTTCATCGTCTGCGGGACCCCCACCGAGTACGCGGTCGCGCTCGACGTCCGCCGCCGCGTCTACCGGGAGCTCTCCGGGTACGACGTCCCGGTGCCGGACGGATATGACAGCCGGTCGTGGCTGCTGCTCGCCCAGGACGACGCCTCGGGTGGGGCCGTGGGGACGATGCGGGTGACGCCCCGCTTCGCGGGTCCGCTCGAGGCGGAGGAGTACTTCCAGCTGCCGGCCCACCTGATCGCGCCAGGCACGGTCGAGATCACGCGCTTCGCGATCCTCCCGGAACACCGCCGGAGCGGCGACCTGATGCCCAGCGTCTCGTTCGGGCTCTTCAAGCTGCTCATCAACTTCCTGGAGCAGATCGGCGCCCACCACGCGGTCGTGTGCTCCAAGGAGGAGCGCATCTGGACCTACGAGTGGCTCTGCTTCAAGCGCACCGGCATGGCGGCATCCTACGCCAAGCTCGGCAACGCGAAGCACGAGCTGCTGACGGCCGACATGCGCGAGCTCCGCGGACATCGCGAGCATCCCCTCTGGGACTTCGTGTACGCCACCAGGTCGCCCGAGATCGTCCTGCCGTCGCACCACGTCGCTGCCTGATCGAGGAGGAGAACTCATGTCGTCGCGCGCCCTCAAGACCTACACCAGCTGGGTGGTGAGACACCGCTTCCCCGTGCTCTTCGCGGTGCTCCTGGCGACCGTCTTCCTCGCCCGCGCGGTCACGCGCCTTCACATCGAGGTCGATCCCGACCGGCAGCTGCCGCAGGACCATCCCTTCATCCAGGCGCTCAACGACGTGCATCGCATCTTCGGCGACAAGAACCTGGTGGTGATCGGGCTCTTCCCGCACGACGGCAACGTGTTCACGCCTGCCTTCCTCGCCAAGCTCGCGCAGGTGACCGACGCGGTCCGCCGCCTGCCGGGCGCCAACCCGGCGCTGGTGCAGAGCCTCGCCGCCCCGCAGGTGAAGGACATCCGCGGCACCGACGACGGTCTCGAGGTGGAGCGCGTCATGGAGACGCCGCCCACCGACGCGGAGGGGGCCGCCGAGGTGCGCCGCCGCGCCTTCGCGAACGACGCCTACGTCGGCACGCTGGTCTCGGCCGACGGCTCGGCCGCCGCGGTGCAGGCGAGCTTCGAGCTCACCCCCGAGATGCCCGGCTACCGCCACCTGCACGCGGCGGTCCTGGGGGCGCTCAAGGCGTGCGACGACGGCACCTTCGACTACCGGCTCTCCGGCCCCGTCGTCTTCGTGGCCCAGCTCTCCACCTACGCCGGCCGGATCATCCTCTACTTCCCGCTCGCCCTCCTGGTGATCGGCCTGGTGCACTACGAGGCGTTCCGCACCCTGCAGGCGCTCTTCCTCCCGCTCCTGACGGCGCTCCTCGCCGTCCTCTGGGCGGTGGGGCTCATGGGCCTCCTCGGCGTGCCGCTCGATCCGTTCAACACCACCACGCCGATCTTGATCCTCGCGGTCGCCGCGGGGCATGCGGTGCAGGTGCTGAAGCGCTTCTACGAGGAGTTCGACCGCTCGCACGACGTCGAGAAGGCGATCGTCCAGTCGCTGGCCCACGTGGGGCCGGTGATGATCGCCGCGGGCAGCATCGCGGCCCTCTCGTTCTGCTCGCTGGTCACCTTCCGCACCGCGACCATCCGCACCTTCGGGCTGTTCACCGGCTTCGGCATCCTCTCCGCGCTCGCCATCGAGCTCACCATCATCCCCGCGGTGCGGGCCATGCTGCCGACCCCGCGGCTCCGCGAGCGCGAGCGGGAAGCCGCCGCGCATCCCTGGCTCGACGCCTTCCTCGGCGCCGCGGCGCGTGCGGCGCGCGGGCGCGGGAAGCAAGGCGTCCTCGCCGCCGCCGTGCTCGTGGTGATCGGCTGCGCGCTCCTCGCCCTCCGCATCCGGGTCGACATGAGCAGCAAGCGCGAGTTCTCCCCCCGGGAGCAGGTGCGCATCGACGACGCGGCCATCAACGCCAAGTTCGCGGGCACGAACACGCTCATCATGCTGGTCGAGGGAACCGGCGAGGGCGCGCTCGAGGAGCCCGCGCTCATGCGCGCCGTCTATCGGCTCGAGCGGAACCTCGAGGCCCAGCCCGGGGTCGGTAAGGCGCTCTCCTACGTCGACTTCCTGCGGAAGATGCACCTCGCCATGAACGCCGACCGGCCGGACGCCGGCGAGCTCCCGGGGACGCGCGCCCTCACCGCGCAGTACCTCTTCCTCTACACGCTCTCGGGCGGCGCGGACGACTTCGACACGCTGCTCGACCCGACCCACCGGGTGGCCAAGGTCCGGGTCCTGGTGCACGACGACAGCACGCTCGCCGGCGAGCGCCTGATCGCGCTGGCGCAGGACCAGGTCGCGCGCACCTTCCCGCCCGGCTACCGGGTGCGCTTCAGCGGCTCGCTCGCGTCCACCGCGGCGGCCACCGAGGTCATGGTGCACGGGAAGCTGCGCAACATCGGCCAGATCGCGCTCATCACGCTCGCCATCGCGACCATCCTGCTCCGCTCGGTGATCGGCGGCCTGCTGGTCGCGTTGCCCCTCGGCCTCACGGTGGCGGTCAACTTCGGGGTGATGGGGCTGCTCGGCATCCCGCTCGACACGATCACCTCGGCCATCTCCGCCATGGCGGTCGGCATCGGCGCCGACTACGCCATCTACTTCCTCTTCCGCGTGCGCGAGGAGCTGGCGCACGGCGGGACGCTCGAGGACGCGCTCGGGCGCGCGCTCATGACCTCGGGCAAGGCCGTCCTCTTCGTCTCCTCGGCGATCGCCTTCGGCTACGCCACGCTGTGCCTCTCGGGCTTCGCCTTCCACGTGCAGCTGGGCTCGCTGGTGGCGCTCGCCATGCTCGTCTCGTCGGGCAGCGCTCTCGTCCTCCTGCCCGCGGTCATCGCGCGCTTCCGGCCTGCCTTCCTGTGGGGTGCTTCGATCCGGGGCCGGGAGCGCGCGATTCGCGGTGCCACGGTGGTGGCGTAGCCGCCCGGGCTCAGGGCCCCAGCGGGAAGCACTCGAGCTGGGGCGCGGCCACGCTCCCGATGCGCCCGTCCTCGGCGCGGACCAGGATGCGCGTCGAGGCGCAGGCGTAGGCGATCTGGACCAGGTAGCGTTGGGCCCCGCGCTGCCGGATGTCGGTGGTGGTGGTGCCCACGTGCTCGCGCACCGAGTCGCAGGCGAGGTTCTCCTGGACGTCGCGGGCGACCTCCTGCGCCTCCGCGGAGGTGGTGCGCGCCTCCTCCTGCTGGAGGGCGAAGAAGGTCCACAGGAAGAGGACGGTGAGCGCCATCGGCAGGGCGGTGACCGCCCGGCCGAGCAGCGGCCGGTGCACGCGGAGCTCGCGCCACCACCGCGCCGTGAAGTAGGTCGCGTTCAGGGTGTTGAAGGCGCCGCGGCCGAGGAAGACGAGCGCGAAGAGGCCGACCTTCGTGCCCGTGTGCCATTCGAAGAGCAGGTAGAGGTAGCGGGCCGGCGTCCAGGTGTACCAGGTGGGCCAGAGGTGGCTGAAGTCGGCGAGGAAGGCCCACGCCGCCGCGGCCTTGGCCAGCGCCAGCCAGGGGACGAGGCGGTGGTCGCGCGCGAACGCGACCAGCATCACGGCCTGCACAACCGCGTACAGCACGACGAACCAGAGTGCGTCCTGGTAGCACGCGCGGTAGCCCACCACGGCGAGGTCGGAGAAGAGGACGGCGAGTGCGCTCGCGAGCGTCACGAGCGCGATCAGCACGTTGGCGATGCGGAGCACGAGGCGCATGGGCCAGGCCCCATAGCGCACGGCTCGCGGCGCGTCCACGCTCGCCTTGACAAAGCCTCGAGCGCTGGGGCAGGTAAACCCGTTCCCCTGACGCACCAATTCCCCCCATGAGGAGGCTCTTCGATGTTGCTCGAAGGTAAGGTCGCGATCGTCACCGGCTCGGGCCGCGGCATCGGCCGCGAGGAGGCGCTGCTCCTGGCCAGGCACGGCGCGAAGATCGTGGTGAACGATCTGGGCGCCCATTTCGACGGGACGGGCGCGCCCACCGCCACGCCGGCGCAGGAGGTGGTCGCCGAGATCAAGAAGGCCGGCGGCCAGGCGGTCGCCAACGGCGACAGCGTCGCCGACTACAAGGCGGCGCAGCGCATCGTGCAGTGCGCGCTCGACACCTTCGGCAAGGTCAACATCGTGGTCAACAACGCCGGTATCCTGCGTGACCGGATGATCTTCAACATGGCGGAAGAGGACTGGGACGCGGTGGTGGCCGTCCACCTGAAGGGCACCTTCAACATGTGCCGCCACGTCTGCGAGTACTGGCGGGAGGAGCACAAGAAGGGGAACCAGCTGAACGGCCGCATCATCAACACGTCGTCCGACGCCGGGCTCCTCGGCAACGTCGGGCAGAGCAACTACGGGGCGTGCAAGGCCGCGGTTGCCGCCATGGCGATCATCATCGGCCAGGAGATGAAGAAGTACGGTGTCACCGCCAACGCGATCGCGCCGGTGGCGCGCACGCGCCTCACGGTCGACGCCACGCCCTCCACCGCGGCACTCATGGGCGGCGAGGTGAAGGCGGGCGAGTTCGACATGTTCGGGCCAGCCAACATCGCGCCGCTGGTCGCGTTCCTGGCGAGTGACGACGCCGCGGGCGTGAACGGGCAGGTGTTCCGCGTCGGCGGGCGCAGCGTGTGGCCGATGAAGGGGTGGCACTCCGCGACGCGCATCAAGAACGCGGAGCCGGCGCCCTGGGATCCGGCGAAGCTCGGCGCGCGCATCAAGGAGGAGCTGGCGAAGGGCATCACGGCGCCCGAGGGCATGGGCGACGTCTTCGCCGGGGGGCTGTGAGCCAGGCCCCGACGCCCAAGCGACGCGTCCTCGTCGTCTGCCACGCCAACACGAGCCGCAGCATCATCGCGGAGAAGGTGCTCGAGCGGCTGCTCACCGAACACGGCCTCGCCGGCCAGGTCGAGGTGCGCTCGGGCGGCATCGCGCCCTACGCGCGCGACGGGAGCCTGGTGTCGCTCGACGCGCGCCTGGTGCTGCGCGAGGTCGGCATCGAGCTGCCGCCCGGGGCCGGGGCGACGGATCTGAAGCGCCAGCGCCATCTCCTCGAGGAGGCGGACCTGATCCTGGTCATGACCGAGCAGCAGCGCCAGATGCTGCGCGACTTCCCGGAGGCGGCGGGGAAGCCGGTGCTCACCGTGCGCGAGCTGGCGGGCGAGTCGGGCGACATCGCCGATCCCTCGATGCAGGACGAGGACGTCTTCCGCCGTTGCCGCGACGAGATCACCCGCTGCCTGGCGCGGGGGCTCGAGCGCCTGCTCGCCGCGTGACGCCGTGGTGCTAGGCCTCTTCAAGCGGACGCCGAAGCTCGAGGCGCGCTTCCGCCCGACGCTCGCGGTCGCGCGCGAGCTCAGCCGCGAGGTCGAGGTGGTGGGCGAGCTCGTGCTGCGGAACCTCGGGCGGGACGCGGAGCTGACGGACCTGGCGCTGGTGCTGATCGGCGGTGGCACGCGGCGCATCGATCTGGCCGTGCCCGAGGCGTGGCGCGGGCGGCTCGCGCTGCCGGCGGGCGGCGAGGTGTGCCAGGCGGTGGCCTGGAAGCTCACCCTCGCCGCGCCCATGCGCGCACCGGCGGCGGAGATCCAGGTGAACACCACCGCCGGCGGCAAGCATCAGCCGCTGGCGATGACCGCGGCCTTCCCGCTCGCCAACGAGTGAGGCCGCGAGCGCCTCAGTCCGTCAGCACCGCCTGCGTCTGGGTCACGAGCGCGACGCGCCGTCCGGTCCCGTCGCGCACGTCGGTCTGCACGACGATGGTGCGGCGCCCGACGTGCAGCGGATGGGTGACCGCCTCCACGTGGCCGCTCCGCACCGGTGCGAAGAAGTTCGTCTTCGACTCGATGGTCGAGGTGCCGGCGCCGGGCGGCAGGTTCAGGAAGGCGCAGATCGCGCCCAGGGTGTCGGCGAGCGCCATGATCGCGCCCCCGTGGAGCGTGCCGCCGGTGGTGCAACGCTCGGGCGCCCAGGCGAGTCGGCCACGGACCTCCTCGGGCGACGCGCTGGTGACCTCCGCGCCGAAGCCGACCGCGAACGGCATGGCCGCGGCGAGGGCCTGCGGATCCGGGGCGGCCATGCTCACGGAGTGGCCGCGGGGGTCTCGATCACCTTCACGCGGTAGTCCTTGAAGGGGGGCGTCTCCTCCTTGAGGAAGCTCCCCCGGAAACGCTCCTCGGCGTCGGTGGGGAGGGGCTTCACCTTGCCCGAGGCGAGCAGCTCCTTCGGGTCCAGGTCGGGGACGGACAGCGCCTCGGCGCTCTCGTTGTAGGTCTCGGTCTTCGCGACCACCTTGCCGTGCGCGTCGACCGCCTCGATGCGGAGCTTCACGTAGCGGAGCGGGTGCCCGCTCGTGTTCTTCAGGCGGCCGACGACGTTGTACCACGTCGACCCGTAGCCGGACTCCCAGCGGCCCTTGTGCTCGAGCACCTGGGCGCCGGGCGCGCCGGCGGCGCCTGCGGGCGCGGCCAGGAGAAGGACCCCGAGGGCGATCGCCACGCCCCGCATCAGTCCGTCATGTGGGTCAGGGTGCGGAGCGAGAAGTACGACGGGTCCCAGCTCTGCTCGAGGAACGAGCTCTGGTAGCGGCCGCCCAGCGCCGCGCGGTTCGTCTTGTCGTTGACGCCCACCACCAGGTTCGGGAAGACGGCGGAGAAGGTCTCGTCGTTCTTCACGAAGTGGTAGCCGCACATCGCGGTGTAGAAGTACTCGCCGGCGCGGTTGTGCACCTGCTTCCAGTAGATGCGGTACATCTCCTTGTCGAAGTACATGATCACCTTGCCGAAGTTGTAGTAGGGATCGCTCGACTGTCCCTCGACGATCCACACCGGTCGCGGCACGAAGACGAGATTCTGCTGGATCCACCACGGGGCGCCCTTGGCGTTCGGCACCTCGTAGCCGGCGGGCATGTAGGGCGTGTCGATCAGCTGCCGGGTCGGGCTGACCGACTTGCCGGGGAACGGGTAGGGCTGGAGGAGCGGGGCGAGGATGGTCTGCTCCCCGACCAGCTTCCACTGGTAGTACTCGACCTTGCCGCCGTAGCAGTTGAGATCGTCGGCGAAGATGTCGAGGCCGGCCACGGGATCGGACCGCGACGCCGAGTTCACGCGCCGAGCGCGGCGCGTGGATGGCACGTAGGCCCACACCGCATCCTGCCCTTCCCAGTTCCAGTAGCGCTTGGTGAGGGTCGACACGCCCTCCACGTCGACCGGCTCG
>JACXTT010010222.1_pt1 | contig 12699 bp, 8 predicted proteins | sample 9270951 | NCBI WGS metagenome assembly JACXTT01 (sample SAMN15532306, study PRJNA645909) | rock metagenome | isolation source: weathered quartz diorite | place: Puerto Rico | collected 2017-06-21 | reverse complement strand
GTGCGTGCACGCGTGACGCGCGCGCGTAGGCTTGGCGCGGCGGGGGCGAAGTCGAGCTCACCCCCAGCAGTGGCGCTCGCATACACGGTGTTGCCGACCTCGGCGATCTTGTACTCGAATCCGTTGGGCAGGTCGATGCGCGCCCGGTGCTCCTCACCGGTGACAGGGTTGCGGATCGGCTCCGATCTGCATCTCGGCGATGCCGGGAATACGGATGCGTGCCATGCGTCGCTCGCGGTCGGACTCAAGCCCGATCGACGCCACCACTGACTCCCGCTCGTTGGGACAGACCGAGGCGAAGATCTCGAACCCGACGCCTCCGTGCTGACCACTCGTCAGCGCCACCAGCGCCTCGCGTTGCTCATCAGTCGCAGCCTCATCGACGACCGTCAAACGTGTGCCGTTGCCCTCGTGCGAGAAGAGCAGGTCCCTCCCCTTGGAGAGTCCCGGCTCAACGCTGTTTAGCCCACGTTTCGGCACAATGGGGCTCGTCGCCTATGCGGTTCGATCCCAGGCGCGCCCACTTTGGCCCGGTGGCTGAGCGGAGTTGGCTTGACTACGCGGGTTCAGTTGTGTCGCGGAGGACGCACAGACTCGCGACGTGCCTACCCCGGTGCCGACCTCAAGAACGCGAACCTAAGCGCTGCTTCGAGCTACCAATGACCGAGATCGGCAGGCTTAGGTGATCGCGACCATGCGCTCGATCGCGAGGCGGGCCTTGGCTGCGGTCGCGTCGGGCACGGTCACCGAGTACTGCCAGTGACTGAGTGAGTTGCGCAGCTTCTCGAGCGTGATCATTTTCATGTAGCGGCAGACCGCGTGTTCAGAGACGGCCTCGAAGGTCTTGCCGGGCGCTTCTTTGTTGAGGCGGTGGAGGATGCCGGTTTCGGTGGCGACGAGGAAGCGCTTCTTCTCGGATTGGCGGGCGAAGTTGATCATTTGCTCGGTGGAGAGGATGTGTGTGCGGTTGTTGGCGAAGGCCATTGCTTGGCTGGCGCAGCCGCATTCGGGGTGGACGAGCAGCTCGGCGTCAGGGGCATCGGCTTGCCAGCGTTCGATGTCGGCGGGGCGGATACCGGCATGGACGTGGCACTCACCGAGCCAAATCGTCAGCTTGCGACCGGTGACTTGTTCGAGCCAAAGACCGAGGAACAAGTCGGGCAGAAACAGAATCTCGCGACCCCGAGGGATTGATTCGATCACAGCCCTGGCGTTTCCGGAGGTGCAGCAGTAGTCGCTCTCGGCCTTTACCTCGGCGGTTGTGTTTACGTAGGAGACGACAATGGCGCCCGGGTGCTCTGCTTTCCAAGCGCGGAGCTGTTCGGCGGTGATTGAGGCGGCGAGCGAGCAGCCTGCGTTGGGGTCGGGGATCAGCACGGTCTTGTCCGGGCAGAGGATCGCCGCCGTCTCGGCCATGAAGTGGACGCCACAGAAGACAATCGCGTCCGCCTCGGCGGCTGCAGCCTGGCGTGAGAGTCCGAGCGAGTCGCCGACATAGTCGGCCACGTCTTGCACCTCCGGCACCTGGTAGTTGTGCGCCAGGATCAGCGCGCCTCGCTCACGGGCGAGGGCGCGCACCTCCTCCTGCAGTGACGTGATAGCCAACGTGGTCATGTCAGTACCTCCAAGGACATGTCGAGCGCCCTGGGGAAGGGGAGGAACGCGCCGATTGAAATGACGTCGGTTTTCGCCTCGTAGTAGAAAACCTCGTTGGACAACACTCTACCCACCGCAGCGAGGTCGCTGCCTCACAACACGCAGCGCATCCTTAATTTCGCCACGGATCCTCATGAACAGTTCATTTGGTAAGGAAATATGCATTTCTATTTGTCGGATAGTGGCTTTACTTTTGAAACTCAACTAGATAGGTTCGCCTCTGTGAGGCGCATGGATACTTGCTTCACGCTGGAACAGGCGGAACGGCCTCCCACACGACGCCCTCCTGGAGATGGGGGGTCAGGCCAGACAAGCAGCTGGCATTCCGTGCGTTCCAAGCCGTCGCCCCCGGCAGCCTCCGCGCCGAGATGCGACAGCCAAGGTCGGCGAGCAGCGCAGTCACTTTCCCCGCTGCGCTCTCGCCGACCGCCAAACCGCACGAGCTGATCGAGCGACATGAGCGAACACCCCGACCACGAACAGTCGCTCCCGCTCGACAAGGATGAGGACGAACTAGCGCTTCGCCCGGAAGACGAGATCGAACACGGGGTCGCCTACCAACCAGCTGCCGCGCCTGCTCGACTGGCCGGACACAGACGATCCCTTTCCGGGCCCCGATCCAGCCGCTTAGACCATACCCTCGCAGGAACCACGTGATCGACGCCCCCGACCGTCACCCTACGCACCGCACTCTTCCCGCGCTCCAGCGCAGTCACCATCGCCGCCCTGGTGATCGCTGGAGCGGGGCTCGCAGCCACGTGCGCGCACGCCGCAAGAGCATGCGAATCGTCGCTTCGCGCACTCGCGCGCGTGCGCGAGACCCCGAGCCGCGCATGCTCTGCACGGCCATCACGGCCCCCGCGAAAGGCGCGCGAATCGTTGGGGGCTCCCCCGGCCGGTCAGCCCTCGCGCGCGCGTGCGCGAGACTCCGAGCCCCGCATGCCCTTCACCGCACCTACCCGTTTGGTCCTCGAGCTCGCAGCCGGCCGCGGCTACACCGCCCACGTCCGCCGCCGGCGCCACGAGCTCCAGCTCAAACGAAGGACAGCGAACTAGCGCGCCCGGTGCTGGGTCGTCGAGTCCTGCCTTCCTGACTCATGTACGCGCGTCGCTTGGCAGGGGTGTATGGGCAACATCTCGTGTTGACTCGGTGTGACGATTACCCTAGCATCGTGCCACCTAGTGGCTCTACCAATCAGCCGGCAGGCGTTGCGACGATCCTTCCACGCCAGTGACTTCGTTGGCTGCGCCTGAAAGCCCCCAGAGCATGCTCCGGCTGAGGTCGAAGCTCGAATTTGACATCCTTGCCGACCTCTACGAACAGATGGTTCGCATCCGGTTGTTCGAGAGCGTGTTCGCCAGAAGATGCTATGCCGGGCTATTCGGTCGATGGCACCGATGTGATTGCGGTGAACGAGGAAGCGCGAGCCGCTATCGAGCGAGGACGCAGTGGGGAGGGACCGACGCTCCCTTGATGCGAGGAAGCCTCGCTCGCGCCAACGAGCGGGGCACAGAAGTCGTCGTCGGTGGCGACCGTTCAAGTGGCGTCGCTTTCGATCGGGGTTCGCCGCCAGCACAGCCAGCACGAACTCGCGGAAGCACGTCCAGTCCAGACCGGTGGGCGGCCGGTGGCACCCTCCCGAGTCGCCCTCCCGAGTCGGCACCGAGCGGCATCGATCTCTCCTCGCAAACGGACCCGAAGCGATCGAAGAACACTTTCGTCACGAACCGCGGATCATGGTCGTCGAACGGGAGCACTCGCGCAGGCTCGCGCTTCCGACGGCACAAACCACCGAGCTCCTGCAGCAATCCATCGTGGCCCGTAACGCCAGTTTGACGGGTCCGGACGCGTGCGGTCTCTCAGGTCAAAGGAGGACAACTCACATGCAACGCACACACTTGCATCGGACTTCCGCCCTTCTCGGCAGTCTGGCACTGATCGGGGCCATGATATTCGCGCTCACTTTGAACCTGGCGAGCGGAAAGGCGACACAACGCGCGTCCAGCGCGCCTCTCGTCATCAACGAGGGCTTTACCAACGCGGACGAGCCCGGCTCACTCGACCCCGCCGTCGACTACGATAACGGCGGTTACGACATTCTCTCGCAAATGTACGACGGTCTCGTTCGCGCCGTCGGGTCGACAACCTCACGTATTCTGCCCGATCTGGCGACGTCGTGGTCCTCCTCGCCTAACGGACTCACCTGGACATTCCACCTTCGCCCAAACGTCAAGTTCCACGACGGCACCGCAGTTACTGCAAAAGCTGTCCAATTTACCTTTAATCGCTTGGCGAAGCTCAAACAAGGATCCTTTGGTGACTTCACGGAAATTGCTTCAGTCGCCGCACCGAACCCGCTGACGGTGGTCTTTCATCTCAAATACCGCTTTACTTCATTTCTCCTGTCGCTCACGACCCCCTATGGCGCGGACATCGTGAGTCCGACAGCTCTGCTCGCGCACCAGGTCAAACACGATCTTGGCACGAAATGGCTGTCCACGCATGACGCTGGTTCCGGACCGTATGAACTGAAGTCCTGGACGCACGGACAGCAGATTCTGCTCAAGCGCTTTCCCGGGTATTGGGCCGGCTGGTCTGGCAACCACACTAACGAGGTCGTCTTCCAGTTCGCTGCCTCCTCGGCGACCGTGCGCCTCGGTTTGCAAAATGGCTCCGTCGACGCGGCGATTGGCTTGTCGAACCAGGATCTCGCCGCGTTCGGGCAAGGCTCGAACGTCAAGGTTGCCAATTATCCGTCGATCTTCGTTCAGGTCGTGTCATTCAATACGACGCAGGGCCCACTCAAGAACAGACTCGTTCGGCTTGCCCTCGCTTACTCCTTCGATACGGCACAGTTCGTGAAGCATGTTTGGGGCCCCGGGTCAATGATCGCCCGTAGTTACGTCCCGGCCGGCATTCCGGGTTACGTTGCTTTGCCGCACCCGTACACCTTCGACCTGGCAAAAACGCACCAATTGCTGCAACAAGCTGGATACGCCAAGGGCCTCAACCTGCAGGCGGAGGTCCTCACCGGAGATACGCAAGGGGCACTCTGTTTGCAGATCTGGAAAGCCGATCTTGCCAAGATCGGCGTCAACATCACCATCAAAGTCATGCCTGTAAGCGAGTTCTTTGCGCTTGTTAGCAAGGCGACGACCGCTCCGGCCATCTCACAAAACGTCGGCTGGGGCTTGGACTATCCCGATGACTCGTTCACCTACAATGCTTGGCTCAATCCACATAACTTTGGTACAAGCGGCAATTACGCATATTACAATAATCCGAAGGTTACCGCGCTCCTCCTCAAGGCCCGTGCGGCGCCGACCTATGCTGCGGGACTCGCTATCTATCGACGGATGTTGGCGATAACATTCAATGATGCGCCATACGTGCCACTTGTCCAACTGCCGGCGCATATCGCGCTGTCAGCTCATGTGCATGGTTATGAATATAACATTGCCTACACGCCGCTCTATTTCAACGTCTACCACATGTGGAAGTCATAGCCACGTCGCGCCCGTAAGGGGATCGTCGGCCCGGCCGCCAGGCGGACCGCGGACCTGGACGGGCCGCGCTAATCGCCATATCAGTCGCGTCCAGTCGCATGCGGCTCCGTCCCCCATCCGTGCTCTCGCACCCCGGAGCCACCGCGGCCCGCTGCGGCCTCCCGCGGCCTACTTCTGACATGGATATGCGCGTCCGAAAGATCCTGCGTGTGAGCCGGATCGAATTGCACGAGTTCAGCCAGCGTCACCGGCGCGGCTTAACACTTCTAACGCGCCCCGTATCGCTTCTGGGTATTGCCGCCGTAGCGCTCCTCCTCCTTACAGCCGCGTTCGGGGGCGTCCTTGCGCCCTTCGGTTCATCTACGTTGAATGTTGCGGAGCAGTTTCAGGGGCCAGGCGCCACTCACTTGCTCGGCACCGATGAGCTGGGCCGAGATGTCTTGAGTCGCGTAATGGCTGGGGCGGCGTACTCCGTGATATCCGCGGCGAGCGTGTTATCGATCGCACTCGTCGCAGGCACACTGGTTGGTGCGACCGCCGGCTATGTGGGCGGGTTGCTTGACGAAGTGCTCATGCGCATTACGGATGTCTTTCTCGCTTTTCCGGGCCTCATCCTCGCGCTCGCCATCTCGGTCACCTTGGGAGGCGGGGTGCGCAGCGCGATCCTGGCTGTCGGCGCGGTGTGGTGGCCGGGGTACGCTCGGCTGGTGCGAGGCCAAGTTCTGGCTACTAAGTCCAACGATTATGTCACGGCGGCACGAGCACTTGGCGTTCGAAACCCCCGTATTCTCTGGCGACATATTTTGAGGAACTGTATGACGCCAGTCTTCGTTCAACTCACTTTGGATGTGGGAAACGTGCTAGTGACGTTCGCCGGTCTGAGCTACCTAGGACTTGGGGCCCCTCCAGGTAGCCCCGACTGGGGGGCGACGATCAGCGACGGCCAGAACTATCTCTTGACTAGCTGGTGGATCGCATTGTTCCCTGGGCTCGCGCTGTACCTGTCTGCACTTGCCCTGAATCTCGTCGGCGAGCTGCTCGCTGATGTATACATGCCGAGCCGCGCACAAAGGCTTGGTGCCGTATCGACTCGCGGCAGCCAGGTATTGTTCAGGTCAGCGGCTGCGCGCGTCGCCCGGTCGACTACGCGACACGAGGCGTAAGACGTGAATCACTCAGCGCCTAGCCCCCGCCTCTTCGTCTGCCGCATGGAAGACTCGGCTGCGCTGCGGTCTCAGTGGTGGGACTGATGGGTCGCTACATCCTCCGCCGCCTCGCGATGCTCGTCGTCATTGCCATCGGGATCACGTTCGTGACGTTCATGATATCGCACGTCATCCCGGGCGATCCGGCCGCTCTCATCGCCGGTCACGGCGGAACCCCCCAGAGTATCGCTCTCATCCGGCACCAATACGGCCTGACCGGGTCGTTGTTTACTCAGTACTCTAAGTATCTCAGCGGTCTGCTGCACGCCAATCTCGGGCTGTCCACTTATAGTCGGCGCCCCGTTTTGACCGATCTAGGGCAGTATATGCCGGCTACCGCTGAACTTGTATTCGCCGCGATCGTCCTGACAGTTGTAGTTGGGATACCACTCGGAGTGCTCTCGGCGATTCGCCGGGACGGTCTTATCGATCACGTCAGTAGGATGCTCGCGATTGGCGGTAGTTCGTTGCCATTGTTTTGGCTTGGGTTGATCTTCCAATTAGTTCTCGCCGGACAACTTCATCTCCTCCCGCTGAGTGGTCGCCTAAGTGCAGCCGTATCGCCTCCACCAACAGTTACTGGTCTGTACACAGTTGATAGCATTCTGACCGGACACGTTTCGACGTTCGCAAACGCGGTGCAACACGCATTGATGCCCGCACTCACACTTGCATTCGCATCTTTGTCGTTGGTCGTGCGCGTGACTAGGGCAAGCATGCTAGATGTCTTAGCTCAGGATTACATCCGGACGGCACGAACGAAGGGCCTTACTCGCAATCGCGTTATCGTCCGACACGCTCTGCGCAATGCCCTTATGGCGCCTGTGACGCTACTCGGACTGCAAATCGGGTATCTCCTGAGCGGCGTGTTTCTAGTGGAAATCGTTTTTTCGTGGCCGGGCATCGGCTTCTATGCTGTCCACGCCGTCGAGGCCTCCGATTATCAGGCGATTATGGGAGTCACGTTGGTTGTTGCTCTCGTATTTTCCGTAGTAAACCTCCTGACGGATTTAGCGTACCTTATGATGGATCCACGGATTAGCTATGTCAAGTGACCTCGATGCCGGCAGTGGTCGAACAGATCGTCCGGCCGATCGGCGTGACTCCGACTCGGACTCTGTACCTTTGCTCGACGTGATCGGACTCAGGGTGTGTTACGCGGCGCAGGAAGGCACCGTGGCCGCCGTCAACGGGTTGGACTTGACGCTCGCGGCGGGGGAGGTGCTGGGGCTTGTTGGAGAGTCGGGATGCGGGAAGAGTGCGACCGCGTTAGCGTTGCTGCGCGTGGTCGATTCCCCCGGGTGGATCGCGGGCGGCGAAGTGAAGTTTCGGGGCAGGGACATCTTGCGCTTTACGGAGAAGGAAATGCAATCGGTTCGCGGCGGCCAGATTGGGATTGTCTATCAGGAGCCAACAACTGCCCTCAACCCTGTGCTAACCGTCGGCTACCAGGTCGAGGAGGCGGCACGTGCCCATGGCTTCGGTAGCCGCCGCGCAGCCTTTGCGCGTACGTGCGAGCTGTTTGACGCGGTAGGTATTGCCGACGCACAACGTCGGATGAGGCTGTACCCGCACAATCTGTCCGGTGGCCTCAAGCAGCGCGTGATGATTGCGATGGCCCTCGCCGGCGATCCCGCGCTTCTCATCGCGGATGAGCCCACCACTGCGCTTGACGTCACAATCCAGGCGCAGATCCTCGAGCTGATCGCTGAGTTGAGCTCAACCCGCCAAATGGCGGTCTTGTTTATTACACATGACCTGGGCGTCGTCGCCCACATCGCCGATCGGGTCGCTGTGATGTATTGCGGCGAGATAGTCGAAGTTGGCCCAACCATTAAGGTCTTGACAGCGCCAAGCCATCCTTACACCGCTGCGCTGCTGCGCTCCATTCCGTCCGTTGCACAGCGTGGGTCGCGGCTCGCGGCGATCTCCGGGTCGGTGCCGGATCCAGTTGCTCCACGCACCGGCTGCCCGTTCGCCCCTAGGTGCCCAGAGGTTATGGATATCTGTAGGAGCAAGGAACCGCCGATGAGGATAACTGGAGTTGAGTCAACCGCGAGATGCTGGCTCGCATGACTTTGTCTGCCGGTTGGCTTGCATGGAACGCAGTCGAGCGAGGGCGATCCTACGTCGCGTTGCGTGCCGATTATGCCGGCTCTGCGCCCGCAACGACAGCTTGGCGGAGCGCGTCGCAACAATGAGCCGGGACGACGACATCCTCGAGGTGTCTGACTTGCGCGTCTGGTTTCCTGTTAGGGACGGATTATTGCGCCGCCGCGTTGGACATCTGCGAGCGGTCGACGACGTCTCTTTCACGATCAAGCGTGGCGAGACCCTCGGTTTAGTGGGCGAGTCCGGGTGCGGCAAGACGACGACGGGACGAGCGATTCTCCGGCTCCAAAGCGCCACCGCGGGCGCCGTCAGGTTCGAAGGTGTCGATATCTTAACGATCGCCAAACGCGACATGAGGCGGCTGCGGGCGCGTATGCAGATTGTTTTTCAAGACCCCTACTCGTCTCTCGATCCTCGAATGACGGTCGGCGCCAGCATCGCCGAGGGACTGCAAGCGCACGGATTGTGTAAACGATCAGAATTCGACTCAACGATTCAGCACCTGCTGTCTGTGGTTGGCTTGACCCGTGAGATGAGGCGTCGCCATCCGCACGAGCTATCGGGAGGCCAGCGCCAGCGCGTTGTGATTGCCCGTGCGCTTGCTACCCGCCCAGATCTTGTGATCTGCGACGAGGCAGTCTCCGCGCTCGACGTTTCGGTACGCGCGCAGATTCTGAACCTGCTCCAGGATCTACAAGAGCAATTTCAGCTCAGCTATCTGTTTATTGCTCATGATCTAGCGGTGGTCGAGCACATGGCCGACCGAGTGGCGGTGATGTATCTCGGTAGGGTTGTAGAGCTTGCCGAGACCGATGAGTTGTACGTAGACCCGCGCCATCCTTACACGAGGGCGCTTTTGTCCGCGATACCTGATCCGGATCCCCGAAAGCCGTTGGCTCGCGCTCTGCTACAGGGTGAGGTCCCTAGTCCATTGAATCTCCCGTCCGGCTGTCGATTCAGAACTCGCTGTCCGCTGGCGATCGACCGTTGCACACACGAGGAACCCGCACTGCTACCCGTACGAAGCGGCCATTACGTGGCCTGCCACGTGACAGGTAGCAACGCCACGAGCAATAGCGATTGAGGCGTCACGACGCTCTTGGATCGATGCGCCGTTCGAACTGTGCGAGCGCTCGGTCAGGCCGACACGCACTGGCGAAACGCGTCGAGGCTCACCGCCAGACTCACGGGCTCCAAGACGGTATCGCCATGGACGTGTCGTCGGTTCGGACGTCAATTACGGCGGGCAGGTCGGCGTCAAGCGCGGCCGCTAGAGCCGATCGAAGGTCCGAGGGCCGCTCAACCCGGATTCCAATGCAACCGAACGCCTCCGCCGCAGCCGCAAAGTTCGTGTCCCGCATGCGCCAGTTGCGGTCCCAGCTGTCACTCTCGTCCCAATACGACCGCTCCTGACTGAGCGATGCGTTATTGTTAACCACGACGACCACGTTAAGGTCGTACCGTAGGGCGGTCTCAAGCTCGGCCAAGTGGTAGTAGAAACCGCCATCACAGGTCAGGCATATAACGGCCCGGTCTGGTGCGGCACACTTCGCTCCGATGCTGGCGGGAAGACTCCACCCGAGAGATCCGTGTGCACGCACGAACGTTTGGGTCGGCGTCGTAGAATGGATATTCTGCGCCAGCCATGCGGCAGCGTGCCCGGTGTCAGTGGCAACGATTGCGTTGCTTGGCAGCGCGTCGGAGAGCTCGCGGCACAGACGTTGCGGGGCTATTGGAACGGATTCAGACGCCTCGTCGGACGTAACCCGCCGCGCCCAATCACGCTTCACTTCTGCGACTCGCGCAAGCCATGATTGGCGCACGCACTTAACCGCCGCCGTCGCTTCGAGTAGTTGGGACAGTACTGAGCGCGCGTCGCCGCATATCCCCACGGTGTACGGGTAATTGCGTCCGATGTTCTCTGGTTCGATGTCGAGGTGGAGCACGCGGGTCGTGTTTGGTGGAACGGTCCAGTTTCGGGTCACGAGCCCACCCGTCTGGCTCCCCACGTAGAAGACGAGATCGGCCTCCGAGACGAGCCGGTTGGCCGCTTCGCTGGAGTACTCACCTACTACGCCCAGCGCAAGCGGATCGTCGTCTTGAAGTATCCCTTTAGCGTTGAGCGACGTCGCGACAGGCATCGATAACCGCTGTGCCAGCTCGCGCAGCGCCGCTCCAGCGCCCGACGCCGGAACGCCGCCACCCGCGACGCACACGGGGCGTGCCGCGGCCTGGAGCGCTTGGACGGCGGAAATGACGTCCTCGGTCGGAGCTGAGTGCCGGATAGCTGGATAGCGGCCGAACCGCGTATCGCTTACCAGGCCAACCTCAATCTCGCCCGTCGTAGCCACCTCGCCCTCGGTCCCGCCCAGCTCGAGGTGTACTGGAGAGGGCATGCCTGTCGTTGCAGCCCGGAACGCCGTGGCGAGCAGGTCAGGGAGCCGCTCAGGCAACGCAACCGTAGCATTGAATTTCGTCAATGCATCAAAAATCGGCATGTCGTCGATCTCCTGGTACGGGCGGCGGTACTCGGTCTCCGCCCGCTTCCCGCCCGTCAGCGCGATCACGGGAATGCGCGCCAAGCACGCGTCTCGCAACCCTGCGGCGAGGTTCGTCGCGCCGATGCCTTGAGAGCCACACAGCCCAGGGCGACCGGAAACCCGCGCATAGCCATCTGCCATGTAGGCGGCGGCTTTCTCTCCGTGAGTCATGACAGGTAGGGTCGCGCCGAGCCGCATCATCTCTCTCATTGCTGAGGGCACGATGACGGGCACGTGGAAGAAATGGGTGACCCCATAGCCTGCCAAAGCTTCGGCGAGGTAGCGGTCAGCGGATACGCCCATGAAAACCTCCTTCGTGTGCTCCCGAAAGCTGAACCTACGTTGCGCTAGAAGAACTGATCGCCGCGGCGACGCTCTTCAGCCAACATTTCAGCGAGGCTCTGACCACCGCTAGCATTGTAGGTAAGTGAAGGCTTCGCAAGAAAAATGAGGAGCGTCACGCAGAACGCACGAATGGACGAATTTTGGCCACGCGGCACCTATCGGATTCAGTTCATGGTGTCAACATTCGTATACGGTCTAATGACGGTGGGATAGTCCGTCTTCGGTTGCCGAGACCTCGGTGCGAGATCTGCTTGGCAGCCGGTCGCGTGGGGGCTGATCTCGGTATCGCGAAGGGAAATGGCCGTCCAAGAGCGTGCGCCCCGCTCGGGGCGGATGCCGTTCGCCGCGGTGACCTGCTCGCTCTGCGGAGCGCGTGCCGGAACTTCCGCAGCATGTGGAGATGCGGCCTCCGCTGCCAGCGCGTTCGAGAGACGCAGTGCGGTTCGCCAAGCCGTGCGCCGGTGTCGGATACGGCTCGGATGCCTAGTGAAGGACCCACCTGGACGCGCGACTGCGACTGATCACTGCGTTCGCCTCCGCCGACCCCAGGGACACACGCGCTCGCACGATCCCGGCAGCCTCCGGTCGGGTTGCTGGATGAGGTAGGTCGATCGAGCCCGCCGGGATAGCGGGAGCCTGTTGCGTTCCTAGTTGAGCACGGCGGCAATAAGCGGGGCGTGCCTAAGGATCGACCATGGGTCGCTCACCTGATCGCTCGCGGTTCGGCGGCGTTGTCGACAACTGGTCGAAGCTCGAGCTGGCTGGCACGTCGCCACAACCGCCAACCACCGGTTAGGCGATCGAGACAGTCGAGCAAGCGATCGCCGAGACCGAGCGGCTAACCGGGCGGCCGCTAGCTACTCGCTGACCCCATGACGGGCGAGATCGAGCCGACCGCGGTCGTGACGCACAATGAAAGTCAAGTGGACGCCCGTAGTGGCTATGGGATCCTTTCGGAGGGTGCGGGTGACTGACGGAGCGGAGCGCATCTAACCGAAGCAACCACTATGTGGTCGTGCGTGGCGCAAAAAAAAGCCGCGGGTTGTCTACAAGCATCGTCGTCAGGTCTTCCTCGCTAACGCCGCGATCCCGGAGCGCAGGAAGGACGTCGCGCGAAATGTGTTCGTAGTTCCAGTTAGGCAACGAATCGGCTGCGCTTCCCGGAGGCCACCAGTCGCAGAAGCTTGCCGCGTCATGAGACAGGACCATCTTAGGCGCATACCCAAGCTCGCATAACCGAGCGACCGTATCGACCCGCCTCGCAAATGGAATCGCTTCATCGTCACCGAATGTGTCCATGCCGAGCAGCGCACCAGCTTGAGCCAGTTCCTCAA
>JACXTT010010221.1_pt1 | contig 12700 bp, 7 predicted proteins | sample 9270951 | NCBI WGS metagenome assembly JACXTT01 (sample SAMN15532306, study PRJNA645909) | rock metagenome | isolation source: weathered quartz diorite | place: Puerto Rico | collected 2017-06-21 | reverse complement strand
TTTCGTTTAACCCGGACCTCTCGTCTGTCCTGGCCAGGGTTGCCGCCGCCATCGCGACAGGCGCATCCCTCCCCACCGCCGCTCGCGAAGCAGGCGTCCACCGGACCACTCTCTACACCTGGATCCAATCCCTACCCGCCTTCGCTGCCGCCGTCCAGCAGCCCCGTGACGACCACGCCGATCGTATCCGCGACAGCCTCCGCGACCTCGAAGGCCTCGCCCTCACCCGCCTCCGCGCGCTCCTCGAAAACCCCAACACTCCGCCCTCCATCCAGCTCAAGGCCGCTCTCGCCGTCCTCCAGCGCCCGCACTTCCCCAAGGAAGGCTGGCATCTCCCGGAGCGCGTCGAGCCCCCCGTCCAGCAGCGCGCCCTCGACGATCTCGCCGATATTCGCGCCGAGTACGACCGGATGCGTATGGCCGAGAAGCTAGCCAAGCGCCAGCCCGCCGCTGCGCCCACGACCGCCACACCCACATCCCCGGCCGCCCAGCCCGCCGTCGCCCGAAACGCTCCGTGCCCCTGCGGCGCCAACCAGAAATACAAACGTTGTTGTGGACGAAACGCCCCTGCGCAATATGGCGACGCCGCCGCGTGACGCGGACGTTCTCGCCTGCCTGCCCCGGAGTGTGAGCTACCTTCCCGGTTTGACGAACCCTCTCCGCACCCCGACTGCGCACCCCATTTCACGCTCGATCCCCTGCGCAGCCACTCTCCGGGCGAACGATCCACCCACGGCTCCCAGCGCCATTCCCCCAAGCCCGCCATATTCTACGCCTGCACCCGATCAATCCCAACTGTCGAAAGTGTCGAATCTGCCGAGCGAAGCCAATCCGCCGAATTCCTGCCGCAGTTACCGCAAAGGTGTCATGATTTCCTCCAAAAGCCGGCGTCACCCGTCGAATTTCCACCACTACGCCCCGGCACACCTGTCGAAAGTGTCGAATCTGCCAAACAAACCCAATTCGCGCGCCCCGTGCTTCCGCGTCCACACCTGTGCCCCCGCGGAGCCACACCTGCCCGCCCGCGCCCCCGCCTTCCCAACGGCATACCCCATGCCCCCTCAATTGCAAGAAAGAGGGGTCTCCATTCATGAACAGGCTGCTTGGGGTCTGTGCTGTTCTTCCATGGGCCGCCACGTGTCTCGCACAAGAACAGGCGCGCCTCACTAGTTGGGTCGTCATCCCCGTCAACGAATACGGAGCGCTCCGTACCAAAGCCTACCCGGCCGAGCGCGAAGCCGAACCGCCGCCCGCCGAAGCCACTCTCACCCGTGTGGATTATGAACTCCGGCTCGACGGCGCGCTCGCTGCCGGCCGCGCCACCTTGACCATCGACCTATTGAAAGACGGCTGGGTTCAGGTGCCCATCCCGTCCGGCCTCCTCGTTCGCGAGGCCAAACTCGGCAACAATCCCGCCGGCAGGCCCGTCTCGCTCGTCCATACTCCCGGCAAGACCGGCCAGCTCTCCGCCGTCCTCTCCCGCAAGGGCCGTTCAGTCTTGACCCTCGACGTCGCCTTCCCCGTCGCCACCGCCGGCGGAGAGGAGCGCCTCACGCTCCCCGCCTCCGCCTCCGGCGTCACCCGCGCCGCCGTCGCGCTCGCTCCCCAGGACATCGAGGTGACCATCGGCGGCGGTTTCGTCGCCGAAAAGACCTCCACCCGCTGGGTCGCCTACGCGCGCGGCAATGAGCCGCTCACCTTCACTTGGCGAAAGCGCATCGAGCAGCGCCGCGTCGAGCTCCCCCTGCGCATGCGGGGCTCGCTCACCCAACTCAGCGGCCTCGGTGAGGACGCCGCGTCCCTCAACGCTGAAGTGGAGATCGAAGTCGTGCAGGGCGCCGCGACCCAGGTCAGGATCGCCGTCCCGCCGTCGATCACCATCCACCAGGTGCCCGGAGCGAACGTCGCCGATTGGGACGTCAAGTCCGGCCAGCTCACCGTCACATTCCTCGACCCCGTCGAACACACCGCGAAATTCGCCATCGCCGGGGAATGCCACCTCGCACACGAAGCCTTTGTCGAGATCCCCCTCCTCCGCCTGCTCGAGATGGAACGCGAAACCGGCGGAGTCGCCGTCGAAGTGTCCGGCGCGGGCGAGATCAAGGACACCAAATCGCAAGGCCTCGAACCCGCCGATGCAGCCGACCTCGGCCCGCTCGCCGCCGCCCGGCAGTCGCCGTCGCTCGCCGCGTTCCGCTTCCGAGCCGGCGCCGGACCCCGCTCGCTCAGCCTGGCCGTTGCCCGCTACGCCCAGCAGGCCGTCCTCACCGCCAACATCGAGGAGGCCCGCTACCGCGTCCTGATGAGCGGGGAAGGTAAAACGCTGGTGCAAGCGCGTTACTCCGTGCGCAACAACCAGCGCAACTTCGTGCGCGTCACCCTGCCCGAAGGCGCCGTGTTGTGGAGCGCCTCACTCGCCGGCCGCGCCATTCGACCCGGCAAAGCTCCCGACGGCGGCCTGCTGCTGCCGCTCTCCAAAGGCCGCGCCGGAGAGGAGGCGCCCGTCTTCGCCCTGGAAGTCCTCTTCCTTGCCCGAGGCGTCGCGTGGAACGCAAAGGGCCGAGCCACCCTTACACTTCCCGCGCTCGATCTGCCGGTCTCGCGAACCGGCATGATGCTGTATCACCCGCCGCTGTTTCGCGTCGCATCGGAGCCCGGCGTCTTCCGCGTCCAGTCATTTGAGGCGCCCGCGTCACCCGCCCTGAACTCCCCCAACACCCCGTCGCCGCCGCCCGAGCCCGCTCAAGTCCCCAACCAAAAGTCACCCCAATCCGCTGCGCAAGCCCTGGTCGACGGCTACCGCGCCCGCTCCGACGCGCGCAAAGCTGCGGCCGCCGCGCCCGTCCTGGTGACCTTCCCCGCCGTAGGACCCTCGCTGTTCCTGGTCTCCGAGCTCACCGCCGAAGGCCACAGCCCCATCGTCAAGCTGAATTTCCAGAAGGAAAGGAAAGGAGACGCCCGATGACTCTGCGCCTGTTGATTTCCACTCTCGTTCTGGCCGCCTCAGCCCCGGCCCAATCGGCGCTCCCCGCGCCGCCTCCCGGAAACGTCACCATGACCCTCGACGAGTACAACCGCCTGGTCGAGCTCGCCGCAAAGCCGCCCAGGAAGCCCGACGCCCCGCCTGTCCCCTACGTCCTCCGGAGTGCGCAGATCGACCTGCAGGTCGGTGCTGAATCCGTCTCCGGCGTCGTCGTGCTCGAAGGCGAAGTCCTCGCCCGCGGCGACCGCAAGGTGCCGCTGGTTTCCGGCATGACCGTCCTCGACGCGCAACAAAAGAGCGCCCAAGGCAGCGCCGTCCTTCCGCTTCAACAGGAAAGCGGCGTCCACAGCGCCCTGCTCCCCGGCCCGTCCGAATTCGCCGTCACCCTCGAAACCGGCCTCCCGCTGAGCATCGAAACCGGCCGCGCGTCTTTCACCCTGCCCGTCCCCGCCGCCGGCGCGGCCCGCCTGCGCCTCACCGTCCCTGGCGATCACACGCAAGTGAACCTCAGCCCCGGACTCATCACCAGCCGCTCCTCCGCCGGCGGACGCACCACCATCGAAGCCACACTCGCCTCCGGCCAGTCCGCGAATCTCTGGTGGGCTGCCCGCCTCAGCGCCCCGCTGCCTCCCGCCGCGCCGAAGGAGGAGCGCTTCCTCTCCGACGTCAAGACGCTAGTCACTGTGCGGGAAGCGGAGCTCGCCGTCGTGGCCTTGGCCGAGATCACCGTAGTCCAGGGCGAGCCGGCCCAGTTCCGCATCCAGGCGCCCGAAGGATTTGAGCTGACCGGAGCCACCGGCCCGACGCTGCTTTCAAGCGATTCGCAGCCCGGTGCCCTCGTCCTGCGTGTCGCCGACCCCGCCGCGCGAGCCCACCAGTTCCTCATCTCGCTTGCGAGGCCGAACACCAATCCGCGAATCGAAGTCCCGCTGATCGCCTTCAACGGCAGCGGCCGCGAGACCGGCGAGGCGCTGGTGGAAGCCGAAGGCGCCATCGAGCTCACCGCCGCCGAGCGCGGCGGCCTGCGCCGCATGGACCTCAAGGAATCCAGCCCCTACCTGCGCTCCCTCGCCCGCGCCCCCGTCCACGCCGCGTTCCGTTACCAACGAAAGGCGGCCGAGAAGCCCGCGCTGGCCCTCCAATGGGTCCGCTTTCCCGACGGTTCCGTGTTGACGGCGGTCGCCCAGCAGGCAGTGGTCACCACGCTGGTCACCACCGAAGGCCGCCTGCTTACCGAAGTCAAGCTGACCCTCAAGAACCACGCGCAGCCCTGCCTCAAAGTCGCGCTGCCCACCGGCGCGAGCATCCTCTCCGCCGACGTAGCCGGCGAAAAGGTGAAGCCCGTGCAGGGAGCCGACGGCAGCCGCGTCCCCTTGCTCCGACCCGGCTTCCGGCCGGCTGGCGCCTACGCCATCTCGTTCGTCTTCCAGCACGCCGGCGCGCCCTTCGGAAAAAAGGGCGACGCGGAGCTGGCCCTTCCGAAGATGGACATCCCCATCGGCCTGCTGAAGTGGGAAGTGTTCCTGCCCCAGCAATACAAGGTGTCGGACTTCACCGGAGATGCCCTCGCCGCGCGCCTGCTGCCCGCGTCCGGCGAGGATGAATCCGAGGACGTCGAGTACACCTCCACCCCCGTGGCCACTGTTCCGTTAGGCCCTGGAGAGATCGGCGGCATCGTGACCGACCCAGCGGACGCCATCATTCCCAAGGTCCAAGTGACGGTGCTTCACCTCCCGACCGGTCTGACACTCAAGGCGTTCACCGACAGGTACGGCCGCTGGCGAGTAAGCAATGTCCCGTCTGGACGCGTCCGCGTCACAGGCTCGGCCCTCGGCTTCCGGAGCACTACCCGCGAGTTCCATCACGACGCCGCTCGCGGCTCACCATTCAGCTTCGCGCTACAAGTGGGCGAAGTCACCGAGAGTGTCACGGTAAACGCTGAGACCAGCTCAGTCTCCCAGGAGTCGCGTCAAGTGGAGCGCAATGCCCGCCAAGCCGCCGCCGCAGCCGAACTCGCCGCGTCCGCCAACGTGCTCGACTTCCAACGCCGCGTCGCCGGCGTCCTGCCCATCGCCGTCAACGTCCCCCGCACCGGCAGCTCCTACCGCTTCGTGCGCCCGCTGGTGCTGGACGAAGAAACCCGCCTGACCTTCCACTACCGTGTCCGCTGATCTCGCGTCCCAAGGCCGCGCACCCAACACCCAACGCCCAACACCCGGCTCGTACTACGGCTCCGCCGTAGTACGAGTCCTACCTCACCTCACCAAACAGCCTCTGCGCCTCCTCGATCACCGTCTGCGCCGCGCCGGGATTGTACGGCGTCCGCTGCACCTCGTATCCCCCATACCGGTACTCCGCTTCGATCGGCATGTAATCGCCGCCCGCCCCCGACGAGTACCCGCAGAACATCGTCACTCCGAAAGGCGACGCCTTCTTCACCGCCGCGCCGATCTCCGCGAACGGCTCGCCCGGCATCGCAAACACTGCCAGGTCGCCGATGCGCAAGACTTGGATATCCACCGGGAGCGGCGACGGATCGGCCGGCCGCTCGAACTGTGCCAGCAGATCGGAGAAGCGCCGCAGCCGCGCGCCGGCCTGGTAGATCTTCCACGCGTCCCCGTTCCGCTGCGTCTCTTCCGCCTTGGCCTTCGCCTCGCTCACCAGCTTCCGCATCGCCCCGATCTCGTCGGCCGAATAGGTCCTCCGCGGCACCGAGATCCTGCGGCTCGCGAACTTCAAGGTAGCGTCGCGCGGCCCCGACACCCGCCAGTATTGCCGGGCCTGGTAAGCCGACGACTCGTTGTACCCTTCAAACTTCGGTTCCCGCCGCACGGTGTCGATGCCCAGAGCCACCGCCGACGCCTGATGCCCCAGGATGCGTCCCAGCCGGTGCGCCACCTGCAAGTCGCCGCTGAAGCCCTCCACCGGCCCCTGGTTGCCCGCCGCTCCCTGAAAGAACAGGCACCGCGCACCCGGCATGGCTTGCTCCACCGTCCGCCGCATCATCCCGATCCAGTCCGGCGTGATCAGCTTGTTCTCGAACGCCAGCACCGTCCCGTGGCACTGAAAGTTCACCAGCACCGCCAGCGGCTTGCCCGCCGCGTCGTCGATGCGCGCCACCACCAGCTCGCGGTCCACGAACTCATCCGGATTGCGTCCCACCGCCGGCGGAGCCCCGTCGCGCGCCCGAAACCGCCGGTTGATGTTGATCGTCCCGAGGCCTCGTCCGGCCGAAAGGTGCGCCGGCTTCAGCCGCGAATTGGCTTCCACAATCGCGCCCACCACCTTGTCCGCCAGCATCGTCTGATAGCGCTGATAGACACCCTTATAGGGCGTCAAATCGGCCCCCGCCGGCCCCTTGGCCGCCGCAAGATAAGGACCCGAGTGCGTGTGCGTCGCCCCCAGGCGGATGTGCGCCGCCGGGATTCCGGTCTGCTCCGAAGCTCGCGCAATGGCTTCGTCCAGCCCGTCCACGCCGCCCAGGTCGATGTCCACCATGGCGAACTTCTGCCGCCCGTCCGAGATCACCAGGGCCGTCGCAACCATGCCCGCCGGATCGATCCCCTCCGCCCCGATGTGCGTCTGCGATCCCCAGTTCATCGAGGCGATCCCGACCGGCGGCGTGATGTCCGCCCGCGCCACCCCGGCCATCAGCCCCGAAGGCGCCGAGTCTTTCACTCCCTGCTCGACAACATCAGCCCTCAAACACAAGGCCATCAGGACGCACAACACCACTCTCAGCATGAGTCGCTCCTTTCGGAGTATTCTTCCATATAACATGAAGAGAGGGAGGGTGGTGCCGCTTCAATGTCCACCAAAGTTCAGCAAATTCTGAATGCGGTCAGAGCCCTGAGCGTGAAGGACCGGCAAGAACTCGCCCTTGCTCTCGAGCGTGAGGCGCTCACATCGCCGATGCGGGCAAAGGCGGGCCTGATCCGGGCCGTCCGGGGCAAGTACGTCAGCGTCCCCACCTCCAGCGACGCGTTCATCGCGCGCAAGCGTGAAGAACTGGCTTCGGAGCATTAAGGTCTGTGATCTTCGTGCTCGATGCCAGCGCGATGATTGCGTTCCTCAGGTGACGAGTCAGGGGCCAGCCGCGTGTCTGAGGCTCTGTCCGGATCAGACGACCAATGCGTCGCCCACGTCCTGAATCTCTGCGAGGTCTTCTACGATTTCCACCGGGCGAGCGGGCAGGATGTTGCGCTAGATGCGGTACGAGATCTGGCTCGCATTGGAGTCGCTGAGAGCGCCGAAATGAGTACTGAGTTCTGGCAGGCGGCCGGAGCGATTAAAGCGATCCACAGGCGCGTTTCCCTGGCCGACTGCTTTGCGATCGCGCTGGCCAACCGGCTCGGCGCGACGATCCTCACCGCCGACCATCACGAATTCGACGCATTGGCCGGACGAGGCGTCTGCGCCGTCGAGTTCATCCGCTGAGAGCAGGCCCCTCAGGCCCGCGGTTCCGCGCCCGCTGCGCGCACCATGGCCTGGAATTCGGCGAACGGGAACGCCGGGTTATCTGGATGGCGCAGCGTGTACGCGTCCTCGCCGGAGAGATACCAACCGCAGTCAGGACGGCGGTCCCAGTGGATGCCGGTCTGCGTCGACACCGTCAGATCCACGATGTTCCGCACTACCTCGTCCGACAGGGAATGGACCTGCCACAAGGCTTCTGTCAGCGCCGCCCGCGCGGCCTGCTCCTCGGCCGGATCCGTGATCACCGCGAACCGGTAGAGCAGCAACAGCGGCAATCCTGGATGAGCCAGCGCCGGTTCTGAAGCCGCGATCGCCCGGCACACGCCCTCCAGCTCTTCCCAGCGGAACAGGTGTGGATGCCAGTGCGCCTGATCGTCCCAGCCGATCTCCTGACGCCCGCCGGCGTGCCCCAGAAACAGCGCCGTGTGCGAGAGCGTCTCTTCGAAAACCAGCGTCAGGCTATAGCCCTCCAGGACGCGGAACTCCAGCTCAGCGTCCTTGAACGTCGGGTAGCGCGGCGTCGCGCTGCCGTGCTCGCGAAGCGCGTTCCAAAGCTTCCAGATGCCGCCCGGCTTCTGCGAATGGGTCTGCCGCTCGCGGTCTTCCAACCACAAGTAGTCCCGCCAGAAGCGGGCATCCGCGAAGATCTCATCACGCCAGTCGAGCTTGCGCATCCCCTTCATCCCAGAATAACCTACGGCGTCACCACCACCGGCGATCGCGCGAAGGCGAACTTGCGCCCGATCTCATCCACCACATTGACCTGGCAGGTGTAGCGTCCCGGCGCCAGTTTAGACAGCGGCAACTGGAACTGGAACTGAGCCACGCTCGACCGCGACGGCGCCAGTTGCGTCACCCGCACAGGCGATGACTCCGATGCCTTCCGCTTCCCGCGGAAGAAGCTCAGCGTCGCCGACACCGAAGCCGTCCGCGCCTCGCCCTCCGTCGCCGGATTGTAGGCCTCGAAGTACACGTACAGCGTCTGGTCCTTGCGGAAGACGCGCGTGATGCTCGGCACCAGCTTCTGCCCGTCCTTCACAAGCGGATGCGTGGCCAGCAGCTTCTTCTGCTTCTCGGCCGCGCCCACCGCCGCCGAAAGCGGCTCGCGTTGGTTGCTCCAGATCACCGAGCTCAAGGGCAGCGTGTCGCTCTTCACGCTGAGGTCCGGCACGGTGAATGCCGTCTCGAACGTGCCCATCTTGCCGGTGCGGTTCTCGCGCGCCAGGAACTTCAGCCGGTACTCGCCCGGCGGCAGCGTGAAACCGGTGTCGTATTCCAGGTTGCGCCGCGCCAGCTCGCCCGAGTTGGCCTCGTTCAGTTTGATCGTAATGCCGTCGCGCACCTGTCCCACGGTGCGCCCCTGTTTGTCGCGCACCTGCCCGATGAAGTCGAACTCGGTCATCTCGTTCGAGCCCTTCTTCGCCAGCGGCACCTCGGAGCCCGGGATCTTCAGCGCCACCGGCACGAAGTAGCGGTCGCGTGCCAGCCGGAAATAGTCGGCTTCCATCGCCAATGTCAGATCCGTGAACGGGTCACCCAGCAGCAGCGCATCGGCCAGTTGCCGCTCCTTGTCGGTGGAGGTGAACTTGGAGAACTCCTTCGCGCCGTAGTAGCCGGCGCGATAGTCCACGTTCGCGGCCGCGTACTGCGCGTTGGCCATCTTCACCTTCACCCGCCGGAACTTGCCATCCAGCGCGCTGTTGGTGGAGTAATAGCCGAGGATGTAGTAGCTCCGGATGTCGCGCTGCGCCTGCGCGATGCCGAGTGAGAGGTCGTTCGAATCCAGGAACGCCTTGCCGCCCGTCTCCCCGGCCAGCGTCGTCAGCGTCTCCTGCTGATCCACGAAGCGGTCGCGCTGCCGGGTCTGCTCCCGCCCGGAGAAGATGGAGCTGCCGCGCGGCGCGCCCACGCTGGCGTCGCCGCCTGGAGGCGTGGCCATCAGGCCGCGCGCGTCCACCGGATAGAAGGCCAGGTTGGCGCGCACAGCCGCGTTCACGGTGGCCCGTATCTGCGACTGGTTCTCCACGCCGGTCTTTCCCACGCCGCTCGAGAAATAGACCAGCGCCTTGCGCTCCGGCAGCGACCCCAGCATGCGGGCCGCGCTTTCCAGCGCCGCCAGCTTGCGGTCCGTATTGAAGATGTTGAACTCGCTCTCGTCGGCGATGAAGGCCGCGCCCGTGTCCTGGCCGGATTCGGTGTCGCCGGTCTCGGCTTCCTGCGAGAAGACGCTGGCCTCGCCGATGCGCAGGCTCTTGATTGCCGCCCCCAGCAGGTCCCGGTCCCCGGTGAAGTCCTGCACCACTTGCAGCGTGTTGCCGAAGACCATCACCGCCACCAGGTCGGACGGCGTCATCTGCTTCCTGAGGAATTTATCGGCCGCTTCCTGCGACCGTATCTGGTCGGACGGCGGCATCGACGCGAAGTCGAAGAACAGCACCATCAGGCGGCGGTCGCGATATCGGATCTCGCCGGGTTTCGAAGGGACAATCGCCGTCGTTTTGCGGGCTGGCGTCGCGCTGCCCGCCGCCACCGAGGGTACGGGTTCCGGCTCTGCGGCTTGCGCTTCTTCCAGCCGCTGGAACTCGAAGACCGAGATCTCCTGCGCTTTGCCGTCTTCGGTCAGCGTGAAGTCCGACTTCTTGAGTCCCTCGATCGGCTTGCCCGATTTGTCGCGCACCGAGACGTTGACGATCACCAGGCTCGTGGTGGACTTGAAGACCGGGATCTCCGTTGGCTGCTGTGCGGCGGCCAGACATGCGATCAGGACAAACGCAAACCCGCGTCTCATCGTCAGAACCTCATCCGCGCCGTCGCCGTCAGCGACCGCATCGACTGCGCTCCCGAAGCCAGGCCGTAGTCGGAAGCGTTCACCACCGTGCTCAGTCCGGTGATGCCCGGATGGTTGGTCACGTTGTTCGAGTCGACGCGGAACTCGATCCGCCGGCGCTCTTCCTTGCCCAGCCGGAAGCTCCGCGACAGCGACAGGTTCAGCACGACGGTGGCCGGACCGGGGATGGTGTTCCGGGCGGCATCGCCGAAGCGGCCCGACGGCGGAATGGCGAATGCGGCGAGATTGAAGTAGCCTTCGCCAGCGTCAACCGGCAAGCCGGTGGAGTCCGCGCGTCCGCTGCCCACCGCGCCGGTGCCGCCGGAGTTGGACTGGTTGCCCAGCACGCGCGCCGTGAACGGAATCCCGGACTGCGCGGTCAGCCCGCCGGATAGCGTCCAGTCAGCCAGCCAGTGATTCCGGATGCTCGGCGAGTAGAGATAGTTCAGCGACAGCGTGTGCCGGCGGTCGAAGCTCGACAGGCCGCGCTCGGCGCGCAGGTCGCGGTCGTTCTGCGCCACCACGGCGCCGCCGCCGCCGCCCAGCGTCGAGGCATTGTCGATGGACTTCGAGTAAGTGTAGAGCGCGCTCGCCGAGAGCCCGCGCCGGAACCGCCGCGTCACGCGCAACTGTCCGGCGTGATAGATGGAGTCGCCGTCCGAGCTGTCGAAGGTGAACCCGACCGCGTTGCCGATCAGCCGCCTCTCTTCGGAAGTCAGCGGCGAGCCCGGCGCGGCGCGATTCGGCAGGCGCTGGATGTCCAGCCGCGTGCCCTTGGTCCCCAGGTATCCCAGCTCCACCACCAGCGACGCAGGCAGCTCCTCCTGCACGGCGAAGTTCCAGGTCTGCGCGTAGCCGACTCGGTAGTTTCGATCCACGGCGTAGGAATTGGTGATCTGCGTGGAGGGCTGCGTCGGAAAGCCGTTCTCGATGGTCAGCACCTGAGCCAGGCTGGTGGTCAGCGTCGCCGTGGACGCAAAGGGCGGCTGCGAAGCCAGCCGGGAAGGGAACTGGTTATAGATCGATCCGTTGAAGAACACGCCGTAGCCTCCGCGCAGTTGCAGCCGGTTCTTCGAAAACGGCCGCCAGGCGAAACCGACGCGCGGCGAGAAGTTGTTCTTGTCGGGATCCACCAGGCCGTCCGGGAAGCGCCCGCTGTACGCTCCTTCGCCGCCCGGTGTAACCACGGCGACTCCGGTGAATCCGGGAGCGATGTCGAGGTTCGCGATGCGCCCGTACTTCTCCTGGTACGGAGTGAAGTACTCGTAGCGCAGTCCGGCGTTGAGCGTGAGGTTGGCCCGGACGCGGAAGTCGTCATTGAGGTATCCGTTCACCGCCGATGCGCGGAAGTATGTGCTGCTGGATCCGAAGCGCACGGAGCTGGCCTGCGGCAGCCCCAGCAGGAAGTCGGCGAAGTCGTAGCCGGTACCGGGCAGGGGCTGGCCCGCGCTGTCGAACGCGCTGGTGGCAAGGCCGCTGAAGGTGAACGTGCCGCGGGCATTGGCGTCGGTGAGCTGATTGAGCTGCATGCGCCGGAACTCGCCTCCGAACGACAGGTTGTGCTTGCCGTGAGTGAAGCTGAAGCCCTCGGTGACGCTGGCCGTCTGGTTGCGCCGCAGCGCCGCGCTGGCGTCGGAGAGCGCGCCGAAGTTGGTGAAGGACAGGTTCGGCGGGCCGTAGTTGATGGGATCCTGCGAGACGCCCTGGATGCCCAGTTCCGCGGCCACGTTCCGCCCGTAGGCGAAGAAGGGAACCGTCTCGTTGCGGTCGCGCGAGAAAGTGAACCGCAGATTATTCACCATGCGCCGCCCGAAAGTGTGGCTCCATCCCGCGGCCGCGTTCAGCCCGAGCCCGGAGACTGGATCGCGGAAGCCGAATACCTGGAGGCTCTGCGAGTCGCGGTTCTGGAGGTTGAATGAGCCATCCAGCCGATCGCGCCGGGAGAGATTGTGGTTCAGCCGCAGGCCCAGGTTGTGATTGTTCTGCGGAGCCGAGGCCACAAACTGATAGTTCTGCACGCGACCCGGCTGGTTGGGGAGGGGAATGAAATCCAACAGGCCTTTGGCGGCCGGGGACCATTGCGACTGCGGAACCCGGTTCCCGGGGAACGGCGCGCCCTTGGAGTTATCGAACACCAGCACCGGCGACGGAGCTGCCGACTGCGAGAAGTCGCCGGAGCGCTCCAGCAGCGTGGGCACCGTCGCCACCGCGTTGTACGGTCCTCGCGAGAAGTTGCCGAAGTATGTCAGAAAAAAGAAGGTCTTGTTGGTCTTGCCGATCTTGGGAAATTGCAGCGGCCCGCCGGCGACGATCCCGAACCGCGATTGCGCGTAAGAGGGCTTGGCGACAGTCTGGCCGGTGAGCGAATACGGCCGCGCGTCGGCCGCCGAGTTGCGCAAGGTGAAGAACACGGA
>JACXTT010010220.1_pt1 | contig 12701 bp, 8 predicted proteins | sample 9270951 | NCBI WGS metagenome assembly JACXTT01 (sample SAMN15532306, study PRJNA645909) | rock metagenome | isolation source: weathered quartz diorite | place: Puerto Rico | collected 2017-06-21 | reverse complement strand
GAGGGCGAGGCGGACTTGGATGTGGAGTGGTCGGGCGCGGTTGCGCCGGGAGCGACGATCAAATTTGTGGTGTCGGAGTCAGAGCAGACGGATGGCGTGGATGGCGTTGACGCATCGGCGATATACATTGTGGACAACAATATCGCACCGGTAATGAGCGAGAGCTTTGGGTCGTGCGAAGCGGCCAACGGTACGTCAGGAAACGCTTTTTTGAATTCGCTGTGGCAGCAGGCTGCAGCGGAAGGAATCACGGTTTCCGTTTCGTCGGGCGATAACGGTTCCGCGGGTTGCGACAGTCCAAATAGTGCTAATAGCGCGACACATGGTATTGGGGTGAGCGGAACCGCCTCCACTCCATTCAACGTTGCCGTGGGCGGAACGGACTTTGACGACGCGACAACGCAAAGCACATTTTGGAATTCGACGAACACCACGACGACGCAAGCTTCCGCGATTGGCTACATTCCGGAAATTCCGTGGAATGATTCCTGCGGAGCGGCTGGGCTGAATGGATGCGGATCGGCGACGACCAACACGAATCTGAATATTGTTGCGGCCAGCGGCGGACCAAGCAGCGTGTACTCGAAAACGCAGGCGCCTTTTCAGACCGGCTTTGGCGACGGTCAGCGCGACATTCCCGACGTATCGTTTTTTGCGGCGGATGGGCTGAACAAGAGCTTTTACATCGTTTGCCAATCGGATCAGGACATTTCCGGAGATACGGGGTGCAATCTCACGAAGTTTGTCAGTGCTTCCCCTTTTCATGATTTTCAGGCTGTGGGTGGCACATCGGCATCGGCGCCGGCGTTTGCGGGAGTTATGGCGCTGGTGAATCAGAAAACGGGCCAGCGGCAAGGCAACGCGAATTTTGTACTGTATTCGCTGGCGAAGAATGAAACCTTTGCGAACTGCAATTCGTCGAGTTTTACGAATCCAGGTACGGCGCTGCCGGGAACTTGCGTGTTCCTGGATGTGACCAAGAGCAACAACGCCGTGCCGTGTGTGGGCGCTAGCCCGAATTGTAGCAAAACCACGACAGGCGGCAACGGTGTTCTGGCCACTGGCCCTTCCAATGCGCTGGTGCCTGCGTTCAACGCAGGAACGGGCTACGACCTGGCGACAGGACTTGGGTCCATCAATGTTACGGCTCTTTTGAATAGCTGGCCGACGACCAACACAAAGCCAGTGCCGACGACGACTATCAGCCCAAGCTCCATAAACTCAAGCATTGGAATTCTGCAGGTGATCGCGGGAACGGTTACGTCCGGAGCGGGCACGCCGACCGGAATCGTAGTGATTGAAAACGCGGCGACAGGCGAGGCGATCGATACCGGGACAATTTCGGGTTCCGGAGGCAACTACACGATTAGTACGACCTTGCTTCCGGCAGGCAGCTACAACATTAAGGCGCACTACGGCGGCGACGGCACTTTTGCGCCGAGCGATTCCACAACCACGACGGCGGTTAACATTGCGAAGGAAAACAGCAAAGTCATTGTGAGCTTCGTGAACGCTTCGGCACAGATCGTGACCTCTGCGCAGAGCGTGGCGTACGGCTCGCCTTATATTTTGCGGGTGGACGTGGCGAACAACGCAGGGACCACCTGCGAAACCGTCGCCACAGCAAAAGTCAATTTTGTCTGTCCGACGGGGACAGTGACCCTGCTGGACAACAACGCGCCGCTGAAAGATTTTCCGAACGCGCAGACTCCAGGCGCGACGAACGTGGCACAACTGAACAATCGCGGGTTCATCGAGGACCAGCCGATTCAGCTGAATGCAAGCAGCACGCCACATTTGATCACAGCCACTTACACAGCCGACACCAACAGTAGTTATCTATCGCAAACGACAAGCAACACGCTCTCCGTCACCATAACGCAGGCAGTAACGACTACCGCGGTTGTGGGGAGCCCAAGTGCGATCACGTCGGGCGGTTCGGTGACGCTGACGGCTACCATTTCTTCGAACAGCAATTCCGCGCAAGGGCCGACGGGAACAGTTCAATTCCAGAAAGGCGGAGTGAATATCGGAACTCCCGTGACCTGCACGCCGAAGGGTGCTGTGTTCAGCTCGAGCGGACAATTGACTACAGGTGCATCGTGCACGGCGTCGTTCCCGACGACGCTGACCGCGCTTGCGCCGCCGGTTAACTTTGACAACCGGCTGCGCTGGACGCCGTTGGAATGGCTGGCCGCACTACTGGCGATGATGGCGGTGATTTTGTATCTCGGCACACTTCGCGTGCGGGGACCACGGCGCGCGTATGCATACGGAGCGATCGCGCTCTTCGTTGCTGCCTCTGCGGCGTTAGCGGGGTGCAGTGGAAGCGGCGGAGGCAGCGGTAGTGGGACGCCACTCACCATCACTGCGAAATACAGCGGGGATACGAATTACACATCCTCACAAGGCACCGGCACCGTCACAGTGCGATAGCCTGAATGGGTTGGGCAGCTAAAGGCTCAGAAGCAGGTTCCTCCGGCAAACGCAGCCGTCAGAATGACGACGGCCGGATAACCTAGAGATTGAATTGGCAAACCGTTAGTTTACAACCGGCGGAAAGAAGATATTCCAGAAGTTCGGTGAGACGCTGCCGAATTCAACAGGAATCATTGAGCCATCCGGGCTGAATTGCGGCGGACGCACAACGGTCGCTTCCACTGACTTCCCCGTTTTCACGTTTTCAATGGTGATTTTGGTTCCCTGGGCAAGCGCTTCGGGGATGATAATCAGCCCGCCATTCGCGCTGACGGTGTGCGTGAAACCTTCCAAGGTTTGCGTTTTGCCAGTGACTTGGACCTTGACGGCAATCCTGAGCAGCACGCGCTGCGCGCGGCGGCGTTCTTCCGAAGTCAGGGGACGCGTCAGGCCAGGCTTTACACCTGTGCCGTGCGATAGTTTATGCTGCGAGCTTGGCTTCATAGTTCCAATCCCCAAAAGTCCATATCCGGGGCGACCAGCTCGATGCCGTACTCCCAGCCTTCGGGGCGGGGATTGCCTTTCCATACGACGACTGCAGCGTTGCTTGATCCGGTGGCGAGATTCGTCAGGGCGAGACGGTCTTCAAGCGAGAACGATTCGCAAAGGACGACCATGCAGCCGTACGGATTGACCACGCGCGTGTGCGCTTCGAGTCCGTGGCGTGCGCCGGCGTCATCGTCCCACTCCAGGCGGACCGGCACGCGGGAATTCATGCGATGCCCGCGGCGTTTGTCGGAGTTTCCTCCGCCTTCCACCACAACTTTCGCGACTTTTGTTTTGACCTGCATCTTTCCCTCAACATCGTCATGCTAGAGTTGGTGTGAGTAACGGTCAATGGTACAAAGCGTCCGCCGCGTAAAACTAAATAGCTGTACGAATGGACAGGCCTGCGCAAAGGAAAAGTACAGGCGAAAATGAAAGACTTGATCGTCAACGCAGATGATTTGGGATGGACCGCGGGAGTGAATCGCGGCATCGCCGAAGCTCACCGCAACGGCATCGTGACGAGCGCTTCACTGATCGCCAATGGTGCGGCGTTTGACGACGGCGTGAAAACGGCCAAAGCCCTGCCGGCGATGGGGGTTGGGGTGCACTTGAACTTGAGCGATGGGGCTCCGCTTTGCGGTGCGAAAACGGTGGCCAGTCTGGTGGATGAACAGGGAAAACTCTCGGGCGGGCCAGAGCAGCTGTTGCTGAAACTGGCGCGTCGAAAGCTAAAGCCCGCGGAAGTGGAACGCGAGTGGGACGCACAGATTGAAAAGGTTCGCAGGGCTGGAATTTCGCCCACGCATTTGGACGGTCACAAACACGTTCATATGCTCCCCGGACTGTTCCCTATAGCACTGAAACTTGCCAAGAAACATGCCATCGCCTCTATACGGGTTTCGAACGAGGCTTCTTCCCTGCGCGCCGCGCTTTCCGGCAAATCGGGGCGCAACGCAGCTGTAATGCTGAAACAGGGGGTTCAAGCCCGCGGGCTGAAATTGCTCGCGCGCGACGCGCGGAAGCTTGCAGACAAGGCCGGCATTGAGTCGACTGACTATTTCTGCGGGATTGCGCAAACCGGCGTACTCACGCGCGAAGGCGTTCTGGAAATGCTGGAAATCCTGCCGGAAGGGACGACGGAGCTGATGTGCCACCCGGGCTATGTGGATGAAGAGTTGGCGCAATCTCCGACGCGTCTGCAGGACTCGCGCGCCAGCGAGCTTGCCATCCTCACCGACACCACCGTGCGAAAATCTGTCGCTTCGCATGGGATTCGCCTGATAAACTACAGTCAGATCACCACTTAATTATGGAAGCGGAAGCCACAGTCCGGTATTCGGTCGTCGTTCCGTTCTACAACGAACAGGAAAATATTCCGCCTTTGTACATGAAGCTGACGGAAGTGATGGATTCCATCGGCGAAACTTACGAACTAGTGTTCGTGGACGACGGCAGCAAGGACAATACGTTTAAGGTACTTTCCGACATTTATGAGCACGACCGGCGCGTGAATTTGATTCGCCTGCGCCGCAATTTTGGTCAAACACCTGCGCTTAAGGCCGGTTTTGATTTCGCGCGCGGTGAAGTGATCATCTCCATGGACGGCGACTTGCAACACGATCCGGAGGAAATTCCCAAGTTCCTGGAAAAGATCGAAGAAGGGTATGACCTCGTCAGCGGCTGGCGTTATGCGCGCAGGGATCATTGGTTGATGCGCCAGATTCCAAGCCGCACTGCGAACTGGCTGATGGCGAAACTTTCCGGCGTGGATTTGCATGATTTCGGCACCACGTTTAAAGCCTATCGCCGCGAGATTCTGCAGGAAATTCAACTGTACGGCGAATTGCACCGCTTTATTCCCGCGCTGGCCAGCACCACCGGCGCGCGCATCGTCGAAGTGCCGATTGAAAATCTCCAGCGCAAAGCGGGCCGGTCAAACTACGGCATCGGTCGAACAATCCGCGTGTTTTTGGATTTGGTGATGGTGAAATTTCTGCTGGACTATTCCACGCGGCCGCTGCAATTTTTTGGCTTATTGGGTCTTGCCGGCACTGGCACCGGTTTACTACTGGGCGCATATGTTCTTTTCAAGAAGCTGTACTACCACATGTCCGTGATGGCGGAACACGGGCCGCTGCTCTTGCTTTCGATTGCATTGCTCGTCAGTGGTATTCAGTTCGTTTCCATGGGCCTGCTCGGCGAAATCATGGCACGCACATATTACGAATCGCAAAACAAACCCATTTACGCGCTCCGCGAAGTAAAATCCCACCGCAAAGAAATGGGCGATTCCGCCGAACAGACCCGCCCCTCTGGCCCCAACGAACGGTAGCCCTTGTTTGCAGCAGTGTCAGTTAAGAACTTTAACTGCCTTAGTTCCATCACCGTAGCTAAAACACCATACATTTTGTACGAGAGCGCAAGTCATCTCTCTTGTTTCCAACGGCTTGCGCACTCTTTGAAAAAACACCCGGGTTGTACCTCAAGAAATCACCCCTTCTGCGCTATCCTGTGTTATCCACGCTGCAAGACTTCCACCCGAACAGTTCTGGAGGACGGCCGTGAATCGCGAGCAGTTCTACGCAATCATGAATGGGGATGGCACCCTTGATTATGAAAAATATTTGAACACGAAGGCGCTGCTCTCCTGCCAGTCCGATTTTGCCGATCTGTGCAATCGCGACGAGATGCAGTTTCAAATCGTTCACCAAGTCGAAGAGCTGTGGATGAAATTGATTGCATACACGCTGCTGGATATCGACGACTATCTACAGCAGGAAAATACCAATCGCGTGTTGACACTTTTCCGGCGCGTGCATGCCACGCAGCGATTGATGATTCAGCAGATCAGTTTGCTTGAAACGATGTCGCCGAAAGAGTATCAAGACATTCGCCAGCGGCTCGGCAACGGAAGCGGGCAGGAATCGCCCGGCTTCCGCGTTCTGCTAAAGATGTACCAGCCAATCTGGAATTCGTTTGAAGAGCACTACCTGAAAAAGCATGGGCTAACTGTCGAGCAGATTTACGACTCAAAATACGATCACGGCCCTGCATACGTTGTTGCGGAAGCGCTTGCGGAATTCGACGAACTCTTTCAAAAATTCCGTTTCGAGCACATGCAATTGATTCATCGCACCATCGGCTTCGGCTCAAAATCGCTAAAGGGACGTCCCGTGGAGATTCTTGAGGACGGCATGCGGCACAAATTCTTTCCGGAGCTGTGGGAGATTCGCAACGAGATGACGGACCGCTGGGGCGCGCAGTACGGCGTGAAGCGCGATCCGATCAAAGGCTTGCACTAGCAAAAGCGCCAGTTACGGCCGCTCGGAAATGCAGTGATACTGCCCACGATAGAAGAGCAGCGGCTCGCCTTCGAACAATTTCGCCGACTCCACTTCCGCAATCACGATTGTGTGATCCCCTGCAACATGCAACCCGGAGAGACTGCAGGAGAGTTGGCACAGCACATTTTCAAGCAGCGGGATTTTTTCCTTGGACTGCTCGAAAGAAATGCCGAGACGCTCCTGTACAGTTGGATCCTGCTCGAGCCCGGCAAAAAACTCCGAGATAGCTTGTTGGTCCTGCTTCAAGACGTTCACGCCGAAGTGCTGTTTCTCCTTCAGCATAGGCAGCAGCCGCGCGCGATGATCCACGCAAACGGAAATCAGCGGCGGATCGAGGGAGACAGACGCGAAAGAGTTCGCGGTCATGCCGTGCACGCGGCCAGGTCCGCATTCGACCGTAACCACAGTGACTCCGGTGGCAAAGTGGCCCAGGGCGCGGCGAAATTCAAGAGCTGGAAGAGGCGTTGCGGGCATAGTCCGGCATCAAGATAACATACCGTGCCACGCAAAGCAGAAGCTCGCTGCGCAACATTTTTCCGCAAAAAAAGAGGGCGCTCCGAGATTCCGGAGCGCCGTTGTTGCGTTTGCGAATTCCGCTGGGATAACTCAGTGCGGCGGCTTATCGTTTTTCGGCTTGTCTTTCTTTTCTTCCTTTGACGGCTTATTTTCCGGCCGAGCCTTCTGCTCTTCCTTCTGTTGTCTTTGCTCCAGCTTCTGCTGTTGTTGCTGGTGCTTTTGTTCGAGCTGCTCCAGCTGTCTTTGCTGGCGCTCCTGGATCTGCTCCTGATTCCGCACGTTGCTGTTCTGCTGATTGCGCGAATTGTCGTTCGGTTGGTTTCGCGGAGTGTCGATCTGCTGAACGACAGGCTTGTCGTTCGGGCGGTTTCCACGATCGCGGTTGTCGTTCCGTTCGTTCCGCTGCTCTATCTTCTGTTGTTGCTGCACCTGCTGTTGCTCGACTCTTTGCCGCTCGCGGTCTTGCTGCTGGCGAAGGTTTTCGAGCTCGTGCTGGTGCTTTTGTTCGAGTTGCGGATTTACGTCGCGGCGATCGTTCGGCGGGCGATCGTTGTATTTGTTGGGATTGCCGCGCTCGCCGCGATTTCCCCGATTGTCCCGATTGTCGCGGTCGGGTTGAATGTTGTCATTGGTGATCGTCTGCCGATTAGGATTGCCTTGCTGTGGCGGACGATTCTGCTGGTTCGCCTGATTCTGCTGATTCCCCTGAATCGCCTGGTTCGGATTCCCTTGATTCACTTGATTTGGCTGATTCTGGCGATTCTCAACCGCATTCCGGCGATCATTCTGCGGTTGCATCTGGCGAGCTGGCGGCGCAATGCGAACATTCGGTCGCGTGGTCTGTGTCTGTAACTGACGTTCCTCGTTCACGCCAATCGGCCGGCCACCGTTCGCCTGAATGGCCTGCTGCTGCCGTGCGAACGATACAGGTGCAGGAGGCGGAGCCGTCTTTGCAACAACCGGGCGGCTGGCGAACCCCACATTCGGCTTCACGCGAGCTTCCGCGCCGGCACCCAACACGCTGCGCTGCTGCGGCACGACGGCAGGGCCTGTCGGCGCAACCGGAGCGGCGGCAACTTCACGTTCGTTTACACGAATGATGTTGCGGCCAACTGGTTGCGCGGATGTGAAGGTTTCGTGCGAAGTCGCCGTCACAGCGTTATTGATGTGCTGGTTCTGGTAGGTGATGTTGGTGACGTTCACAGTCTTGTTTACGTAAACGTTGTTGTAAACGTTCGTAACTTGTGTGCGGTTGACGATGACCGTGTTCGACACGTTTACGCGTTCAACATATCTCTGGCTGACGTGATAAGACGGGCAGTAGACGTCGCGCGGCCCTAGCGGGAACCACGCCACGCCAACGGACGGGGGCCCACCAACTGAAACTCCAACGCCCCAATGCGCGCCGCCAACCCATGCAACGAGCGCGGGTGCATAGACGGGTCGCACGTAAGCGACGGTGACAACTGCCGGACGCGGCGGGCACGGCACCCAACCCCACACACCGCCGACCAAAACCCAGCGGCCGTAATGGAAGGGCGCAAAGCCCCAGGGCGCATCGTCAACCCAGGTCCAGCCCCACGGCGAAACGTATGCCCAGTGGCCGTAGCGATAAGGAGCCCAGCCGACTACGGTCGTGTGGGGAAACCACACTGTGCCGTATTCCGGCACAGGGCGCCATCCACCGTAATCATCCAGATCTTCGTAACCGACGACATCATCGGAAACGTAGCGTGCGGAATTGGAGCGATCCCAGCGGCGGTCGCGGTCCCTGCACCAGCGATCAAAATCGTCATTGTCGCCGTTATCGTACCCAATATCCGCGGTGAGCTGATCTATGCCGTTAAACGTTCCTGACTGATCCGCATGAATAGAGTAGGCGGCGCCGCCACCGGTGACTTCGCCATCGCCGCCGTGAACCTGTATGAAGGTCGTGTCGCCGCCTTCGTTGACGGTGACGCGATAGGTGCCCGGACGCAAGACGGTGAAGGCCAAGTTGGGCGTATCAACTTCGATGGTTTCATCTTCATCGAGGCGCCTCACGCGAATATTAATGGTGCCTTCGGTGAGGCGAATTTGCGCGGCGCGGTCATCGAGATTAAGGAAAGAAAAACCGGCCTCGCTTCCGAGGCGGACCGCAGTGGAGCCGAAACGCAGTTCGGCGCGGCCGTCGCGGTCGGTCCAAAGTTTGTCGCCCGTGGTGATAGGACGATTGGCGACGATCGTGACCCAATCGTCGGTGCCGGCAGGCTCAAAGGAAACGGCGCCCCCGGTGTAACTCAAACGTGCCGCGCGAGAAGGCGGATCGTCGTCGCGATCGCCCTGGGCGAGAGCGAGTTGCGGCAAACCCAAAGCTGCGGCCAACAATATGGCAAAGAGGCCCAGCCACTTCGTTGTCCTGGTTTTCATTTGCGTCTCTCCTGAAGCTTGCGAACGCATCAGCCGGTCTACGGAGTTCGCGAAGCTGCGTTGCTTACTTTCAAACTAGCACTATGCGTCGCTGCCGGGTGACCCATACAACCGCCAGTTTCCAAAATGGAATGGCCCCTGGCATTCGAACGTCACCTTATGAAACACACGCGGGGCGAAAGAGTTGCTGGGAGGAGATTCCGCGCGTGTGCAAGAAAAAGCCCGCGCTCGAGAACTTCGATCGCGGGCTGGAAAATTTATCGCGGCAATTTTCGCCGGGCAAACCTTGGTTAGTGATGGCTGCGCGAAGAGCCACCGCCGCTGCTGCGGCTGGAACCTCCGCCACCACCGCCATGGCTGGAGCCGCCACCTCCTCCACCACCGCGATAAGAACCGCCACCACCGCCATAACTACGGCTTGGGGCGGAATAGCTGCCACCGCCGCGAGAACCCCCACCGCCATAATTACCGCTCGGTGCGGAGTAACTGCGGCTAGGGGCTGGATAACCACGGCTTGGCGCTGAATACGAACGCGGCGAAGAATACGACCGCGGTTCGGGAGGATTGTACGATCTTTGCTGCGAATAGCCGCGACCCTGATTGGCATTGCCACGGTCGTAGTTGTAACTCGCGGGCGGACGCTGCGAATTGTTCCGCTGCGGCGGCTCATACGAGCGCGAGTTGCTGCCGCCACGGTTGAATGTGCCAGAATCTGGACGATTCGAATTGCCGCGATTGAAATTGCCTTCGTTGAAGCGTTCGATGTTGCTACGAGGTGCATTGCCGCTGTTCGGGCGGTCCATGCCGCTGCGAGAAGTGTTGCCCTCGTTGAAGCGCTGCATATTACTGCGAGGAGCGTTGCCGCTTCCTGCCCAGGGCGGACGATCGCTGTGCGTCATTCCTGTGCCGCGAGTGTTGCTCGCCACGGATTCGTTCGACGGCCGGTTACTGTTGTTGCCGAATCCAGAAGGTGCGCGGCCGCGATCAGTAGAGTTGCCCTGCGCGTCCCAGTTGCGCGTGTTTGAGCCGGAGTTGCCGCGCGGCGAATCGTTGTTGAACCCACCGCGGTTTGCATTGCCTTCGGCATTCGTGCGCACGTTGGAGTGCGGCTTATCGAGCGAAAGCTCGCGTTGCCGCGGCGACATTGCGCCGTTGTTCGCGGGCGAATTGGTGAAACGGCCTGAACTCATAGGCGTGCCCACCTGGCCGCGATTGCCCGAATTTTCAAAACCGCGTCCGCCGTTTCCGGGGCGTTCGGTTGCCGGTCGCATCGTGCCTGCGCTGAATGAACGAGTGGGCATGTGTGAAGCGCCGCGCGCCGGAGTACTGCGTGCAACCACGGCGCGATTCTGAGTCGCTGCGGACGGAGTCGCAACGCGTCCTTCATTGTGATTGGCGCCGAAGAAGCTCTGCCGCGTGGGCTTGATGCCGATGTTGTTCGACACTTTCGCGTTGCGAAGAGTTCCTTCGTTGACGCGAATCATATTGCTGCGGTTGATAGGCTGGCCGCTCGCGAAATTGCTGCGCGAAGTGAAAGTGGCTGCGCGCGTGTCATGCGCAAAGGCGAAATTGTTGAAATTGCGATTGTTGATGACGTTTATGTTCGTGATGCGCGTGTTGAAAACGTTTATGTTCCTGACAAAAGTGTGGCTGCAACCGAACCACGGGAAGAAAGGTTCACCAAAGCCGAGGGGGAACCAGCCGATGCTGGCGCCGAATCCGAACCCCCAGCCACCACCGCCATAGAAGCCCACAAATGCAGGCCCCCAATACGGCCGCGCGTAGTACGGTCCTGGGCACCAGCCCCAACGGTCACCGATGTAGGCCCAGCGTCCATAGTGGAACGGCGCATAGCCCCAGGGCGCGTAGTCAACCCAAGTCCAGCCCCACGGACCAACATAGCTCCAATAACCATAGCTGTATGGAGCCCAACCAACATCCACAACAGTCGGATACCAGACGTGGCCATATTCGGGAACCTCGTCCCAAGTGCCATAATCATCCAGATCGCTATAGCCAACTGTGTCGCGCGAAACGTAGCGCGCGGAAACGGAATTATCTTCCTTCCGGTCGCGGCTATCAGCCCAGCGGTCGAAACTATCGGGTCCCGGCGCGGGAGAAATACTGTAGCGAACGTCTTGTGTGCCGTTAAATTCTCCGCGCTCGCCTGCTTTGATTGGGTAGGACTGACCGCCCGCGGAAACTTCACCGGAGCCGCGAATCACCGTCACGCGAGTGGATTCGCCATCTTCAGAAACATCAACGCGAAACGCTCCCGCTTCGCGAACCGTAAATGCAAGATTCGGCGTGTCTACTTCGTAGACTTCCCCTTCGCGCAATTCGCGAACCCGGAAATTAATCGAGCCTTCCGCGATGCGCATTTGAATCGTGTTGTCGTCAAGATTGAGGAAAGAAAGAGCCGTCATGCTGGCCATGTGGACCGCGGCCTGACCGGCTTGCAGCTCTGCGCGAGCATCCTTATCGGTCCAGACCTTGTCGCCGATAGTCACCGTAGCGTTGCGCTGCGCAGTTCCCCAGTCACCCTGCCCGCCTGGCTGAAAAGAAACCGGACCATCCGTATAGCTGATGCGAGCCACGCGTGTGGGCGGGTCGCCTTCATCCGCTTTTGCTAGCTGTGTGCTGAAAAAAAGAAGACCGAGCAACGAAAGCAGCACGCCTGCGCCACTCTTTAGGCTGAATTTGGTCTTCATAAAAGTTCCCCTGTTCTGCGACCGGTTTCGCGGCCATCTCATTTGATGCGAGTCTCCCTGCAGATGAGACTGCCCGCTTGCCAACCTGTCCGGTCTCCGGGAGCATACGCTTCGCTCCCAGTAGATGAAACACTGGAATGGGAAATAAGTTGCCCTCCAAGGGGATGCCCGAAGCGGAGTACCGGAGCTATAAATATCTCATTTATTTTCTATATCTTAGGGGATGTAGCCAGCTGCCCGTGGTTTTTCTTTAGCGCGCCGCCGTTAAATGGGCCCGCACTGCGGCGGGTTCCACACTAATCTGATAGCCAACGCCGCGTATGGTGCGAATGAGCGCCCGGTCGTGGCCGGAATCAACCTTTCGCCGCAAATAGCTGATGTAAACGTCGACCACATTCGTCATCGTGTCGATGCTTAATTTCCAAACCTGCTCGACAATCGCTTGTCGTGAAACCGGCTGGCCTCGATGCATCAGTAGAAATTCGAGCAGGGCGAACTCTTTGGGGCTCAAATCAATCGTGCGACCTGCGCGCTGCACGGTATGCGTCAAACGGTCCAATTTCAAGTCGGCTACTTGCAGTACCGCTTCCCCCGGTCTTCCACCGCGACGCAGCACTGCCCGAATCCGCGCGGCAAGTTCGGCAAAGGCAAACGGCTTGGCGAGATAGTCGTCGGCGCCTGCATCGAGTCCGCGGATTCTTTCTTCCAGCACGCCATTTCCCGTCAGGAGCATCACGGGCACGTCAGGCTTTCT
>JACXTT010010219.1_pt1 | contig 12703 bp, 12 predicted proteins | sample 9270951 | NCBI WGS metagenome assembly JACXTT01 (sample SAMN15532306, study PRJNA645909) | rock metagenome | isolation source: weathered quartz diorite | place: Puerto Rico | collected 2017-06-21 | reverse complement strand
TCGGCTCCGAAGGCCGGCCGCGGGACCGCGCCGCCCTCGACCGGCGATCCCTCCGGCGCAGGCCGATCCTGCCAGGGTCGGCGGTCCCGGCCACGACCCGGATGGCGGCGGTCGCGATGGCCGCCGAAGCGCTGCGCCGGCATCACCCCATTCGTCCGGCAGAGATCACACCGACCGCACGGGGTCGGATCCTCGTCCCCGAAGTACCGTCGCAGCGCGACGCTCCGGCAGCCGGTCTCGTTCGCGAACTCGACGACGGCGCGGAGCCGCCGCGCGTCCTCCCGGCGGAGCACCTCGAACCGGCTGCGGAGCCCGGCGACGCGCTCGACGAGCGTCTCGAGCGGGACCGTCGGATGGATGCGGTCGCCGTCCACCCGCTCGCAGATTCCGGCCTCGACGAGGGTCGTCACGAGCGAGGTCGCGGCCCGCTGCGAGATGCCGGCAGAAAGGGCTAGTTCCTCGATGTTCGCGTCGCGGTCCTCGCCTGCGTACGCCTCGAGCGCGCGCCCGAAGCGTCCGAGCAGCGCCGGTGAGAGGCGCGAGAGGGCGAGCAGGTGCTCCTGGATCGCGAGGTCGCTCTCGTCGAAGAGGAGGATGCAGCGCGCCGCATGGCCATCGCGTCCGGCGCGCCCCGCCTCCTGGAGATAGCGCTCGAGCGACGCCGGTGCCTGGTAGTGCACGATGTAGCGGATGTCGGGCTTGTCGATCCCGAGGCCGAACGCGCTCGTCGCGACCATGACTATCCGCTTCCCCTTCTTCATGAAGCGGGCCTGGTGCTCGGTGCGGTCCTTGTCGGTCATCTTCCCGTGATAGCGGGCGCACGGGACCTTGATCAGGCGGAGCGCGAGCCAGACGTCCTCGACAGTCTTCGTCGTGGAACAGTAGATGATCCCGGGACGCGGCAGGCGGCGCGCGAGCTTCGCGAGCTGGCGGAGCTTCTCGTCACCCTGCACATGGCGGGCCGAGAACATCAGGTTGTGACGATGGGGCGAGGAGGCGATGACATCGGGCTCGCGGAGGCCGAGGTAGCGGACGATGTCGTCGCGGACGTGCGGGGTCGCGGTGGCGGTGAGCGCGAGGATCTGTCCGGCCTGGAGGCCGGCCAGGCGCTGGCCGAGTGCCAGATACGCGGGACGGAAATCGTGGCCCCATTCCGACACGCAGTGCGCCTCGTCGACCGCGACGAGACCGGGCGGTTGCTTCTCGAGCAACGTGCCCAGCTCGGCGCCCGCGAGCGTCTCGGGCGTCGTCAGCACGAGGAGCGAGCCCCCCTCCGCGATCCGCGCGAGCGCTGCGCGCCGGTCGGCCGCACCGACCGTACTGTCCAGCCGGACGGCAGGGACGTTCAGCTGGAGCAGCTTCAGATACTGGTCCTCGAGGAGTGCCAGGAGCGGGGAGACGACGACGGTCGGGCGCGACAGGAGCAGCGACGGCAGCTGGTAACAGAGCGATTTGCCGCCGCCGGTGGGCAGGATCAGGAGCACGTCGTGGCCGGCGAGGATCGACGCAATCGCCCGCTCCTGCTCGCGATGGAGCCGGCCAATCGCGAAGCGCTGGCGAGCCACCTGCCGGACCAGGTCCGGCCCGGGGCGCTGCTGCGCCTCCTCGTATCCGGGTTCGAGCGTTGCCACTTTCCGCTTCCTGCGGGCACCCGCGGCCGGCTCGGAAATCCCGCCGGGGAGCTCGAGGCCCGCGCGGTCGTGAGTTCCGGGGCCACGCGGGGTGGGGGGCTGGCCGTCGCCACCGACGGCGTGCAGTCCCCCGTGGGCGGTATTCGTAGCGCATCCGGTCAGGAAAATCTACCCTCATCATCGAGCGCCCGGACCCCCGGTAGCGTTGAACGGGCAGCGTCCGCCTGCGAGAACCAGGCGGACTCCGACATGTCACCGCTCGCGCGCGCCGCCGCTCCGCTTCTCCTGGCCTTCGGGGTCCTCGGGTACGGCTGCGGACGGCTCCGGGTGACGCTTCCCGTGGACGCCGGGATCACGTTCGCCGCCCACCGGGCCGCGGACGGCTTCGTGATCGATCGGACGTCGGCCGGCGCGACCGGTCGGCTCGAAGCCCGCGGTCGGCTCCATCAACCCGACGCCCCCCATCTGGCTCTCGTGGTCGGCGACGCGCCGCCCATCGGCCTCTGGATCGTCGGCCGCTCGCGTGTGTTCGTCCGCGCCGGGACGTCGACCTTGGCACCACGGGCAGGCGAGATCCTCTCGGCATGGGACGAGGGCGCGATCCGCCTGACGCTCTATCCTGCGAGCGGCCCTCCGCTCACGACCGACACCTTCCGCACCCGCGGGCCCGGCCCGGCGCGATCCCTCGCACGGACCGATGGCGACCCGAGCGGCAGTTACCGCGCCGTCCTGCGCGACGGCGCCGGCGTGGAGGTCGGATGGTTACGGGTCGAGCTCGGTACCACTTCCGACGCGCGCGTATACGACGCCGTCCTCCCTGCCGCCGTCGACGACGGGCTCGCGGCCGCCGCCGTCGTCGCCCTCGACGCCGAACTCGGCTGGATCGAGGACCACCGCGCGGCGCCTTGATAGCGCGACCCAGGACATCCCGGGTCGCGGGACCGGAGACGAGGGTGTTGCGTGCGCGGGATCACGCGGCGCACGACTCTCGCGTCCGCTCCGCGACCCGAGTCTTGGGTCGCGCTCCTAGAGAAAGAGGAGCGACGCGAGCGTCGTGCCGATGGCGATCGCGGTGCCGAGCACGACCACGCCCGCCTTCACGATGCCGTCGGCTACCCGGTGGACGGCCCCGTGCGGCGCCGTGCCCTGCACCTGCTGCGCGGCTTCCGGGCTGAGCGCCTCGACGTGCTGCTCGCTCGGCTGCCCGATGGGATCGACTCGCTGCTCGACGCGCGGGACGATCGGCGTCACCGACTGCTCCGCGGGTTCGTTCGCGGCGAGCGCGGGAAGCGCGAGCGCGAGGAGAACGATCGGCACAAGTCGCACGACCGTCAGCATAGACGAGGACTACTGGAAAGGCGATCCACCCCGGGAATCCCGCACCCACCTTGCACCTCCCCTGCCCGGGGTGTAGCGCACCCGCCATGAGCGTTGAGCGACGGGGTGCGGAGCTCGAGGAGGTGATCGGCGAGGTCACCGCGAGCTACGGGGCCGGCCGCCTGATCGACAGCCTCAGCAGCGCCCAGCTGCCGAACAAGCGACAGGTCATCGAGGCTTTGAACCACCTGAAGGCCACGATGTACCTCGGCTACTACGCGACCGGCGCGCTCGACGAGTCGAAGCTCCGGCACGCGGTCGCCTCCCACCTCTACCCGGCGTACGAGATTCTGGTCGATCAGATCCGGCGGGCGGCGAACTACGAGGGGTTCCGGACGGCGGGCGTACCGCGCGAGCCCGATTGGCCGGAGACGGTCGTCCTCGGGCTGCTCCGGCGCGTGCCGACCATCCGTGCCCTCCTCTCGAAGGACGTCCTGGCGGCCTTCCAGGGCGACCCGGCGGCCAACAGCGTCGAGGAGGTCATCTTCAGTTATCCCTCGATCGAGGCGATCACGATTCACCGGATCGCGCATGAGTTGCACCGCGACGGTGTCCCGATGCTCCCGCGGATCATGTCGGAGCACGCTCATGCGATGACCGGCATCGACATCCACCCGGGTGCGCAGATCGGTGAATCGTTCTTCATCGACCACGGGACGGGCGTCGTCGTCGGAGAGACGAGCGTGATCGGAAACAACGTCAAGCTCTACCAGGGCGTGACGCTCGGCGCGCTCAGCCTGGCGCGCGGCGTCCCGGGCGCTCCGGGCCGAAAACGGCACCCGACGCTGGAGGACGACGTCACGATCTATGCCGGCGCGACCATCCTCGGCGGCGAGACGGTGATCGGCGCCGGCTCGGTGATCGGCGGCAACGCCTGGCTCGTCGAGTCCGTACCTCCCGGCAGTCGCATCGCCTACGAGGCGCCCCGCGCCGGCTGATCGCGCGCCCGCCCGTCAGGCGTGCACGGCAGGGCGCCGCGCCGACCACGGCGCTGCCTCCTCGAGCTGGGCGGCGATCCGCACGAGGACGTCCTCGCCGCCATACGGCGCCACCAGCTGGACACCGATCGGCAGCCCCGCTTCGTTCCAGTGGAGTGGCAGCGAGATCGCCGGCTGGCCGGTCATGTTGAACGGCAGCGTGAACGCCGCGAACTGCGACGCCCGGATCCCCGCCAGCACCGGGTCGATCGCGCCGGGGTCGAACGAGCCCAGCGGCAGCGGCGGCTCGGGGAGCGTCGGCGTCAGCAGCAGATCGTGCCCCGCCGCCCACCAATCCGCTACGCGTCGCCGCCAGCCATCCGCCCACACGCGCGCCTCGAGATACTGACCGGCCGACAGCACCCGGCCCATCTCTGCGAGGGCCCAGTCGAGCGGCTCGACATCGGCAGCCTCGACGCGCCGGCCGGCGAGATCGCCGATCAGATCGAGCATCCGGGCGGCGTTGACGGCGTAGAAGATCGTGAATTCCGGGCCCGCCAGCGGATCGTCGAGCGCGGCGGGATGGGCGGGCTCGACCGCGTGTCCGAGCGACGCGAGCAGGCGGGCCGCTCCCTCGGCTGCCGTGACCGCATCGGGATGCGCCGCGAAGAGGCCACCGGGCGGCTGGGTGAGGAGCCCGATGCGCAGGCGCCCGGGCGGCGCGCCCACCTCCTCGGCGAGCGGGCGGCGAAACGGCGGCGCGACGTAAGGGTCGCCCGGCATCGGGCCCGAGACGGCATCGAGGATGGCGGCCGTGTCGCGCACGGAGCGGGTGAGAACCCCCTCGACTGCGAGCCCGCTCACCGGGTCCCCGAGGTCTGGGCCGGCGGAGGTGCGCCCGCGTGACGGCTTGAGACCGACGAGCCCGCAGGCACTCGCCGGGATGCGAATCGATCCGCCGCCATCGTTGCCGTGCGCCGCCGGCACGATGCCGGCTGCCACGGCCGCCGCGGATCCTCCACTCGAGCCGCCCGTCGACCGCCCCAAATCCCACGGATTCCGCGTCGGCCCGTACACCGCCGGCTCGGTGGTGGGTAGCGTGCCGAGCTCGGGGGTGTTCGTCCGCCCGAGGAACACGAAGCCCGCCGCCCGGAACCTGGCAGCGAGATAGGTGTCGTGCGGCGCGCGGAAATCCGCGTCGCGCAGCACGCGCGTGCCCATGTGGTACGGATCGCCGGCGGTGTAGCAGAGGAGATCCTTCAGCAGGAACGGCACGCCGCGGAACGGGCCGCGCGGGAGATCGGCCGAAGCCGCGGCGGCACGCGCGGCATCCAGAGACGGAAGGATGACGGCGTTCAGCCGCGGGTTCAGGGCCTCCAGACGCGCGATCGCGGCCTCGACGAGCTCGCTTGCCGAGAGTGCGCCGCGACGGACGAGGTCCGCCTGCGCGGTCGCGTCGAGGAAGGCGACGTCATCGCGGCCGCGAGCGGACATGCCGGCGCATGTACGCCACGCGCCGCCGCGCGACAAGCCTCTACGGGGCCGCTGCTAGGCTGCGCGCGATTCCGGGCGTCGAAGCGCCGTCGGCACCACCTCGGCCGAGGGCTTGCCGTCGACGATGTCGAGGAGCCGGCGGACGATGAGCTCCAGGAGCTCGACCGCCTGGCCATTGATCTTCGCGATGCCCTCGCGCTGCTCGGCGGTCAGGTTACGGAGCCGGTCGGCCCGCAGCGACTCGCTGTAGCGGACGATCGTGGCGAGCGGGGTACGCATCTCGTCGGACATCGTTCCGAGAGCCTGCTCGGCCGCCCGGGCACGCGCCTGTGCGGCGCGGGTGCGGGACGCGAGGTAGCCGTACGTCAGGCCCGTGATGAAGAGGAACGGCACCCGGAGCAGGGTCGCCGTGTCGAGGATCGGCCCGCGCTCGACGAGACAGAGGTAGGCGACCGCCGCGAGCAGCGCGCCGAGGGCGGTCATCTCGGGCCGCTCCCCGAGCGCCGAGAGGAAGAGGACGAAGAAGAAGAGGAAGAAGAAGTCGGATCCAGCCGTGCCGCAGAGCCAGAGGCTGCCGGTGATCGAGGACATGTCGATCACGACGAGCAACGGGTCGAACGCCGGGTGCTCGAAGGTCCACGCCGGCAGGGCCATCAGCAGGAGGTTCGACCCGAGGAAGGCCATGACGGCGAGCAGTGCCAAGGCCGGCCGGTTCTGAGCGTCGAAGACGACGAGATACGAGAGCGCGATCATCAGCACCCACCGCAACATGACGACGATCCGGCGTTTCTCGCGCGCCTCCATCCCCATCCTCCTCCTCGCGACTCAGAATCCGCAGGGATTCGGGTCGCAGCTGCCGCTCCCCTCGTCCTCGGCGTCGACCGTGTCGCCGAGCGCGTCGCAGTCGGCCGGCCGCATCACGCAGCAGGTGCCCGTGTCGGCGTTCGGGTCCGGGTAAACGCAGCAGCGGGTGAGGGCCGGATTGCCACAGGTCGATCGGCGCGCAAGCCGGACCGCCGCCCGCATCCGGCGCCTCGGCTCCCCCTCGCTCACGCGACGTCGCGCCTCGCCGATCACACAGCGCACGTAGTCGCCGCGCGAGGACCACGCCGCGCCGTCGCGCGTCTGGTCGCATGGGCATACGCTGCAGCCAGCCGCGTCCACGAGGTCGCCGGCGGGAGTCTCGGGGCAGGCGTCCACCGCGTCCGCGACGCCATCGCCATCGGCGTCGTCGATGGTCGGCACGATCGCCGCTGCCGGAGGGGCGGCGAGCAGGAGCCTCACCACGAGTGCCGCCCTGGGCAGTACACGAACGAACCGCATGCGCGCCCCTAGCAGTGAGAATGCCACCCCGAAAGGCGTGATATTTCCGGGTCTGAATGCGGGATGCCGATGCGGAGCCGGTGCACATCCGCCGCCGCGTCAGAAAATCGGCACGCTCCGGCGGCTAGCGCCGGGCGCAGCCAGCCCGCCCGGGCGCCTGGTGACTGCATCCGCGCTCCCGGTCGCAGCGGTCCGTGGTGCACGCACGGGTTTCCGTCGCTGCAGCCGATGCAGCAGAGGTTCGCCGCCGCCACCGGCACGGCGATCCGGACCCTCCCGTTGCCCCGGTCGGCGACCAGGAGCCGTCCCCGCGGCAGTGGCAGCACGTCGGTCGGAATCGAGCAGTGCGCCGTCACGGTCGAGCGCGAGGTCGGTTGGCGTCGCGCGTGACCGACACCCCGGTCATGTGCGCCCTATCGCGGGTGCCGAACGCAACCGCCATGCCACGACGGAGCCGCGGCGCTCCGGAGCATCCGGCACCCCGTGGACGGCGCTGCGACGCCCTCCCCGCCTGCCTGACGGCAACGGCGACGCGGCCCGGCCCCTCAGGACGAAAGCAGGACCGGCCGCCTCGACACTCCGGGCAGGGCTCTGGGCCCGACGCGATCGGTGCCGCCGCGGATCAGCCGGAGCGCAGGAGCTCCGGTCCGCGAGGACGCGAATGGCCCCGGATGCGCACGACGGACGAACGGCAACCACACGTCCGATGCCCGCTCGCCGCCGGGGCAGACCCCCAGGTGGACCGCAGCACGGCCGGCGAGTGCCGCCGCCTCGCGTTCGAGACCGGCGATGCGCACGCCGCAGCGATCGCAGCGCAGGATCACGGTTCCCTTCGTCGTTCGCGCGCGGACCTCCGCGCGGACGGCCTTGTCCCAGGCGATGCGAGCGCGGGCGAGCGCGAGCATCGCGCGGACGCGCGCCACCCCCGCCCGGTCGAGCACCGGAAGCCTGCCCGGGCCCATCTCGGCGGCCGCATAGCGTGCCACTCGAGCATCGTCAATCACGAATGCGCCATGGCGTTCGTGGACCCTCACCTTTCGCTTCCCGCGGCCAGCTTGCGCAGGTTCGCCTCATGCGCCGCGCGGTCGATGCGATACGTGGCGAGGAAGGCAACCGCGATCAGATAGAGCGCCGAGACGAGCGGGGCATAGGCGAGCCCCAGGTTGCGCACCACGGCCGGGTCGAGGTCGCCGGGTCGAGCGCCGGGCGGGAAGCCGACCGCCCGCAGGAGCACGCTCGAGGCGAAGATGCCGACGCCGGAGACCGCCTTCTGCACGAAGCTGTTGGCGGCGACGAACACGCCCTCGGAGCGGCGGCCGGTCGTGACCTCGCTGTCCTCGACCACGTCCGCGACCATGGACGCGGCGAGGATGTTCGACATGATGAGGAGCGTCACCGCCGCCGTGCTGAAGACCATCAGCGCCGGCAACAGGGCGGGCGATCCGTTCGCCGGAAACGGCCCCAGGAGTCGAAGGACGATCGGCGCCGGGCCGAGCGCGATCGCGGCGAGCGAGACGGCGATCGCCGCAGGTCGCTTCCCGAGCCGCCGCGAGAGCGCTGGCGTCAGCGCCAGGGCCAGCATCGCGGAGACGAAGAAGCACATCAGAAGCAGCGATATCTGGGTCGAGGTGAGCTGCCAGAAGTAGGTGTTGAGATAGATGTTGAGGGCGGCGGTGAGGCCGTTCGCCATCGCACCGAAGACGGCGGCCAGGAAGAGCGCGACGAACGAGCGGTTCGAGAGGGTCTCGCGCAGCTCGCGGAAGATGCCGGCGAGGCCGAGCCGGCGACGCGGCGGGGGCTGCTTCAGCGAGGGGATGAAGCCGTGCGTCGCCAGCGCGGAGACGAGGATCGCCGCCAGCATGACGAGCGCCGCCACGATCCCGTAGCGGCGGTATCCCGCGGGGTTGAGGACGCCGACCGCATGGGTGGCGTCGGGCTGGAGGAACAGCGCATAGGCGACGACCCCCATGCCGAGCCCGCCCCACCAGCCGAAGAAGAAGCGGTAGCTCAGGATCGACGTGCGCTCGTCGTAGTCCCCGGTCAGCTCCGGCACGAGCGACGCGCTCGGGATCTCGTAGACCGCGATCGCGATTCGCACCAGGACCGCGACCACCACGAAGTAGGCGAAGAGCCGGACGGGCGCGACCGCGACGGGTGGATTCCAGAGGAACCAGTACGCCACCGCGACGGGCGCGGCAGCGGCGTACATGAACGGATGGCGGCGCCCCCACCGCGAGTGAAGGTGGTCCGAAGCGTGCCCGACGATCGGGTCGGCGAACGCGTCCACCAGCAGCGCGGCCATGATGCCGAGGCCGACCCAGGCCTCGGGGAGGCCGAGCACCTGGTTGTAGTAGAGCAGGAGGAAGAATGAGAAGCCGTTGTCCTTGACGCCGAACGCGATCGCCCCGACGCCGTAGAGAACCTTCGTCCACCCCTGGAGCCGCCGGCTCACGGCGCCACTCGGTAGACGCGCCAGGCGCGCACGCGGTGATGGACGGGCACTTCCGCGCGCGCCACGGGCTCGAGCCGGAGCCGCCCCGCCGCGGCGGCGAGGAGGTCGTCCTCGCGGCCGTCGGGCACGATGACGTAACCGCCGGTACCGTTGCGCTCCGCCGTGCGGATGACGCCCCCGATTTCGGGCACCTCGGAGACCCCCGTGTGTCCTCCCTGGAAGGCGATCGACTCGGCGAGCTCGTCCATGCAGACGATCGGCCGTCCCGGCTCGACGAGGGCGAGCACCCGCCGTCCCACGATCAGCTTCGGCTCCTCGCCCGCGGCGAGCCAGCGCGGCGGGACCGCGTAGTACAGCGGACCGGCCACCAGCGACGCCGCCGCGAGCGCGATCGTCGCTCGCCTGAGACGCGGCGTCTCGCCGTTCCGCCCGACGGCCTCGGCGAGCGCGAGCGCGAGGAACGGGTAGACGGGCAGCAGATAGTGCGGCCGCTTCTTCGGAACCACGGTGAGCACCACGAGGAGGACGAGCACGACCGCGAGCGCCGCGCCGATTCCATGTCGCCGAACGTCGCGCACGAGCGCGGGCAGGAGGAACGTGAACGGCATGAACCCGATGAGGAGCGCGCCAGCGTACCCCCAGCGCGATCCCGGATCGGGATCGGCTCCCCGCAAGTCGGGTTGTGTGAGGACGCGATGCAGATACGCGCCGCGCCCGCCGAGCCAGAGCGCGCCCGCCCATGCCGCGAGGACGGCAGCGATCCCGGCAAAGACGAGCACCCATTCGCGAGCGGAAGGGCGGCCCACTTCCGGCCGGCGGCGAACGGCGATCGCGAGAAGCCCAGGCACGAGCACACCGAGCGGGCCCTTCGTGACCGTCGCGAGCCCCGCGAAGGCACCAGCGACCGCGAAGCGTCCGCCGCGACGGGCACTCCCCGCCGCACGCATCGCGCGAAGGAGGAGCAGGCAGGCAACGAGAATCGCGGCCACGAACAGCATGTCGGGCCGCGCGATCCGCGCCATCCGCCGGTAGTCGAGGCTCCCGAGCACGGCCGTCGCAGCCAGGAGTGCCGCGTGGCGATCGGCGACGGCGCATCCGATGCCGTAGAGCGCGATCGCCCCGCCGACGCCGGCGACCATCGATGGGACGCGCGCGAGTTGCAGCGTCGGCGTGCCCGCCAGCCGGAAGAGCGCCGCGACCATCGCGTGCATGACCGGCGGCTTGTCGGCGTACTCGCGGCCGAGGAGCGTCGGCACGAGGATGCGGCCGCTCTCGGCCATCTCGCGGGCGACCTCGGCGTGGCGCAGCTCGTGGGTGGCGACGTCGCGGGTCTCGCCGAGGAAGGGCAGCAGGGTCGCGAGGCCGACCGCCGCCACCAGAGCACCATCTGCGATTCTCACCCCGCGGCGAGCGCGGCCCGGTTACGGCGCCGGATGAGCCAGAGGTTGCGCGCGTACACGAAGCAGTTGGGCACGTACGCGAGCGTGCCGACCGGATCGTGGCGCACGGCGAAGTAGACGAAGAGGATCAGGCTGCCCGCGATGCTGAGATACCAGAAGGAGACCGGGATGACGCTCTCGCCCTGCCGCTCGGAGGCGACCCACTGCACGAGGAAGCGTGTGGTGAAGATCAGGTTGCCGACCAGCCCGAACGCCGACAGCACGCTCCAGTCGAGCCCGAGCACGCGGCGCGACTCCGTCCATGCCGCGAGCGCGAGGTGATCCTGCCCCCCCATGCGAAGACCTCCGTCTAGTTGATCGATTCCCGGATCTCGTAGCGCACGGCGCGGCGGCGCATCCAGCGGACGGCGAGCAGGTCGGCGAACGCGCTGAAGACCCGGTTGCCCACGCCGTAGTGGCTCCGCCCCGAGCCGCGGGGCCGGTTGGTGACCGGGATCTCGCACACCCGGAACCCTTCCATGCGGATGAGCGACGGCAGGAACCGGTGCATTCCCTTGAAGAAGCGGACGTTCGCAATGCATTCCCGCCGGAAGGCGCGATAGGTGCAGCCCGCATCGGTGGTGTCGTCGCCCGCGAGCCGGGCGCGAACCGCGTTGGCGATGCGCGACGAGACGACGCGCAGCAGCCCGTCGCCCGCGCCCCGACCCTCGACGCGGGTGCCGCACACGCAGTCGGCGTGGGCAAGCGCGGCGAGGAAGCGCGGCAGGTCCGCAGGATCGTTCTGGAGGTCGGCGTCGATGGTGACGATCGTCGCGCCCCGCGCCGCCTGCATCCCAGCCCAGCTCGCGGCCGATTCCCCGCAGTTCGTCGCGAAGCGCTGGATCCGGAGCCGCGGCTCACCCGCCGCGAGCTCGCGCAGGACGTCCCACGACCCGTCCGTACTCGCGTCGTCCGTGACGATCATCTCCCAAGCGAGCCCGGTCGACCCGAGCACCTCGCGCACGCTCGCGACGAGCGCGCGCAGGTTCCCCGCCTCGTTGTGACAGGGAACGACAATACTCAGCTCGGGAGCCGCCGCCATCGATCGAGAACCTGCGCCTTCTAAAACCCCGCCACACCTTCCGCAAACGCCACCCCCCAGGCCAAGGAAGCGTTACTCGCGGAGCGCCCCGCCCTCCGGTGTCAGCGGTGCCGCGCGCACGGGCCGCGGCGCGGAGGGCGGGTCCCAGGCGATCTCTCGGAGCGGGACGCAGAGCCACGACCGTGCCTGCGCCGCCCGCCCCCCGCGAAGAGCGTGAGCCAGGGACCCACCCTCCGTGCCGCGGCCCGTCCACCGCCGCCTCTGTCACACCACGAGCGGCGTCGAGCTCCGGGGGTAGACCGACGAAGCGAACCACCAGCTCTCGATCGCGTATCGCACACCCGGCATGTCGGGGTCCGCCGCGGTCCGGTGGAGCAGCAGATGGTCGAAGAACAGCGCGTCGCCCTCCTCGAACTCGGGGCGCCAGATCGGTGCCCCGGGCAGCTCGCGGGCGATCGTCTCGGGTGACGCCGTCCATTCGAAGTACGTGCCGGGCTCACCGGTCGGCAGCACGCGGTCGAGACGGAGCGGAATCACGTCGAGCCCGGGCGCGTCGCGCCCGCAGCGCGACAGGCAGAGCCACACGTCGAGAGTCCGGATGCCCGAGCCGAGAAACGCGCCGTCCTGATGCCAGGTCGAGCGGTTGAGCGAGGCGTCGGCGCGCCGGAGCACGGTCTTCTCGACCGAGAGCGACGGACGTTCGCCGAGGTAGCCCGCAACGAGCGCGTCGAGACCGAGCTCGCGCACGGTCTCCATGAACTCGAAGAAGGCCCGGGGCGAATCCGCGGCGAGCACCCCCTGCCCTGCCCGCACCCAGGTGCGCGAGGCGTCCTTCGGGACGTTCTCGACCGGATCGTAGAACGCGCGGCTGTCGATCGTGCCCCGGCGAGCGAGAGTCGCCTCGCGCGCCTCGAAGGCCCGATCGATCGCCTCGCGCAGGCCCGACACGCGCGCCGCCGGAACGAGGCCGCGGACGCACAGGCAGCCGTGGGAGCCGATCGCGTCGCGCAGCGCCGCGGGCGCCAGCG
>JACXTT010010218.1_pt1 | contig 12704 bp, 9 predicted proteins | sample 9270951 | NCBI WGS metagenome assembly JACXTT01 (sample SAMN15532306, study PRJNA645909) | rock metagenome | isolation source: weathered quartz diorite | place: Puerto Rico | collected 2017-06-21 | reverse complement strand
TCCCTATGCCGGCGGACGGCTTGATCGTAGGCGGGGTCTCGATCCCAACTGGCGACGGCGAAATCCCCGGCTATCGCGCCATGCCTGAAAGAGGCAAAGCATTTCCCGTGATCCTCGTCGTCCAGGAAATCTTCGGAGTCCATGAGCACATCAAGGATCTTTGCCGCCGTCTTGCGAATGCCGGCTATCTCGCGATCGCGCCCGAGCTCTACGTGCGGCAAGGCGACGTGTCGGGAATGGAAGATATCCTGGAGATTCGCGACAAAGTGGTCTCGAAGGTTCCCGACTCCCAGGTGATGTCCGACCTCGATGCGACCGCCGATTGGGCCGGCAAATCCGGGAAAGGCGACCTGTCGCGTCTCGCGGTCACAGGTTTCTGTTGGGGAGGCCGCATCGTCTGGCTCTATGCCGCGCACACGAACCGCGTCAAGGCCGGCGCAGCTTGGTATGGGCAACTGGTCCACCCCATCACCGGGCATCGCACTAAGACCCCGCTGGATGTCGCCGGCTCTCTGAACTTTCCGGTGCTCGGTCTCTACGGCGGGAACGATGCTGGCATTCCGCTCGAACACGTGGAGACGATGCGTGCTTCCTTACGCGATGTGCACAATCCGTCAGAGATCGTCGTCTATCCGGACGCGCAGCATGGTTTCAATGCCGACTATCGGCCCAGCTATAACCAGGCCGATGCCCAGGACGCCTGGAAACGCATGCTCGAGTGGTTTAAGAAACACGGCGCCGCCTAGCGGCCTGGCTCACTTCGCCGCTTTGAGCGCGCTTGCTACCTGGGCTACGCGCTTGCCCTGGAACCGCGCCACTGCCGCCTCATTCTCGGTCGGTGGAGATGCGCTCTGCCCCGCTACATGCGACGCTCCGTAGGGTGTCCCGGCCTGGAATGTGGCTGGATCTCCGTACCCGGTCGGCACGATGATGAATCCCAGGTGTGCCATTGGATTATAAAGCGAAATGATCGTGCTCTCGTTTCCTCCGTGCGGCGTCCCCGTTGACGTGAATGCGCTTCCCACCTTGCCGTTGAGCTTTCCTTGAAACCAAAGCCCGCCGAGCGAATCGATGAACGCTTTCAACTCCGCCGAAGTGTTTCCGAAGCGCGTAGGTGTCCCGAAGATCACGGCGTCAGCCCATTCCACGTCGGCCTCGGTCGGCGCCGGGTACTGTGCGTTCATACGCGCTGAATTCTCCGCCCACTTCGGAACCTTCGCCATCACCTCCGGCCCAACGATGTCCCGAGCCCGGCGCATGCGCACCTCGGCGCCTTCCGCCCTGGCCCCTTCCGCCACCAGGTTGGCCATCTTCTCGGTCGATCCGTCACGAGAGTAAAACACGATTAATACGTTTGGTGATGCCATCTCTACGATCTCTCGTACAAATGCACGCACGGCTCATGCCGGCTGTCTCCGCCGTCGTTCACCGCGAACATCGGATCCCGCCGCTGCCCGTTACGGCCCGGGCTTCCGCCCCAGAGCGACGCGCCGCCGTACATCCCGTCCTTGCGGAGCGCGTAAAAGTTGATATCGAACTGCGCCAGCCGCGACTTGTCGTCTTTGAAATTCTTCGAGACTCGCTTCAATGCATCCAGGCAAGCTTCCTTCGGCGTCATGCCGTGCCGCATGTTCTCGACAATCGTATGAGCGCCCGCCACGCGAATGTTCTCCTCGCCGCGTCCGGTCGAGCCAGCGCCGCCGACTTCTTGATCGACATACAGACCGGCCCCGATGATGGGTGAATCGCCCACACGCCCCGCGATCTTCCATGCTAGGCCGCTCGTCGTCGTCGTGCCCGACATCTCGCCCTTGGCATTCAGCGCGAGACAATTGATCGTCCCTGTCGGCGGATGAATCGCCATGTCCAAGGCCCACGCTAGGGTCTTTTCGTCCACGTTCGGGAACATTTCCCGAATCTCGGCCGTCGCGTTTCCGGTCACAAATTCGCTCGACCAGTTGGTATGCCCGCTCCTGTCTCGCATCGATCTCTTCCACACCAGCCACGCCACGCGCGATTCCTCTACCAGCAGATCTTCTTCCTTGAATCCCATCTCGCGCGCGAACTTGCCCGCGCCCTCGCCAACCAGCATCACATGGTCCGTCTCAGTCATCACCAGCTTGGCGATTCTGGACGGAGTCTTACAGCCGCGAATTCCTGCCACAGATCCACACCGCCGCGTCGGCCCGTGCATCACGCTCGCATCCAATTCCACGACGCCTTCCTCGTTCGGCAGCCCGCCGTACCCGACGCTGTGGTCGTTCGGATCCAGCTCGACGATATTCACGCCCGTGATCACGGCATCCAGAGTGTCAGCTCCGGACTTCAGCATCTCCATCGCCTTCTTGCACGCCTGAAGGCCGTTGGAGCTCGAGATCACGATATTTTTCGGACTCTGCGCGACTGCCAGAGGCCCAGTAGCCGCCGCTGCCGTAAGTGCGGCCGAGCTTTTCATCCAGTTTCGCCTGCTGATCCTTGATTGCATGACTGGTCGACTCCCTTCCTTTTAGCTAAACTAGCTCTTTACTGTATGCGCGCGCAAATCCGTCCCGCCCGCGCCTTGAGCGGTTCCGTCCAACTTCCCGGCGACAAGTCTATTTCTCATCGCTATGGGATGCTGGCTTCAATCGCTGAAGGCGTTACTAAAATCGAGAACTATTCAACTGGCGCCGATTGCCAGTCGACGCTCGCGTGCATGCAATCGCTGGGAATCGTCATCGAGCGTCAGCAGGGAAGGCTTCACATCGCCGGGCGTGGGCTGGATGGCCTGCGCGAGTCCGCTGCAATGCTCGACGCGGGTATTTCTGGTTCCACTATTTGTAGTCTCTCGGGGATTTTGGCGGCGCAACCATTCGTGCCGCGCATCGGCGGCGATGACTCGCTTTCCCGGCGTCCCATGGAACGCATCATCCGGCCACTCGCCGAAATGGGAGCAGTCATCGAGTCTCGTGAGAATCGTTTCCCGCCGCTCACTGTTAATGGAACCAGGCTTCATTTCATCGAATACACGCTGCCGGTCGCGAGCGCGCAAGTAAAGAGCTGTGTGTTGTTTGCAGGACTCTTCGCCGAAGGTCGAACCACCGTTCACGAACCTATTCGCACGCGCGATCATACGGAATTGGCGCTGCGTGAATTCGGCGCGGACGTGGATGTTCAACGGCGCTCCGTCACTGTCACAGGGCGTCCGCACCTGAAGGCGAGAGAGCTGCGCGTGCCCGGCGACCTTTCGGCGGCCGCCTTTTTCCTGGTCGCGGCCCTCATCGTTCCAGAATCCAACCTCACCATCCAGGGTGTCGGATTGAATCCGACACGCTCGGCGCTGCTCGACTTTCTGGTCGAGTTGGGCGCCGAAATCAAAATCCTCGATATCACCGAGTCCGCCGGCGAACTATTCGGGAATATCGGAATAAATAGCTCGCGCATTCGCGGCGGCCTGCTCGAAAAGGCACGCACCGCTGCGTTGATCGACGAAATCCCTGTGCTCGCGGTGCTCGGCGCAGCCAGCGAGGAAGGCCTTATCGTGCGCGATGCGTCCGAGCTGCGTGTCAAGGAGACCGACCGCATCGCGACGATTGCCGAAAATTTCCGGCGTATGGGGCTCGCCATCGAAGTCCAAGCGGATGGCTTCCAGGTTCCCGGCCGCCAGCGCTTCCACGCCGCCCAACTCGACTCTTTCGGCGATCATCGCATCGCCATGGCTTTCTCCATCGCTGCTCTTGCCGCGGATGGACCGTGTATCATCGAAGGTGCCGAGGCGGCCTCCGTGTCTTTCCCCGAATTTTTCGATACACTACATCGAGTCGCCCCATGAATCAATATGGCAGTTGCTGATTTAACGCTCGAGGGACTGATCCACGATTTGAATAACGTGTTTCAGACTATCGGAGAGAGCGCCGATCTCCTCGAGAGTGATCCGAAATGGCAAAAACTTGCCCACACCTTGCAGCGCAGTGTCCATCGTGGTCAGCGGATCGTTCATAGCATCCTCGAAACCGCTGCGTGCGCTACTGACCTTGCTCCCGTTATCGAGAACGCCGCCCAGTTCTGTCAGGATTATCTGGAGTGCGCCAATGGACCGAAGATGGAGTTCACTCGTGAGATCGATCCGGAGTTTCGATTGAAAGGCGACGCCGCCCAGTGGGAACGCGTGCTCGTCAATCTTTTTCTGAACTCCGCCCAGGCCGGCGCGCGCAACGTTCGAGTGGAGGCGCATGAAAGCGAAATCGTAGTAACCGACGACGGGCCTGGAATTTCACCGGAGCTGCTGCCTCGGATCTTTCAGCCTCGTGTGTCCACCAAGTCGATCATCTCCGGTCTCGGCCTTTACGTCGTGCAATCTATCGTCGAGCAGAATGGCGGCACGGTCAGCGCGGCTAACGGCCCGGCCGGCGGCGCAGTCTTCACGCTGCATGTATAGCGGACTTCAGTCCCGGCGATAAGCCTCGTCCAAAATCTCCACAACGTGCGCTACTCTCTGGCCCTGCCCGAACTTCTGCACACCTGCGGCCAACTGCAACATGCACCCCGGATTCGCCGTAACAATCACTTTAGCGCCCGTCGCATTCACGGAATCCATTTTCTTGCGCAGCAGCGCCATCGCCATTCCCGTATGAACCACGTTGTAGATCCCCGCGCTTCCACAGCACAAATCGGATAGCTGCATTTCTCGAAGCTGCAACCCCGGAACCGCGTTCAGCAATTGCCGCGGCGCCGTCCGGATCTTCTGTCCATGAGCCAAGTGGCACGAGTCCTGATAAGTGACGGTGACGGGCAACTCGCGCATGTTCGCATTCAACTCGATCGACGCCAGAAATTCGTTGACATCCTTCACCAGCGCGGAAAACTTGCGCGCCTTCTCCGTGTATTCCGGATCGTGCTCCAGTAATTCGCCATATTCCTTCAGTTTCGCTCCACACCCGCCCGCGTTCGTAAGGATCGCATCATATCCGCCATCCAGCAGCGCATCGATGTTTCGCCGCGCCAGTGCGCGCGCCTGATCGCGGATCCCGGCATGCACGTGCAACGCCCCGCAACACGTCTGTGACGTTGGAATCGAAACCTCGCAGCCGTTCTTCTGCAATACACGCACGGTCGCTTCATTCAGCCGCACGAAACTTATGTTCGCGATACATCCGCCGAGGAACGCCACTCGATGCCGCTGTGCTCCTTCCGCCGGCAGGACCTTCCCGTAATAGCCAAAGAAGAATGGCACTTCGATTTCGGGCGCAAGGCTCTCGATCTCGCGCAATCTCCCCGGCAGAAAGCCGAGCATCCGAACCAACTTCTTCAGACCGGTTGCCTGATAGAAATAGAGCAGCGTTCCGGCGATCCCCAGGTTCAGCTTGGACGGCAAGAGCTGCCTGAACACAAACCAACGCAGCAACCGGGCCTGCCAGGGCCGCTCGATCTTGTTCTCGATCTCGGCCCGCGCGGCTTCTACTAACCGCCCATACTGCACGCCCGACGGACAAGCCGTTTCACAGCCGCGGCAAGCCAGACATAGCTCGATATGCTCTATGTACGACTCGCTGATCTGCGCCGCTCCGCTCGATACCTGCGCCATCTGGTAAATCCGGCCGCGAGGCGAATCCATCTCGACACGCAGCTCCCGATACGTCGGACATGCATTCAGACACAATCCGCAATGCACGCACCGGTCGAGATCCGATTGTTGCGGTTTATCGAAGGTGATTAGCTCAGATACGGCCATACAGTCTGCCGCGATTGAGTAGGAACTGCGGATCGAACATTTCCTTCACCTTTTTCATCATCGCAAAGTCGCTCCCCGGCTCGGGCCACAACTCGGCAGCCTCCCGAACAGTCTGTGGCGCGAATTCCACCACGGACCTGCGGTACAAATCCCCGATCGAACGCAGCTCTCCGATTTGCGAAAAATATCCGTAACAAACTCCCGAACCTGCCCTTACAATAGCCGGAGCCGGTAATGATTCCAAGACGCGCCCAACCTCGGACAGAGTGCACGATATACGCAGGACTACTCCAAGTTCATGCTCGGCCAGAAACCGCGGGGTGAACTCACGAATCCCTTGCCACAACGCATCCTCCTCCGCGCCTTCCACCACCCGAGCCTCCCCCAACTCCCGCGAGTATCGATCCAGAACCGCCCGGCTGCCGCCGGCTTGGATCATGAGATCATATCCAGCCGCCGACTTAATGATGTCGACCGCAGCCGGCTGCAGCGCGCTCTTCAAGATCTTGTCACGCGCGCCGACAGCTTCGGTTACTCGCACGAATTCTCGCACGAACGTCCGCGTTTCCGCGGGCATCGGATGCAGCCGGAAATTGATCACCGAGATCGCAGCCAGCGTGCCGAAGGATCCGATCATCAGCTTGCCCATGTCGAGTCCAGCGACATTCTTCACTACCATGCCGCCCGACCGGATCAGTTTGCCCTCAAGCGTGACGAATGTCATCCCGATCACCAGATCCCGTGCCGTCCCATAAAGCCGCCGCCTTGGTCCGCTCATGTTCGACGCGACGACCCCGCCCAGCGTCGCGTTTTCCGAAAATGGTGGATCGAACGGAACCATCTGCCGATGCTCGGCCAGAACCCGTCTCAACTCACGGTACGTGATGCCGGCCTCGACGCTGATCGTAAGGTCCCGCGGCTCATATTGCAGCACTCGATTCAGCCGCACGGTCGAAATCTTCAACTCCGCTGCATGGATTGGCCCCGCCATCCGCTCTTTCGTGGAATTGCCGCACAATTCGATGGTTTGTCGGCCGCTCTGCGCGCACGCCAGCGCCTCAGCCAGCTCTTCCGGGCTGCCGGGAACGATCATCAGCGTTATCGTACCAGCCGCAACGCGTCGAGCGTCTTGGGAAAATGGAACCTTCATGCATCTCGCCGATCTGGTGGGCGCCTTCGAACCCCTTCGCAATCCCATCGGCTTCGGCGCGAGCGACTTCATTGAGATCATCGTAGCCGCGCTTCTTATCGCAATCACACTCATCTCTCGCCGGTGGATCGAACCCATTGCTCGCAGGCTCGCTGAAAAAACCGCTTGGTGCATGTTCTTTCTCGCGGGCCTTCCCGTCGCCCTCCGCCTCGCGCTTCTCGCGCATCATCCCGTGCCGGTGCCCGATGTTTACGATGAATTCAGCCACCTGTTCGTCGCTGATACTCTGCGGCATTTCCGATTCGCCAATCCTCCGCACTCGTTCCACCAGTTCTTCGAAACCTTTTTTGTGTTTCAAGAGCCGACGTACAGCTCCATTTATCCGATCGGGCAGGGCATCGTCCTGGCGCTTGGCCGCTTGATCTTCGGACTCCCCTGGGCCGGCGTTCTTCTTGCCACGGCCGCGCTCTGCTCGCTCTGCTATTGGATGCTCCGCGGCTGGACTACGCCGGAATGGGCGCTGCTCGGCGGCCTGCTGGCAGTTTTTGAATTCGGCCCGCTGAGTCCATGGATGAATAATTATTGGGGCGGCGCACTCTCGGCCTGCGCCGGCTGCCTGGTTTTCGGCACACTGCCGCGATTCAAAGAATCCGCTCGTCCTCGCGATGCCGCGCTCTTCGGTCTGGGCCTCGCCCTTCAGCTACTCACCCGCCCCTACGAATTCATCTTTCTGCTCGCGAGCGCGATCCTTTTTCTGATCCCGTCATTCCGCCGAATCACAAAGCTCACGCCCGCATTGCTGGTCCTGCTTGGCGGCCTTGCGATCAGCGTGCTTCACAACAAGCAGGTCACCGGCAGTTGGACGACGATCCCCTACGTCCTTAGTCAGTATCAATACGGCGTCCCGGCCGCTCTCACGTTTCAAGACAATCCGATCCCCCACCGCGACCTCACGCTCGAACAACAGCTTGACTACAGAATGCAGATCGCCTTCCGTGGAAGCGGCCCCGAAACACTCACAACTTATTTGTCCCGCCTTACTTACCGCATCCGCTTTTACCGATTCTTTCTTCTCGCCCCGCTCTACCTCGCGTTGCCTGTCTTCCTCGTCAGCCTCAACGAATCCCGATCCCGCTGGGTCGTGCTGGCTTTGGTCATCTTCGCTCTCGGCGTCAATTTCTATCCGATCTTCCAAACGCACTACATCGCCGCTATCACCTGTCTCTTTGTACTCCTCTGCGTCACCGGAGTCCGCCTGCTCAGCGGCCTGACCATCCGTGGATGGCCCGCTGGTCAAGAGGCCGCCCGCCTGATTATCTTCCTCTGCGCCGCGCACTTCATCTTTTGGTACGGCCTCCACGTGTTCGACAACGCCGACTTCTCCGCCACCCTGCGGCGTTACGAAACCTGGCACGGCATCAATCACGGCAACCCCGAGCGCCGCATCCTCGTCAATCATCAACTCGCGGCCATCCCCGGCAAGCTCCTCGTTTTCGTTCGCTATTGGCCGCAACACATCTTCCAGGACGAGTGGGTGTATAACGAAGCGGACATCGACGCCTCGCGTATTGTCTGGGCGCGCGACCTCGGCGCAGCGGCAAACGAGAAGCTGCTGCTGCGCTACCCCGATCGCGCGGTCTGGTTACTCGAGCCTGACGCCCAGCCGCCCAAACTCAGCCTTTATCAGAAGGAGCCGGAACAGCCCGTTCCGCCGGCGCCCGCCCCCGCTCCAACCCGTCCCAAGCTGCAACTCGAGCAGGTGCGCTGACATGGACCTCGGCCGATTCTTTCTCCCGCTGATCAATCCCATAGGTCTCAGCGCGAGCGATTTCATCGAGCTCGTGCTAGCGATCCTGCTGATACTTCTAGCACTCGTCTCGCGCCCACTGATCGAGCCTTACGCCCGAAGAATCGCCAAACGAACCGGCTGGTGCATGCTGCTTCTGGCGCTGCTTCCCATCATGCTCCGCCTTGCGCTCTTGCCTCAATTTCCAATTCCTTCGCCCGCCGTTTCAGACGACTTCAGCTACCTCCTCCTTGCCGACACTCTCAGACACTTCCGCCTCGCGAATCCCACACACCCCTTTCATCAATTCTTCGAAACGTTCTTCGTGTTGCAGGAGCCGTCGTACAGTTCGATTTTCCCGCTCGGCCAAGGGCTCGTTCTCGCCATCGGCTGGATCATTTTTGGCCATCCCTGGGCCGGCGTCGCGATCTCCATAGGCGCATTTTGCGCCCTCTGCTATTGGATGCTGCGCGGCTGGACGACGCCAGGTTGGGCGCTCATCGGTGGATTGCTCGCTGTCATCGAATTCGGTCCGCTCAATCAGTGGATGAATAGTTACTGGGGTGGTGGGGTCTCAGCGGCTGCGGGCTGCCTGGTTTTCGGCTCGCTCCCGCGTCTCCCCGAAAACGCTCCTGCTCGCTACCGCGTGCTGCTTGGGCTTGGCCTCGCTCTCCAACTTCTCACGCGACCGTACGAGTTCGTCTTCCTGCTCGCGAGCGTGATTCTGTTCTTGATTCCATCGCCGCGCCGCATTGCCAGGCTGGCGCCCTCGCTCATCGTGCTGACCCTCGCGCTAGCGCTTATGCTCCTTCACAACCATCAAGTAACCGGGAGCTTCACGACGCTGCCGTATTCCGCCAGTCAATACCAATACGGCGTGCCGGCCTCTTTCACCACACAACCGGTTCCCGTTCCTCACCGCGCTCTCACGCGCGAACAACAACTCGATTACGAAATCCAGTCTCAAGTCCACGGCCCGGGCCTCGACACGCCGACAAAATTCGTGGACCGATTCGCAACACGCGTGCGCTTCTACCGCTTCTTCTTTCTCGCCCCGCTGTACCTCGCGCTGCCGTTCTTCTTCCTCGCGCTCCGGGAATTCCGATTTCTCTGGCTCCTTCTCACCCTGATCGTCTTCAGCCTGGGCGCCAATTTCTACCCGTACTTCTACACGCACTACATCGCCGCCGTCGCTTGCCTTTTTGTCCTCGTCAGCGTAATCGCTCTCGAGCGGCTCAACGCGCTCACCGGCCAACTTGCACCCCGCCTCATCTTGTATTTTTGCGCCGCCCACTTTATTTTCTGGTATGGCGTCTATGCTTCCCGCAATGAGCCGCTTCTCCGCGCGATGACGCCCTACGAAACCTGGGACGCCATCAATCGCGGCGATCCCGAGGGCCGCATCGCGATCAACAAGCTGCTCGCTCAGTCACCTGCCAAGCAACTCGTCTTCGTGCGCTATTATCCGCAGCATCAATTCCAGGAATGGGTCCATAATCTGGCCGTCATCGATGTCGCGCATATTGTCTGGGCGCGCGATCTCGGCCCCGACGAAAATGAAAAGCTCATTCGCTACTACCCCACCCGCGCCGTCTGGCTGCTCGAGCCCGACTTCCATCCGCCGCGGCTCACCCGGCTGAAATAATAGAAATAATACGGGTAATACGGGGACAGTACACTCAATCCCCGATTTCTGGCACCCCGGCGCCGCTCCCCTCCTTGAAAATACCTGCCTCAGGTTCTCAGGACTGATTTTAAGGATTGCACGCCCAGAAGCCGAACGGTGCCTTAGGCTTCAGGCGTGCGCCGTGACTGCAACCGCCGTTTTTTCTTATCTTTATCATCAATAACTTCTTGCCAATAACCGGTTAGCCCCACGCCAGCCACATGGTAATCAAGAGTCGAAAGGACCGTTTACCATGCGCCCCCCAATGGCTTCGTTTTTTCAAATTGCATGTTTTCTTCACGCGCGCGCACAAAACCCCCCGGATGCGTCAACGACATCGCCCATCAACATGGTCCGAACGAACGGGGATGATAAGATTGATTCATAGCAGGTCAACCCTATGGATTCCCGCCGTAAGTTCATCGGCACGATGGCCACCGGCCTTGCCACCACCTTCGCCTCCCCCCAAGGCGTCCTGGGCGCCAATGACCGCATCCGCGTGGGCATCATCGGCGTCGGCGACCGCGGCACGGAGCTGGTCCACTGGGCTCTCAATTGCCCCAATGTCGACTTCGCCGCCTTCGCCGACATTTACACCAAGCGCCTCAACGACGCCAAGGCCCTCGTCCCCACCGCCGTCACTTACCTCGACCATCGCCGCCTCCTCGACGACAAGTCCATCGACGCCGTTATCATCGCGACGCCTCAGCATCTGCACTGCGAGCATTTCGTCAACGCTATCCAGGCCGGCAAGCACGTCTATCAGGAAAAGACCATGGCCTTCACGGTCGACCACGCAAAACGAATGCGCGCCGCCTATCGCAAGGCTCCCAAGCTCAGCGTGCAGGTCGGCCATCAATCCTGCTCGTCCGGTCAAATGTCCGACGCTCTCGGCTTCCTCGCCACCGGATTCGTTGGCAAGATTACCGCCGTGCACATGCACATGTATCGCAACACGCCGCACGGAAAGCCGCAGTGGTCGCGACCGGTCTATCCCGACATGAATCCCGAGAACGTGCTTTGGAATTCGTTCCTCGGCGAGGCGCCCAAGCGCGACTTCGACGCCAATCGTTACATCAACTGGCGCTTCTTCTGGGATTACTCAGGCGGCAACGTCTACGAAAACATGTGCCACCAGCTTTCCTTCTGGTACAAAGCACTCAATTTGCAAATCCCCAAAGCCGTCAACATGACCGGCGGGGTTTATCTCTGGAAGGATGGCCGCGAAGTCCCCGACACCATGAACGTCTCCATCGAGCAGCCCGAAGAGATGCTCATCAGTTGGGACTCCGGGTTCGGTAACAATCAGCTCGGCGTCACCGAGGATGTCCTCGGCACCGATGGCACAATTTCGAAAGGCCAGACCATCCGCTACGCGCCGCAAAAAGTGAATCGCCCCGACGGCGCCGAGATGATCGGCCGCACCACCGCTCCCGGTAACGCGCACATGCAGAACTTTCTCGACTGCATTCGCACCGGCAAGGAGCCGAATTGTCCCTTCGATCTCGGCTTCCGCGTTTCCATCGCCTGCCGTATGGCCGTGGAGAGTTATCGTCAGAGCCGCACCATGCGCTGGGATGCGCAGAAAGAACTGATCGTCTGATCCGCGATGGAATTCGACTACAGCCCGGAGCAGATCCATCTTCGTAAGGCCGTCCGCGAATTCGCGGAAGCCGAAATCGGGCCCCATGTTCTCGAATGGGACGAAGAGCAGATCTTCCCGCTCGACGCCGTCAAAAAGGCTGGAAGGCTTGGTTTTCTTGGCCCTATCTTTCCCGAAGATTTGGGCGGCGCAGGCCTCGGCTATGTCGACTACGCCATCATCATGGAGGAGCTCTCACGCGTCGATCCTTCCTTCGGATTGATCGCGGCCGCTCATATTTCGCTCTGCACCAATCACATTTTTGTTGCTGGAAACGACCAGCAGCGCAAGAAGTACATTCCACCACTGGCCGCGGGCGAGTGGATCGGCTGCTGGGGCCTCACTGAGCCCGAGTCTGGCTCCGACGCCGGAAGCATGCGCACCAAGGCCGTTAAGCAGGGCCAGTGCTGGGTCTTGGAGGGTTCGAAAACTTTCATCACCAATGCGCACTATGCCGACGTCTGTGTCGCGATGGCGATGACCGATCGCGCCGCCTCGCAGCGCGGCGTTTCGGCTTTCATTCTCGAAAAAGGCGTCCCCGGTTTCAACTACGGCAAGAAGGAAAACAAGCTTGGCATGCGAGCCAGCGTCACCGGCGAGCTCGTGTTCACCGATTGCCGCGTTCCTGAAACGCAAATGATCGGCAAGGCGGGCGAGGGTTTCGTCGATAGCCTGCGCATTCTCGACGGCGGCCGCATTTCCATCGCTGCGCTCGCGCTCGGCACTGCACAAGGCGCCTACGAAGCTGCG
>JACXTT010010217.1_pt1 | contig 12705 bp, 9 predicted proteins | sample 9270951 | NCBI WGS metagenome assembly JACXTT01 (sample SAMN15532306, study PRJNA645909) | rock metagenome | isolation source: weathered quartz diorite | place: Puerto Rico | collected 2017-06-21 | reverse complement strand
GCCCAGCTCGCAGCCGCACCCTTGGCCGTCGGGTTAATCACCGAAGGCCGGGCCGTTGCAAAAGATGCTCCGGCTTTCGAAAGCGCACATCTAGCCTGCGGACGCGTCGGTCCCGCGAGACTCGGCTGCGCCCTGGCCAAGTCCAGACTCAGTAGCTCTGAATATTCAGCTTCCGGAGTGCGGGCATCGTGGAAAAGCCCTTGCTCGCGGGCATAGGCCTCAACGAGTGCAATCTGCTCGTCGCTGCGGCCGGTGAGCTTCAGATAGCGCAGACTCTCCTTGTCGATCGGGAAGATGCCGCAGGTCGCGCCATATTCCGGCGACATGTTGGCAATGGTCGCGCGATCCGCCAGCGGCAGGTCCTGCAAGCCCGGACCGAAATATTCGACAAACTTTCCGACCACACCGTGTTTGCGCAGCATTTCAGTGATGGTAAGAACCAGGTCAGTCGCAGTCGCCCCCTCGCGCAGACGGCCCGTGAGCTTCGCGCCCACCACCAGCGGGATCAGCATGGAAACCGGCTGCCCCAGCATGGCAGCCTCCGCTTCGATTCCGCCCACGCCCCAGCCCAGCACTCCGAGCCCGTTGACCATCGTCGTATGCGAGTCGGTTCCAACCAGTGTGTCGGGATATGCCGTGCGCTTGCCACCCTCTTCATGCACGAACACAACTCGCGCCAGATATTCGAGATTGACCTGGTGCACGATCCCCGTATCGGGCGGCACGATGGCGAGATTGCGGAAGCCCGTCTGCCCCCAGCGTAGGAACGCATAGCGCTCCTTGTTGCGCTGGAATTCGAGCAGCGCATTCATATCGAAGGCGTTGGGCGAGCCGAATTCGTCCACCTGCACGGAGTGGTCAATCACCAGTTCGGCTGGCTGCAGTGGATTGATGAGTTTCGGATCGCCGCCCAGGCGTTTCATCGCATCACGCATCGCGGCCAGGTCCACTACCGCGGGCACTCCCGTGAAATCCTGCAGCAGTACGCGACTCGGCGTAAATGCAATCTCCTTTTCCGGCTTGGAGTTCCTGTTCCACGCCGCCAGCGCCCGGATCTCGTCCTTAGTCACATTGCGTCCGTCTTCGGTCCGCAACAGGTTCTCCAGCAGAATGCGCAGCGAGAACGGCAAGTGCTTGGTGGAGATCCCCTGCTGGTCGAGAGCGTCGAGGCGGTAAAGCTCGTAATCCTCATCGTCGACTTGGAAAGTTGCTCGGGCGCCAAAGCTGTTTAAGGACATGAATGCCTTCCTGCGGGAGTTGCAGCACACGACCAGAGGCGCGCGATGCGGACTCGGAAGTAATAGTGTAATTCGTTTCGCACGCGATTGCGCAGCTCGGTGGCGGCGCGCATTTTGAGGTAAAGTAAAACGCCACGATGGCACAAACTCTCGGCCATATCGCGCTGGTCGTACGCGACTACGATGAAGCCCTGGAGTTTTTCACTCACACCCTCAACTTCCGGCTGATCGAAGACACACGTTTAAGCGACGAAAAGCGCTGGGTACTGATCGCTCCGCCCGGTTCTCAGGGCACAAGCCTGCTTCTGGCCCGGGCCGCAACTCCCGAGCAGGCAAGTTGTATCGGTAACCAGACTGGTGGGAGAGTCTTTTTGTTTCTTCACACCGACGATTTCTGGCGTGACTACAACGAAATGACAGCGCGCAAAGTAAAGTTCATCCGGCCGCCGAGCGAAGAAGCCTACGGCACCGTCGCAGTCTTCGAAGATTTGTACGGCAATCAATGGGACCTATTGCAGCTGAAGACCTGACGGGCTACTCAACTTTTCACTTCGCCCTGAGCAGCAAAACCGGTGCACTGATACTGTGCTGGACCCGGCTGGCCGTCGTTCCGAGAAAGACATCGGCAAGAAAGCGATGTCCGTGGGTACTCATGGCCACCAGATCGCACCCCTTCTGGCGGACCCACTTGATGATCTCATTCGCGGGCTCACCATAAGCCAGCTCCGCCTGTGCGGGAATACCAACGGATTGGAACTCCGCCCGCACTTTCTCCAGATAGGCAGTGTCTTCAGTGATTTCCCGACTGACTGCGTCTGGACCATAGGTTCGAGCCGCCCATCCATCGGCCACATGCAGCAGCACCACGCGGCTGTGTGCGAGATTCGCGAGCTCTTTGATGTGTTCGATAATGGCCCGGTCGGTCGGAGTGCCGTCCAGCGTCACGAGAATGGTGTGGTACATGATTGCTTCGTTTCTGTGATTCGGAACTTATCCGCCACCGATGATCTGCCAGGCGGCTTTGAGCGAGTCCGGCAGGCCATACAGGTCCATGGCGGTGATCAGAATAGCACTGGCCCAACCCGCTACGAGGAGGAACCAACCGTTCTTCCACGTCCCCATTCGCTTGCCGGAACTTGTAAAGTGCAGCAGCGGAAACATGGCGAACGGAAGCTGCAGCGCCAACACCACCTGGCTCAAAGTCAGCAGATCGGTAACGCTTCCCTCGCCGCGCAATCCGATGATGAACACCGCCGGCAGGATGGCCAGCGTTCGGGTGATGAGCCGTCGCACCCATGGCTTGATTCGCCAATGCATGAAGCCTTCCATTACGACTTGCCCGGCGAGCGTGCCTGTAATGGTGCTGCTCTGGCCGCTGGCCAGCAGCGCCACCGCAAACAGCGTGCTGGCGGCCGCCGTCCCCAATAACGGCGCCAGCGTCAAGTAAGCGACTCGAATCCAATCGCTCTCACCGCTGAACTTGACCACCTGCCCGCCCGACGCGATCACGCTTTCCTTGCCAAAGAAGACCATTGCCGCGAGCACCAGAATCGCCGCGTTCACAAAGAAGGCGATAGTCAGTGCCGCGATGGAATCAATGGTGTTGAAGCGGATCGCGCTCCGGATGGATGGTTCGTCCTTCTGTAATTTGCGGCTCTGCACTAGGGCCGAGTGCAGATACAGGTTGTGGGGCATCACGGTGGCGCCGATGATACCGATGGCGACGTATAACATCCCTACTTGCCCAAAGCGCGGCGAAACCAGTGCCCGCCCCATTTCGAGAAAGCTGGGCTGGGTCTGCGGAAGGATGAAAATCTCGATGAAGTAGCAAACGCTGATGGTCACGATCAACAGCAGGACTACAGCCTCGATCGTCCGCATGCCGAACCGTTGCAGAGCCAGGAGCAGGAGCACATCCAAGCCGGTGATGATGACCGCCCAGAACAGAGGGATATGGAAAAGCAGGTTGAGGGCGACCGCACTCCCCAGCACTTCCGCCAGGTCGCAGGCGCCAATTGCGATTTCGCTCATCAGCCAGTTGGGCCAACGGGTCCACGCGGGATACCAGTCACGGCAGCATTGGGCGAGATCTTTTCCGGTCACTACGCCCAAGCGGGCAGAAATCACTTGCATGAAGATCGCCATCAGGCTGGCCAGGCCCACGACCCACAGGAGCGCGTACTTGAAGTTTGCGCCGCCTTGTAGGTCTGTCCCCCAGTTGCCGGGGTCCATGTAGCCAACACTGACGAGAATCGCCGGGCCTACAAAGGCCCTCCACTGCTCCCAGAATCCCGCCTGGTGGTGTGGAACTTCCACGGAACTGTGCACGCCTTCCAGGGACACGTGGGTGGTACCGGCGGGTGCGTTCGTGGACGTTGGCCCTTCTGCCTTGCGCATCTTTTGTGCTTCCGGGCGGGGACAGCAAGTCAACTGAAGTATACAACAGAATATTAACGATAGTTAATCATAAAGGGCGGGACGACACGGGAGAAACCCACACTTTGTCGGCTGCTGGCCGGCCTAGAACCATGGTGCGTGCGCCCGTCCGGATGGAAAGCGTCTTGTCATAGTTACGCTCAATCAGGCTGAGCCTTGCCCCGGGCCGGATGCCGCGAGCCTCCAGAAACTCCAGCAAATGGCGGTCTCGTTCGTAAATGCCGCTGACCTTGTAGGTCCGCCCGGGCTCGGCTTCTGCGAGTAGCACCAATCCGCGATGGCGGCGGCTGGCAGGACTCTCCACTTCGCTCAGATTGCCGTGCGGACAAGCGCCCCCGCGTCCCAGGCGGGCCAGCAGCTTGCCTTCGAAGTCAGGTGAGACCGCATGTTCCAGCCGCTCGGCTTCGTCGTGGACCTTCCACCATTCCATCCCGAACATTTCGGCCAGCATGCGCTCGATCAGATGATGCCGGAGCGTGAGCTTGCGGGCGATACGTCGTCCGGCGGCAGAGAGGGCGACGCGGCCGTCAGCCTGCACTCGCACCAGCCCATCTTTCTTCAGCCGGCGCAAAGCCATCGTCACCGCCGGCGGCGACACCTTCAGCCAGTGCGCCAGCGTGGCCGAAATGACCGACTCGCCCTCGCTTTCAGCCTCATGGATGGCCTTGAGGTAGTCCTCTTTGGAAACCGTGATCATGCAGGTTGATTATACGGCGGCGTTAAGCATAGTTAACAGGGACATGGCAGAAGGCAGGTAGCAGTTCGCAGGTGGCAGGAAAAGCTAGGCTGCGAAAGTGTCCTGACACTTGCCAGCTGCGAACTGCTACCTGCCTTCTGCATTGGCCCGTTTGACATCATCATTCTCCCGCCCCTACCCTTGATTGTTCCGAATATGAAAGTCCTCGTCATCGGGAGTGGAGGGCGCGAGCACGCCCTGGTCTGGAAGCTTCGGCAATCGCCGCGGGTGAGCAAAATCTACTGCGCACCCGGGAACGGTGGAATCGCCGAAGAAGCGGAGTGTATTACCGCTGACGTCAAGAGTCTGGATTCGCTCACCGCCGTCGCCAGTCAGATTCAGCCTGATCTCACCGTTGTCGGCCCTGAACTGCCCTTGATGCTCGGCGTGGTGGACGAGTTCACGCGTCGCGGCTGGCCCACGTTCGGCCCCAAGAAGGCGGCGGCCCAACTCGAGAGCAGCAAGAGCTTCGCCAAGGAGTTCCTGCAGCGGCATCACATTCCCACCGCGCACTTCGCGATCTGCAATTCCATGGACGAGGTGCGCTCCGCGCTGCATCACTTCCATCCGCCAGTGGTTGTGAAAGCCGATGGCCTGGCCGCTGGCAAAGGCGTGGTGATCGCGAAGAGCAAGGAAGAAGCCGCGACTGTCGCCGGCGAAATGCTCAGCGGCAAGATGCTGGGCGAAGCCGGCGCCCGTGTGGTTTTGGAAGAATTCCTCCACGGCGACGAACTCTCCTTCCTGGTGGTGAGCGACGGCGAGCGCGTAGCGCCCCTGGTGGCCGCGCAGGATCACAAACGTGTGGGCGACGGCGACACCGGCCCGAATACGGGCGGCATGGGCGCGTACACCACGGCCACGATCGTCGACGACCAGATGCGCGACTGGCTCGTCAACCACGTCGCGCGCCCGGTCGTGGCTGGCATGAAAGCCGAAGGCGCCGAATATCGAGGCGTCCTTTACTGCGGCCTGATGATGACCGCGCGCGGTCCCATGGTCCTCGAGTTTAACTGCCGCTTCGGAGACCCGGAAACGCAGCCCATCCTCATGCGCCTGGAGAGCGATCTGATCGAGGCCATCGAAGCCTCAATCGACGGCCGCACCAGCGACGGCGACTTCAGGTGGTCCACGGATTCCGCCGTTTGTGTCGTGATGGCCTCCGGCGGATATCCTGGGTCGTATGAGGCGGGCAAAAAGATCATTGGCCTGGAAGAGGCTGCGAAGCTGACTGGCGTCAAAGTCTTTCACGCTGGGACGTCGAGACGCGACGGTGGCTTTTACACGGCGGGCGGGCGCGTCCTGGGCATAACGGCACGAGCACCGCAACTTCCGGCGGCCGTCCGAAGCGCTTATCAGGGCGTATCAACTATCGGATTTGAGGGTGCGCACTATCGCAAAGACATCGCGGCACGGGCACTGAAACGGTAGCCCCGACCAGGAGACATTCGACACACATGAGCAAACCACTGGTTTCGATCGTCATGGGCAGCGACTCCGATCTGGAGATCATGCGCGAGGCCGGCAAGGCGCTGGAAGAATTCGGCATCGCGTACGAAATCGATGTGACTTCAGCACACCGCTCACCTGACCGCACCGCTGAATATGCTCGCAGGGCCGCAGGGCGCGGCATTCGCGTGATCATTGCCGGCGCCGGCGGCGCGGCTCACCTGGCCGGCGTGATCGCAGCGCACACGACGTTGCCCGTGATTGGAGTGCCGATTCCTTCCACCTCTCTGCAAGGCATGGATTCGCTGCTGGCCACAGTCCAGATGCCGGCGGGTATTCCAGTGGCGACAGTCGCGATTGGCAAGCCAGGCGCAACCAATGCCGGAATCTTGGCCGCGCAAATGATCGCGCTCGCCGACTCTTCCATTGCGAAGAAGCTGACGGCTCACAAAGAGAAGCTGGCGCTCGGCGTGGATGAAAAATCAAAGAAGCTGAAAGCGACGATGATCATCTAGCTCCGGCTGTCCGCCAGATCGACTAGAGCTTCAGACCCTTCAGGTACTCTCGGAACTGCCCGCCCAAATCGTCACGCTTGAGCGCAAACTCCACTGTGGCCTTGAGGAATCCCAGTTTGTCCCCGGTGTCGTGTCGTCGGCCTTCGTATACATAGGCGTACATTTTTTCGCGCTTTAGCAGGCCGCGCAGTCCGTCGGTAAGCTGCAATTCGCCGCCTGCGCCCGGCGTGATATTGGAGAGGGCTTCAAACACAGTCGGAGTCAGAACATAGCGCCCGATCACGGCTAGGTTGGAGGGCGCATCCTCGCGCTTCGGCTTTTCCACCAGATCGAGAACTTCGAAGAGCCTTCCGCCCGAGCCCGTAACCTCTTTCGCCTTCAGCACGCCATACGATGAAATCGCCGGTCCCTCGATCACCTGGGTCGCAATCACCGAGCACTGTTTCTCGTCGAACACATCCATCAACTGCTTGAGACATGGAATTTTCGAATCAATCACGTCATCGGCCAGGAGCACGGCGAACGGTTCGTTCCCAACCAGCTCGCGCGCGGTGATCACGGCATGGCCCAGGCCGAGCGCTTCTTTCTGGCGGACATAGGCGACGTGGATCATGTCCGAGATCTGGCGAACGATCTTGAGCAGGTCGGTCTTTCCTTTCTCCTCCAGCATCTTCTCGAGTTCGTAACTGACGTCGAAATGGTCTTCAATAGCGCTCTTGCCGCGGCCGGTGATGATGATGATCTGGTCGCAGCCCGCGGCCAGCGCCTCTTCCACGCCGTACTGGATGATCGGCTTATCGACTAGCGGCAGCATCTCCTTCGGCTGGGCCTTGGTGGCGGGCAGAAAACGCGTGCCTAGTCCCGCGGCGGGGAAGATCGCTTTGCGGACTTTCATGGTCATTCGGCCGTCTTTTTCGGAGCGAGGATTCCTTCGATCTGTTGCAGATGGTTCACATCGTGTCCCGCCATCATCCGTGCGATGTGCTCGACGCTCTCCTGGCCGCGCTCCGAGTGCATGCCGTAGTGCTTCCACTGTTCCGGAGTGAGCAACTTGTAGAGCGCAAGATTGGCCTCGCGCGCCGCGCGCAGCTGCGCCAGGCTCGCCCGGGCATCGCGCTTCGCATAGTGTCCTGCTTCGACCCAGGCGTCCTGATCGAAAGCTTGGATCGGGGTGCCCGGTGCCCCGAGAATCGATCGCACACGCCAGCTAATGACGATTTCCGCATCCGCAAGGTGCGCCACGATTTCGGCGACAGACCACTTACCCGGCGCGGGCCTTTTCCTCAGTTTCGCGGCGGATGCGCCTTTGATCAGGCGCTCGATTTTCTTGGGTGTGGCCGCCTGTATTTTCAGCGGGCCCTGGCCCGCGAGGTTCGCAAGCATCCGCGCCGTGTACTGTTGCGGCGTTTCGTTCATGACAAACTCCCTTCTCCAAAAACTTAGACGAGAAGGATTGTAATTGACTGGGCACCATCTCAAGAAGGTTGGGTGTTGGTGCCGTTTGAAATCCACCGGGCTAGCGCCGGGATCCTCCCTGTGGGAAACTATGGTTCGGCAGAACGCCGGAGGTTGGCTGCAATGAGATCATGGGAAACAGAGGCAGGACACCTCGCATGCCGCTGGTCTGAAGTGGGTCAGGGCGTTCCATACAATCCGGGTTGGATCCAAGACACTTCACAAGACACTTCAGATGTTCAGAGCGGTTATTTGCCTCCGGTTCCGGATTTTGCCGGCCACAGCCCCTTCGGGGGAGCAGCCTCTTGGTTCCGGCTCCATACCGCTGAGCGTGATTCCGACTAAGTCGCGGATTCAAACAAAGGCACTACCGAAGGTTCCCGACTAAGTAGCTGCCGCCGGCGCCTCTCGCGCGGCTAGCTCCTCAAGCAAGTCCCGCAGGGTCTGCAGAATGGCTTCCGGGCTTGTGACCTTGATGGAGAACTTCAGCGTTCCATCCGGCATGAACTGTGAGCTGCGCTGTGAGGCCACAAAGCGTGCCAGCTTGCCCGGATCAATGGCCGCATTCTGGCGGAACTTGATGTTGACCAGATCGCGCTTGCGTTCGATAGCCGTCGCCCCGGCCTGCATTGCCGATAGCTTAAGCGTCGCGTACTCCAGCAAATTCCGCACCGCCGCGGGCGGCTTACCGTAGCGGTCCGTCAGTTCCATGCGCACATCCCGCAACTGCGATTCCGTCTCCACTCCAGCCACCCGCTTGTACATTCGCAGCCGCTGATTCTCCTCTGAGATGTAATCGGACGGGATGCGGATATTCAGGCCAAGGTTCAGTTGGATCCCCGCTTCGTCCGGTCCGGCCTCGCCCTTCATCTCGCGGACGGCGCGCTCCAACATTTGAGTGTAGAGCTCAAAACCGATCGCTTCGATGTGGCCGCTCTGCTCGCCCCCGAGCAAGTTCCCCGCACCGCGAAGTTCCAGATCAAGCGCCGCGATCTTGAAGCCCGCTCCGAGGTCGGAGAACTCTTTTAGCGCCGCCAGCCGCCGGCGGGCAACCGGGGTTAACTCGATTTCGGCAGGCAGCAACAAGTACGCATACGCCCTGCGGTTCGAACGGCCGACGCGTCCGCGCAACTGATAAAGCTCCGACAATCCGAAGCGGTCGGCGCGGTTGATCAGGATCGTGTTGCACAACGGAATGTCGAGTCCGTTCTCGATGATCGTGGTCGAAACCAGAATGTCGGCCTCGTGATGCATGAATTTCAGCATTACCTTTTCGAGCTCTCCCTCGCCCATCTGCCCGTGACCCACGGTGATCCGGGCGCGCGGCGCCAGTTCCTGAATCTTGGCGGCAATCTCCCAGATCGTCTCCACGCGGTTGTGTACGAAATAGATCTGACCGCCGCGATCCAGTTCCTGCTCAATCGCCGATTGAATCAGCTTGTAATCCCAATTCGCGACAACCGTCTGGATTGCCATGCGATCCTTCGGCGGCGTCTCGATCACGCTCATATCGCGCAACCCGACCAGCGACATGTGCAACGTGCGCGGAATCGGCGTCGCCGACATCGTGAGCACGTCTACCTGGGTGCGCATCTGCTTGATGCGTTCTTTGTGACGCACTCCAAAGCGCTGTTCTTCATCCACCACCAGCAGCCCGAGGTCGGCAAACTTCACGTCTTTCGACAGCAGGCGGTGCGTGCCGATCAGGATGTCCACCTTCCCCGCTTCCACTCTCTGCAAGATCTCTTTGATCTGCTTCGCTGATCGAAACCGGCTGATCATCTCGACCGTCACCGGAAACGTGTTGAATCGCTGCTTGAAGGTCTGGTAGTGCTGGAAGGCCAGCACAGTCGTAGGCGCCAGCATTGTCACCTGTTTGTTGTCGCTGATCGCCTTGAACGCCGCCCGCATCGCCACTTCCGTCTTGCCATAACCGACGTCGCCGCAGAGCAAGCGATCCATCGGAAGCTGCGACTCCATATCGCGCTTCACGTCAACAATGGCTTCGGCCTGATCTTCCGTTTCGCTGTACTCGAAAGCATCTTCGAACTCTTTCATCCATTCCGTGTCCGCCGGAAACGCATGGCCCTGCGCTGTCTGGCGCTGGGCATACAGCTTCAGCAATTCGTCGGTCATGTCCTTCATCGCCTTGCGAACACGCGCCTTGGTCTTGGCCCACGCCGCCGTGCCCAGATGATTCAGCACCGGCTTCGCGCCCTCCGACGACCGATATTTCTGCACGAGATCGAGACGCGTCAGCGGGACGTACAGTCGCGCAGCCTCGGCATATTCCAGCAACATGAATTCGGCGGTGCCGTCGCCCTGGTTGATCTCTTTCAGCCCCTGGTATTGCCCGATGCCGTGCTCGACGTGGACCACGTAGTCCCCAACCTGCAGATCGCGGAAGTCGGAGAGAAACGCGGAAACCTTCGACTTCTGCCGCTGCGGCCGCGCGGCAACCAGGTCGGACTCGTCAAACAAATCACGCGCGCCAAACACCGCAAGATGCGCTTCGGGCAGCACGAAGCCTTCCGGCAGATATGCTTTCAGCAGCGTCGCCGTGAGCACTTCGCCCGAGAAGTACGAAGTTTCATCGGCATAGCTTTCACCGCCCCGCGTGCGGCTCCCCAGTCGATAAGAAGCGTTGTACTCGGTAAACATGTCGGCCAGGCGCTCGACCTCACCCGTGTTCGGAACTGCGAGGATCACTTGTGTGCCGCTGCCCACCAGCTTTTGAACTTCCTCGATCATCGCCGGCACCGCGCCGTGGAAACGAACTGCGGGCTGCGAAAGAAACGCAGCTTCAGGTAATTCGTTGCGGGCAATACCGAGATATTCAAAATCGGCCCCGGCAATCGCGGAAATCTTTTGCGCCCATGCCTCCGGCGCAAGATACAGATCCGTGGGCCGCACCAGCTCGCCTACGCCACTGCGTTCATGCGCTTCGGAAATTCGCGCCCAGGTTTTGTCGAGCTCCTGCGTAAGCATCTCGGGCTCATCCAAAAACAGCCGCGCTTCAGGAAGCAAGTCGAAGATCGTACGGTCGGCCCCGGCCACCGGAGCATAAAACTCCCATCCCGGAAAAACTCCTGCACCCGAGTCGCGCACCGCTTGCTCTACAACTTTCGCCGAGCCTGCAACGCGCTTACCCGAGAGGCGCGCGTTGATCGATCCCAGCAATTCCTCCGTCACCGGGGTTTCAGTCAACGGTAACAACACGACTTCATCCACCGGATTCGACGAACGCTGGCTGGCCGGATCGAACTTGCGCATGGACTCGACTTCGTCGCCGAAAAACTCCACTCGCACGGGCCGGTCCGCCTCCGGAGAGTAGACGTCGAGAATGCCGCCGCGAACGGCATACTGCCCCGGCATTTCCACCACATCGGCAGAGGTGTACCCAACGGTATTCATGTGCTGGAGCAGGCGCTCCAGATCGAAGCTTTCGCCCCGCCGCAGGAGGCGCGCCAGATCGCCGTAGTAGTCGGCCGAACGCAACCGAATGGTCGTTGCTGCCACCGGCGCGACCACGATCGAGGCGCGCCCCGTCGCGATCTTCCACAACGCGGTGGCTCGCTCTTCCTGAATCTCAGGATGCGGCGACAGATTCTGAAAGGGCAACACATCGCGCGCGGGCAAGTTGACAATCGACTCCGGATCGGCAGTGCCCGTCAGCTCCGCGAACGCCCGCAAGACGGGCAGCAAATCTTCAGCCGTGCGATTGTCGGCGACGACCAGCAGAAATGGCCGTTCCACCGCTCGACGCAACAGAATTGTGATCAGAGTCTTGGTGGAAGGAGACAAACCGGTGACACGAATCCGCCCCGCGCGCTCCCGGAGATAGGAGGCCGCACGCGTAAAAGCAGGAAGTTGTTCCACATCCGCAAAAAGTTCGCGGACGAAGGGAAGAAGCATTACCCATTGATTCTATCAAGTCGCGCGGATCGCGGTGCGGATGCCTCTCCGCCCGAGTCTATCGGACGCGCGGACGGTTACTCACAGGATAAAGTCCAGACGCGAAGCGGCGGCACAAGAAAGCCAGGCACGTAAGTGCCGGGTCAGCTTCCAGGATGATTGATTCCCGGAGGGACGACACAAACCCCTACCCACGTAGCAGCGGCCGCGTCAGGCACGTCGGCCCGCCCGACCCGTTGATGCAAAGCTCCGATCCCGCAAACGTCCGCACATTGAAGCCCGCCTCCCGCAGCCTCCGATTTGTTCCTGCGTTCTCTTCCAGCGCAATCAGCCGCTTCCCGCCCAGCGAAAGCACGTTGCAAGCCAGCGAATCCCGTTCCGCGTAATCAATCTCGATCAGCCGCAAGCCCCGCGTCTTGAGCAGTTCAACCGTTTCGACCGCCAGCCAGGGCAAGTCCACCAGCACCGTGTCCTCATCCAGCATGCTCATCAGCGACATCAGATGCAGACACGCCGAAGGCCCCGATCCATGCGGCAAAGGCGCGGACAACACTTCGGTCCCCTTGGGAGCGAGCAGCGAACGCATCTGCGAAATCCCGGCCTGGTTCGTTCGATACCCGCAACCGATGAGAAGGGTTCGCGAATCCAGCCACACCATGTCTCCCGCCTCGGAGTTCCCAGGCGCACGAACCTCACCGTAAACTGGAATCCCCATCTGCGAGCAGAATTTCGCGTGCGCCTGCGCTTCCGGCAGCCGGTTCTTTTTCCCAGGGTGCATCAGGATCAAACCGTAATCCGTCGGCAGCGAAGCGTCGTGGGCGTAAACCGCATCGAGGGTCAGCGAATCGTCCGGAGGCAAGCAGACGACTTCCGCACCTGCGTCCTTCAACAGCGTGCACAGGGTGTCATGTTGAGTCTGAGCCGTGTGAAAATCCGGAGCATGATGAAATCCCAGGTCGCGCCA
>JACXTT010010216.1_pt1 | contig 12705 bp, 9 predicted proteins | sample 9270951 | NCBI WGS metagenome assembly JACXTT01 (sample SAMN15532306, study PRJNA645909) | rock metagenome | isolation source: weathered quartz diorite | place: Puerto Rico | collected 2017-06-21 | reverse complement strand
CACGGCCCATGGTAACGGTCCAAAAGGAAAGAAGTCAAGTCCCATTTCAAGGATGGTAAGTTCCTGTGGGGCTGGTGTCTTCCCATCAAAAATTCCCGTAGCTTACCCGACGAATCCATTCCAATGCTTGGAACCACGCTTGCTCTCCCCATGCCCGGGTTCCGTCATGTTCCGAATTTTTCGACATTACATCTCAAGCCTCACCTTCATCCTCTTTGTCGGGGACTTGGGGATCGTTGCGGGCGCGCTCTATGTCACAGACCTTGCCTCCGCTTGGCCTGGCTATGCGCCGTTTCTCGCCCGCTACATCGAAACCAGCCTCATCATTACGTTCGTTCTGTACCTGGGCGACCTCTATCGGGTGCGCCAGGCCGAAGGGAGTCGGGAGCTCGCCGCTCGCGTGCTCATCTCCCAGGCGGTGGCTAGCTTGCTGCTTGCCACGCTTGGCTTCGCCATACCCCTGCTGAGGCTCAGCCGTTCGGCGTTCCTTCAGACGCTGGTACTGACGACACCCACGCTGATCGTTTGGCGCACTGCCCTGCTGGGCGCCTGGTCGCGGCAGCAAATGACCGCTCGGGTTCTCGTGCTCGGGACCGGGCTTGTGGGACGTCTCATTGCAGGGCTCGAGGGCACCAGCGGTCGGCCATTCCGGATCGTCGGTTTCCTCGATGACGCGCCCGATGCGGGGGACCAGCTTCCCGAGGGCCATGCGCTCTTGGGGAAGATCCAGGATCTCGACACGTTGGTCGAAGAGACGAGACCGGACGTCGTGGTCGTGGCCCAGATCGACCGCCGGGGCTGCTTTCCGGCCAAGACCCTTCTGGAGTGTCGGCTCCGTGGGGTTCGCGTGGAGGACTGGCCCACCTTCTATGAGAAGGCAACCGGGAAGATCCTCGTCACGGCGGTCCGCCCGAGCTGGCTGATCTTCTCGGACGGCTTCGTCAAGACTCCCCGCACCGAGATCATCAAGCGTCTCTTCGACGTCGCGGCGTCGCTGACGGGTATCCTGTTGTCCCTTCCCCTGATGGTGTTGGCTGCCGTCGCGATCAAGCTCGAGTCCGCCGGCCCGGTCTTCTATCGTCAGCCGCGCCTCGGGAAGAACGGCTGCGTGTTCATCCTCAACAAGTTCCGATCGATGCGTCAAGACGCCGAGAAGGAAACCGGTCCGGTCTGGAGCGATCGACGTGACACTCGAGTTACCCGGGTAGGCTCCTTCCTCAGACGCACCAGACTCGACGAGCTGCCCCAGCTGTTCAATGTGCTGGTCGGGCACATGAGCTTCATCGGGCCGCGGCCCGAGCGCCCGGAGTTCGTCGCCCAACTGCAGGCGCAGATCCCCTACTACATGGAGCGCCTCGCCGTGAAGCCCGGACTCACGGGTTGGGCCCAGGTCAAGTACGAATACGGCTCCTCGGTGGAAGACGCCATCGAGAAACTTCAGTACGACCTCTACTACATCAAGAACCTCTCGCTCTTCCTGGATCTTTTGATCGTCCTGAATACGGTTCAAGTCGTTCTCTTTGCTCGAGGGCGTTGAACTCCATTCCACACCACACGAAGGAGACACGAGGCAAATGGATTCCAGAACGGTCATCAAGCAAGTAGCGCTCTCGCTCTTTGCGCGGCGCAAGAAGTGGATCGTTCTGACCACCATCGCCGGAATGGTCTCCCTGCTTCCGGCCGCGTATTTCCTGTCGAAGGAGCCGCCCCGCTACCGGACGACGGCCACGATTCTCATCGAGAACAAGGCCGAGCGCGCGCCGGTCTTCCAGGAGTTTTCCCCATACCGACCGCTCCAGGTGCAGCTGGCGATCTTGCAGAGCCGGCTGCTGGCCACTTCGGTGGTGGCGGAGCTTCCGGGCGGGGCGGTGGACGACCTGATCCACAATCCCTACGGCTGGGACTACATCGGTGACCTGACGGATTGGTTCGACCGCCTTCGTGGTCGCGAGGTGCTGCCGCTGACCCGCCAGAGGCAGGCGGTCAACGAGCTCCGCCGTGATCGGGTCCGATTTGTGACGCTTCCCAGCAGCCCCGGCATCGTCGAGATCCAGGCGGACGCGTCGCGACCGCAGGTCGCGCTCGACATTGCCAACACGTACATCGATGTGTTGCTGGCACGGACGCGTTCGTTCAACGTCGACGACGCGAAGAGTACGCGCGAATACCTCTCCCAGCAGACCGCTCAGGTATCGGAGTCGCTGGCTCGCAGCGAGGCGAATCTCCGCAGCTTCACCATGGCGCGAGGCGGTGTCCAGATTCCGGCGAAGAGCGCGGAGACCGCCCAGCGGCTGTCCCAGCTCGAGACCACTCTGGCCGAGGTACAGGCCAACAAGAGCATCAGCCAGACCCGGTTGGCGGCCATGAAGTCGAAGCTGGAGGCCATGCCGGCGCCGCAGGCGACGCCGAAGTCGGCGACGCCCGCGCCTCAACCCAGCGCGGTGAGCGGCGCGAGTGCGGCCCGGCTGCGGGCGAAGCTGTCGAGCCTCGAGGCGCAGATGGTGGAGGCGAAGAGTCGCTACTCGGACGATCATCCACGGGTGCGTTCGCTCTCCCAGCAGATCGCCGATGTCCAGCGGGAGCTCGGAGATTCGGTGAGAGAGTCGACGGTCGCGAGCGCGGCGGGCAGCAGCGTCGGGGCGGACGATCGGGCCGCGTTCGGGGAGATGGTCAGCGCCCTCGAAACGTCGGTGGTGTCCCTGACCGCTCAGGAGAATGCGCTGAAGGATCAGCTCACGGCGGTGCGGCGAGACCTGACCGGGCTGTCCAAGGACGAGCTGGAGTACCGCCGCCTCGCGTCGGAAGTGGAGACCAACCGCAAGCTGAGCACGCTGCTGGCGGACAAGCTGGGCGCGGCCAGGATCCGTGAGCAGGGTGAGATGAACGTCGTCAAGGTCATCGATCCGCCGAGCTTCCCGGTGACGGCCCCGAACCAGCGGCGGCTCCAGCTCCTGGGGCTCGCCTTTGCGCTGGCCCTCGTGCTCGGGGTGGGAGCCCCCGCGACGGCGGAGTACTTCAATCGACCGATCATGAGCGAGGCCGACGTGAAGCAGCTGACCGGTCTTCCGGTGCTCACGACGGTGCCGGAAGTCAAGTCGGCGAAGGTCGTGTTCGGATCCAACGGCAACACCTCTGCGGGCGGACAAGGCGAGTATCACCTATTCGTCGACGCATTCCGGCGGCTTCGCGTGGAGCTTCAAATGATGGGCGATGAAGGGGCCCTGCGGCGAATCGTGGTGGCGAGCGCGCTGCCGTTCGAAGGCAAGTCCACCGTGGTGTTCAATCTGGGGCTGGCCTTCGGCGAAGTAGGCAAGCGCGTCATCATCGCCGACGCGGACTTTCATCGGCCCACCCTGCATCGGATCGCCAACGCTCCGGTCAAGAAGGGGTTCACGGATCTCCTCGCCGGCACCTCGAATCTGCCCGAGACGATCACCCCGATCACCGAGAACGTGCAGCTCGCGCCGCGAGGAGCGGGGCTGACCGCGCCCGCTCGGAGCGGGTTGGGCACCGACCGCCTCGGCCGGATCCTCCACGACATGTCGAGTGACGTGGACTACGTCTTGATGGACACGTCGCCGATTCTGCTGATTCCCGACAACCTCTACATGGCGGCCGCGGCGGACGGGATCGTCCTGGTGGTGGCGACCGGCCAGACCCGCCCGCGTGACGTGCTGCGGGCGAAGGCGCTCCTCGAGCGCTCGGGTACTCCGATCCTCGGGATCGTGCTGAATCGGGCCCCGGTCAAGCAGCTCAACACGTACTACAAGCAGTACAGCGGCTACTACAGCGCCTGATCTCAACCATGAGTGGAAAGGGAGCATCCAACGCCGTGTGGAGCGACAGCCTGCGGGAAAAGATCGAGAACCGCGCCGCGTGCGCGTGCGTGGTTGGACTGGGCTACGTCGGACTGAGCCTAGCCGTCGAGCTCGCCAAGGCGGGGCTCGTCGTGAAGGGAATCGACTTGGATCTCGAGCGAGTCAGCCTTCTGAACCGAGGCGAGTCATACCTCGTCGACGTCTCGGCGGAAACCCTGGCTCCGATGGTCAAGGACGGGCGCCTCTCCGCGTCGAGTGGGTTCGGGGCGGCGGGCGAGGCCGACGTGGTCATCATCTGTGTGCCGACTCCTCTCCGCAAGAGCAAGGAGCCGGACATGACGTTCATTCTGTCCGCGGTTGAGAGCCTCGAGCCGCATCTCCACGCGGGCCAGCTGATGGTCCTCGAGAGCACGACCTATCCCGGAACCACGGAAGAGGTCGTGCAGCCGCGCGTCGAGGCGAAGGGGCTGGTGGTCGGCCGGGACTTTTTCCTGGCCTTTTCCCCGGAGCGTGTAGACCCCGGGAACAAGCGATTCACGACCGCCAACATCCCGAAGGTCGTGGGCGGGGTGACCGCGGCGTGCACCGCGGTGGCGGCCGCGCTATACCGCCTGGTCACCGGGACGGTCTTCGAGGTGTCGAGCCCCCGGGTGGCCGAGACCGCCAAGTTGCTCGAGAACACGTTCCGGAGCGTCAATATCGCGCTGGCCAACGAATTGGCCTTCGCGTGTCGGAAGATCGGCGTCGACCCGTGGGAAGTCATCGACGCGGCGGCCACGAAGCCCTTCGGCTTCATGCCCTTCTATCCGGGGCCGGGTATCGGGGGCCACTGCATTCCGGTCGACCCGCTCTATCTGTCGTGGAAAGTGCGTTTGACCGGATACGAGGCGCAGTTCATTGCCCTCGCCGACCAGGTGAACCGGGCGATGCCGGAGCATGTGGTGAACCTGGTGACCGATGCGCTCAACGATCGCGGCTTGGCGCTTCGCGGGGCGTCCGTGCTCGTGCTCGGTGTCACCTACAAGGCCGATGTGAACGACATCCGGGAGTCGCCGGCCCTCGAGATCGTCGAGATGATCGCCCACAAGGGCGGTCGAGTGTGCTACAGCGATCCCTTTACCCCACAGCTGACGGTCGGCGGCACGAAGTTGGCGTCGGTCGAGCCGACACCTGAAGCGATCGAGTCGGCGGACTGCGTGCTCCTGCTGACCAACCACACGAGTTTCGACAACGCGATGATCGCGAAGCGGGCAAGGCTCGTGGTCGACACCCGCAACGCACTGAAGCAGTACCGGCGGGACCACCCTTCGATCGTGACCCTGTGAGAAGCCACATGCGCACCGTACTCGTAACCGGCGGCGCGGGGTTCATCGGATCTCATCTGGTCGACCAGTTGCTGGATGAAGGCGCCGCGGTACGGGTGCTGGACAATCTGTCCACCGGCTCGCTGGGTAATCTCCAGGCGGCGGCCGAGCGATCGCGGACAGGTGCGGCGCACGGCAGCCGGCTCGAGGTGATCGTGGGAGATACGCGGGACCGGGAGGTCTTGAGAAAGGCGCTTCGGAACGTCAAGTACGTGTTCCATCTCGCGTCGCTGCCCGCGAGTGCGTCCCCCGGGATCGATCCGAGCGAGATCCACGGGGTGAACGTGGACGGAACGCTGAATGTGCTGCACGGTGCTCTGACCGAAGGAGTCTGGCGGGTGATCGTGGGCTCTTGCGCGTCGGTGTACGGGGCACCCGAGGCGGTGCCGGTGGCGGAGGAGAGTCCGCTTCGCCCGACGAGCGTGTTCGGGGCATCCAAGGTGGCCGCCGAGACGTACTGTCGCGCGTTCCACGCACGTCACCAGCTGGATACGGTGTTGCTCCGGTATTTCACCGTGTACGGCCCCCGGCAGCGCGGTATCGCGGGCGACGGCACGGCGGCACACCTGCTGGAGGCGGTTCGAAATCGTCAGCAGCTGACCGACCACGACTATCGGAGTTGCGAAGACTTCATCTATATCGATGACGCGATCACCGCCACGCTGGCTGCGGCGAGAGCGCCCCGGGCCGCGGGACGGGCCATCAATGTCGGATCCGGGGAAATGGTCAGCATCGGCGACGTGGTGAGTACCTTGGCGGACGTGATGCAGATCTCCAGCGCGGACCGGTGGTTGCCCATTTCGGACGGCCGGGTGCATCGAATCTGCGCGGAGACGAAGCTTGCCGAGGAGCTGCTGGATTTCACCCCGCGAGTGTCGTTGATCGCCGGTCTCGCCAGAACCGTGAAGTCGTTCGGGCAGCCGGCGCTGAGTTCGGTTGCCCTCGATGATTAATGCACTGAGTGTCGATGTCGAGGAGTACTTCCACGCGGAGGTGTTCGCGGGGGTAGTGCGATCCGAGGGCTGGTCGACGCTCGAAAGTCGGGTGGTAGCGACAACCGAGCGAATCCTCGAGGTGTTGGGCGAGGCGGCGACGCGGGCCACGTTTTTTGTGTTGGGCTGGGTTGCCGAGCGGCAGCCCGGGCTGATCCGCACCATCCAGGCCGGCGGCCACGAGATTGCCTGTCATGGCTATCGGCATCAGATGATCACGCGCCTGAGCCGGGAGGAGTTTGCCGCGGACGTGCAACGGGCGAGAAGCATTCTGGAGGACACGACGGGAACGCGCGTGGTCGGATACCGGGCGCCGACCTTTTCGGTGGTGCGTGAGACGTTGTGGAGCCTGGACGTGCTGGAGGAGGCGGGCTTCGAATACGACTCGAGCATCTATCCGATCGTACACGACCGCTACGGTATTCCCGACGCGCCACGGTTTCCCCATCGTCGGGTGACGGAGTCGGGTCGGGAGATCGCGGAGTTTCCGCTATCGACGGTCTCGTTGAATGGCTGGCGTCTGCCGGTCGCGGGGGGTGGCTATCTTCGCCTGCTTCCGTACGGGGTGACGCGTTGGGCCCTGAGACGTGTGAATCTCCGGGAGCAGCAGCCGGCGATCGTCTACCTCCACCCCTGGGAGGTGGATCCGGGGCAGCCGCGGCTGCCGATTCGTTGGCGGTCGCAGCTACGCCACTCGGTGAACGTGGCGACGACGGCGCAGAAGCTGGCGCGGCTGATCCGGGAGTTCCGGTTTGCGCCGGTCCGAGAGGTGCTCGCCGGAGGCGGAGTCCTTTCGGGGGCCAGACAATGAGAATCCTGCTCGTAGTGGGAGCGCGCCCGAACTTCGTAAAGATGGCGCCGATCATGGCGGAGATCGCGCAGTACCCCTATCTGAAGGCGACCCTGGTGCATACGGGCCAGCACTACGACACGCAGATGTCGGACTCGTTCTTCGCGAACCTGGAGATCCCTCAGCCCGACGTCAATTTGAAGGTTCAAGCCCCGGGGGCGGTGACCCAGATCGCAGAGATCATGACTCGGATCGAGCCGGTGATGGAGCAAGCGCGGCCCGACCTCGTCGTGGTGGTCGGCGACGTGAACTCGACCGTAGCCGCGGCGCTCACCGCGGTCAAGACCGGGCGGCCGATCGCGCATATCGAGGCGGGTCTTCGCAGCTTCGATCGCACGATGCCGGAAGAGATGAATCGCATCGTGACCGACGCGGTGTCATCGCTGTTGTTCACGACCGAGACGTCGGGCAACGACAATCTCGCGCGGGAGGGAGTTCGCGAGGACCGAGTTCACTTCGTCGGCAACGTCATGATCGACACCCTGTTCCGTTACCGGGAGCGGGCTCGCGAGTCGAGTGTACTGGAACGGGTGAACGTGACCGCGGGAGAGTACGCGGCCCTGACCTTGCATCGACCCAGCAACGTGGATGACGAGGGAAGCCTGGGCATGCTTCTCACCGCGATCGCGAGGATCCAAGCCGAGATTCCGGTGGTGTTCCCGGTGCATCCGCGTACGCGAGCGAGGTTGGAGAGACTGTCCTCGGTTCTGTCGCCGATGCCGGATCTTCGGCTGACCGATCCCCTGCCCTACCTCGACTTCCTCCAGTTGATGGCGAACGCTCGGTGCGTTCTCACGGATTCCGGTGGCATCCAGGAGGAGACGACGGCGCTGAACGTTCCGTGCCTCACGCTGCGCGAGAACACGGAGCGGCCGGTCACGGTCAGCCGAGGGACGAACCGGATCGTCGGTACGAAGCCCGAGGAGATCTACAGGAGCTGGCGCGACGTCGCCGAAGGCCGGTGGCAGCGCGGCGAGCTGCCCGAGCTCTGGGATGGGAAGGCGGCCGGCCGGATAGTCCGGGTCCTGACCGGGTGGAAGGAATAGGCGCCTCGTGGACGTCCGCACGCTAACGACCGAAACGATCGAGTGGGACAGTTTCGTCCGGAGCACTCCCGGCGGCAGCCCGTTCCATCTACTGGCCTGGAAGAGGGCGATTGAGAAGGGCTACGGACATCGCTCGCACTACCTGATGGCGGTGCGAGGCGGCGCGGTGACCGGGGTGCTGCCCTTGTTCGAGGTCCGTGGGCTGCTGGGCGGGCGGGGCCTGGTATCGGTTCCGTACGGGGTCTACGGCGGCATCTGCGCCACGTCTGCTGAGGCCCGCGAGGTGCTGATCGAGGCGGCTCGTGAGCTAGCGGGGCGAACTGGCGCCGGGTACGTCGAGCTACGGCATCGTGCCGGCCAGGAACTGCATTTGCCCACCAAGGCCCTCTACGTCACGTTTTCGCGCCCGATCTCGGCCAGCGACGAAGAGAACCTGAACGCGATTCCCCGCAAGCAGAGACGCATGACCCGTCAGGGAGTCAAGCACGGGCTACGGGCCGAGTTCGGCCTGCGGCACCTCGATCGGTTTTGGCATATCTACGCCCATAGCGTCCACGCCCTGGGCTCGCCGGTGTTTTCCCGGAGACTCTTTCAAGCAATAGCGAACGAGTTCGGCAAGGATTGCGAGCTCCTGACCGTCTGGAAGGATGACGCCCCGGTAGCGGGAGTTCTGAGTCTGTTCTTCGAGGACCAGGTCCTTCCCTACTACGGAGGTGCGTTGCGTGGCGCGCTGGGATACGGAGTGAACGATTTCATGTACTGGGAGCTGCTGTGCCACGCCGCTCGCGCCGGGTATCGCACGTTCGACTTTGGCCGGAGCCGTGAGGGAACGGGCGCGTACAACTTCAAGCGGCATTGGGGCTTCGAGCCGGTACCCCTGCCCTACCAATATGTACTCCGGGCGGGATACGAGATGCCCAACTTGAGCCCGTCGAATCCGAAGATGCATCTGGCGGTCGAGGCGTGGAAGCGGCTGCCGCTCGCGGCCACCAAGGTGATCGGGCCGAGGCTCACGAGGTACCTGCCATGAACATCCTGATGCTCGGCCGGTGGCTTCCGCCACCGCGGAGGTCGGTTCGAAGTGGTCGCGAATACCACTTCGGGCAGCATCTGGCCCGCACGCACCATGTCACGCTCGGCTTCATCACCGACAATCCGGACTCGGAGGGCACGATCGCGGCGTTGCGAAAGGAGTTCGTCGACCTCGAGTTCGCCACGGTGCCGCGGGCCTGGAAGTCCCTGGCGAGCGCGGTACGACTCGCGGCGGGTGAGTCGTGCACTCTCTCCTACTTCAACTCGACCGCGCTCCGGACGCGCCTGAGGGACCGCCTGAGTCGGCAACGCTACGACGTGGTGCTCGTGTCGAGCTCCAGCATGATTCAGTACGCGCTCGACGTAGACCCCGCGATACCGCTGGTGGTGGATTTCGGAGAGGTGGACTCGGAGTGGTGGACGCGGCAGGCGGACCGTGCCGGGTTTGGAGCGACGAGGTTCTTCCGGACGGAGGCGGTGCGCCTTCGCGAGGCGGAGACCGCGGCGGCGCGGCGGGCTGCCCGGTGCGTGGTGGCGACGCCGGAGGCCGCGGCCATCGTCAGCGGTCTCGGGGCGAAGGCGAGCCCGCGCGTCATCCCGACCGGGGTGGACATGGACGGACTCGGATCCCCGCTGAAGGCCGGGAAGACTCCGACCGTGCTGTTCAGTATGCAGGCCGAGGGTGAGCGCGAAGTGCGGGAAGCGATCGCGTTCTGCCGTGGGGTCATTCCGGCAATCGAGGCCCGGGTGCCCAGGGTTCGGTTCTCGATCATGACCAAGGAGCCGGGGATGGGCGCGCGGATTGCCGGCTCGTTGAAAGGCGTCGATTTCGCCGGATCCAAGGCGGACCTGCGCGCACGCCTTCACACGTGGACCGTGACCGCCGCATCACTCGGGCCGCAGGCGGAGCTTGCGGGGAGCGTGCTGGAGCCGATGGCGGCGGGGTTGGCGACCGTGGTGAGCGCGGCGACGTGTCAGCGCATCGGTGCGTCGGGCGGAAAGGACGTGATGGTGGCCGACGGTGCGCTGGACTTCGCTCTGCAGGTGAGCAAGCTGCTCCAGGATGATTCGTTGCGCGAAGAGGTCGGGACGAATGGGCGTCGTTTCGTCCAATGGAGCCATTCCTGGGCGGCTTTCGTGCCGTTGCTCGAGACGGTGATCGCCGAGGCGACGCGAGTCACCGCAGGCTCCGACCGGACGGGGACGCCGACGACCACGGGGATTTCCGGCTGAGCCCATGCGCATCCTGATGTTGGCGCATCGGATTCCGTATCCACCCCATACCGGGGACAAGACTCGCGCGTTTCACATCGCTCGGTACCTGGCGAGACGTCACGACCTGACGTTGGGCTTCCTGGTGGACGATCGGCGCGATCTGAAAGAGGTCGAAGCACTCCGGACGATCATCCCGCAGCTCGAGTACGGACAGTTATGGAAGCCCTGGAGCATCTTGAAGGGGGGCGCCGCGCTTCTCGGTGGGCAGTCCCTCACGCTCCCCTACTTCCAGTCCAGCGGTCTGCGTCGGCAGCTCGCCCGACGCGCGGCGGATCGACCGTACGACGTCGTGTATGCCTCGTCGACGCCGATGGCCCAGTACGCGTCGGCATTCGATTCGCCGCTCGTGATGGATTTTGTCGACGTGGATTCCGACAAGTGGCGGCAGTACGGAGCGCACAGCCGGGGCCCCATGAGCTGGATCTACGGGACCGAGGGAAGGCGCCTGCAGGGCTGCGAGGGGGCGATCGCCCGGAGAGCAGGCCTGTGCCTGCTGGCCACGTCGGCGGAGGAGATCCTGCTGAAGTCATTCGCCCCGTGGGCCGACACGCGCATCATCCCCAACGGGATCGATCTCGAGTACTTCCAGCCCATTCAGCAGGAGCGGATGCCCAAGGCCGTGATCTTCACGGGCGCCATGGACTACCTGCCGAACGTCGATGCGGTGCAGGTGTTCTGTGATCAGGTCCTGCCGCGCATCAGACATGAGATCCCGGAGACGACCTTCTACATAGTCGGCCTGAACCCCACCCAGGAGGTACTGCGGCTCGGGCAGATTTCCGGAGTCGTGGTGACCGGGAGGGTCCCGGACGTCAGGCCGTACTACGCCAGAGCGAGCGTCTGCGTCGCTCCCCTCCGGATCGGGCGCGGAGTCCAGAACAAGGTACTCCAGGCCATGGCGATGGGAATGCCCGTGGTAGCCAGCAGCGTCGCCCAACGCGGCCTCGACGCCCAGCCTGCCAAGGACCTCTGGGTCGAGGACGACCCGAGGGAGGTTGCCGCGCGGGTCGTCCAGCTCCTGCGGTCGCCGGGAGATTGCCGGGCCATGGGGCGTCGCGCGCGGGCATTCGTCGAGGCCCATCACGCCTGGGACGCCTCGTGCTCCCGCCTCGAGGCGCTCCTCTACGCGGTCGTCCGCCAGGAAGACCACCGCGCGATGCGTACCCCGGCATGACACTGACCAATCCACTCCCGGAACGTCAGGCCTGCGCCCTCATCGGGGGCCTCTTCCACGCAGAAGGGGCAGCCGTGAGATCTGAATCGCTCCGCGACATGGCGGCGTGCGGCATCGACGTCCCCGTGATCGCCTCCCAGAGCGGGGAACGGGCCGGCCTGTTCGCGGCGGGTGGTGCCTTCCTCGAGCGCTCGGAGGACGTCTGGATCGCGGCCGACGCGGACCTGGTTAACTGGGAAGAACTCCGAGTCGAGGCCGGCGCCAAGCCCGGAGGCGAGGCGCTCTTCACGCGGCTCTACCGGACGATGGGTCCACGGTTCGTGAGCCGGTTGCGCGGCGCTTTCGCGATCATTCTGTGGGACCGCCGGAAGCGGGAGATCCTGCTGGCCGTCGATCACTTCGGGATACGCCGCCTGTACTACACGACCGCGGCCCACGGTCGGGCATTCGGCTCGCGGATCGCATCCGTTCTCGCGGCTCCTGGATTCACGCCTACCGTCGACCCGGCCGCGGTGCACGACTACTTGAACTTCAAGTTCATCCCTGCCCCGGGGACACCGTTCCGCGGGGTCCAGCGCCTGCTGCCCGGTCATTTGCTCCATCTCCGAACCGGCGGCGCCGAGCTCGAGTCGTTCTGGGACCTTCGCTATGCGGAAGCGCGCGTCCCCAGAGCCGACGCCGCATCCGCGGTCTACCGCCTGACCAGAGACGCGGTCGGCGAAGCCATCGGGGATCTCACCCCGAAGGAGACCGGCGCCTTTCTGAGCGGAGGGACCGACAGCAGTACCGTGGTGGGTTTGATGACCGAGGTCACAGGCGAACCGGTGAACTCGTTCTCGATTGGCTTCTCGGAGGACCACTACGACGAGCTCCGCTACGCCGATCTCACTGCCCGCCACTTTGGGAGCTCGCACCACACGCGGAAGGTGACGGCCGACGCGGCGTTGAACGCGCTACCGCGCTTGGTCGACGCCTACGACGAGCCGCTCGGCAACAATTCCGCTCTCGGCACCCTCTTTTGCGCGGAGATGGCCCGAGAGCACGGCGTGGCCCACCTCGTGGCCGGCGACGGGGGTGACGAGATCTTCGGGGGGAACGAGCGCTACCGGACCGACCGCATCTTCGGCCGGTATGGGCTAATCCCGAAGGCGATC
>JACXTT010010215.1_pt1 | contig 12705 bp, 18 predicted proteins | sample 9270951 | NCBI WGS metagenome assembly JACXTT01 (sample SAMN15532306, study PRJNA645909) | rock metagenome | isolation source: weathered quartz diorite | place: Puerto Rico | collected 2017-06-21 | reverse complement strand
GCGAACTCCGACCCGCTCAACGCCCTCACCACGGCGATGGACGTTCCGCTGGTGCGCCCGAACAAAATGATCATCGGCCAGCTCGCCTGGACGCAGATGCGCATGCACCCCAAGATCGTGCAGGCGATCGGTAAATCCGCGCAGACGGCGGGATACGCGAGCTTGCAACAGGTGGCCGACCTCCTGGAGCTGCAAGAGATCATGGTAGGCCGGGCTTTTTACAACACCGCGAAAAAGGGCCAGACACCGAGTTATGTCCGCGCCTGGGGCAAGCATTGTTCGCTGCTGTACATTGATTCGCTCGCCGCGCAGATGCAGCAGCCTACATTCGGCTGGACCGCGCAGTGGGGCACCTGCATCGCAGGTTCAATGGACGAACCCAAGGCCGGGCTGCGCGGCGGCCAGCGCGTGCGATCCGGCGAAAGCGTGAAGGAGATCATCATCTCGACCGACGCCGGTTACTTCTTCCAGAACTGCGTGGCGTAACCCATGAAAAATAAATATACCGTCGTTACCGCCATCGAGCATGACCACAAGCGCTGCGCGCCGGGCAAGACCATCGAGCTCGACGATGATGCCGCCGAACCGCTGCTCGCCGTCGGCGCGCTGGAACCCGTGATGGATACCCCAGAAGCCGGCGACAGGGAAAGCGCTGAGATCGCCGTTCCAATGCCGGCGCCGGCCGGGGATAAACGTAAGAAGTAAAGCGGTATGGGCTACGCCGTCAAACAAAACATGATTGACCGGTTCGGCAGCGAGGAACTGATCCAGCTCACCGATCGCGCGAACACCGGTGCGATCGACGACGTGGTCCTTGGCCAGGCGCTCGCCGACGCCGACGCCGAGATCAATGGCTACCTGGTCAGTCGCTACGTGCTGCCGCTCGCCTCGGTGCCGCCTCTGCTGATGCGCATCGCGTGCGACGTGGCGCGCTATCACCTCTACGACGATCACGCCACGGAACAGGTGCGCGTGCGTTACGAAGACGCGCGCAAGCTCCTGGAGGGCATCGCCTCGGGCAGGGTGCAACTGGGATTGCCGACCGGCGCGGTGCCGGTGACGGGTGCGCCTCAGTTCTCCGCGCCGGCGCGCGAGTTCACCCGCGCCACACTGAGAGATTTCTGAGATTTTTAGCGAGGAGACAACCGTGCAGTCAGGCACCGTAAAGTGGTTCGACGAGAAAAAAGGATTTGGTTTCATCACTCCGGATGACGCGGCCGAGGACGTGTTCGTGCACTACTCGGCGATTGACGGCACCGGCTACAAAAAGTTGCTGGACGGCGACCGCGTGGAATTCGATTGTGTGCGCGGGTCGAAGGGCATGCAGGCGTGCAACGTGCGCCGGGTGGGCGACTGATGAACCCGATCCTCACCACTGAGGAGGCGATCGTCGCGGGCGTGAAGAACGCGCTCGGCTTCGGCGCCGTGCCGCCCCGGCCGGTGGTGAAGAAGGTCGAGACGCTGCCCGGCAACTGGACGATCGAGACGCTCCAGCGCGCGCTGCAATTCGCGCCTGGAGTGTACGTCGCGTTCCTCGGCGGGACGAAGAGCAGTGATGGCGGCTACATCGATGCGCGCTTCGCGCTTTACGTCGTCACCAAGGGCGCGCGGGAGGAAGAGCGCCGGCACGGCAACCCGCGCGAGATCGGCGCCTACGAGATCGTCTCGATCTTGGGCACGAAGCTCGATCGGCTCGACGTGCCGGACATCGGCACGCTGTGCGTGCGGGGCGTCGAAAACCCGTTCACCGAGGCGATGTTCGATCTCGGCGGCACGATGTACGCGCTCGCCCTGGAGCTGCCGAACCTGCCGTGGGATGCGAAAGACATCAGCGGGCTCGCGCCGTTCATCACGTTCGAGGGCACGCATTCGATGGCGCCGGGGCCGGACGAGCCCCTGCACCAGACCAAGGTCACACTGCCGCAGTAACAGGAGGCAACGATGGAGAAAATGTTCGTCAAACCCGCCCCCGGTCTCAATGTGCGCCTGCCCGACAATCCGCGCGCATTCCTGCCCGACGACGGCGCCGAGGTCGAGCGCAACAGCTTCTGGATGCGCCGGCTGTCTGAGGGTGACGTGGTCGCCGCGGCGAAGCAGAAGAAACCCACACAGCAACGGAGCGATTAAGCCATGCCCATCGTCTTCAACGACATCCCGGCGGCGCTGCGGCTCCCCGGCGTTTACATCGAATTCGACAACCGCCTGGCCGGTGGCAACGATATGTCCTTCAAGGTGCTCTACATCGGCCAGCGCCTCAACACCGGCACCGTGGCCGTCAACGTGCCGACGCGCGTCACCAACGCCGAGGCCCAGCCCGAGGAATTCTTCGGTCGTGGCTCGATGCTCGCGGAGATGCTCAAAGCCGGCAAGGCGGCGGACCCCTGGATGGACACCTGGGCGATCGCGCTGGATGACGCCGGCGCGGGCGTGCAGGCTAGCGGCACCGTCACGATCGGCGGCGCGCCGAGCGCGGCCGACACGCTCAACCTCTACATCGCCGGCAAGCGCGTGCAGCTCGCCGTCGCCTCGGGCGAGGCGAACAGCGCCACCGCCGCCAATCTCGCCGCGGCGATCAACGCCGACATCACGCTCCCGGTGACGGCGACCGCGGCTCTCGCCGTCGTCACGCTCACTGCCCGCCACAAGGGCGAGAGTGGCAACGGCATCGACGTGCGCACCAACTACTACGGCGAATCGCTGCCGAAGGGCCTCACATGCGCGACCGTGGCGATGGCCGGCGGTACGACCAACCCGGACATCGCGACCGCGATCGCGGCGATGGGCGCCGAGTGGTGGAACTGGATCGTGATGCCGTACACCGACACGGCGAACCTCGTGAAACTCGAATCCGAACTCAACGGCCGCTGGGGGCCGATGCAGCAGAAAGGCGCACGCGCCTTCTGCGCCCACCGCGGCACGTTCAACGCGAGCACCACCTTCGGTAACGTCCGCAACAGCCCGCACGTCACCTGCATCGGCACCGCGATCGCGCCCGAGCCGCCGTACATCTGGGCGGCGGTGAACGCGCAGGCGGCGGCGAAGCAGCTCGCTATCGATCCGGCGCGCCCGCTCAATACGGTGGAGCTGAAGGGCCTCAAGGCACCGGCGCTCGCCGCTCGGTGGACCGACACCGAGCGCAACCTCGCGCTCTACGACGGCCTTTCGACCTACAAGGTGACGGCCGACGGCCGCTGCCTCATCGAGAAGCAGATCACCATGTACCAGGTGAACGCCGCGAACGTGGCCGATACCTCGTACCTGCCGATCCACGCGCCGGAGACGCTGGAACGCATGCGCTTCGACCGCATCGCGCGCATCTCGCAGAAGTTCCCGCGCCACAAGCTCTCGGCCACGAATGAAACCTTCGGCGCCGGCCAGCCGATCATGACCGCCTCGCTCATGCGCGGCGAGCTCGCCGATCTCTACAAGGGCTGGATCGAGAAGGGCTGGTGCCAGGACTTCGACTCCTGGCTCGCGACGCTGCTGGTCGAGATCGACACGCAGAACAGCCGCGTCGCAATCCAGGACTCGCCGCGTCTCATGGGCCAGGCCGAGGTCTTCGCGGGCCAAATCCAGTTCCGCCGCTAACAGGAGACGACCATGAGCAAACGCATCACCGGCCGCGCCACGATCTACATCGACGGCGCCAGCATCCCGAGCGAGAACGGCGCCAAGCTCAACCCGGGCGGCGAGAACCGCAAGCCCGAGCGCCACGGCGGCGTGACCTACTACGCGAGCGAAGAAGTCGCCCCCTCCGTCGAGTGCGTGGTGAACCACACCGCCGACGTGGACATCCTCAAGCTCTCGGCGATCGAGGGCGCGACCGTGATGTTCGAGGCCGACACCGGACAGAAGTTCATGCTCTCCGGCGCGGTCGTGGAAGCGCCCGTGGACCTCGACGCCGGCAAGGGCAAGAGCACGCTCAAGTTGTTCGCGAACGCCTGCACGAAAGTGTAACGCAGGAGGATTCAAATGAGTCTGGAGTTCGACTTAAGGCACGGTTTAACGCTCGGCGAAGACGCGGACGCCAAGACGCGCAAACATGTCAAGCTGCGCGCGGCCACCGCTGGCGACGTGATCGAGGCGCAGGAGGAATCCGAGAAGCTGGTCTACGCCGCGGACGCCGCGGGCAACATCATGCCGACGCTCGTCACGAGTCCCTCGCTCACCGGCATCCACGTGCTGCGCCGCCAGATCGCGCGGCTCGACGATCTGCATGGCCCGCTCGATCTCGCGTTGCTGAAGAAACTGCACATCGAGGATTTCGATCTGATCCAGGCGAAGGCCCAGGAGCTCGACGCGGCGGGCAACCAGGCCGCGCGTACGGCGTCCCGCGAGGTGGCGCAGCGGGGGCGAGATGGCGGCGACGGCCGCGGCCCTTGAGGCCGTCGAGCCGCTCTTTCTGCGCCACGGCTGGCGCCTGGACGAGATTCGTCGGCAGCCGCTCCCGCGGCTGCTGCGGCACCTGCAACGGTACGTGCCGCCGGATGAGGAATAAGCAGACAGGTCATGGGCAACGAGCTTAAAACCTCCATCATCATCAACGTCGCGGGCAATCTCGAGCGGATGGCTCAGCGCTACACGCAGACGCTCTCGCGCTTCAGCGAGACCGGGCGGCGGCACTTCGTCTCGCTCGGGCGCGCGGCTGACGACGCCGGGCGCATGCTCGACCGCGTAGGCAACCGCTACACCGCGCTCGGGCTCGGCATCGCTTCCGTCGGCACGGCGAAGATGGTGATGGACCTCGAAACGCGCGTGGTGCGCCTCGGCATCAACGCGGGCAAGAGCAACGTGGAGATGCGCGCGCTCAAGGAGGGCATTCACGAGGTGGCGGGCGCCTCTGACGTGCGCCTCGATCCCTCGAAGATACTCTCCGCGCTCGAAGCGATCGACGAAAAGACCGGCGGCCTCGGCAACGCACAGAAGAACCTGCGCAACATCGCGCTCGCGATCCAGGCCACCGGCGACTCGGGCGAGAACATCGGCGAGATCGTCGGCCAGTTCGAGAAGATGGGCATCGTCGCGCCGAAGGACGTGATGGCCGCGCTCGACACGCTCAATCGCCAGGGCAAGGAAGGCGGCGTGTCGCTCGCCAACCTCACGCGCCTGGCGCCGCGCCTGCTCTCGACCTACGCCGCGATGGGCCGCACCGGCGTGCCCGCCGTGCGCGAGTTCGGCGCGGCGCTCAAGGTGATCTCGGACGGCGCCGGCGACCAGCGCGTGACGGTGGCCGCGTTCGATTCCATGATGCAGACCTTCATGGACCCGGAGAAGGTGAAACAGCTCAAGGCCGTCGCCGGCATCCAAGTCTTCGACCCCGAGAAGCTCAAAAAAGGCGAGCGCGTGCTGCGGCCCATCAACGAGCTGATGGCGGAGATCGTGCGGAAGTCGGGGGGCGACCTGACCAAGATATCCCAGGTGTTCGACGCCTCCGCCGTGCGCGGCTTCGCGGCCGCGGCGGCCGAGTTCAAGCGCACGGGTTCGCTCGATACGCTCGAAAAGTTCATGCGCATGCAGGGCGACGGCAAATCGATACTGGACGATTCACGCCGCGCGGCGGAGACCGCCGCCGCGGCGTTTCAACGGCTGCACGTCGCCTGGGAGCGGTTCGCCGACGAAAAGCTGACCGGGAAGATCGAAACGGTCGCGAAGCTTTTGAACGCCCTCAGCAGCGAGAAGCTGAATACGGTCATGACCGCGCTCGGGTGGGCCGGCGCCGCGCTCGGCGTCGCGTACACCCTGCGCAAGGTCGGCGGCGTCGTCACCAAACAAAGCGCGCCAGGCGTGCCGGGCGGGTTCGCCGGCGGGCTCGGCGGCGGCGGTGGCGTGATCCCGGTGTACGTCGTGAACAAGCATTTAAGCCTCACGCCCGATGCCTGGATGGGCGGCGGCGCTGGGATGGGTGGTAAAGATAGCGAGATTGGGAAGGCGGGTCGTGTGCTCGCCGGCGCCGCGCGTGCGGCGAATGTCCTTGGTCTCGGTGCCGCAGTGTTCGAGGGCGGCTATGCGGTGGGCACCCTGATCAACGAGGGCATAAATATGGGCATCAGCAAACTGTCCGGGCGCGAGCAGTCGCTCGGATCGTTGATTTACGATCTACTGCACCGCGACAAGACGCTCGACACCGCGGCCGGGAGACAGAAGGTGGACGTGGCCGTGAAGCTCGAAGTCGAGGGCAAGGGCGCCACCGCGCGCGCGAAGGAGGCGAAGGCCAAAGGCGGCGAGGTGGACGTGGAGACGGGAACGCGGATCGCGGCGGGGGCTATGTGACGATCGGTTTAATTCTCCTTGCTATCGCAAGCGTAGTTGGTCTTGAGATGCACAAAGATGCATCCCCACGCCCGACGATCCGGGTAGCGTATTTGGAAAGCACTACCACCCAAGTCGCGGTACTCCAACAACAGACGATCGAGCTCGTAGAGCTTCTTTTTATCGCTGCTTGCCGGCGCGGTTCGAAAGCTCTTGCTCGGCGGATCGATCCAGTTGATTTCCAGCCCCGCGGAGCCATTGGCGTTGTTAAAGTGGCATTCAAAACCGGTTTGTTTAGGATTTATGGCGCGGCATTCGTTCACGAATATTTCGCGATCATGCTTCAGCACTGTGTACGCTGGGTCGTCGGCGGCAGCAGTGGCCGAAAGAACAGCAGTGAGCAAAGCAAAGAGTGCGGTACGCATGGCGTGACCTCCCCGGAGCTGATGGGGAGTATAGCATGATGACCGCCTGGCGCGACAAGATCACCGCCAACTCCGCCGGGGGCAAGCCGCTCCGGGGCTCGTTCCGCGGGGCCGAGTTCCAGGTGCGCTCGAACGACCTCGAATTCGGCCGACGCAACCAGGCGCACGAATATCCGCTGCGCGACGTGCCTTACGTCGACGACCTCGGGCTCAAGGGCCGCCGCTTTCAAATCGAGGTGTTCGTCGCCGGGCCCGACTACATCGCCGCGCGCGACCGGCTGATTGCCGCGATCGAGCAGCGCGGCCCTGGCACGCTGGTGCACCCTTATTACGGCACGCGCCAGGTGGCGGTCCTCGACGCGCGCGCGCGCGAGTCATCGCGCGAAGGTGGCATGGCGACCTTAACCCTTACCTGCATGGAAGCGGGCGATCTGGTCTACCCGACCACGTCCACCGACACGCCGCAGGCGACTGAGGACAAGGCGGACAAGGCCCGCGCCGCTTCGCAGGCCGCCTTCGTGCGCACGTTTAGTGTCAAAAACATTCCCGGCTGGAGCGTAACGCAGATTCAGGCCGAGGTGGCGCGCCAGCTTCGCGGCATCACCGGCATGGTCGGCGACGTGGCCGGATCCAGCGCGGCGCAGATACGGGTGCCGGACAGTCTGGGCGCCGCTATCCAGACCGCGATCGCTCGCGTGCGCGACTTCGCCGGGGCGCCCGAACGCGCGATGGGTGTATACGCATCGCTTTCCAAGGCGGGCGAGGACAGCCCCGCGATCCCGCAGATTACCACCACGCGCCGCCAGCAGGCGCAGGACGTCGCGGCGCTACAGCGCCTCACGCGCGAGACCGCGGCGATCGAGGCGGCGCAGACGACGGCCGGGATGGAATTCAGCAGCAGCGACGACGCGCTCGCGACGCGCGCCGCAGTGCTGGCGCAGCTCGACGATCGCATGGAGGCAACCGATCCGGTCACGGGCGCGCCGATCGACGACGATGTATTCGATGCGCTGCGCGGTCTGCGCGCGGCGACGGCCGAGGACCTGCGCGTGCGCGGGGCGAAGCTCCCGAAGATCGCGCGCGTGACGCAATCCGCCACGCTGCCGGCGAGCGTTGTCGCCTATCGTATCTACGGCGACGCCGCGCGCGCCGACGAGATCGTGGCGCGCAATAAGATTCGTCATCCAGGTTTTGTGCCAGGTGGCAAGCCGCTGGAGGTATTGAGCGATGGCTGAAATAAAAGCCCCCGAGGTGACGCTCAAGACCGACGCCAAGGTCTACAGTGGCTGGAAGTCCATCGACATTCGCCGCTCGCTCGAGTTCGCATCGAACACCTTCTCGCTCGGCATCACCGACCGGTGGCCGGACGCCGCAACGCCGCGGCCGATCCGCATGGGCAGCCCCTGCCAGGTGTGGATCGACGACGAGAAACTCATCACCGGCTACGTGGACGACGTGGCGCCGCGTTACAACGCCACGGAGCGCTCGATCGAGGTGGAGGGCCGGTCGAAGATCGCGGACCTGATCGACTGCGCGCTCTCGCTCACGGATCAGGAGAAGACGCAGTTCTTCAATTTGAATTTCCTTCAGCTCGCGCAGCGATTCGCCAAGCCTTTCGGTATCGGAGTGATCGACAAGATCGGCTCGTACAAACCGACGCGTAGCCGGGTACTAGAAGCCGGGCAACGTGTGTTCGAGGCACTCGAAACATGGTCGCGCGAGGAGGCCGTGATCCTGACCTCCGATGCGGACGGCAATCTCGTCATCACGCGTGCGTCCAACAAGCGCCTGCGCACGATGCTCAAGCTTGGCGAGAACATCGAGGCCGCGCAGGGGCGCTTCTCGATGAAGGATCGCTTCAGCCATTACTACTTTTATGCCCAAACGTGGGGGGACAACAACAATAACGGCGCTGCCACCGCGCACATCGCCGGCCGCGCCGAAGACCTGCGCGTGCGCTTCCGGCCGACCGTGATCGTCGCCGAAGAGGCCGAAACGGGAGAGGCAGTTCGCAAGCGCGCCGAGTGGCAGCGCAACGTGCAGTACGGCCGCTCGATGCAGGTGACCTATACCGTCACCGGCTGGCTCCACGCCGAGGGTCTGTGGGCGCCGAACAGTCTCGTGCGCATCGAGGACGAGTGGACGGGGCTCAACGGTGTGTGGTGGCTCATCGCCACCGTGCGCTTCCTGCTTGACGACAAGGGCATGCGCACCGAGCTGACGGTGATGCCTAAGGAAGCCTTCGACCTCGTCTCACTACCCCCGAAAGATAAAAAGGATACCCCCTGGTAATGGACGCGCGCACCTGGCAACGGCTCACCGCACCGATCTTCCGCCATCTGCGGCAGATCGTGACGCGCGGCGTCGTGCGGCTCGTGGACCCCGCGCAATTACTCCAGGAACTCCAGATCGAGGCACTCGCGGGAGAAGTGCTCGATCATGTCGAGCACTTCGAGCCCCACGGTTTTACCTCCAATCCGCTTGCCGGTGCTGAGGTGCTCCTGTTCAGCCTCGGTGGCGGACGCTCACATAATGTGGCCGGCATCGTCACCGACCGGCGTTACCGCCCGAAAGGCCTCGCGCCCGGAGAAGTGGCACTGTACACCGACGAAGATCAAAACGGCGGCCACCGTATACATTTCAAACGCGGCAACGAAATCCACCTCATTGCCGGCGCGAGTTCCATCGTGATGAAGCCCACTGGTATCACGATCACCACGCCGGCGCTGGACATTGTGAAGGTGTGACCATGTACGGCATCGCGCGCAAGAATCTCGACAACGCAGGCGGCGCGCAGCTCGCCGGGCAGCAAAATTTCGTGCACGCGGAGGGTGAGCTGGTGGTGCTGCGCGGCGATCCGGTGCAGGGCCACGGCGTGGGCCCGCACGCGGCGCCGGTGATGGCCGAGGGCTCCAGCTTCGTGCGCATCAGCGGCATTCCCGTGTGCCGCGCCGGGCATCTGGCCAGTTGTGGTCACGCCAGCACTGGCAGCGCCAGCATGCGGCTCAGCGACTGACCATGACCGACATCGCCCTGCGCCTGTTTCAGGACTCGCCCACGAGCGCGCCGCGCTTCGACATCGTGCTCGACGGCTACGACCTCGCGACCGACGACGGGCTGCGCACCGCCTGCCTGCTCTCGCTCTATACCGACCGCCGCGCGGAGGCCGACGACGAAGTCGAGAACGGCGACAAGCGCGGCTGGCACGCGCACCCGAAGCGCGGCTCACGCCTGTGGCTGCTCGCGCGCGCGAAGGAAACGCCGGACACGCTCGCGCGCGCGAAGAGCTACACCGAGGAGGCGCTCGCCTGGCTCGTCGAGGACGGCGTGGCGCGCGCGGTGACGGTCGAGGCCGAGTGGTTCGGCCGCGGCCGGCTTGGGCTGCGTGTCACGATCGAGCGCACCCAGGGCGGAAAGTGGGAAGACGTATTTAAACATTCTCTAACGGAAATCTAAATGGCATTTCAACGACCGACTTTGCAGGAGCAAGTCGAGCGCGCGATAAGCGACATCGAGTCGCGCCTGCCGGGCGCGCAGCCGCGCCTGCGCGACACCGTACTCAACGTGATCGCGCGCGTCCGCGCCGAGTCCGAGCACAACCTCCACGGTCACCTCGACTGGAACGCGCGCCAGATACTGCCCGACACGGCCGACGCCGAATCGCTCGACCGCCACGCGCTCTGGCGCGCGGGGCTCACGCGCGTCGCCGCCGTCGCAGCCACGGGCTCGGCGACCTTCACCGGCACGAACGGCGCCGTGATCCCGGCCGGCACGGTGCTGCAAACCGCCGCCGGCGCGCTCTACGCGACCGCCGCCGAGGCCACGATCGTGGCCGGCACGGCCGCCGCCGCCGTCACCGCCGCCGTCGCCGCCGCCGTCGCCGGTGCCGCCGGGAACCAGGCGGCGGGGGTCGCGCTCGCGCTGCTCGCGCCGATCGCGGGCGTGAACAGCCAGGCACTAGTGGCCGCGGGTGGGCTCACCGGCGGCGCTGACGCCGAGACGGACGAGCGGTTGCTCACGCGTCTGCGCGATGCGCTCACGAGGCCCGCGCAGGGCGGCAGCCTAGCGAACTATGTCTCCTGGGCGCTGGCCGCGCACCCGGGCGTGACGAACGCCTGGGTGGAAGAGAACGCAATGGGTGCCGGCACCGTGACGGTGCGCGTCATGACCCACGGCGTGACCGCGAACGGCATTCCGACGCAGACCGTGCTCGACGCGGTGTACGCCTACATCGACACACGACGCACGGCCGGCGTGAAGGGGCTCTACGTCGTCGCGCCGATCGCGGACGCGCTCAACTTCACCATCAGCGCCCTGAACCCGAACACGCAGGCGGTGAAGGACGCGATCGTGGCCGAGCTTAAGGACCTGTTGCAGCGCGAGGCCGCGCCCGCCGGAACGATCTACCTCTCGCGGCTGCGCGAGGCGATCTCGGTCGCCGCCGACGAATTCAACCACGTGCTCACCGCGCCCGCGGCCGACGTGGTCAGCGCCGCCGGCCACATCGCGGTGATGGGTGTGATTACATGGGCATGACGGCCGAACAGTACCGCGACCAGCTTCTGGCCCTGCAACCCCCGGGCGCGGTACTGCCGACCGACACCGAGAGCACGTGGGCGAAGCTCCTGCTCGCGCTGGCCGATGGCTTCGCGCGCGTCGACGGCCGCGCCGGGCGATTGCTGGACGAATCCGACCCGCGTACGACCTACGAGCTGCTTGCGGACTGGGAGCGCAACGTCGGCCTACCGGACAGTTGCGTGGTCTCCGCGCAGACCGTCGAGCAGCGGCGCGCGGCGCTCATCGCGCGCCTGACGCTCGGCGGCAACCTCTCGCGCCAGTACCTGATCGCCGCCGCCGCGCGGCTCGGCTACGCGGTCACGATCACCGAGTTCCTGACGCACAGCGTGGACTCCGACGTGGACGAACCGCTCAACGGCGAGGCGTGGGCATTCGCGATTCGCGTGAACGCGCCGGCGGCGACGGTGTTCTACGCGACGGTGAATAGCGACGTGGACGCGCCGCTCGCCTGGTGGGGGAACGACCCACTCGAATGCACGATGCGCCGGCACAAGGCCGCCGGCTACACCGCGCTCTTTGCTTACGGTTAAACAGGAGACAAACGATGGATAACAGAGCACTTGAAGCCGGGGCCTCGGCGAACCCGCCGGCTGCACCCGCCGCGCCGTCGATGGGCTACCCGAAGCCCGGCAACCCGCAGACCAGCGATCCGGCGTCCAAACCGGGGGCGTACTGGTTCTTTTCGATTGGCGAGGAAATACGCAGCGTTATCGTCGGCCAGAACCTGACCCCCAATGTCAATGACAACACCCAACTGCGCGCGGCGATCATCAAGATGATCCAGGACGCCGGCAAGGCGGTGGTGATTCAAAGCGCCACCTTCGAGGCGAGCGTGACGAACGGGAAGGCTGTGCGATGGGACCCCGTGAACAACAGCTTCGCCGCGGCGATCGCGGACGGCACCTCCAACAACCTTGTCGTTGGCTTTGCCGACGTCACCAACGGCAAGGTCTACTGCTACGGCGAGACGCCCGCGTTCTTCTCCGGCCTCACGCCGGGCGGTCGCTACTACCTCTCGGCTACGCTAGCGGGCGCGATCACTGCGACAGCACCGTCGGATAAAGTCGCCGTCGGCATAGCGAAATCGGCCACCACGCTCTTCGTCGACATCGATGTGGCATTTGGCGTCCAGGCCGGCAACAACAACACCTTCACGGCCGCGCAGCGCGGCGCCGTGGTCGATCTGGCCGACGGCGCGACGATGACGCTTGACTTTAATGCCGGCAACAATTTCCGTATACATCCCTCGCTCGGCGGTAACCGCACGCTGGCGAATCCGGCGAACCTCGCCGAGGGTCAGTCCGGCGTCATCTACCTGCCGCAGGACAGCACCGGATCGCGCACGCTGACACTCGACTGGGGCTGGCCGTCGGCCGGCGTCACGCTCTCGACGGTGGCGCAGACGGTGGATGCGCTGGCCTACTATGTCGCCAAATACGCGACGGCCGCCGTC
>JACXTT010010214.1_pt1 | contig 12706 bp, 10 predicted proteins | sample 9270951 | NCBI WGS metagenome assembly JACXTT01 (sample SAMN15532306, study PRJNA645909) | rock metagenome | isolation source: weathered quartz diorite | place: Puerto Rico | collected 2017-06-21 | reverse complement strand
GGCCGATCCGCTCGGCGTCGAGCTCGAGAACCGGTCGATCGCCGTCGTGAGCGGAGCGGAGGCAGCGCTCGTGAGACTTAAGCCGGGCGCGCGCCACCTCGTCGCGTGGCCCGACAAGACGTCGGACGCCTGGCGGGGGCTCGCCGTGTCGATCCTGCACGAAGCTCTCCTGCGTCCGCTGCTCGGCATCACCGACGGGAAGCTCGACGCGAAGACCCACGTGGACTACACGGCTGACCGCGCCGAGGCCATCAAGCTCGCGCGCGCCGGCAAGTATCAGGCGGCGTTCCTGATCGCCGCCACGACCGCCGAGGAGCTCCAGGCGGTCGTGCGCGGCGGCGAGCTCCTGCCCCAGAAGTCCACCCACTTCTATCCCAAGCTCCTCGACGGTCTCGTGTTCCACCGGCTCGGCGAATGAGCGCGTTCGACTCGCCCCCGCTGCGCTACACGGGCGCCCGCGTCAAGCGCCTGGAAGACCCGCGGCTCCTGACCGGCCGCGGCCGCTACCTGGACGACCTCGGGCTGCCGCGCATGCTCGTCGCGAGCTTCGTGAGGAGCCCTCACGCCCACGCACGCATCGTTCGCATCGACGCGGCGGCTGCGCGCGCGCAGCCGGGTGTCGCGGCCGTGGTTACCGCCGACGACTTGCGGGCGGTGACCAGGCCGCTCTCGCCGCGGTTCGAGGGTCCGGGCTACACGCCCACGGCGTGGCCCGCGCTGGCCGACGGCGTCGTGGGCTTCTGCGGCGAGGCGGTGGCGGCGGTCGTCGCCGCCGACCCGTACACGGCGGCCGACGCGCGAGAGCTGGTGGCGGTCGAGTGGGAGCCCAGGACGGCCGTCGCGACCATCGATCGGGCGCTCGAGGCCAACCGGATCCTGTTCCAGCGACGCCACCGTCAGGGCGACGTCGACGGCGCCTTCGCCCGCGCGGCCGTCGTTCTGCGCGAGACCTTCGAGCACGGCCGGTGTGCGCCGTCGCCGCTCGAGCCCCGCGGCATCCTCGCCGACTGGGACGGCGAGGCGCTCACCGTCTGGTCGCCGCACCAGGCGCCGTCAGTGTTGCGGACAGCGCTGGCGGACGCGCTCGACCTGCCGCACGCGCGCGTCAGGATCATCAGCCCCGACGTGGGCGGCGGCTTCGGGCTCAAGATGCAGGTCTTCCCGGAGGACATCGCGGTGACCGCACTCTCGCGGCGGCTCGGGCGCCCCGTGAAATGGCTCGAGGAGCGCCGCGAGAATCTCGTGGCGGCCTCCCAGGCGCGCGGCCAGCGGACGACGGTCGAGATCGCGGCCGCGGCCGACGGCACGGTGCTGGCGCTTCGGTCGCGGGTGATGTCGGACAATGGCGCCTATCATGCGTACCCGGCTACGGGCGTTCTCGAGCCGCTCGGCACCGCGAGCATCATGCCCGGGCCCTACCGGATCTCGGCCTACGAGTTCGAGGCGCTGGCGCTGGCGACCCACAAACCGCCGCTCGGCGCCTATCGCGGAGTCGGGATGACGATGGGCGCGTTCGTCGCCGAGCGCATGCTCGATCTCCTCGCCGAGCGGCTGAGCCTGGATCCCGCCGAGATCCGACGGCGCAACCTCATCCCGCGCGAGGCCTATCCGTTCACGTCGGCCACCGGCTACACGTACGACAGCGGCGATTTCCCGAAGGCGCTCGACGAGGCGCTGGCCGCGGTCGAGTACGAAAAGCTCCGCCGCGAGCAGGCGGCCGCGCGCGCCGCGGGCCGGCTCGTCGGCATCGGCATCGCGTGCTACACCGAGTACACGGGCATGGGATCCGCGGGATTCCGTCGGCGCGGAGCCGTGGAGATGCCGGGGATCGAGGCCGCGACCATCACGATGGATCCCGACGCCACGGCGCGGTGCGCGGTGAGCTTCCCGACCCAGGGGCAGGGCCACGCGACCACGATCGCGCAGCTCGTGGCCGACCGCCTGGGCCTGGCGCTCGAGGCCGTTCGCTTGCAGCGCGTGGACACCGCCGAGTCGCCGCGCGGCAGCGGCACGTTCGCGAGCCGCGGCACCGTCGCGATGCTCGGCAGCGCCGCGGTGGCGGCCGATCGCGTCGGGGACAAGCTCCGGGCCCTCGCGGCGCATCGGCTCGAGGCGTCCGCCGCCGACGTGGAGCTGGCCGGGGGCCGGGCGTTCGTGCGTGGCTTTCCCGACCGCGCGATCCCGCTGGCCGAGATCGCGCGCGCGGCATATTCGCCGCCCCACGACGGCCTCCCCGACGGCCTGGCTCCCGGGCTGCAGGCGACCGTGTATTGCGACCTGCCGGGCCCGACCTTCTCGGGCGCGGTCCACGTCGCGGTCGTCGAGATCGATCCGTCCACGGGGCGCATCGCCGTGCGCCGCTACGCGCTCGTGGAAGATTGCGGCCGCGTCATCAACCCGGTCATCGTCGAGGGACAGATCCATGGCGCGGTCGCGCAGGGCATCGGCGAGGCCCTGCTCGAGGCCGTCGTGCACGACGACGACGGCCAGCTGCTCACCGCGACGCTCATGGACTACGCGCTTCCCAGGGCCGACGACCTGCCCTCGCTCGAGATCGGCCATCTCGAGACGCCCTCGCCGGTGACACCCGGCGGCGTCAAGGGGATGGGCGAGGGCGGAACCATCGGCGCACCGGCCGCGATCGCCAACGCGGTCGCCGACGCCGTGCGCCATCTCGGCGTGCACATCACCACGCTTCCGATTCGTCCGGAGTCGCTCCCGCAGCGGAGCTCCGCGAACACGAGGACCTCGTAATGGGAAAACAGGACATCGACATCGCCCGCGCCGTGAAGCTCCAGCCGATCCAGACGATCGGCGAGTCGCTCGGATTGAACGGGAGCGACCTCGAGCCCTACGGCAGCTACAAGGCGAAGATCCGCTGGGACGTGATCGAGCGCGTGAGTGGTCGGCCCGACGGGGCGCTCGTTCTCGTGACGGCGATGACGCCGACCCCGGCGGGCGAGGGCAAGTCGACGACCACGATCGGCCTTGCGGACGGGCTCCGCCGTCTCGGCAAGCGGTCGATCGTCGCGATCCGCGAGCCGTCGCTCGGGCCGGTGTTCGGCGTGAAGGGCGGGGGCACGGGCGGCGGGCACACCCAGATCGCTCCGATGGAGGACATCAACCTCCACTTCACGGGCGACATGCACGCGATCACGGCCGCGCACAACCTGCTCGCCGCGATGCTCGACAACCACCTGACGCAGGGCAACGAGCTCGGGCTCGACGTGAGGCGGATCCTCTGGAAGCGCGTCATGGACATGAACGATCGCGCCCTGCGCCGTCTCGTCATCGGGCTCGGTGGCACCGCGCACGGCGTGCCGCGCGAGAGCGGCTTCGACATCACGGTGGCCTCCGAGATCATGGCGATCCTCTGCCTGGCGCGCGATCTTCAAGACTTCAAGGCCCGCGTCGAGCGGGTCGTCGTGGCCGAGAAGGGCGAGGGCACGCTCGTCACCGCACGCGAGCTCCGCGCCGCCGGTGCGATGGCGGTTCTCATGAAGGACGCGATCAAGCCGAACCTCGTGCAGACCCTCGAGGGCACGCCCGCGCTCGTGCACGGCGGGCCTTTTGCCAACATCGCCCACGGCTGCAACAGCCTCATCGCCACGCGCCTGGGGCTCAAGCTCGGCGAGGTCCTGGTCACCGAAGCCGGCTTCGCGAGCGACCTCGGCGCCGAGAAGTTCATGGACATCAAGTGCCGGACGGGCGGCCTCGTGCCCTCGACCGCGGTCATCGTCGTCACGACACGCGCGCTGAAGATGCACGGCGAGGAGAACCTCGCCAAGCACGTCGAGAACGTGCGCCTCTTCGGCCTGTCGCCGGTGGTCGCGCTGAACCGCTTCACGGACGACACCGACGCGGCCGTGAGCGCGGTGAAGGCTGGCTGCAAGACCCTGGGCGTGCCGTGCGCCGAGTCGCGCGGCTGGGAGCTCGGCGGCGCCGGCGTGACCGAGCTGGCGGGGCTGGTGCTCGACGCCGTCCGCGGGAGCGACCGCGCGAAGTTCCACTACCTCTACCCGGACGAGCTGCCGCTCGCCGGGAAGCTCGAGACGCTCGCGAAAAAGGTCTACGGCGCCGACGGCGTGAGCCTGGCGCCGGCGGCCGCGGCGAAGCTCAAGCGCTACGAGTCGCTCGGCTACGGACGCCTGCCGGTGTGCGTGGCCAAGACGCAGAACTCGCTCAGCGACGATGCCAAGCGCCCGGGCCGGCCCCGCGGATTCACGATCACGATCCGCGACGCCGCGCTGTCCGCCGGCGCCGGCTTCGTCGTCGCCTACGCGGGCGACATCCTGACGATGCCGGGCCTGCCCAAGGTGCCCGGGGCGGAAGGCGTCGATATCGACGCGAACGGGAACGTCGTCGGGTTGTTCTGAGAAGGCCGGAGCCGCCGCGCAGGCATGCTAGTATCCGAGGCTAGATGCGCGCGGTTCTGCTCGGTACGGGAAGTCCACCGCCCAACCCGAAGCGAAGGGGTCCCGCGACGCTCCTCTCGCTCGGCGACGAGCGATTTCTCGTCGACGCCGGCTCCGGCGTGGGCGCCCAGCTGGTCCAGGCCGGGGTGCGCCCGATGGAGTGGCCGCCCGTTTTCATCACGCATCACCACTCCGATCACACGATCGACCTCGGCCATCTGCTGATCTCGCGCTGGATCGCCGGTCAGAACGCGCCGTTCGAGATCTGGGGTCCGACCGGGACGCAGCGGCAGGTCGACAAGCTCCTCGACTACCTGAGCTGGGACATCGAGGTGCGCCGCTCGCACATGCACGCGCGGCGGCCGCCGGCGGTGCGCGTCACCGAGATCGAGGAGGGAAAGATCCTCGACACCGGCCGCGTGCGGGTGAGCGCGTTCCTGGTCGAGCACGATCCAGTGAAGCCGGCCTTCGGCTTTCGGTTCGAGGGCGGCGGCCGGTCGATCGTCGTCTCGGGCGACACGCGCCCGTGCGAGAACCTCGTACGCTGGAGCCACGGCGTCGATTGCCTGATCCACGAGTGCTGTGAGATGGCGAAAACGCCCTGGTTTCCCGGCTGTGGCTGGCCGTCGCTGGAAGAGAAGGTCAAGGACCTGTCGTCCTATCACACGCAGCCCGCCGACATCGGCCGCGTGGCGCGCGCGGCTGGCGCCAAGAAGCTCGTGATCACGCACCTGATGCCCGGATCGGTGCCCGCCGAGCTCGCCGCCGCCGCTGAGCGAGACTTCGCCGGCGCGGTCGCCGTCGGCGAGGACCTGGCGGAGGTGTGAGGTCGTGGACCGCGCCGCCGAGCAACCGGTCGACCTCGCGGCGGCCATGCGCTGGCTCGGCGGCGATCGCAAGCTGCTCGAGGAGCTGGTCACGATCTTCGTGGACGACAGCCCCAAGCGGCTGCAGGCGATTCGCGCCGCGTTGACCGCGTCCGACGGTAAGCAGGTCGAGCACGTGGCGCACAGCCTGAAGGGCTCGGCGGCGATTCTCGGCGCGACCAAGCTCCAGACCGCAGCCCTCGCGCTCGAGGACGCCGCCCACGACGGCCACACCGAGAACGGGTCCCAGCTCGTGGCGCAGATCGCGCAGGAGCTCGACCGGGTCATGGCGTTCTTCGCCGATCCGGCCTGGGCCGACCGCATCGACCTGGAGGCGACGACGTGAGGGTGCTGATCGTCGACGACGAGCCCATCGTGCGCCGCCTGCACGAGGCGTCGCTCAACGGCTGGGGCTACCAGGTGACGACCGCCGCGAGCGGCGAGCAGGCGTGGGACATCTTCCAGAGCGACGATCCCCCGGAGCTCGCGATCCTCGACTGGACGATGCCCGGCATGGACGGCCTGGAGCTCTGCACACGGGTCCGCGCGCTCGGCCGCGAGCCCAAGCCCTATCTCATCTTCGTCACCGCGAAGGCGCGCACGCAGGACATCGTGACCGGCCTGGGCGCCGGGGCCGACGACTACATCGTCAAGCCCTTCGAGCGCGAGGAGCTGCGCGCGCGCGTGCAGGTGGGCTTCCGGATGCTGGCACTCCAGTCGGCGCTGGCCGATCGGGTCCGCGAGCTGGAAGAGGCCCTGACACGGGTCAAGCAGCTGCAGGGCCTCTTGCCGATCTGCTCGTACTGCAAGAAGGTGCGCGACGACCGCAACTACTGGCAGCAGGTCGAGACCTACATCGAAGGACACTCCGACGCCCAGTTCACGCACGGGATCTGCCCGGAGTGCCGCGAGAAGTACGTCGAGCCCGAGCTCGAGCGCCTGCGCCGGATCCGCGAGGCTGGCCAGTCCGGGACACAGCTGTGATCACGCGGCGCGCCGCCGCCGACCGCGGACACTTCGACTTCGGCTGGCTCGACACCTCGCACACGTTTTCGTTCGGCGAGTACTACGACCCGCGCCACATGGGCTTTCGCGCTCTGCGCGTGATCAACGAGGACCGCGTGCAGCCCGGCCGCGGCTTTCCCACCCACGGCCACCGGGACATGGAGATCGTCAGCTTCGTGCTCGAAGGCGCCCTGCAGCACCGTGACAGCCTCGGGACCGGCTCGGTGATCCGCCCCGGCGAGATCCAGCGGATGAGCGCCGGCACCGGAGTGACGCACAGCGAGTTCAATCCGTCCCCGAGCGAGGTGGTCCACTTCCTCCAGATCTGGATCGTTCCGGATCGCCGCGGACACGAGCCGAGCTACGAGCAAAAGACCATCGCCGATCCGGACAAGCGCGGCGTGCTGCGGCTGATCGCCGGGCCGCGCGGCGGCGGCTCCGCCGTCACGGTCCATCAGGACGTGCGGCTCTACTCGGGCCTGCTCGAGCGCGACCTGGAAGTGGTCTACGAGCTCCACGAGGAGCGGCACGCCTGGGTCCAGGTGGCGCGCGGTGCCCTGACCCTCAACGGCCAGCCGCTCTGGCAGGGCGACGGCGCGGCGGTCAGCGCAGAGCCCGCGCTTCGACTGATTGGGCTCGAGTCGACGGAAGTCCTGGTCTTCGACCTGAGCTAGGCGCTCGGTCAGCGCGGCGTCAGGATCGTCTGCGGCGAGGGCGGGTTCGGCCTGAGCCAGCTTCGCGCGCGCTGCCGGCCGATGCCCACAGCGTGCTGGGCGAGGATGCTCGCGCAGCGTGCGAGGCTCAGCGGGCGGCTCACGACGCTGATGTGACCCGCCTTGATGGCCGCGAGCACCGCGTCGACGCTCGGCGTGGAATCGATCAGCGAGAACGTGGTCCCGAACTGGGCGTCGATGTGGCTGTCGGAGGTCCCGATCAGCGGCAGCCCGAGGGCGCGGGCCAGCTTGACCGCCGCCCGGTTGAAGTCAACGCGCGGCGTGTAGAAGTGGCTGAACTCGATCGCGTCGAAGAGCTCGATCTCCTGCCAGAGCTTCTCGCGCAGGCAGTAGGAGGCCGGGAAGAACGGGTGGGGCGCCACCACGAGCCACTCGGGCGTCCGATACCGCTTGAGGCCGGCGAAGGTCGTGAGCTTGTCGACCGCGACGTCCGCGTTGTACACGAGGACGTGTCGCCCCTCGACGGTGATCTCGGCGCCCGGGATCAGCACGATACCCTGGTCGCGGGCGAAGCCGGCCAGGTCGTCGTTGAAGGTGACCGTGTCGTGGTTGCTGATGCTGAGCACGCGATAGCCTTCCTCGGCGGCTCGCGCGATCGCCTGGCGGGCGTTGTACGCGATGAAAGGCTCCGCCTCCCGCGTGTGGATGTGGAGGTCGGCCCGGAGCCCGACGTTCATGGCGTTGTTTTTCGGAGCAAGGCGGATACCAAGGTAGAGGACACGCGTAAGTCGGCGTCGTTCTTGAGTCGATTTCTCACGAGACCGCTTCGACGGGGCGCGAAGCGAGAAGTTTCCGCCTTGTTGGTGGTTTGGAGCTGACCGCCAGCCTGACGGCGTATCGACCAGCTGTCAAAGAACTTGTCGCTTTGGCCGGCGGCCGTGAATCGTGCGGGCGGATGGTTCGTCTGTGAAATTAGAGGTTTCCGGATACGCCGGGTGGTGGCAACTCGATTGCTGACAAGGTTGTTACAATTGAGGCGTACATGAACATCCTGAAGCGTGTTGTCGGGCGATGGCGGTCGCGACGACCACGCTACGCGCTGGCCCTGGCGGGTGGCGGCGTCATCGGCGGCATGTACGAGGTCGGAGTCATCGCCGCGATCGAGGAGCGGGGCAACGGCGCGGGCGATTTCGACATCTACGTAGGCTGCAGCGCCGGGTCCGTCGTGGCGAGTCTCCTGGCCAACGGGGTGCGCGCCTCCGAGGTCTACCGCATCATCGACCAGGACCTCGAGCACCCGCTGAACTTCCGGCGCGGCGCCGTGTACGCGTCGAACTCGTTCCGTCACGCCGCGGGGCGCTTCGGCCGGCTCCTCTGGGCGGTCGGCAAGAACGCGATGACGGCCGTGCGCGGCTCGGTGCCCGACATGCTGGCGGCCGCGGAGCGCGACCTACCCGCCGGGTTCTTCTCGCTGGCGGCCCTCGAGCGCTACATGCGAGAAACCTTTGCCGTGGTCGGCCTGCAGAACTCCTTCACGGCCCTCGAGCGCGTCCTGCTGATCCCGGCGATCGACCTCGACCGGGCGCAGCGCGTGGTCTTCGGGCGCGACGGGCTTCGCGACGTGCCGATCAGCGAGGCGGTCGCGGCGTCGTCCGCGATCCCCGGGTTCTTCGAGCCGTACCCGTTGCGCGGCCGCGACTACGTCGACGGCGGCGTCGGCTTCAGCGGCCACGCGGATCTGGCGGCCGAAGCGGGCGCCGACGTCGTGATCGTCGTCAACCCGCTCGTGCCCAACCCGGACAGCGGCGTGGTGCCGATGCGCAGCCGCGGTCTCTACACGATCATGGAGCAGGCCGGGCGCATCTACAGCCAGAACCTGCTCCAGCTCGGCCTCTCGACCCTGCGGATCAAGCACCCGCGCACCGAGTTCCACCTGATCCAGCCGACCCGCGAGGAGGCGCCGCTCTTCGGCCCGTCGATGGGCTTCGAGGCCAGCCGCGCCGCGCTTCGCTTCGGGTATCAGTCGACGAAGGAGTGGCTCACCGACCAGGGGCTTCCGCTCCTGCGCCGACTGCAGGCCAGCCCGCAGACCGTCTGAAGCAGGCTACCTTCGACCGCCGGCGAGCTTGAGCGCCTCCGGCGCCGCGCGCAGGCGCCCCATCGCGAGCACCCCGAGCGCCGGCCCGATCGTCAACGACGCGAACGCCCAGCGCCAGCCGACCCGCGCGACCAGCGGCGGGATGAACCAGATCGAGATCATCGTTAGCGCGAACCCGACGCACGTCTGCGTCGTGAGCGCGGTGCCCACGTAGGCGGGCGGTGAGAGCTCGGTGATCGCCGTCGAGAACTGCGCCGAGTCGGCGACGATCGTGATCCCCCACACGATGGCGACCAGCAAGGTCACGAGCGGCGGGCCGCCGAACGTCAGGCCGATCGTCGCGGCGCAGGCGCCCGATAGCGCCATCGCGATCATGGTCGAGGTCGTCCGCCCCAGGCTATCGGAGGCGAGACCGCCAGCCCAGCACCCGACGGCGCCGAGCGCGATCACGAGGAACGTCGCGGCGCCCGCGTTGAGCCCCGCGTAGCTGCCGCCTCCCCGCGCCGCCAGACTCGCCGCGAGGAAGGCGGCGATCCACGCCCACATCGCGTAGAGCTCCCACATGTGGCCGAGGTAGCCCAGGCACGCCAGCCGCGGCGCTCGCTCGCCGAAAACCGCCGCGGCCATCCGGACGTCGAACCGCGCCGACGGAAAGCGATGCGGCCCGTCGGCCACCCAGAGCTGGACGACAACGGCGCCGGCCACCGCGAGCGCCGAGGCGATCAGCAAGGTCTCGCGCCAGGGCAGGGCGGTCGCGCTCGAGACCAGGTGCGGCGTCGCCGAGCCGATCGTCAGCGCGCCCACGAGAATGCCGATCGCCAGGCCGCGGCCTTCGCGGAACCACGTCGACATGATCTTCATGGCGGGCGGATAGGCGCCGGCCATGCACACGCCCGTGGCGAACCGGAGGATCAAGGCCGGCCAGAGGCTCGCGACCCAGAAGGCCAGCGCGGCGTTCGTCGCGGCGCCCAGCACGATGCCGACCTTCATCACCGCGCGGGCCGAGAAGACGTCGGGCAGGTTCGTGAGCGCGCTCGCGAGCGTGCCGGCGATGAACCCGGCCTGGACGGCGATCGTGAGCCCCGCGGCGCCGCCGGCGGTGAGGCCCCACTCGCGCGTGAGGGCCGGCAGCACGGCCGACGCGCTGAACCAGAGCGAGAGTGCCAGCAGCTCGGCGAGCGAGAGCAGCGTGAGCTGGCGCCAGGCCCGCGTCACGCGATCGCTACTCGACCACTCCCTTGCGCCGGAGATCCGCGATGTCGGCGGCGATCATCCCGAGGTCCTTCAGCACGTCCTCGGTGTGCTCGTTGGGCATCGGAGCCGCGCTCCGGATGGCTCCCGGCGTCTCCGACAGCTTGATCGCGACGCCGACCTGACGCACGCGGCCCTGGGTCGGGTGCTCGACGTCGACGATCATCCGCCGATGGTTGATCTGCGGGTCGGCGACCATCTCGGGGATGTCGTAGACCTTGCCGACACAGACGTCGGCCTTCACGAGCTGCTCGTACCAGTCGTCGCGGTCGCGCGTCCTGATCAGCGCCTCGATCTCACGCCGCGCGGCCTCTTCCTCGGCGTTGGCGGCGCGCACGAGCTGATCGGATGCCCGCGCGAAGCGCTTGAAGTCGGGCCGCCCGATCGCGTTGCAGAAGTTCTCCCAGAGCCAGGGTTCGGTGCAGCCGATCGTCAGGAGCTTGCCGTCCCGCGTCTCGTAGATCGCGTAGTAGGGATACGAGCCGCCGAGAAAGCCCTCACCGCGGCGCGGCGCCAGGCCGTCGCTGAAGAAGAAGCGCATGTTCGGCGTGGCTGCCAGGAGCGACACGGTCGTGTCGAGATAGGACACGTCGACGTGCTGGCCACGGCCCGTCCGCTCGCGGGCGAACAGCGCCATCATGATTCCCAGCGCCCCGTGCAAGCTGGCTCCGGCATAGTCCGCCACGAGGTTCAGCGGGATCACCGGCTTTCGCTCCTTCTCGCCGATGAGGTTCAGGACCCCGGCCAGCGAGAGGTAGTTCATGTCGTGCGCCGGCCGATCGCGATACGGCCCGTCCTGGCCGAAGCCGGAGAGCGAACAGTAGACCAGGCGCGGGTTGAGCGCGCGCAGGGTCTCGTAGTCGGCGCCCAGGCGCTTGGTCACGCCCGGCCGGAAGCCCTCGACGATCACGTCGGCCGTGGTGGCGAGCTTGCGGAAGACCGCCTGACCCTCGGCGGATTTCATGTTGAGCGTCATCGAGCGCTTGTTGCGGTTGACGAAGTTGTGGATCGTCCGGCGGACCCACTCGTCGCTGGTGTCGCGGTCCTTCTCGGGCGTCTCGATCTTGAGGACCTCGGCGCCCATATCGGCCAGCATCATCGCCGGCAGCTCGGCCGGCGCCACGCGCGCCAGCTCGAGAATCCTGATCCCGTCGAGTACGCCCATCGTGCGACTCCTCTCTACTCCAGATTGCCTTCGAGGCGCGAGGTCAGCGCCCGGACGTCGGGGATGTCCTCGAGGTGGCCGATCTGCTCGGCGACGCCGTCGGCCTCGTCGGGCGACAGGATGGTCCGCGCGCAGCCGAGGAACTTCTCGCGCAGCGCCGCGTCGGAGAGCGGCGTGTCGGGATGCCCGCGCGCGCCGCGCGCCTCGGTCGCCAAGGTGCGCCCGTCGCGGAGGCGAACCGTCACGCGGCTCCACGCGTGCTGCTCGACGCCCTGGGGCAGCCCCGGATCGACCACCATCGCGACGCGCTCCATCAGCTCGCGCGTCTCGCGGCTGGCGACCTCGCCGTCGCTGAACGATCCGAAATCGACCCGGCCTTCGGCGAGCGCGGCCGCGGCGCAGTACTGCATCGAGAACTTCCGCTCGAGCGCGGTCGTCGGTCGCGCGTGGGCGAGCACGTCGGGGACGACGCGGGTCACGCCGACCTGCACGGCGGCGACGTCGCTCGGGCTCAGCCGATGCTCGGTCCGAAGATCCAGCAGCGCGTCGATCGCCGAGTGCGTGAGGGCACACGAGGGATACGGCTTCACCGCGATTCCGGAGCTCAGGAGATGCCAGGTCCGCCCGAGGCCCTCCAGCGCCTGATCGAGACCGTGCGCCCCGCCGAAGGCCGCGACGTAGCCCTGCTTGCCCTCGAGCGCGGTCTCGGACGCCGTCATCCCTTCGCGCGCGAGCTGCGCGGCCAGGATGCCGCTTCGCGCGGCGTGGCCGGCGTGGTAGGGCTTCGTCATCGAGCCGAAGTTCTCCTTGAGCGCAGAGGCGTGGGAGGCGGCGATGGCGAGCGCGTGGCGCGTCTGGATTACGTCCAGCCCCATGATGCGCGCGGCCGCGGCGGCGCAGCCGAGCGTGCCGATCGACGCGGTGGCGTGCCAGCCCCGCGTGTAGTGATCGGGGTTCAGCGCGGTGCCGAGCGCGACGTCGATCTCGAAGCCGATGATGTAGCCGAGCACGAGCGCTCGGCCGGCGGCCGTCTCGGCCTCGGCGGCGGCGAGCGCCGTCGACAGGAGCGGCACGCTCGGATGCCCGAGCAGCGCGAAGTTCGTGTCGTCGAAATCGTGCGCGTGGCCGGCCGCGCCGTTGGCGAGCGCGGCCCAGCCCGGTGCCGTCTTGAGTCGTGTCCCGACGACGGTGGCGAGCGGGATCCCGCCTTCGGCGCGCACGACCTTGCGGAC
>JACXTT010010213.1_pt1 | contig 12707 bp, 12 predicted proteins | sample 9270951 | NCBI WGS metagenome assembly JACXTT01 (sample SAMN15532306, study PRJNA645909) | rock metagenome | isolation source: weathered quartz diorite | place: Puerto Rico | collected 2017-06-21 | reverse complement strand
CTGGTACGAATTACTTAGTCCTTACAGAGCCCACACCCTTGTGCGGCTCTTTTTCGTTCAGCGTGGCTCCCGGATCGCACACCCTGGCCGACCAGGAACATCAGGCAACAGGGACTCTGTTCAGTGACCGGATCGCGGCGCTTACTGCCTCGATTTACTGGCAGCTAGGATAGGGACCGTCAGATGTAGATTCCCAGTCTGCGCGTCCACGGTGTCCGCCGGTCCCTCCACCATGCCGGTTGCCACCGGCACAGGCTCCGGCTTCTTCGACGGCACGTCGGCGCGGTTGGTGATCCGAACGAACAGGCCCGCACCCAGCACAACCAACAGGACGCTTCCCGCGATGCGGACACGGGTCATTTCGCTCATTGTTCTCCGATTCCCGGACCCCGCTCAGTCCGAGTCCAGGAAGTAACCTAAGTACGCAGCGAGCACGGCGTATTCAATCGCTGTCAGCACGGCGTAGAGCACCAAGGGCACCGTTGGCAGTCTCAGAAGCACGAACACTCCCAGGCCGGAATGCACGGCGAAGAAAAGACCGAGGAACAACCAGAACCTTTGCTTGCCCCATAACCGGCGACATGCGCGGATAGCATAGCCGAAGACGATTGCGGTCATTCCTGCAAAGCCTAGCCATTTCAGCGGCAGATTCGGGGAGCCGCCCGTCCTGGCTTGGTGCAGAGCAAACATCCAGACCGACACCACGATCAGGACGGCAATTGCGACATAAAGCAGCCAGTCTTTGATCCTTCCCGATCTGGCCTGCCGGGGCATCTGGTTCCGCGTCGCTCTCCTAGTGAGACTCAATGGCAGCCTCCAGTAGCCATGCTATGCATCTCAGTACCAAACCCTTGAGCGAGAGCCAAATCGAGAGTGATCAGGCCGCCCGAAGCTGCCGCGGCGTTGGCGTCAGCAAGCATAGAGCGCACCACGCTCGACTTCATGGGATAGATCAGACCTGTGCCGCCGAGATAGTTTGGGGCTGAGGCCGCGTACCGCAGGGCAGCGTTGTACTTGCTGGCCGCGAGAACGGCTGCTGTGGCCTCGCCTCCCGATGATAGGCTGGGCGAGAATGGATTAAGAGCATCCCCAGTCGCGCTGAGAAAGGCTCTCCCGCATCCGCCTTGCTTAAACTCGGGGATCGGGTTTATCGCTTCCTTGAGAAAGGTCTTCCACCAACCCCAATCGATGCCCCCGTTGTTTGCGGCACTACCTCCGCTGAGTGGCCCAAGATTTACCCAGTTTTCTTTATAGGTCGAAAAGCTGTCAGGATCACACTTCGTGCCGGTGGGGCAGTATCCCGGGACAAGTATATAACCCGTACTCACTAGCAAATTTCCGCCTTGCACCGAGTACCCTGGAACGCTGTTGAGGTATTGCACCATACCCTGCTCAAGAGGGCTGTTCAAACCCGCGTCTGCCATAAATTGCTGGAGTTGGGCGGCGAGCCACGCACCACCAGGGTCGCGCAGAGGGTCTATACCGCCCATCCTGGCAGTCCCAAAAACATCGCTCCAGTGGGTGAACAGGCCCAACGGATCCACTGCCGTCAGGGGTATGTTCCCGACATAAGCGTACCGGTTCCAAGTCTGCGGGTTGCCAAGATTAGCAGCCGCCAGCCCAGCGGGATCCGGCTGAATCCAGCGGCCCGAATTCGCGTGATACTCCCGGTACAGGAAGTCGTACATGCCGGAGACCGTGTCCTGGTTCTGACCGGTGAAATTCAGGTCCACGGTTCCCGAATCCGCGTAGTCTTCTCCATAAGGAGCGTAGGCCACGTCAAAGTATTTCGTGCGGCTGGGCGTGGAGGCAAAACGCGAACTGCCCAGCCAGTCCGCATGGCGGTAATAGGCGAGCCCCGAGGATGTGTAGACCGCCGTGCTCCCGCCCGGCAATGGACAAAAGGCTTTCTGCAAGGTTTGCCCGTTCATCAGCGCCAGCTTGTTGCCGGTGGGCGCGTACACGATCTCAGTGTAGCTCGAACCTCGTGCCTGCTCCACCATGCGACCCAGGGCGTCGAACGTCAGCCCAACCGTATCCACGGCGGTCAGTCGGTTCTCCGCATCCCAGGTGTAGGTATGGAAGCTGTCGTTCTGCAGGTTGCCGTTGCTGTCGTAACTCAGGCCCGGCAGCGACGTGAACCCGGCGCGGTTTCCGTTACCGCCCACGCCGCCCTGCCCAATGGTCCCGTTGCTCCCGCTGCCTTCGCAACCTCCGCCGCCCAATCCTCCGCTGCCCCGTGTGCCGCTGCTTGCGGGGCGCCTGCTGGTCCGCCTGCAGAATCGCGTCGATGAACTCTTTCACCGGCTCCAGCCGCGGCTGCCGTCGGACCGGCCGCTTCCGCTCGGGAGGAATTGCGCTGGCCAGCGCCTGCCGCACCATCCGCCGGTGCACCCCCAACTTCTTCGCAACCCCTTGAATCGTGCCCACGCCGTGGGTGTACTCCCGTCTGATCTGCTCAAACAGCTCCACCTTGCGTCTCCTGTCCATCGCCCTCCCCGTTCCGGCTGGTGGAAAACTGGTCGGATCAGGGTAAGTCGATTCGGTTTACAGGGTGGGCCAAATCAGATGCACAAACTGGGCCAGATCAGAGTAGCGAAATCAATCCGCGCCTCACTGGACACCGCACCAATGGGACCATATTTTCCAGGCTGCCGCTTCCCAGTTACTCGTTTGGCAACTGCACAAGGATTGACGCAGCACATCGACAACAATCTCTGCATGCTCGAGTGAGAAGGGGCCGAAACTCGGCTTTCTCACCAGGAGACACAAGTTCTGCGATCACCGGGAACGCCAGATGTGAATACTAACGAAAATAAGGCCAGTTGGTACGAGCACCCCAAAAAACACAAAAATGACTGAGAAGAGGAATGGCGACCCTAGCCAGAGTGCCCTCAGCGTATAGAATCCAAATCTTACCATCATTGCAAGAAACACGATCGGCAATATGAGGCAAAACGTTGTCCAACCCCTGCGTATGTTTGGAACTTGCCACCCGCCGACCATCCTGTCCCAGACCATTCCAACCAAGAAGCCGATGGCCGGAAGAATGAAAGCAACAGCTAGACCGAAAGCGAGCTTTGACGCATCCGTCTTCATTTCAAAAAGTACATCGGAAGAGTGCGGAGCCGAATGTCAGGAGGTCATAGCCGATTTTAAGGTTGCCGACGACCGAGGCAGCTGCCACGGAACGATAAATTCCCAGGTTGGAAAATGCACCCTTGAGAACCGTGTCTTGCGCTGTACCGACAAGTCCCTGACTTGCTATCCCACCTCCGGGGAGACCTAATCGAAGACCATTTGTTGCTAGCGATACATAGACTGGCGCCGCATTAGTTGCAGTCCTAGCGGTGTCAATGAAATCTACAATCCCGCTGAAGGTGTTGCCGAACACAGCGTTGCCCAGAAAGCCCACCGTCTTGTCCACCGCTGTGGGGTTCTGCGGGCCAGGGAGTCTGGCTTTGGTGGCTAGACTAGATTGCTCTGCGATACCAGCGGCACAGTGAATGACGTCTCCTCGTTTGATCTCGCCAATGTTCGCACCATGCCCGCTGCCGTTAGCCCCCGGGCCACCCCCTGTTGTACCACTTCCTCCGCCCTGGGAGGTGTTGCTCCCCCACGATGCCAGGTACATTTCCTCGAATTCTAAGCTGATGCACGGCACGGTAACAGTCAGGGTATTGGTAGTCTCGTCCCATGTATCGCTAGTGTCCAACCCCTGTGAGCACAGCCCAAGAGGATCGACGAGACTGAGCGGGCTGTTCCACACATATGCATACCGATTCAAACTCTGCGGATCGGCCGGATTCACCGCCGCCAGCCCCGCCGGGTCGGCCGAGAGCCAGCGGCCCTGCGTTGTTGAGCTTTGGCGAAACAAAAAGTGATGCAGATTACTCTCGCTATCCAGAGGTTGGCCAGTGAAATGCAGCAACCCCGGATTCGTCCCAACACAAGTCTGCGCGTCTCCAAAGGGCAAGCTGGTGCAGGTCCCAGCCGATCCTCCAGACACGTTACTATGCACTCGAACCGTACTGAGCCAGTCGCTGTGATCGAAATAGGTGCTACCGCCCGCGTATGTCGCAACATGCACTCCGCCCACGTACAGCTCGCTCCAATTCCAGTTGGGATTCAACTGCGTGATGGCCCGCGCGCTCAAGTCGAAGATGTAGTCGTAATTGCTCGATCCCACGGTCTGGCGCACGCGCCGCCCCACTGCATCGTACACATAGCTCGCTGAGCTGCTCCCGGTCACGGTCAGAGAACGATTCTCACCATCATAAGAATAGCTGTTTCCAAGTCCATCGTTAGTGATGTTCCCGGCGGCATCGTAGATGATTCCGCTGCCACTGATATGGTTGGTGGCGTCGAACGTGTACGAGGGATTTGGTCCTGATCCCGTCGTTACATTCTGCTGCCAGCGATTGGCATAACGGTCATACTTGTAATTGAATGCAAGCCCTGTCTTGCTAGACGTTGCCAGCCGCGAGAAGTCATCGTACGTATAGGTCCAGTTCCCGTTCAGGGAATCATTTCCGGTAAGGACGTTGCTGTCCGGAGCGTAGCCCAACGTAAAGCTGTACAGCGAACCATCTGTCAGCGAGGTCACCCGTCCGCGCGAGTCGTACTGAAGGTTGCGAACAACTCCGTTGCCCAATGTTGCCTGCGCAATTTCCCCCAGTGGGTTGTACGAGTTCACGGTGAGCAACGTTCCTGGGTGGTTCGCATCGCTGAAGCTGCTCTGCAATTTTGTGATCCGTGCAGCGGTATCGTAACTGTACGTATACGTTACGCCCTCCTTGCCGTTCACAATCGAGGTCAAGTCTCCCAAAAGATCGTATGTGTACGTCACCGGAAACGACCCCGTGACGTTCATCGTATAGTTCAATGGCGTCCATTGCCAGTGGTTCAACACCCGTCCCATGTTGTCGTAACTGAACACGGAGAGTGCCTGCCCACCAGACGCTGTCGTGTGAGTCAGGCGGCCTTTAGGGTTCTGCGGACTGGCGCCCAAAACGGAAGTTTCATCGTAGAAGAACGATGCCGTCGGGGTGCCATCGTTGTAGCTTTTGGCAGTCAGCCGATGTACGGTGTCGAAGGAATATGTCGTCGTGACCGTCGCCGTGCCGGTTTGATTCGGCTTCGGCGCCACTCGCTGGTACAAATCACCGGCAGTTCCTGTATCGTAGCTATATGTCGTGGTGCCCGATTCGGGATTAGCTTCGCTGGTTAGGCGCGAAAGCATATCGTAGGCGTAGGTCCGCGGATTGATGCCGCCTTGAGTCACTGAGGTTACATTGTCAAGAATATCGTAACCGTAAGAGGTGAGGAACCCGGTTCCGCCTATGTCGAGGCCGCACGCGGACGGAGTCGGTGAGATTCCCAGTTGCGTTGTACTGCTGACTTCGCACGTGTATGAGAGCCGCCCCAGCGCGTCATATTGGTAAATCTTCGATACTCGCGACGTTCCATTTCCTTCGTCCTGTACCTGAGCTGCTCGGCGCGTGTAGCTAGGCAATACGGTTGAACCGCCGGGGCGAGCTATTTGCGTGACCCGATTCAATGCGTCGTATTGATAAGAGGTGATGCCGTACGTCGGGTCACTCGTGGTCCTGTACGGGTTCGAACGCGAGCCGACTCGGCCAACGCTGTCGTACGTCATGTCTGTGTACACAGTGCCGCTGGGATCGGACGTGAGTTGAGTCTGCGTGGTCCGTCCAAACCCATCGAGAACGGTCTCAGACGTCAACGTGTGGGTGCTGTCAATCTTGGAACTGAACTGAACATTCCATGGCGTGCTGACGGTGTTGTAAGTAAATGATGTTTGTCCACCGTCCGGGAAAGATATTGAGGCCGGACGCCAAAAGGACGAATCGCTGTATGTGGTAGTCGTCGTGCGGCTGTTCTCATCTGTCGCGGTCAGCAGAACACCCCCTGTGCAATTCCATGTCATCGACCTCGAAAGCGAGAGCGGCACGCTGATCGACGTTGGGAATGCATTGTTGCAGGAGGCAGTCCCTGCAGTGTAGTTATAGGTCGTCGCTGCGCCGTTTGTGGAACTCGAAGTGCTGGGTTCCGTAGAGGTGCTCAGGCTCCCGGTATCGTAATGCGTGAATTTGCGGTATAGATTCGTGCTTGCATTCGCTTGAGTGTTGATGGTGGTCAAATTGCCACGAGAACCACTGATGGAGACGTGCTGCTGCGTGACACCGGAGCTCACGACTCCAGTCTCATCGTAGCCGTAGGTTGTGCTGGCCTTGACACTATTATTGACGTCCTGAACTTTGACAGTCGCAGCGTGATCCACAATGTTATTACCGAGCGCCGCATAGGTGACCAGCGTCTTTCGGGTTGGACTTGAGCCGCCAAAATCGTACTCGTCCACTTCAGTGAGTAGGCCGAGGCCGGAGTTGTCGTAGGTAGTATCAGTTTCTGCCCGGAGGCCGTTCGAGTCGGGAAGATACGTAAACAATGTAGTGCGCTTGATTGGGCTACTGACGGGTGTTGTCGGACAGTTCAAGGGCAACGAGACGTTGACTCCGTTGTAGCAGACGATCGCGGTTTTCAAGGCAGTGCCACCTACACTTCCCTGAAACGATACGCGCTGCGTTTCGTAGAAGTTACTCGGAGTGACTGCTGCACTGTTCTTCTGGAAGTCAATGAGAGTTTGGTTGGTTGGGAATGTTGGATCCGAGATCGTGGTCGTCCAGTGGGCACCTGAGACCTGATTGCGTGTATACGTCCACGTCCCGCCGGGGTTCAAGGTGCGGTTCAAGCCGGCCGTACTGCCGTCGTTCACGATGCCATTCGTGCCGCCGCTGTAGGCATAGGTCACCTGGCCGCCGGTCGGCAGTGTGACAGAAGCAATCCTGGCCGTGACACAGTAGCCGGTGAAAGTGCCGCTCAGCGGTGTGCATGTTCCCGGCGTGCGCTCGTACGAGAAGCTATAGCGGCTTCCGTCCGGCAGCGCGATGTTGTCTATCAGCGCGATGCTCGTCGGACCGTATTCTCCTATCGCGTGTCCTTGACTATCCGTGGCGCCGAAATTGGTCTTTACGGTGTACTGAACATAGTTGGCTTGAACGTACACCCGCGTTCCGGTAGGAGGTATGTAGCCGAATTTCAAAGGGCTCGCGGGCGTCCCCGAACCAGTAGCTGACAATACCGCGGTCGCGTTTGAAAGGGTGTCGAAGAAATTCCCGCTGCCATCTACTGAAATTTGGTTGCCGTTCGCGTCGGTGACGAGAGCTGCGCCACCTGAGGAGTTGACTGGCGGATTAATCACCTTGCCTGAAGTGGCCGTCATGTTGTGGACGGTGATGCCGACTGCCCAAAGCTTCCACCCAGAGCCGTCCCCGGTGTTCGATATAAGCGTTGTATCCGCAGGACAATACGCGGGAGACCCTATGTAGTGGATTGTTGTACCCGCAAAGGGATGAGCAACCCCGAACGAGTCGTGGTAGGTCCAATTAGACTGAGTATATTGAGTACCATAGTAGTTTTGCCCGAACGGACACGCAGGCCCTGAGTTCGTCGAGGTATACGTGACATACCCACTCGCCATTTCTGTAGGTCCACGCCAACCCCAGTTGAGAACAGGCTGCCAGCTCTGCGAACCGCTCACGGTCACGGGATACCAAACCGAGCTATCGTAGCTCAGGTCATAGGTAAAGTCGAAACCCGCGCGGCCCGCCTTATGCAGAATCGGGACGGCAAAGTGCACGTTGAGGTTGCCCAGATTGACGGTGTCGAAGGGGCCACCGCCGAAACTGCCAAATGGTGGTGCTCCGGTCGCGACCTGGCCGGTGGAGAAAGGCGCCAGGGTGAGCGAGATCAAAACGAGAGATACGACAATATCGAAGATGCGCTTCATCTTTGCCTCGCTCCGATTTATGGAAGGGTGAAGATGCTATCGGTCAATCCGGTATTTACAACGGCGCTGGTCACAGTGACATCAAGGGCGACGCTGCCATTGAACATCCGCTGAAACCGGAAGGGAACCTGAACGCCGCTGATGGGTCGATAGCTGGCAAAATTGATCTCTACAGGAATGTCAGTTAAGAGGTCATTGTCAGGGTGGACCTTGAACGCAATCGCGAGAGGCAGGAACGAAGCAGCATCTAAATACAAATCCATTGTGCTTAGTTGGGGGACCGGACCTAAACCCAACTGGTAGATGCGTAGGTGCTCTGTGTTGACGTTTCCGTGCTGCTGTTGGCCGAGATACGAGAAAATAAAGTTGGGGTTTCCGGTCTGCGCGAGCGACGAGAGCGCCGGAAAGAACCAGGTCGCATCCGTCAAGCAGTTATGGTACGCATACCCTTGGGACGTATCTGTAGCCCGCTTCCACGACCCGGTCGGCACGCCGTTCGTGACGTTGCGTACGTCAGATCTGGTTTCTTTGCTCAGACTCAGATCAACTCGACTCTCACCCGTGCCCTTGGCTCGAAATGTGCCGGTGCCGGTTTCCGAGTCCGCCCCGAAAATCGAGATCACATTGCCCTGAAGTCTGACATCGACTACGGCGGCACCATTGAGCGCAGCCATGGATTTCTGAGCTAGGGACAGGGCTTGTGGATCACTCACAGGGGTGGTTTGGCCGATTAATCTGGCGGCGAAGAGAGTGACAAGGGACACAACCAGCGCGAAGCGAGCCATGGGCTCCCCCAAAGCGATTTGATTTTCCCCCTCACATACAACTTGTCGCGGGAATCTACTCGGGACACGCCTGGCGTGTCAAGTGGGAAAAAGGACAATTTAGTTGGTGGTTCGTCGGAAGTCCGACGGCCGTACGGCATGCTACTTAGTTGGGGACCTACCTACCCGTTAGTTGACGGCTCCGTCTCTGCCGCTCGAAGACTCGCTCGAAGAAGCACGAGCCGAACTCCTCGACTTCTTCGAGCGTCCAACCAAGCTCCTCGGCCATCTCCGCGAAGGTCATGCCTTCGGCGAGGCAGGCGAGGTAGCGGCGCTCTTCTTCCTTAAGCTGCATGATCTCAGGTGGTCAATGAACTGTGTGAAGTAGATGATGTCTCCTGTTTCCTCGAACTTGCGGATGGCCTCTGCCATCTCGGGATAGTTGCAGTCTTGCATCATCCTGACCCAGCGTGCGTCTCGTTTTTCATTCCAATGCGCCACGCCCTTCTTTGTACCACCACTCGCCGTGGAAAAACTGGCGCAAATTCACCCAGCCCGGCTAGACAGACGCCGCGCGAGTTGGTCGGCATATGGCACCCCGATCAAATCCGTCGGAAATCCGACCGAAGCCGCATGGGTGGGTGCGAAATCGCGACCGAACTGGAATGGCGAACAGTTTGATTGACAGAATCCGAAGTCAGCGCTAGCCTCCTGTGCACGTAGAGGGCGCACGATCCTGTGAACGCTACCCTCCACTCTCATCGCCGTGCCCAAGCGACCGACTCGCCTGAACCCTGCCTTTGAACCCAGCTTCTTCGCCTCTCACTCGTGACCCCAGAAATGGGGCCACGTTTTTTCCTTCAGTCGAAGTCCGCTGGAGAACCGGCGATCTGCTTTAGGGGGACAAGACCAGGAATCAAATGTCGTGCCCAGAGCATGCGTCTCGTGGGGGTTAGACCAGAAGTATGCATCCGGGCACGGTAAGACAAATTCTAATTAGTCCCCTGGACCGCAGGGCCGGCAGATTCCAGGCGGATCCTCGTAAACGCCCTGGCAATTCCCATTTTCATCTACCAAAACAATTGTTATAGATCCCTCAGCGCGGATGAAGGTTGCACGGAAATCCCGCCCCTTTCTTCCCGCGTCACGATTAAGCGCTTTGCCAACGATTGCCTCCGCAGCACGAAAGCTGTCTTCCGCTACTCTGGCGAGTTTCTTCATCTCATCAAGGTCTGCACTTGCAAGCTTGACGCCTTTTTCTGGCAGTGGTGTTTTATACGCTGTTGCCATGACCTTCCTCCTTCGACATCAACGAAGTTGAGTCCATGTGAATAAATTCCGACTCCTCGTTCTCTCCACCAGAGGCTTCAGTCTCACCAGGCTCAGCGCGTCTGCTGAAGGGACTGCTGTGGTTCTTTCCAGAAATGCAGGAGTGCGATTCGGCAATGAGGAAACGCGGAGCATGGCTGGTCGCCTGCGTCCCGAGAAAACCGATGTTCGAAAGGAGCCGTCGAGGGAAGCAGTTAGGATAGGCACCGTAGTGCCTTGCCTAGCTGAGACTCGAATCGTGAGGCCGTCACCCCTTACTTGTCAATGACCGACGGAGTTTTTCCTGTGGAAAATAGGATTGTAACTTAGTCTCCATTCCGACATGATATTCGGGAGTTTCGTCGGTTTTCCGACCATTCTTCGAAATGATCGCCAATAGGATCCCGGTGCTTCGCAGCGAAAAATCCGTGTTGACTCCCACGCGAGTTAGGGGGACAATTCGCGCGACGCAGTAATCTCTCGCTGTAACGCTTCCCTTCGCATTTTAGGCCGAATCCCTGGGACAAACCGGAGCAGGAGCACTTTCTGCAGGAGGCACTATGACCGCAATGACAGCACACATCCCCATACACCGCTCTTCAGTTTTCGCAACAGCCCTTTCTCTTGCGGTTGGGCTATTGGCGCTGAATGCCTTCGCGCAAACCCCGTTTCCTTGTAACACGCCTGGGAAGCTCTGTATCACTGTCGGGCCTCCGCCACCGGCCGCTCCACAGGGCTGGATCGTAGGCGAGATCAGAACATTCGCCTTTGGTAGTGACTCAGGGCAGCTCATGCAAGAGCTGAACGCCCGTGGTTGGGTAGAGTGCGCAGGTCAGTCGCTCATTCGCAAGGACTTTGATGAACTGTGGAAGATCGTCGGCACCTCATGGGGAAGCGCCGACACGACACGTGTGTTCTATCTGCCGGATTTACGAGGACTCTTTCTTCGTGGATGGCAGGACGCTCGAATTGTTCCACCTGCGCCGAACAACGGGTCTCCATACTCTGGTGATGCTGACAATGGGTCAAGATTGGTGCCTCGGCCGGAAGCTTCCGATACAGGCTCCGGTGGAGCGAATGGGAATCACGTCGGCTCAATGCAGGCGACCGACGTCGGCCCACATGCGCACACAATTACCCAAACAGACCTTTTTCAATTCGCCCACACTACTTCAGAGAATTTCTCCGTCTACGCTCCACCCGAAAATAATAACGGTCTCGAACAAAAACGGACGCAGGGAACAAATCCCATGTCAGGCCACCGGGAGAGTCGTCCAGCAAACGCATATGTGTCGTATTTCATATATGTAGGCAAGGCGGTAACCTTTGTGCCGTTTGAAGACTCAGTTTCTCGCGACGAATCAGATCCAAAGAAACGAGAACTGTACAAGACTGGCTGGATTGACTGCACTAAAGTAGCCTGCACCAACCACAAGGGATCGAAAACGGCGAAGCAGTGACGCAGACGAAAGATAGAATCCGTGACAAAGACACTAAGTGGCGTTTTTGTTGACAGAGCCCAAGAGAAAGTACCCCAGGATCGTGAAGAGCACGGGGAGACCTCCGGAATAGCCTGCGGAAGGACACGATTGTGAACCATGCGCGCCCCGCAAGCAATACGAGATCAAAGACTTCTGATTCGGCCGAGCCGGAGAGACTGATCTGGATCGGCCGGCAAAGGTACGTTCCAGTCTAGATTGTTCTCAAGAACGGTCGACCGTCGCTGAAGGTGGTCAAGATATTAGCGGAGATTCGGCCCGGCAATGCATTTGACTATGCTTTAGAATTGCTCTATCGGTTGGAGTGTTGCATGTGGATTTGGACAGTTCCCATGACATGCGCCATGACATCGGAGCGGCTCGAGCGTTACAAGCTGATATTCGAGGCACACGCTCATGCCGCCGAATTTCGAGCTACGATAATTCGCGGGTTACTCTTAGTTTATGCTGCGCTTGCTGCAACATTCGCGTGGTTTCAAAGCCAAGCAAAGCCTTTTAGTTTTGTGGTGCCGCTACTTGCGGCGGTCGCAACAATGCTGTTTTGGTTCGCAGACCGCCGACATCGTTCTGCACTCAGCGGTTCCAAGGCGGTAGGAGCAGCAATCGAGGAAGAGGCCAACATTCCAGCAAACCAGAGATTCTTCCAAAAGATGAGCGACAGCATACAGGACATTCGCCACTCTACACTGATCGACCGTTTCTGTCTCACCGCTCTCATCTTACTAATGGTGGTGACGGGCCTGCTTATTTGCTCATGCGGAAACCTGAGAGGATTTTGCACCGTTCCACGGCAATCCGAGGGCGGGGATATCCCGTTCGCACAACTTTTACGTCCCTAGCGCGAGGAAACAAACGGATCTAATCTGATTGCACAGCACAAGAAGGAAACACCAGCCCTGGAGGCTGGCGTTTCCAAATCCGTGTTTCGACTAAAGGTCATCAACTCAACGACTCTGGATTTGTGGTGAAAAACGAGTACAATTTCTGTAAGACATCTGCCCAGGTTCGACAAGTCCCCCGATGTGGCCGACCATCATCGTCTTTTTCTCGTTCCGCGATCATGCGAAACGGAATTGAGAGCTCTACTTCTACGTTTTTGCCGCAGACGCGAATGTTCGACAGTAGGATTTTCAAGAGTTTCCGCTTATTCTCGACAGACGCGGTTTTGTAAAGGACTGACGGGCTTTTTGCGAGTTCGACAGTCTTCTCGAGCTGCGCGATGAGAGAGTCCGGTCCCTTCTCGATTTCTTGAAGCTTTTGTTCCAC
>JACXTT010010212.1_pt1 | contig 12707 bp, 12 predicted proteins | sample 9270951 | NCBI WGS metagenome assembly JACXTT01 (sample SAMN15532306, study PRJNA645909) | rock metagenome | isolation source: weathered quartz diorite | place: Puerto Rico | collected 2017-06-21 | reverse complement strand
TCAAATGTACGCATGGTTATATCCTTTCAAGTAGTAAGCGATATGGTTTAGCGGGCCTCGATCGAGCACCCGCAACCGAGAGATGGGATCGGTCTTGCGGTTTTCAAGTCCCGGTCCAACGCCCCGCCCGAAGCCGGTTCTATAATGTCGCCACCATGAATATATTTTCAGTAAACCGCTCAGTAAGCCAATCAGGCACCCTGGCCGGCCTGGCCCTTCCCGCCCTGCTGTGCATGGCCTGCGCGCAATTGCCCGCAGGACGAACGCCTGTTGCACAAACGCAAAATGGAAAAGCGATGACTCACCAAGCCAAAGGAAGTTTCGATGTCCAGCTATCGCCGCAGCCGGCTGCGGCCAACGAGGCCAAGTTGCCCGGCCGCATGTTGATTGAAAAACAATTCCGCGGCGACCTGGCGGCGCGCAGCCGCGGCCAGATGCTGGCGGCGATGACGGACGTCAAGGGCTCGGCGGGCTATGTCGCCATCGAGCAGGTCACCGGCACCCTCGGCGATCGCGGCGGCAGCTTTGTGCTGCAGCACAGCGGCACCATGACCCGCGGTGCGCCGCAGCTCCTCGTCACCGTGGTGCCCGACTCCGGCACCGGGCAATTGCGCGGACTGAGCGGCAGCATGACCATCGATATCGTCGACGGCAAGCACTTCTACACCTTCGATTACGCCTTCGCCGAGCTGCCGGAAAACTGAGCGGCCGTTTTCTTTCGCCTTAGCTTTCCAGTAACGCGACGGTGCCCAGCCCGCCGTCGGCGCAGATGCTGACGATGGCGCGGTTGCCCGGACCCATGGCCGCCAGTTCCTTGGTCGCCTGGCTGAGAATGCGCGCACCGGTGGCGCCGAAGGGATGGCCGATGGCCACGCTGCCGCCGTTGGGATTCATGCGCTCGCGCGGCACCGTTCCCAGCGGGTTATTGACGCCGGCCTTTTCGCGGCGGAAGGCATCGCTGTCGAGCGCGGCCAGATTGCACAGCACCTGCGCGGCGAAGGCTTCGTGGATTTCATACAGGGCGATATCGTTGAAGCTGAGCCCGTTGCGCGCCAGCAAGCGCGGGATCGCATAGGCCGGGGCCATCAGCAGGCCTTCCTGAAAAATATCCACCGCGGCAACTTCGTAATCGATCAATTTCACCCTCGGCAAATGCCCCGGAAGCCGCGCCAATGCTGGCTCCCGGGCCACCCAGATCGCGGCCGCACCATCGGTCAGTGGCGATGAATTGCCGGCGGTGATGGTGCCGGCGCCGCTGCGGTCGAACGCCGGTTTCAGCGTCGCCAGTTTTTCCGGGGTGCTGTCGGCGCGCGGGATGCCGTCTTTGGCCGCGCCGTTGACGCCGATGATGAGGTCGTCAAAAAAACCGGCCGCCATCGCTTTCACCGCGCGCGCATGGCTCTCATAGGCAATGCGGTCCTGCGCATCGCGCGGAATTTTCCAGGCCTTGGCCATCTCCTCGCAATGCTCGCCCATGCTCTTGCCGCTGACGCGATTTTTCACGCTGGGAATATCAAGGCGTATGTCCCCGAACTTGATGGTGGAAATGGCGTCGATGCGCGCGCCTGCGGTGCGCGCCTGCATGACTGCCCGCAGCCAGTCAGAGAACCCCTGCGTCAGGCCGATCTGCACGCGGCTCATCGCTTCCACACCGCCGACCAGGGCCAGCGGTTTGTCCGCGCTGAGCATGCCGGCTGCCTCGAACGCGCCGATCATCGAGGTCGAGCAGGCCATCACCGTCGAGTAGGCCGGAATGGTCTGGTCGAGCTTGGCGTCCATCAGGACCTCGCGGGCGAGATTGCTCCAGCGCAGGCTGGGGATCACGGTGCCCCAGACCATCAGATCGGGCCGCGCGATTTTGGCCATGGCCTGCGCCACAGGCACCGACATCTGGATGGCATCCAGCGATTTGAGCGCGCCGTCGACCTTGCCGAAAGGGGTGCGCAGGCCGGCGACGAGCCAGGTGGGGGTGCTGGGCATGATGGGATTCCTTGATTGCAAAAATGGGAGCGAGAATGAATTCTACGCCCCCATTTCCGCCGGCGAACTACTGTCGCCGCGCAATCCTCAGGCAGCCGCCTTGAACGCCGGAGCGAACACGGAAGCGGCGAAAGCCTCCAGCGTGGTTGGCGTCAGTTCGGTGGGCCCGGCATCAACGGCGCCGTTGATCAGATTGGCCGAGAAGGCATGGCACATTTCTTCGAATTTATCGGCGACGTTCTGCGAGAGGCCGTGCTGCACCATGCCGGACTTGGCCTGCGCCGGATCGGCCTTGACGTGCTTCAGGTCCGGTCTGCCGATGGCTTTGCCGAGAATTGCGGCGGCCTCGCGCTGCGAATAATATTTCGCGGCGCGCAAGTGCAGGACGGCCTTGCCCCTGGTCTTGAAGTTGGCCAATTCACGGGCCACCACCACGGCGATGTCGCCGGTCGCAATCATCGGGATCAAGGCATCGGAATCCGTCATGTCCGCATACACGCCCATGGCCTTGATGACGCCGATCGCGTTGAAGTGGTTCTCGAAAAAGTAGCCGGGGCGCAGGTGCAGTATGTTGACGCCATCGAGCTTGTTGAGGCGCTGTTCCTGGCGATGCAGGCCGACGATCGGGCCGGTGCCTGCCGGCAAATGCGCGCCGGCGCTGGAAAGATTGACCACGTTTTTCACGCCGCTGGCGGCAATGGCGGCCGCGATCGCGCTGCCGAGTCGTTCGTAATCGGCCAGCATATCGGGCGTGTTGTAGTGCGGCGGGATCATGGTGTAGGCCGCGTCCGCGCCGCGCAGGGCCGCGCTCAGGAAGGCCACGTCCGCAACATCGCCGACGGCGATATCGGCGCCCGCCGCTTTCAACTCGGCAAGGCTCTGCGCATTGCGGCCGACAACCCTGACCGGCTTGCCCTGCGAAATGAGGATGCGTGCGGCCTTGGAGGTGATATTGCCGTTGGAACCGAGGAGTACGAACATGATGTTTCCTTTTCGAAGGAGTGGTTGAGGCATTCATCATGGCGGTTTTGATTGTCGTGAAAAACAGCTTGAGTCATAACTTATTGTTCAAGTATTCTCGACAATATGAATGCTGCCAATATCAACCTCGACCGCATGGCCGCCTTCGTCGCGGTTGCCGATGCCGGTTCTTTCACCGCCGCCGCCGAGCACCTCGACAGCACCAAGTCGGCGCTCAGCCTGGCGGTATCGCAGCTCGAACGCGAGCTCGGCACGCAGCTGCTGCTGCGCTCCACGCGCAAGTTGTCCATCACCGAGGCCGGCCACGGTTTCCTGCTCGACTGCCGCGCCGTGCTGGCACAAGTCGATGCGGCGGTGCTGCGCGCGCGCAGCGGCAGGGCGCAACCCAGGGGAACGCTGCGTCTCACCAGCCCGCATGAGTCGGCCGCCATGATCGCCGGCTGGATCGCCACCTATCGCGAGCGCTACCCGGACATGCGCATCGACTATGTGCCGACCGATGCGCAGGTCGATGTCATCGCCGAGCGTTTCGATGTGGCGGTGCGCATCGGCCCGATGCGCGATTCGCGCCTGCATGGCGTGGTATTGGCCGAGCTGGAATTGTGGACGGCGGCGTCCGCCACCTACCTCGCGCGGCGCGGCACGCCGAAGTCGCCGGCCGAACTGGCGGCGCATGAATGGATCGCGCTCTCGGTATTGCCCTCGCCCTGGACCTATACCTACACCGCGAAAAACGGCCGCAAGGTCAGGGCGCGCATGCGCGGTGCGGTATCGGTGTCGAATTCTGCTGCGGTGCGCGCCATGGTGCTGGCCGGCGCCGGCATCTCGGCATTTCCGCAAAGCACCATCGAGGCCGATGTCGCTGCCGGCCGCCTGACGCGGGTGCTGGCGAATTACGGCATGCAAAAACTCTATCTGCATGCGGCCTATCCCGGCACTGTGGCGCCGCCGGCCAAGACGCGCGCGTTCATCGATATCGTCAAGGAGGCGCTGCTCAAAAAATAGGCAGCAGCAGAAAAATGAAAACGCAAACTCCAGCATTGGCGAGGGTTTCGGAGCATTTTTGGCCCGGAAGGCGCGCCAAATGGCGTTCTACGTTTTTATACTATCAATTCAGCGCAGCAGATAATCCGCCGCCAGGCCCGCAAACACCGTCGCGCCGAACCAGTTGTTGTGCAAAAACGCCTTGAAGCATTTGTCGCGCTCGCGGTGGCGGATCAGGGTGTAGTGATAGAGCGCGATCGCGGCGGCGGCGGTCAGTCCCAGCCAGTAGGGCCAGCCCAGCCCGATGAAGCGGCCGATGGCGAACAGCATGCCGAGCGTCACGCCATAGCAGAACATCACCGCCGCCACATCGTATTTGCCGAACAAGAGCGCGGTGGTGCGGATGCCGATCCTGATGTCGTCGTCGCGATCGACCATCGCGTACTCGGTATCGTAGGCGATGGTCCAGAACACATTGGCCAGCAGCAGCCACCAGGCCAGCGCCGGCACCTCGTTGCCGAGCGCCGCAAAGGCCATGGGAATGCCGAAGCCGAAAGCGATGCCGAGGTAGGCCTGCGGCATGGCGAAAAATCGTTTCGTGTACGGATAGCTCGTCGCCAGGAACAGGGCCACGAACGAATACAGGATCGTCAAGGTGTTGAGGAACAGCAGCACCATGAAGAATGCGAGCAGCGCGAGCAGGGCGGCGACGGCGACGGCCTCGTGCGTTGAAATGCTGCCGGCCGCCAGCGGGCGCTGTGCGGTGCGCTTTACATGGCCGTCGAAATCGCGGTCGGCATAATCGTTGATCGCGCAACCGGCCGAGCGCATCAGTACCGTGCCGAGGATGAACACCGCGACGATGATTGCCTGCGGCCGGCCGCCGCCGGCGATCCACAGGGCCCACAGCGTGGGCCATAGCAACAGCAGGATGCCGATCGGCCGATCGAGGCGTACCAGCTTTGCGTAAAGGCGCAGTCGGGCGATCATATTTTCCCTGTCAGGCGAGCGCCGCGCGAATGAAAGCGCGCAGTTTTCCGGCATCGAGGCGGCCCTCGCTGCGCACCCCGCTGCAGATATCGAGGCCGAATGGCGCGACGGCCGCGACGGCCTCAGCGACGTTTTCCGCGCGCAGGCCGCCGGCCAGAAACAGGGGCTTGTCGATTACCTTGCGAATCTGCCGGCTGATGTTCCAGTCGTGTATGCGGCCGGTGCCACCCAATTCCTTCACCGGCAGTTTCTGGTTGCCGGAATCGAGCAGGATGGCATCGACATGCGACGCCACGGTGCGCGCCTCGTCGATGGACTGCGGCCCGCTCACATGGATGACCTGCACCAGGCTGACACCCGGCAGGGCACGGCGCAGTTTGATGATTTCGGCGAGCGGCACATGATCGACTAGTTGCAGGGTGTTGGTGCGGCAGCGCCGCTGCTGCTCGATGATGGCGTCGGCGTCCTGGCGGCTGGTGAGCAGGAAGGTGGCGATGGCGGGCGGCACGCGCGCGGCGATGTCCGCGATCAATGCCTCGTCGATCACGCCCGGCCCGCTCGGCATGGCCGACACCAGCCCCAGCGCGGATGCGCCGGCGCTGACCGCCAGTTCGGCCTCCTCGATGCTGGCTATGCAGCAGATCTTGATGCGCGGTTTCATTTTTTCAGCGTCGTGGAATATTGCGCAAAAATACTTCGGTCACCATCAATGGGCGGCCGCGTTTCAGGAAAATGCTGCGCCGCGCCCACAGCGTGGATGTGCCGATGGGCGTGACGTCGGCAGCGCGCCGGTAAAGCGGATGGCGCGCGTCGATCTTGCGGTACTCCATCGGCAGGCGCGCCACGCTGGCATCGTGAAACAGCATATCGGCCAGGGGCCTTGTGCCCAGCCTGCCGAGACCGCGCCATACGCCGATCAGGTCGCGCCGCACCGCCAGGCTGTGCGCGAACACCAGGGGTATATTGCCGTCGCGCAGCAACACTTCGCGCACCATCGCCACCTCGCCCGGTTTGAGCCCGAGGTGGCGGCGCTCGTCGCGGTTGGGCAGCTGGTCTTTCTGCAACAGCCTGACCAGGTTGAAATTGTCGACGTGCCGGACAATGCGCGCCGTGAGCGAGCCGCGATCGGTCAGCCAGGGATGCAGGGGATGCGGATGCGGCGGCGGCGCCGAGCGCCAGGCATCGATCCGGGTCAGTCGCAGGGTTCTCATGCGGCGCTCATATTGAAATCATCTGGCGATCATGCCTTCAGATAGTGTTGGCGCGAACCCAGCCAGCGTGCCAGGTGCTTGTCGGCTGCGGGCAGGTCGTGGCGCAGCAACCAGTCCGAGGCATCGCGCGCCGCTTCCAGCAAACCCACATCGCGCTCGATATCGGCAAAGCGCAGCAGCGGTGCGCCGGACTGGCGCGCGCCCAGATGCTCGCCGGGACCGCGGATCAGCAAATCCTGCCGCGCCACTTCGAAGCCGTCGGTGGTTTCAAAAATCACTTTCAGCCGCGCACGCGCAATCTCGCCCAGCGGGTTCTGGTAAAGCAGGATGCAGGTGCTCTGCTTGGCGCCGCGGCCTACGCGGCCGCGCAGCTGGTGCATTTGCGCGAGGCCCATGCGTTCGGCGTGCTCGATCACCATCAGCGAGGCGTTCGGCACATCGACGCCGACCTCGATGACCGTGGTCGCCACCAGCAGCTGGATTTCATTGGCGACGAATTTCGCCATCACTTCATTTTTTTCGGCGGGCCTCATGCGGCCGTGCACCAGGCCGACGCGCAGATCGGGAAAATCCGCCTGCAAGCTTTCGAAAGTATCGACGGCTGTTTGCAGCTGCAGGGTTTCCGACTCCTCGATCAGCGGGCACACCCAGTAGGCCTGCGCGCCTGCCTCGCAGGCGACGCGGATGCGCCCGAGGATTTCCTCGCGGCGCGCATCCGCGACCAGGCGCGTCTGGATGGGCGTGCGGCCCGGCGGCAATTCATCGATCACCGACACATCGAGATCGGCGAAATAGCTCATCGACAAGGTGCGCGGTATGGGTGTGGCGCTCATCATCAATTGATGCGCTTCCTGCTCCATCGCGGCCGCTTTGCCCGTGCCATTGGCTGCTTTCTCGCGCAGCGCCAGGCGCTGACCGACGCCGAAGCGATGCTGCTCATCGATGATGGCCAGCCCCAATTTTGCAAAGCTGACGCCTTCTTGAAACAGCGCGTGCGTGCCAATGGCAAGTTGCGTACTGCCCGCGGCAATGGCGGCGATGGCCTCGCGCTTTTCCTTGGCCTTGAGGCTGCCGGTCAGCCAGGTCACGGTGACGCCGAGCGGCTGCAACAGCTGCGAGAGTTTGCGGAAATGTTGTTCGGCGAGAATTTCCGTCGGTGCCATCAATGCCGCCTGGTAGCCATTCTCGATTGCTTGGGCGGCGGCCAGCGCGGCGACCACCGTCTTGCCGCTGCCGACATCGCCCTGCAGGAGGCGCTGCATGGGATGCGGCGCCGCCAATTCCGCCGCGATCTCGCTCCAGACGCGCTGCTGTGCCGCGGTCAGTGCGAATGGCAAAGAGGCCTTCAATGCCTTGGTGAGTTTGTTTTTGGTGGCGAGCGGCGGCGCCGATTTGGCATCGCGCGCGGCGCGCGCTTTTTTCATCGCCAGCTGCTGCGCCAGCAGCTCGTCGAACTTGATGCGCCGCCAGGCCGGATGCGTGCGCTCGATCAGGCTGGCCTGCACGGCGTCCGCCGGCGGATGGTGCAGCGTCAGCACGCTGTTGGCAAAATCATGCAGTGCAAGTTTGCTCCGCAGCGATTCGGGCAGGGCGTCATCGAAAGCATGTCGCGCCTTCAGCGCGTTCAGGGATTTGTCGATGGCGCGGCGCAGCAGATATTGCGAGACGCCGGCGGTGCTTGGATAAACCGGGGTCAGCGCCTCCGGCACCGGTTCGCCGGGCGCGACGATGCGGTAGCGCGGATGCACCATCTCCGCGCCGAAGAAACCCTGTCGCACTTCGCCGAACAGGCGCAGGCGCTTGCCCACCGCCATCTGCTTGACCTGGCTGCCGTAAAAATTGAGGAAGCGCAGATAAAGCAGATCGTCGCCGTCCTTGGCCTGCACCACCAGCTGGCGGCGCGGGCGGTAGGCGATTTCGCTGTGGATGATCTCGGCCTCAAGTTGGCAGGGCAAGCCGCTCAGTGCATCGCGCACGCGGGTGATGCGCGTCTCGTCCTCGTAGCGCATCGGCAGATGCAGGGCGAAATCCCAGTCTTCGCGCAGTCCGATATGCACCAGCTTTTGCGCGATCGTGGTCGGCGCCGATTTTGCGGCGGCAGCAGGCTTCGCCCCCCGGCCCGCTTTTGCGGACCTGGGCGGCTTGTTTGCTGCGGACTTCGGGGATTTGGCGATGGCGGGCAAACGCATTGACGAAAATTGTTTTCGCCAATTGTACCGCTGCGGCTTGCCTCGACCGGACTACTTGCCCGAGGAGCCCGGCACCATGATGGCTTCCATCTCGACCTGCGAACCGCGCGGCAGCGCGGCCACGCCGATGGCGGCGCGGGCCGGATAGGGCGTGGTGAAATAGGTTGCCATGATTTCGTTCACCTTGGCGAAGTGGCCAAGGTCGGTCATGAAGATCGACAGCTTGACGATATCGTTCATCGAGCCGCCGGACGCGGCGCAGACGGCGGCGAGGTTGTCGAACACGCGGCGGATCTGGTTTTCGATGCCCTCGGCCAGCTGCATGGTGGCGGGATCGAGCGGAATCTGCCCGGAAAGATAGACGGTGTCGCCGACGCGCACGGCCTGCGAGTAGGTGCCGATGGCGGCGGGGGCATTGGGGGTGGAGATGATGGTTTTCATTTGTGGGCGTTCTTCGCTTCCTGTCGTTGTTCCTGTCTGGTCTCTTTGACCAGGCCGGATTTTACCCTCGTCAGGCGCACCACTTCCGGAAGATTGCGCATTTGCCGCATCACACTGGCCAGGTGCATGCGATTCTTTACTTCAAGCGTGAACTGCAGGGTGGAATACTTGGCGTCGCCGGTGGCATTGACGTCGCCCATCTGGATATGGGCGATATTGGAATCGGTGCTGGCGATCTCGGCGGCCAGCTTGGCCAGCACGCCGCGGCCCTCGACCACGACCAGACGAATATCGACCTTGAACAGACGATCGATATTCGGGTCCCATTGCACATCGACCCATTTCTCGGGATCGGTGCGGAAGGGGCGGATGACCGGGCAATCGTGGGTGTGGATGATGAGCCCCTGTCCGCCCTTCATCTGCGCGATGATCGGATCGCCCGGAATCGGCCGGCAGCAGGGCGCGAACTGCACCGCCATGTCCTCGACGCCGCGAATGACGATGGCTTCCTTCGGCCGGTGCCCGGACATATCGAGATCGGGCACCGCGAACAGCTTGCGCGCCGCGACGATGGCGAGGCGTTTGCCGAGGCCGATCTCGGCCAGCACTTCTTCCTTGGTCTTGGCCGAGTCGCCCTTCAGGAGGCGCTGCCAGTGCAGCTTGCCGATGTCGTTGGGATCGAAATTGAGCAGATGCACAGCCTGTATCAGCAGCAGCTCACCCAGTTCCACGGATTCGGCCAGCTGCGTGGTCTTGAGGTAATGGCGGATATGCGAACGCGCGCGGCCGGTGGCGGCATAGTTCAGCCAGGCCGGATTGGGGCGGCCATGTTCATCGGTGACGATCTCGACGCGGTCGCCGTTCTTGAGGCGCACGCTGAGCGGCACGTTCTCGTCGTTGACCCTGGCTGCGGTGGCGCGATTGCCGATGTCGGAGTGGATCGAATAAGCGAAGTCGATCGGCGTGGCGCCTTTGGGCAGGGAGTAGATTTTCCCCTTGGGCGAGAACACATAGACCGCATCGGGAAACAAATCGACCTTGATGTGTTCGAGGAATTCCAGCGCATCGCCGGTGCCGGACTGGATTTCCAGCAGGGATTGCAGCCACTGGTGGGTCTTCTGCTGGATGTCCGACTGCGAGGATTCCTTTTCATCCGGCGTCTTGTACAGCCAGTGCGAGGCCACGCCGGCCTCGGCGATCTTGTGCATTTCGATGGTGCGGATCTGCAGCTCGATCGGCGTGCCGTAGGGGCCGAACAGCGTCGTGTGCAATGACTGGTAGCCATTGGCCTTGGGGATGGCGATGTAGTCCTTGAACTTGCCGGGGAAGGGCTTGTACAGGGTGTGCAGGGCGCCCATCGCCACATAGCAGGCCGGCATGTCGCGGACGATGATGCGGAAGCCGTAAATATCGAGCACCTCGGAAAAGGAGATCGATTTTTCCTGCATCTTCTTGTAGATCGAGGAGAGGTGCTTTTCGCGCCCGGTGACGGTGGCCTCGACATTGAATTCCTTCAGGCGGCCCTTGATGCCTTCGAGAATCTTGCCGACCACTTCGCGGCGGTTGCCGCGCGCCGATTTGACGGCTTTTTCCAGTACCCGAAAGCGCGTCGGATGCATATATTTGAAGCCCAGGTCTTCAAGCTCGTAATAAACCGAGTTGAGGCCGAGGCGGTTGGCGATCGGCGAATAGATTTCCAGGGTTTCCTTGGCCACGCGCTCCTGCTTGGCCGGCGGCACCGCATCGAGGGTGCGCATATTGTGCAGGCGGTCGGCCAGCTTGATGAGGATCACGCGCACATCGCGCGCCATCGCCAGCAGCATCTTGCGGAAATTTTCGGCCTGCGCTTCTTCCAGGGTGGCGAACTGCAGCTTGTCGAGCTTGGAAACACCGTCGACCAGTTCGGCCACCGGCTTGCCGAATTGCCGGGCGATCTCGGCCTTGGTGGTGGGCGTGTCCTCGACCACATCGTGCAATAGTGCTGCGATCAGCGCCTGCGCATCCAGATGCCATTGCGCCAGCAGGGTGGCGACGGCCAGGGGATGGGTGATATAGGGTTCGCCGGACTGCCGCGTCTGGCCCGCGTGCGCCTCGCGCGCCATCTCGAAAGCCGCATCGACCTTGGCGACGTCGGCCGGCTTGAGGTAGGACGCGATCAGGCTGTTCAGGGATTCGACGCTGATGGGCTCGGCGGCGCCCTTGGCGACCAGCGGTTCAGGCACCAGGGGGAGTTTGGGTGGGCGCGATTTGCTGCCGGCGCCCGGAGTGGGCGCAGGGGCCGGGGCAGGATGGGCGGTTGACATGGCAGCGCATCCCTCCGGCCCGTCGTTTACATCTCGACAGGCTGGGGCGCGACCGGTTTGAGGATATCCACACTGATATGGCCGGCCGAGATTTCGCGCAGGGCGATGACGGTGGGCTTGTCCTTGCCGGCTTCAACATAGGGGGCGGAACCCAAGGCAAGCTGGCGCGCACGGGTGGTGGCGACCAGGGTCAGTTCGAAACGGTTGGGAATCAGTTTGATGCAGTCATCGACGGTAATACGGGCCATTTTCCACTCCAGGGCATCTCGATTGCCGGGCCGGCAGGAAGAGATGCAAAAATCAACAGAAACGAACGCCTGACGCCTCTGCTAAAGGCGCCAACGACGATCAAAAGTTCAGGAAATCCAATCTGCGTGACGGGCAATCTGGCGCGATGCAGTCAGGCGCAGTGCTCGCACCACTGCCTGAAGATCTGCCAAAGCGACGCTAAAGTCCTGATTGATAATAACATAATCGGCGCGATGGATATGCAGTAAATCCTCGCGAGCGGCCGCCAGGCGGCGCTCGATGACCTCGGCCGAATCCTTGCCGCGCTTGATCAGACGCTCGCGCAACACCTCGATGGACGGGGGCAGGATGTAGATATAGGTCATGTCGGGGAACAGCTTGCGCACCTGGAGCGCACCCTGCCAGTCGATTTCGAGCAATACATCGGCGCCGCTTGCACGGGTGGTCTCGATCCAGCGCCTGGAGGTGCCGTAAAGATTGCCATAGACCTCGGCATGCTCCAGGAACTCATCGGCCGCAATCAGGGCTTCGAATTTCTCGCGGGTGACGAAGCGATATTCGCGGCCCTCGACTTCGCCCGGCCGAGGCGGGCGCGTGGTGTAGGAAATCGACAGCTTGATCCCGGCGTCCTTCTCGAGCAGGGCGGCGACCAGGCTGGATTTGCCCGCGCCCGAGGGTGCGACGATGCAATACAGGCAGCCGGCAGGCATATGCGCAGGCTTGTTCATTCGATGTTCTGGATCTGTTCGCGCATCTGCTCGATCAGCACTTTCAGTTCAACCGAGATTTTGGTGATATCGGTCGATACCGATTTCGAGCCCAGGGTATTCGATTCGCGGTTCAGTTCCTGCATCAGGAAGTCGAGGCGCTTGCCGACCACGCCGCCGCCCTTGAGCACGCGCCGCACTTCGGCCACGTGGGTGGTGAGGCGGTTCAATTCCTCCGCGACATCGATGCGCGAGGCGAACAGCACCACTTCCTGCTTGATGCGTTCGTCGGTGCCGGCGGCCTCGAAAGCCTCGGCGAGTTTTTGCGTGAGCTTGTCCTGGTAAGCCGTCACCAGTTGCGGAATCAGCGGCGTGACCTGCCTGACCAGTTCGTCGATGCGGTCGAGTCGTTCGATCAGCATCATCGCCAGCTTGGCGCCCTCGCGGCCGCGAGTGGCATTGAGCTCCTCGATGGCCTGCTTCAGCAGCAGCAGCAATTTTTCGCGGGCTTCATCGGTGCCGATGGCCTCGGCGGCCATCACGCCGGGGGCGTGCATCACTTCCCATACCGACAGGGGCGTGGCATCGAATCGCGCCAGGATCGATTTCTGCAATTCCTCCAGCGCCGCCAGCGCGGTTTCATTGGGCCTGAAGGCATCGCGCGAGGCGACG
>JACXTT010010211.1_pt1 | contig 12708 bp, 12 predicted proteins | sample 9270951 | NCBI WGS metagenome assembly JACXTT01 (sample SAMN15532306, study PRJNA645909) | rock metagenome | isolation source: weathered quartz diorite | place: Puerto Rico | collected 2017-06-21 | reverse complement strand
CGCGGCGGGCGCGCCTATTCGCGCGGGCAGCGGATTTACCACGTCGTCCGCCGCGGGGAGACGCTCGCCTCGATCGCCGCGCGCTACCGGACCACGCCCGCCGCGCTCGGCCGCTGGAACGGGATCACAGGCGCGCTGCCCGCGGGACGGCGGCTGGTGGTCTACTACGGCGTGAGGTGAGGTCGCGGCGCCGGATCCGGGGGGCGGCGTCCAAGGGCGGCATCGCGTCTGAATTTAATTTTTTGCATGGCGTCGGCGGCCGCAATCGGCGGGGCGCGCGGCCGAAGCCGCGCCCGTTCGCCGGCGCGAGCGGGGACGAACTACCGGCGCGCCGTCGCCGCAACCGCGCCCTTGGTCGGGAACCACTTGTCCTGCAGCCGCTTCCACAGGATCGCCCACGGCGAGGCGATGTAGATCGACGAATAGGTGCCGACCACGATCCCCACCAGCATCACGAAGGAGAAGCCGCGCAGCGCGGGACCGCCCAGAATGAAGAGCGCCAGCACCGCGAGGAAGGCGGTCAGCGAGACGAGGATGGTCCGCGGCAGCATTTCGTTGAGCGCGCGGTTGAAGAGTTCGTTCTCCCCGCCCGCGCCGCCGGTTTTCTTGAGGGTTTCGCGGATGCGGTCGAAGACCACGATGGTGTCGTTGATCGAGTAGCCGCTCAGGGTGAGGAACGCGGCGAGCACCGGCAGCGTCATCTCCAGCTTCAGCGCCGGGGCCAGCAGGCAGAAGATGCCGAGCGTGATGAGCACGTCGTGGACCATCGCGATGATCGCGCCGACCGAGAAGCGCAATTCGAAGCGGATCCACAGGTAGATCAGGTGGAGCAGGGTCGAGGCGAGGATCGCGGCGAACGCGATTTTGCGCAATTCGTCGCCGACCGCGGGGCCCACGTATTCGACGCGGCGGATGACCGCCGGCGATACGGTGTTGTTCTCCACGAACCACTTCAGCGAGGCGGCGTCGAGGCCGCTCACCGCCGCGTCGGCGCGCACGATGCCGGCCGCGTCGCGCGCGGCGCGGAAGGCGGCGGCGAGCCGCTTGGCGGCGTCGTCGGACGAGAGCTTGGGGTCGGGCGACTTGACCGAGCCGGCCGCGAGGCCGGAACGGAACGCCTCGCGCAATTGTTCCTCGGTCGCGGCGTTGAGGTCGAGCTTGCCGGCGGCGGCCTGGCCGATGAGCGCGTGGCGCACCGCGAGGTCCATCAGCCTGGTCTTGTCGGTCTTGGCGAATTCCTCGTCGGTCATCTCGGCCAGCGCGGCGCGCTTGACGGTCGCGCTCTGCGGCGCGCGGATGAGCAGCGTCTGGTCGGCTTCCTTGCCGAAGCCGGTGGCGGTGACCTCGCCCTCGACCGCCTCGTGCAATTTCTGCTCCACCGCGCGCGGCTCGGCGGCGGCGGCCTGCGCGAATTTCGCCTCGATCTCGTAGCCGCCCGCGAGGTCGAGCCCCAGCGGCACGCCGCGACGCACCGCGAACACGCCGATCAACAACAGCGCGAGGGAGAGCGCGATCCACGCCCCCTTCCACTTCATGAGGTCGAACTTGAGGTTCGCGAAGGCGTTGACGTTGCCGATCGAGATCGCGTCCTTGTCCTGGCTGGGGCGCGAATACTCCCACTGGAAGATGACGCGCGAGACGCCGACCGCGGTGAAGAGCGAGGCGATCAGGCCGATGGTCAGCGTGACCGCGAAGCCCTTGACCGGGCCCTGGCCGAGCAGGATCAGGCACAGCGCGGCGATCAGGGTCGAGAGGTTGGAGTCGAAGATCGCCGACCAGGCCTTGCTGAAGCCCGACTCGATGGCGCTCGCGACGGTTTTGCCGCCGCGCAATTCCTCGCGGATGCGCTCGAAGATCAGCACGTTGGCGTCCACCGCCATGCCGATGGTGAGGATCATGCCCGCGATGCCGGGCAGGGTGAGCACGGCGTGGATGAGAGTCATCGCCGCCAGGGTGATGACGAGATTGAGCAACAGCGCCAGGGAGGCGTTGAGGCCCGACTTGCGGTAGTAGAACAGCAGGAAGCCGGCCACCAAGCCGATTCCCAGCAGCGAGGCGAGGATGCCGTTGCGCACCGACTCGGCGCCCAGCGAGGGGCCGATGTGGGTCGCCGCCTCGATGTGGGGCTTGGTCGGCATCGAGCCGCCCTTGAGCAGCCCGACGATCGCCTCGACCTGGTCCTGGCTGAAGCTGCCGTGGATGATCCCCTCGGCGCCGATCGCGTCCTGGATGGTCGCGGTGGAGATCGCCTTGTCGTTGAGCGTGATCGAGATCAGCTTGCCCTTGTTGGCGCCGGTCAGGGCGCGGAATTTCTCGCCCGCCTTGACCGCGAAGTGGAAGCCGACCGAGGGCTTGCCCCCTTCATCGGTGGTGGACTGGGCGCCGACCAGGTCGGCGCCGGTGAGCGGGGTGTCGGTCTGCAGGAAGATCCAGCGGCCGGCCTCGCCGTCCACGGTGGAGTCGCCCTCGTAGAGCGAGGTGCCGGCGGGCGGGATGCCGCCGTGCGCGGCGAGCGCCTCGTCCTTCGAGCCGTACGACTTCTGGTCGTCGGCGGCCACGAGATGCCACTCGAGGCGGCCCGAGTTGCTGATCAATTCCTTGAGCTGACTGGAGCTCTCGTTGCCGGCGACCTCGACCACCACCCGGTTGTCGCCCTGGCGCTGGATGACCGGCTCGCTGACGCCCAGGCTGTTGATGCGGCTCTCGATCACCGCGCGCGACTGCTCGACCGCCTGCTCGCGTACGATGTCGTAGCGGGCCGGGGTCATGGTCGCCTTGAGCGCGCCGCCGGAGGCCTCCTCGACCGCGAAGGCGGGCAGTTTTTGCTCGACCTTGTGCTGCATCTCCGCGAGCTTGCCGGCGGGGACGCCGTCGACGAGGAAGGTGCGCGGGTCGTTGCCGTCGTTGCGCAGCGAGGCCGAGGGGGCGAGCGCGATCACGTCGTCATGGACGAGGTCCTTCGCGTTGTTGACCTCGGCGAGCACCGCCGGGGCCGGGTCGAGGGTGAGGACGATGTGGTCGCCGCCGCGCAAATCGAGGCCGAGGTTGATCCCCGGCACCTGGCGCAGCCGCTCCTGCCAGGTGTAGCGCTTGAGCGGCTCGCGGGTCTTCGGGTTGACCGGATCGCAGGCGAAGGGGATCGCGAGGGCGCTGAGCGCGATCGCGGCGATGGCGTACAGCTTGAATTTCAGGTTTCCGCTCGGGTTGTCCATGAATTCCTCGGGGGTTCTTCTTGGGTCTTGCAAATCAATTCGCCGGGCGCGGCCGGCCTTCTCCGGACGGGTCCGGCCTCAGCCGTCCTGCTTCTCCGACTCGGGCGCCTCGACGCGGGAGACCGCGGACTTGAGGACCTCGATGCGCACGTTGTCGGCGATCCGCAGGTGGAGGATCCCGTCGACGATCTTGTGGACCGTCCCGAAGATCCCCGAGTTGAGCAGCACCCGGTCGCCGACCTTGAGGTTGTCCACCAATTGCTGCTGCTTCTTGCGCGCCTTGCTGGAGGGCATCCAGACGATGAAGTAGAAGAGCGCCGCCATGATGAGAAGCGCGAAGATCGGGCTGGGCCCGCCCTGCCCCTGGGGCTGCTGGGCGGGCGCGGGGGCGCTCTGGGCGGCGAGCGGAAGGGCGGACAGGGCGCACAGCAGCGCGCGGGGACGGAACTGCACGGTGGAACCTCCGACCCCGCAGAAGGAGGCCAGGATTTGTCGAAAATGCTTCAAGGGACTTAAAGCGAAGGGTGGATTTTAGGGGAGGCGACGGCCGGTCGCAAGCGGCGGGAAACGAACGCTTTGAAACGAGCCGACCCTCGCTACAATCCCCGCACCGCATGGCCGCCCCTCCCCGCCCGCTGTTCCTGCTCACCAACGACGACGGTTACTTCGCGCCCGGTCTGCAAGCGCTCGCCGCGGCCGCGCGCCGCCACGCGAAGGTCGTCATCGTCGCGCCCGACCGGGAGCAGTCGGCGAGCGGCCATTCCCTGACCATGAACGCGCCGCTGCGGGTCAACGAGGTCGCCCCCGGCGTCCACGCCCTCTCCGGCACCCCCACGGATTGCGTGGCGATGGCGATCCAGCAGCTGCTGGGCCGCAAGCCCGACCTGATTCTCTCCGGCATCAACGCCGGTTCCAACCTCGGCAACGATGTCACCTATTCGGGCACCGTCGCCGCGGCGATGGAGGGGACGCTCAACCGCATCCCCGCGATCGCCTTTTCCCAGCGGCTCGACCGGCGCCCGGGCGGAAAGTCCCCCGACTACGCCGCCGCCGCGAAGCTGGCGCTGCAGATCGCCCTGAAATTGCTGAAGGAGCCCCTGCCGAGCGGCACCTTCCTCAACGTCAATTTCCCGGTCGAACCGACCGGCGAGGTCGCGGCCGCCCGCCTCGGCTCGCGCCACTACGACGAATCGGTCACCCGCCGCCACGATCCGCTCGGCAAGCCCTACTTCTGGATCGGCGGCGCCGCGCCGGTCTGGCGCGAGGAGAGCGGCACCGACTACGAGGCGATCCGCCGCGGCGCGGTCGCGATCACCCCGCTCCACCTCGACCTCACCCACTACGAGCAATTGCCGCGCCTCGCGCCGCTGGCGAAGGCGTTGTCCGCGAAGAAAGCGCGGCGGTGAGCTCGTCGCGACGGACCGGCCGGCGCTTCGGCGGACGGGGATTGCGGTTTCGCCATCGGCGCCGGAGATGATGGCGGCGCGCATCTGCCACAATTCCCGCCCGAACTTCATCTCAGGAAACGAACCATGTCCTTCGACATCAAACCCGGCCAGCTCTTCATCAACGGCGAATGGCGCCCCGCGCGGTCGGGCAGGTCGTTCGCGACCATCAACCCGGCCACCGAAGCGGAGATCGCGCAAATTGCCGAAGCCGACGAGGGCGACCTCGACGCCGCGGTCGCCGCCGCCCGTGCCGCGTTCGACGAGGGGCCGTGGGCGAAGATGAGCGGCCACGAGCGGGGACGCTTGTTGATGAAAGTCGGCGATCTGATCTTGAAGCACGCCGACGAGCTCGCCTACCGCGAGACGATCGACATGGGCAAGCCGATCGGCGAGTCGCGCAACATCGACGTGCCGTTCGTCGCCAACCTCTTCCACTACTACGGCGGCTGGGCCTCCAAGATCGAGGGCAGCGTCGTGCCTACTTATGGGGCCGACAACGTCCTCAACTACACCCTGCGCGAGCCGCTCGGCGTGATCGGCGCGATCACCCCCTTCAACTTCCCGCTCCTGCTCACCACCTGGAAGGTCGCCCCCGCCCTCGCCACCGGCAACTGCATCATCCACAAGCCGGCCTCGATCACCCCGCTCACCGCGATCAAGCTGGCCGAGATCATGGCCGAGGCCGGCATCCCGAACGGCGTCTACAACCTCGTCACCGGCCCGGGCGCCAAGATCGGCGCCGCGATGGCCCGCCACCCCGGCATCGACAAGATCGCCTTCACCGGCGAAACCGAGACCGGCAAGTCGATCATCCGCGAGTCGGCCGGAACCCTGAAGAAAGTCTCGCTGGAACTGGGCGGCAAGTCGCCCAACATCGTCCTCGCCGACGCCGACCTCGACTCCGCGGTCAAGGCCGCCTTCATCGGCATCTTCTACAACAAGGGCGAGGTCTGCGCCGCCGGCAGCCGCCTCATCGTCGAGAAGCCGGTCTACGAGGAGCTGCTGGGCAAGCTGACCGAGCGGGTGAAGAAGACCAAGGCGGGTGATCCCCTCGACCCCAAGACCCGCTTCGGCCCTGTCGCCTCCAAGAGCCAGCTCGACAAGGTCCTCTCCTACGTCGAAGCCGGCCAAAAGGACGGCGCAACCCTCGCGGCCGGCGGCAAGAAAGCCGACATCGGCACCGGCAAAGGCTGGTTCGTCGAGCCGACCCTCTTCGCCGGCGCCACCAACGCCATGCGCATCGCCCGCGAAGAGATCTTCGGCCCCGTCCTCACCGTCATCCCGACCGACGACTTCGAGAGCGCCCTCAAGACCGCCAACGACACCGCGTACGGCCTGGCGGCTGCGGTTCACACCAAAGACGTGAAGAAGGCCCATCGCGCGGCGCGCGCGCTCAAGGCGGGAACCGTGTGGGTCAACACCTACAACCTGTACGATCCGGCGAGCCCGTTTGGCGGGTATAAGCAGAGCGGCTTCGGCCGTGAGCTCGGCCGCGAGGCGCTGGATGGGTATCTGCAGACGAAGAGCGTTTGGGTGGATTTGTCATAGCGTATGGCGTTTGGCGTATGGCCTGAAAGGATCTGGGGCCCTGGGCCCAGGGTCCAGGGGGTTTTCTTCGCTCCTGGTCGCTGGAGCTGATTTTCCAGCGCCTATAATTGTGCCGGATGAAAATCCGCGACGTCATCCGGCTCATCGAGAAAGACGGCTGGGTGCTCGTCGCGACCCGCGGCAGCCACCGGCAGTACAAGCATCCTTCTAAACCCGGCCGGGTGACGATCGCGGGCCATCCGGGCCATGACCTCGCGCCGGGCACCTTGAACAGCGTGATGAAACAAGCCCAACTCAAGGGGAAATAACCATGCGCCGATTTCTCGTCGTCATCGAAAAAGCGAAGAAAAACTACTCCGCCTACTCCCCGGACCTGCCCGGTTGCGTCGCGACCGGTCGTACGGCCGCCGAGGCGGAGAAGAACATGCACGCGGCGATCCAGTTCCACGTCGAAGGATTGCTCGAGGACAAGCAGCCCATCCCCAAGCCCCACGCGATCGCGGAATACATGGCGGTGGGGTGAGCGATGCCCCACGCCGTCAACAAAGCCCACCGCGCTGCCCGCATGCTCAAGGCGGGGACGGTTTGGGTCAACACCTACAACCTCTACGATCCCGCGAGCCCCTTCGGCGGCTACAAGCAGTCCGGCTTCGGGCGCGAACTCGGTCGCGAAGCGCTGGATGGGTATCTGCAGACGAAGAGTGTTTGGGTGGATTTGGGATAGGGTTTGGGGTCTGGGGCTTGGGGTTTGTCCTGAAAAAATCAAGATCCGCGATGTACGCTTAGCCCGTGTGGCGATCGCCTTCTTCGTCAGGTACTAGCGATGATTCTTTATCAATTTAGATCGGTTTCTGACCCTGGCAGAAAGCAAATTGGTTATCTATTTGACTTACTTTCAACTGGCGCTTTGAAGTTCACAAGCCCCTCGGATTTCAATGACCCGTATGATTGCTGTCCTACTCAATTAAACGAAATTCCTGATGGTGCGATTCCGAACGCCGTCGGCAATCACATGAATAAGCTTCTTCAGCGTGTGCACGCTGAGATATATGGAATCGTCTGCCTTACCCCATTTCCCGACAGAATGTTGATGTGGAGTCATTATGGAGATCAACATCGTGGCGTTTGTGTCGGCTTTGATGGCGACCTACTTTCGTCTATGGTTCCGATCAATGATAAACAGAATCCGCTTCACATGAGGCCTAAAAAGGTAATTTACACAAGTACTCGGCCGAGTGGCGATGATACTGATGCTCTGCTCAAGAAATCTGTTGAGTGGAGCTATGAAGATGAGTATCGCATCATCAGCCGCAGTCAATCTGGCACTCCAGAGTGGGGGCCAGGCATTTGGAATATTTCTCCCTCCGTAATCAAAGAGATAGTGATTGGCGCCGAGATGGCGCCTGAAGACAAGAAGCTGATCACAGATTTCATCAGAGAAAAGCGATCTGATATTGCAATTAAACAAGCTGTTCTACATGCAAAGGATTTTCAGATCGTTATCGATCCCTTTGATGAACAGCCGCATATAGGGCCAGGAGTTGGGTACTTTTTGAGCCCTAATCAGAAATGGAAGCCGATTCGATCATCTTGATCGCTGTCGCTTTAACTGGAAGCAAAGCTAGATTATGCTTGTAGCCTGTTCGGCTTTCATCAATTATCTGCTAACCGTAGCCTCGGAAGAAAAGATCAAACTGCATTAATAGCTCGCATGTCCGAGCTCGGATCGGCATTTAATATTTCAAGCTATTCTTCTCGGGCATCCTCACCGAGCTTTGTACCATCTTCAAATATTACCGTCCTAGGAATCCATTCGATCTTCATATCTTTCAAGTCAGTATTGGCTAGTTTCGCATGCTCATCCCTGAGCTCGTCATAGTTAATTCCTCCTTCCCACTCACCCTTTGCACCAGCTGCAATAGGATCGGTAACCTTTATCCCAGATTTCATAATAACATCACCAAATAAATCTAGAAATACAATCGTTCCCTGAAATGCACGAATCGCCTGAGCCCCGGTGTTTTCATATGCACATTTAATGCTAATCATTTTTCTGATGTTGTATTCGTCCATTGACTTAAGCTTCACAGAATATACAGACAAATTGATCATTTTTCGAAGCTCAGGCGCGAGAGCTTCTTCTCGAGCCTTTGCTTCCGCCGCGAGGCGTTCAGCTTTTGCCTCTTCGGCCTTTTGATGAGCTTTAAATTTCTTCTGTTCCTCGATCATCTGGCCAACAGTCTTACCTTCCCATGAAATCTTTCCGCCGGTGAGCCCAGGGAGCTTGCTGCTGACTTCTGCGCGCATCATATATCCAAGAAAGAGCCCCTTCTCTTCAGCAGACATCTTTGATTTACCTACTTCAGCTAATATTTCATCACGATTCGCTGTCGTCACTGTTTTAGACTTCGGCGAACAAGCTAGCGTCATCGCAATCATCATCGATGGCGCCAAGTATCCGCAGATGCTTTGCTGTAGTTTTCTCATATGCCACCCCAAAGATCGAAGTAGTTCGTACGACCGGGCAATTACTCGGCTATTTTAAGAAGCTGATACCTCGTTTGCAACTTTTCTGGAATAAATTTAAATACGTAGATGCCCTAAATGTTCATCTAGGGAGATGAATTTTGACGCAGCTTCCTTTGGCGAAGCCCATCGGGGGAGGTGCCGTGCCCGAGCGAAGCGACAAATCCCCTTGGGGGACGAAGCGGCGGAGGCTTGCCGCGGGAGCGGCAAGACGCCACTGGGCGGCTGCGATGAATTGCCCCGGCAAGGACCACCAGCCCCCACCCGGCCTTCGGCCACCCTCCCCCGTTGTCGCTTCGCGAAAACGAGGGAGGGGACGGGCGCGACGGAATCACGGGGCGGAAGCAGGCATTTATTACTCGATGAATCGCATCAAGTTATAGCCGCTTCCTGAAGGTTGCGATGGTGACTCGCCCGTATTCCACTTTTCCTCCGAGCAAGCCGGCAAGACATCCCGGCTGCACGCTGTAGGGGATTTCATCCGTTCGAAAATACTCATAACCGTATTGGGCGTACTGCGCGAGAAATGCCGTGAATTGATCCGCCACGCCGAAGGCCGAAGCGGTGCCCTTGAACTTCGCTTCGAAATAAGTGGTCAGGTATTCGTAACCGCCAACTTGGTAGATACGAACACCTTCAAATTTCTGATTGGCTGCTTGAGCGTTAGTCATCTCACCCTCCTTTCATTGGGGTCATCATTGGGGTCAGGTCTTGAATCTTGCACTGCATCAGTACAACCCCCAACCCCGTGTCATCGGTCATCGGGGTCAGGTCTTGAATCTTGCACTTCATGAACTGACTCAATATCCCCCCACCCTCGCGTGCACTCGCAGCGGCCGGCGGCGCGTTTGAGGGTGCGCTTCTTCGTGTGCTCGTCGGGGGTGTGGTGCGAGGGGATCGCGGGGCGGCAGCCGGGGCAGCGGACCAGAGACGGACCGAAGGGAGGCGGATGCCGCCCTTCAGGTCCGAAACGGGTATGTTGTAACTTAGTTGGAATACCATGAGAGGGCGCTGGCGTCAGAATAGAACGTGAGACTGTTGGGGAGATAGTCTGCGACCGGCGCCAACCCTTGCCATGTCAGACCGTCCGTCGAGTGCATCTTCCAGAGCTTGCACTTCGAGGAGCCGATGACGCCCGGGCTCGTGATCGGAGCGACAGCGAAGACGTTCAGGTCGTTGGGGCCGAAGGAAGTCGCGGCGGGGCCCCACCACTCCTCGGTCGGCGGGGTGACGGTATCGACTCCGTCGCTCGGGTGGCCATAGTGGTCGCAATCGTGTCCCGTCGCGTAGCCGCCGGGGAGCGCGTTCCACGCTTGCCAGACCCCGCCGGAGAAGGTTTTTTGCCAGATACCGGGGCGCGGGGTGTCGCGGACCGGGGAGGTGCTGGTTCGCTGCATCTGGTTGTCGCGGACGAACACGTCGATCCGTCCTCCGCCCCATGAAACGGCGGTCGGGTTGGAGGAAAATTTCAATTGCGAGCCGTCTGGACGCGTTCCGGGAGGATAGGTAAGACCCGTCCAATTGGGATTCCACTGGGTGCCGTTCCACGAATTCGTGTAGAGACTGTCGTCGACGGCGACCGCGAAAACGTCAACTCGTCCGGCGCCTGACGCCACGGCCGCCGGACCCGAATGGAATGCGCCGGGGGCGATGGTGCTCCAGGAGCCCCAGGTGCCCGCGGTCATGCTGATCCGCCAGATGTTTGAATCTGAAGCGCGGGCATAGACGTCGATCTCCCCGAGCCCGTTGCTGATCGCGGCGGGATCGAAGGTGAGCGTCAGGCCGGGTGGCGCGCCGGCGGCCACCATGCGCCAGGTTCCCCACGAAGCGCCGTTCCAGACGATCTCCCATAGCTTGTCATCGAGACTGAAGCCGAAAACGTGCAGCTCGTTGGAGCCGCGCGTGGCGGTGGCGGGGCCGGAATGGAAACCGCCGCCCAGCGAGGTCCAACCCTGCCAGGTTCGGACGGCGTTGTACGCACCGTACCAGATCGCGCCGTCGCTGCCCTTGATGAAGAGATCGGTGCGCGGCGTTCCCCGGAATCCGTTCAGGACGTTGCGTGTGATCTGCTGTGCCTTCGTGTTGCAGAGGTGGGGCCAGGTCGGCGAGCCGCTGCAGGTGTTTTGACAACTCGGGTACTGACAGAGATTCGCCTCGTCCGCAGAGTAATCGTCGAGGCCCCAACTCCATTGGATCGAGCCGGTGGAAAAGACGCGAGCACCACTGTCGGCGATTCTCGTCACCATATCGGTGCAGACCGTGGTTGGCGCGGTGCCGTCACAGCTGCCAGCCGCGATCGGGGAGTGGGCGAGCCGGGCGACATTCGGCGGCGAGCCGCAGGTGATTCCGTCGACTTCATAACCGGCGAGGAACGGAAGGTGGTCTCCGTTCTGCAGGCCGGTGCTGGTGTACGCCCAGTGGCTCGCGTCAGAAACAACGATGTCGGCGCTGTAATGGTTGGCCGGCTGCTGATAGAACAGGCCGACCACGCTGACGCCCATCATCAGGTTCTCGGGAAGGCCTACGGACGGATCGGAGAAGAGCGTGGTCTTGAGCGGACAGTTCAGCATTCGCTTGCCGGAGGCGATCCGGCTCTTGCAGATGTTATCGGCCGGGTCAAGGTAGCGCGTCGTCTCGGAATAATCGTTATTGGTGGTGATCAAGCACTGGGTCGGCTCCTCGTTGCCAAGATAGTCGGTTTGGCGGTCTTTGAATCCGACCATGACGCGGTCACCCTGTCCATTGGAGGACGGCTCGAAGCGCACCTGCCAGTAGGAGGTATTTGCCGAGAAGAACGCTGCATTCACGCCTCGCGCCAGCGCATTCTCCACGTGACTTCTCATCTGCATCGACCAGTATTCATCGTGGCCGACGGAGAGAAAAGCCTTGTGACGCAGCAGCGACAGGCCGTCGCGATGAGTGTCGAGGTTTGTGTTGTAGGTCACATCGTAGCCTTCCTTCTCGAGGAAGCGGACCATGTTGTATTCCTGACCTCGCGCCGTCGTGTAATCCTTGTGATTGAGGGTGATCAGGAACTCGCCCGCTCCGACGCCGAACCGGCCGTTTTGCGATGCCGGATTGCTGACCATGGGGTTGTTGCTGATCGCATAGGGTCGGTTGAATGACACCTTGATCGCGCCGATGCCCTGGCTGCTGTTTCCATAGAACGATTTTCCATCCGGATAGCCCGGCCAGTTGTTGTAGGCTTGATAGGTGGTGACGCTCGATTGAAACAAGAAATCGGAGATCCTCGCGTCATCGCGCACCACGAAGATGATGTAGCTTTGTTTTCCAGAAGGCAGCGCGGTGAGTTTCATCAGATAGAACCCGCTAACCCAGTTGGACGGGATCCCCATGGTCAGAGATGCCGTCCAATTGCAATCGAATGTTCCGAATTGCGGATCCATCGTCGGCATGGGTTGTGTCAGGGTATGGTCCGGGCCGGGCGCCGTCGAGATCAATCGGCCACCGGAGCCTCCGTACCAACCCATGCGATAGATCTCATAGGTCGCCTGTGTGTCCGAGAATGGATTTTTCACGCTAACATAGAATGTAAGCGTCCCGCCGATGTTCACGCTGGTCGCAGACGCGTACCCTTCGATTTCCCGGTCCGTAGCGGGGTTCGTCAACTGCCAATTCGTGGTGCCAGCATTGCCATTTTCGATCTGGATCGGATTTAACGCCTTGGCGTGGAAGGCACAACTAAGCAGCGCGCTCAGCGCTACGATGGATGCTAATTTCATGGATGACCTCGATGGAGTTCGATGATTCAGTGGCCGCATTTGTGCGCGGGAATTGTAGGGCGGTTGTCAACTCCGCACATGTTCCTTGATCAACGTGCATAGAAAGACTTTGACAGCAATAAGGCATCAATGACACCCCCACCCTCGCGTGCACTCGCAGCGGCGGGCGACGCGTATGAGGGCGCAGGCGCTCCACCCCTGTTTCCCCGGAGGGACAACGGGGGAGGTGCC
>JACXTT010010210.1_pt1 | contig 12709 bp, 10 predicted proteins | sample 9270951 | NCBI WGS metagenome assembly JACXTT01 (sample SAMN15532306, study PRJNA645909) | rock metagenome | isolation source: weathered quartz diorite | place: Puerto Rico | collected 2017-06-21 | reverse complement strand
GTCATGCAGTTTCCGTACAGGAATTGCATCGTCAATCTCCTCGACACGCCCGGCCACGAGGATTTTTCCGAGGATACTTATCGCACGCTGACCGCGGTGGACTCGGCACTGATGGTGATCGATGGCGCCAAGGGTGTGGAAGAGCGCACCATCAAGCTCATGGAAGTCTGCCGCCTGCGGCATACGCCTATCATGACCTTCATCAACAAGCTCGACCGCGAGTCGCGCGATCCGGTTGAGCTGATGGATGAAGTCGAGACCGTGCTCAAGATACGCTGCGCGCCGGTGACCTGGCCGATCGGCAGCGGCAAGCGTTTCAAGGGCGTTTATCATCTGGTGGACGACAGCGTGCATTTTTTCAGTTCCCAGCACGGCGGCAGGATCCAGGAAGGCGTGGTGATCCGTGGCCTGCACAATCCGGAACTGGACGCCGTGCTCGACGATCAGGCCGCGGAATTGCGCGCCGAAATCGAGCTGGTCAGGGGCGCGAGCCACGAGTTCGATCCCGAACAGTACCGGCGCGGCGAGCAGACGCCGGTCTTTTTCGGTTCGGCAATCAACAATTTCGGGGTACGCGAACTGCTCGACAACTTCATCCAGTATGCGCCTCCGCCGTGCGCGCGCGAAACCACGACGCGTGTGATCGCGCCGGATGAGGCACCGTTCACCGGATTTGTCTTCAAGATTCAGGCGAACATGGATCCCAAGCACCGCGATCGCATTGCCTTTTTCCGCATCACTTCGGGCAAGTATACCAAGGGGATGAAGATGCATCAGGTGCGGCTGGATCGCGACGTTCAGATCGCCAATGCCATCACCTTCATGGCGCGCGAACGCGAGCAGGTGGATTCGGCCTACGCCGGGGACATCATCGGCCTCTATAATCACGGTACGATCCAGATCGGCGACTCTTTCACCGAAGGTGAAAAGCTCAAGTTCACGGGCATTCCCTATTTCGCGCCGGAGCTCTTCCGGCGCGTGGTGTTGCGCGACCCGCTGCGCATGAAGGCGCTGCAAAAGGGGCTGGACCAGCTGAGCGAGGAGGGCGCGACCCAGATTTTCCGGCCGCTTGTCAGCAACGATCTCATCCTTGGGGCGGTCGGTGCGCTGCAATTCGACGTGGTCGCCTATCGGCTCAAGCACGAATACGGCGTGGAATGCACCTATGACACGATCGACGTGGCGACGGCGCGCTGGATCGACTGCGACGATGCCAGGAAACTCGATGAGTTCCGCAAGAACAGCGAGATGCGGCTGGCGCTCGACCGCGCCGGCAACCTGACCTACCTGGCGCCGACCCTGGTCAACCTGCAGCTCACGATGGAGCGTTGGCCGCAGATTCGTTTTCTCGCGACTCGCGAGCACTAGACCATTTGCCGGACGATGCCATTACGAACCATGTGCGTTTACAGGGCCGGGCATCGCATTTTACTATTGCTCCTTTGGCGGCATTTTCGCCTTTCACCTGCCGGTATTCCGGAACGATGATGGAAAAAATGAATCATGAGGATCGCATTGCGTTCACGCGTGCGATCGTTCACCTGCTGGACGGCTGGGGCGTGAGCGCGGCCGATCAGGTAACCTTGCTCGCGCTGCCCGCGGGTACCCGTCCCGGCGCGATCCGCCAGTTCCGGCAGAGCACGCCGTTTCCGGAAGACGCCGGCGTGATGGAGCGCATCGAGCATCTGATCGGGATTGCCGATGCCCTGCGCACGTCCTACCCGCACAACGCCCACATGGGCTCGATCTGGATGAACCGGGCCAATCACCGTTTCGACAACCGCACGCCGCTGGCCGCGATGCTGGAAGACGGCCTGGGCGGCATCATCGCGGTGCGCACGCATCTCGACTGCGCCTACGACTGGAATATCAGCGGGTCGGGTAAATCGTCTTCCCGCTAAGCTGCGGGGCAAAGGTCCTCAGCCAGCGCAGGTGGCCGGTCAATCCGGTTAAATTCCCACCATGAGATAGATGCCCGCACTGTTGCCGTTCAGTTTTTTGGTGGCGGACCCATCGGGCAAGACGAACGACTGGTTTGCCTTATAGTCGATGGAAAGCAGGCGTATCCCTAGTTCCGTCTTTTGGCCAAAGTTGTAACTTCCCTGTAGCGCATAGCCCAGGGAGTCGTCAAAGTTAATGCGCGCGTTCGCGCCGTTGACGGTGCCGTCGTAAGTCGGCGAAAGGTGGTAACTGAGTCCGCCGCCGAAGGAAAACGAGCCGGTTCTTTTGATCAAGGCCACATCAAGAGGAGTGCGGTTGAATTTTATATCGCCATTACTGGCATTGAGGTGGACGAATTTATAGCCCAGCATGGTGCGAAGGCGAAGCGTGTCATCGCGATTGAGCGTGAAGTCATAGCCGGCACCAAAGTACAGAAGTTCACCCGCCTTGACGCTCTCGCCGTCCGACAATCTGGCGATTTCATCGCCACCGGATGAGAGTTCCGTGCCCAATACCAGGCCACTGGCGATCGCGGACGGTGTCAGGAAAAGACCTGCGAGAAAACAGGGAAAAAATAACAAGTATTTTTTTGGACCCACGGTGTATTTTTTCTTGTTTTTCACTTTTGCCTCCTCTTGGCATTGATGGATGGTTGTTGTTTATGGAAGACTAGGTCGTGCCTATTTAAGGAAGTATTATGGAAAATTTCAAATGCGCCTTCAGCAATACGCTGGTAACCGGTCAATTCGGCTGCGGGATGGGCGAGCCGGTGACCCGACGCGGCGGGCCGGACGTGGCCTGCACATCGGATGAGGCCCATCAGCGTTGTGAAAGGCTGTTCCAACGGATGAAGCAGACGGCACTGCCGGCATTTGGCGTCGAAGACGATCTGCTCAGCATGCCGCACAGCGTGCTGGTGAAAATCCAGTTCGGCGGCCTGCTCGGATTGCAGCGCCTGTCGGGCGACGGTACGGCCGATCCGGACACGGTGAAGGACATCGATCGCCTCGTCGATCAGGCGGTCGGGAAATACGGCGGGCTCGATGCCATTCCCTGCCCGGCGTTTGTCGAGGACATGACCTCGTACAAGCTCAAACGCCGGCGGTGAGGGATGTTCTTATTTACTTTCCTTGTTGTCCCCGGATTCGCTCTCGGCTTTTACTGACAGCAGCTCGATATCGAAAATCAGCACCTGGTTCGGACCGATGGCATTGCCGGCACCGCGCGCACCGTAGGCGAGGTCGGATGGGATATATACCTGCCACTTCGCGCCTTCCTTCATCAGCGGCAAGGTTTCCTGCCAGCCCTTGATGACGCCTGCCACCGGGAACGTCGCCGGTTCGTTGCGCTTGTAGGAGCTGTCGAACTCGGTACCGTCAATCAGGGTGCCGCGGTAATGCGCCACCACCGTGTCGGTGGATTTGGGCTGTTTGCCCTTGCCCTCGGCGATGACCTTGTATTGCAGCCCGCTGGGCAGCGTCACCACGCCTTCTTTTTTCTTGTTGGCATCTAGGAACGCCTGGCCGATTTCCAGATTCTTCTTTGCCAGCGCTTCGGTCTTTTCCTGTTCCTTTTTCTGATAGGCTTCGACGGAAGCGCGCATTTGATCGGGCGTGAGTTTGGGGGCCGTGCCGGACAGGGCGCTTTGCATGCCCTGCGAGACAATCTTCGGGTCGATGTCAAGGTTCTGGCGCTTCAGGTTCTGGCCGAGCTGGAAACCCACGGTGTAGCTGAATTTCTGCTTGTCGGTCTTGAATTCCCCCGCGTCCTTGGCAAAGGCGCTGACCGAGAGAGAAACGGCAACGAGGCCAAGCAGGAAACCGGTTTTCATTGTTACTCCTTTTGTAGTCATTGGATAAGAAATGGCGACGATCCGGAATATCATGGCTGTCGCGGCGGTTATGGTCGCATATCCCGGCGCTCCCACCAAATGGGGCGAGATTGCCGCGCCTGACTGGCCGACGTATGGAGCCAAAGGAATTTTCTGTTCATTTCCCGGACTAAAGCCGGCAGATACCGATATTTCCGGGAATCCGGATCCGGCCGGTAAACCCGGTATCGTTTCGTGCGTTATTGATCCAGAATCGAGATTATTCCGGAACAGGAGCATGTCATGACAGCTTTGGAAGGCAGGAAAAAGATTACCGCCATCGTCGTCGGTTCCTTGCTGGCGGCAGGTGCCGTGGGCGCCGCGGTGCTGACCGGCGTGTTTCCGCGCGCGACCCCGGATGCCACGCAGCAGGAAACCGCGGCGGCACCGCTGACCCCGCCCGCATCGCCGCCGCCGGTTCACAAGCACACGGCGGCGAAATCACATTCACAGGTCAGCCAGGTTTCAAGCGCACAGGCAACGCCGCCTCCACCGTGCACCAACTGCGGCACGGTTGAATCCGTCGAGAGCTTCACGGAAAAGGGACAGTCTTCGGGCGGCGGCGCGGTCGCGGGCGGACTGCTCGGCGGCATCCTCGGGCATCAGGTCGGCAAAGGCCGCGGCAAGGATCTCGCGACGGTGGCCGGTGCCGTCGGCGGCGCCATTGCCGGCAACGAAATAGAGAAGAACGCGAACAAGGTGGTGCGCTACCGTGTCGGCGTGCTCATGAACGACGGTACGCGCACGGTTTTGACGCTGAATGCTGCCCCCGGCCTGGCGGCGGGTGACCGCGTCAGGATCGTCAACGGCGAGCTGGTGCGGGATTGATTTGAAGAGCGGGTAATTCAGTTCCGCGGCCTGCGGAACGGGGGCGCGTCAGCCGGGCAGGGCCTCGACCTTGGCCCGCTGGACGCGCAGGTTGGTCAGCGCTGTTTCGAACTGTTGCACGCGGCCCTGTTCCTGTTCCACCACGTTTTTCGGGGCGCGCGCGACGAAGTCCGGATTGGCGAGTTTGGTTTTCGCCTTGGATAACTCTTTTTCGATCTTGTCCATTTCCTTCCCGAGACGCTCGAGCTCCGCCTGCTTGTCGATGAGCGAACCGAGCGGAATCAGCACTTTCATATGACCGACCAACGCCGTGGCCGATTCGGGCGCATGCTGTCCCGCGTCGAGCCAGGTAATCGAATCGGCGCGCGCCAGGGTCGCGAGATAACGGCGGCTGGCGTCGAGATATTTCCTGTCGGCTGGCGAACCGTCCTGAAGCAGGATCGGCAACGGCTTGCCGGGCGATATGTCCATCTCGCCGCGGACATTGCGCACGCCCGTGATCACGGCCATGACCCAGTGCATCTCGTCGGCAGCCTTGGTATCAACCAATTCCTTTTCCGGCCGCGGGTAGGGCTCGCGCATGATGGTTGCGCCGGCCTTGCCCGCCAGTTTCGCCACGCGCTGCCAGATTTCCTCGGTGATGAACGGCATCACCGGATGCAGCAGGCGCAGCCCGGTTTCCAGCACCCGTACCAGTGTCTGGCGCGTGCCGCGCAACTGTTCCGGTTGGCTGTCCGCGCCGGTCAGCACCACCTTGGAAAGCTCCAGGTACCAGTCGCAGTACTCGTGCCAGACGAAGCTGTAGATCGCCTGCGCTGCGAGGTCGAAGCGGTAATCGCGGAACGCGGTTTCCACTTCGGTTGCCACTTCCTGCAGGCGTGAAACAATCCAGCGATCCGCCGCGTTCAATTCCACCGTGCCGCTCAAACCGCAGTCGTGGCCCTCGGTGTTCATCAGCACGTAGCGCGCGGCGTTCCACAGCTTGTTGCAGAAGTTGCGGTAGCCGTCGATGCGGCCGAGGTCGAACTTGATGTCGCGGCCTTGCGTCGCGAGACTGGCAAAGGTGAAGCGCAGCGCATCGGTGCCGTAGGCCGGGATGCCGCCGGCGAAATCCTTGCGCGTGGCCTGTTCGATCTTCTTCGCCATCTGCGGCTGCATCAGGCCGCGGGTGCGCTTGGCGACCAGCGATTCCAGATCGATGCCGTCGATCAGGTCGATCGGGTCGAGGATGTTGCCCTTGGACTTGGACATCTTCTGGCCGTGCGCATCGCGCACCAGACCGTGGATGTACACTTCGCGGAACGGCACCTCGCCTGTGAATTTCAGGCCCATCATGATCATGCGCGCGACCCAGAAGAAAATGATGTCGAAGCCGGTGACCAGCACGCTCGTGGGGTAAAAGGTTTTCAGTTCCCTGGTCGGCTGCGGCCAGCCGAGCGTGGAGAACGGCCACAGCGCCGAGGAGAACCAGGTGTCGAGCACATCCTCGTCCTGTTCGAGCGGCACGTCCTGTCCGTGCCGGTGCTTTGCCTGCGTATGCGCCTCGGCGGCGTTGCGCGCGACGTACACATTGCCGTCGGCGTCGTACCACGCGGGAATGCGATGCCCCCACCAGATCTGGCGCGAGATGCACCAGTCCTGGATGTTGTGCATCCATTCGTAATAGGTCTTGGTCCAGTTCTCCGGGACGAACTTGATGCGTCCTTCCTCGACGACCTTGATCGACTCGGCCGCGAGCGGCCCGACCTTCACATACCACTGGTCGGTGAGAAACGGCTCGACCACGGCGCCGGTGCGGTCACCGCGCGGGACCATGAGCTTGTGGTCCTGTATTTTTTCCAGCAGGCCCGCGGCTTCGAGATCGGCGACGATCTGCTTGCGCGCCTTGAAGCGGTCGAGGCCGTCATAGGCCGTGCCGGGAAGATCGATGCTGGCATCGGAGTGAAAAATATTGATCAGCGGCAGGTTGTGGCGCTTGCCGACTTCGTAGTCGTTGAAGTCGTGCGCCGGGGTGATCTTGACGCAGCCGGAGCCGAACTCCCGGTCCACGTATTCGTCGGCGATCACGGGAATCCTGCGGCCGGTGAGCGGCAGTTCGACCGATTTGCCGATGAGGTGTTTGTAACGCTCGTCCTCCGGGTGCACCGCCACGGCGGTGTCGCCGAGCATGGTTTCCGGGCGCGTGGTGGCGACGACCAGATGTTCTTTCGTTCCGGCGACGGGATAACGGATATGCCACAGATGGCCGGCTTCCTCTTCCGAGACGACTTCGAGGTCGGACACGGCGGTGTGCAGCACCGGGTCCCAGTTGACCAGGCGCTTGCCGCGGTAGATCAGTCCTTCCTGGTGCAGGCGCACGAACACCTCGGTGACCGCCTGCGACAGCCCGTCGTCCATGGTGAAGCGCTCGCGCGACCAGTCGAGCGAGGCGCCCATGCGCCGCAGCTGGCGCGTGATGGTGCCGCCGGATTCGGCCTTCCATTTCCACACGCGCTGGATGAACTGTTCGCGCCCGAGATCGTGGCGCGTCTTGCCCTCGGCTTCGAGCTGGCGCTCGACCACCATCTGGGTGGCGATGCCGGCGTGATCGGTGCCCGCCTGCCACAGGGTGTTGTCGCCCTGCATGCGGTGGTAGCGGATGAGCGTGTCCATGAGCGTATCCTGGAACGCGTGTCCCATGTGCAGGCTGCCCGTGACGTTGGGCGGCGGGATCATGATGCAGTAGGACTGGCCCTGGCCGTTCGCGGCGAAATAGCCCGCACGCTCCCAGGTTTCGTAGATCCGCGATTCGATCGCGTGCGGATCGTAGGATTTGCTCAGGGTGCTGTCGGAGGACGGGCCGCCGCCGGCCGGGGTTTGGGGTTTCTGGCTCATGGCCGCTGTGAATGTTGAAAGCGGGCGGGATTCTAATGGCTTACGCGCAATAATTCACTTTCAACTTTTCCCGCCGTCCTGCTCCAGCTCCTGGCGTATCAGCTGCTGCAGCCGGAGGATGGTTTTGGTGTCGAGCCCGGCGCCGCCGGTTTTGCGCATTTCCACGTTGAGTTTCGCGACGGCGCGGACGACGATGTCGCGCGCGCGGTCGGGTGCCGGCAAAGAGGGTTGTGTCTTGGCCGGCGACGGCTCGCCAGCCAGTGTGCTGCCGGCGGGGGCAGCGACCACTTCGTTCAGCACCGGGATGTCATCGAGGCTGAAGGTTTCGGGCGCTTTCGGGGTTACCGGCGGCTCCGCGCTCGCTGGCGGTTCAGGCAGCCCGGCAGCAGCAGGTGAGCCGGTCTCCTCGGGGCTCGGGAGCTTCGTCGTATCAGGCGCTGTTTCGGTCACTGTTTCCACCGTCGCGGGAGTTTCTGATTTCGGCGCTGATTCAGGTGTCGCTTTGGGGATGAGAGAAGCTTCCTTGGCGATCGACAGGGATTTTTCGTCCGGTTTCGGCGCTTCGGCGTTTGCCGATGACGCAAGGGCTTCGCCGCCCGGCGGCTGGAATTCAATGGTCTCGAAGTCAACTGACGGCATGTCGCGCAGATTTTCCGAAGCCGGTTCCTCCAGTTTGAGTTCGGGTTTTTCCGGTTCCGGCGCCAGCGTCAGCTCCTCCAGGGTCAGCGGTTCATTGCTGAGGTCAGGAGATGTTTCGGAGAACCCCAGATCCGGAGCATGCTCGATGGTGATGAGCTCATCGGATTCCGCGGAATCGGTTGTTGGCGCCTGTTTCGCCGGTTCGGCGGTTTCGACGAAAGCGCTTTCGTCGAAAGTTTCTTCCACGTCGATGGTGGGCAGCGGTTCATCGGAAGATGCCTGAAGATTTTCCTCTACGACGATACCTGTTGCATCGGAAGCGGTCCGATTCGACATCGGTTCCCGGGGTATTTCCGGCGCCGGATTTTCGGGCGGTGCTTCCGGCTCTGCGGCCGGCGACGGGGTCTCGATTTTCGTTTCCGGCGTTTGTTCACGGAATGGCGTTCTGGCTTCTATCGCCGGTGGTTCTACGTCGAAGACGAGTTCCTGCTGTGTGCCCGGTGCAGCAGGTTCCCGGCTCGCCGGTTTCGGTTCGGCAGGCGCAGGCGGTGTTTCGGCCACGACAGGTTCCGCAGGTGGCGTGGCTTCGGGTTCCGGTTCGGCGAGCATCTCGGCGGAAATTTCCCCGGGCAGTTCCGGCATGGCCGATTCCAAGGGCGCAGGCGGGACGATTTCCATCGCTTCTTCGAAAGTCAGTTCTTCATCCAGCGGGGCGAGTTCGTCCGCGAGTTCCTCGAGCGTCTCCGGGCTCGTGGTGTCGGACAGCGACGACGGGCCCGGCATCATCGGCTCGTCGCCGACGTTGAGTTCGTTGTTGACCAGGTCCTTGAGCGAGCGCATGACCGCGTCGAAATCGACCGGACCGGAGGCGGGATCAAGCGGCGTGAAATTCTCGCGCACGGGCGCGGCCGGTGCAGGCGCCGGTTCTTCGCGAACGGCTTCCGGCGCGGCCGCGGATTGTCCCGCCGGCTGTACGGGCCGGTCCTCGTCCAGCAGGTCGTTGCGGATCAGGTCCTGAAGCGACTTCAGCACCTCCTCGAGCGTGTGCTTCTCCGAGGGCTTGTGCTTGTATTTCGGGTCCTGGATGGTCATGGTTCAGGCACCGGCCGGGTCGAGCGTGAGATTGTGCGTCTGCAGCGTGTAACCGCGGTCACGGTAAAAACGGAAACGGTCGCGCGCGAGCGTTTTCTCGCCATCGCTGCCGCCGACGATTTCGGCGACACGCTGGAAGCGGCTGAAGAACTCCGGCACCTGCGGCGTGAGCTGGATCAGCACGTCTTCGCAGGCGGGCGGCGGTTCCTCGCAACCGATGAGCACCGGCATGTCGGCGTCCGACGGCCGCGCGCCGAGTCCGTGCGGAATGAAGCTGCCGGCGCTGAATATCCACAGCAGCCGGTCGAGATGCTGTGCGTGCTCGTGGTCGTGGGTCAGGATATAGACGCGATGATTGAGGCGAAAGGCCTTGTGGGCCAGTTTGCAGACAGCGGCGTCTCTGCCGCCTTCGGTGGCGTGGTCGAGCAGGTAGAAGTCGACGCGCGTCATGCCGCCGCTTCCGCGCCGTCCTTGCGGGCGCGGTGGATGAGATACTGCACTAGCAGCGGCACCGGCCGTCCGGTCGCGCCTTTTTCCTTGCCGGTTTTCCAGGCGGTGCCGGCGATGTCGAGGTGCGCCCATTTGAAGTTCTTCGCGTAGCGCGACAGAAAGCACGCTCCGGTGATGGTGCCGGCCTCGCGTCCGCCGATGTTGGCCATGTCGGCGAAATTGCTGTCGAGCTGTTTCTGGTATTCGTCCCACAGCGGCAGCTGCCAGGCGCGGTCATAGGTGTACTTGCCGGCGCCAAGAATATCGCGAGCCAGCTGATCGTTGTTGGCCAGTAATCCGCTCGCGTGCGCGCCGAGCGCGATCACGCACGCGCCGGTGAGCGTGGCGATGTCGATCACCACCGCCGGCTTGTAGCGCTCGGCGTAGGTCAGCGCGTCGGACAGGATCAGCCGGCCTTCGGCGTCGGTGTTCAGTACTTCCACCGTCTGGCCGGACATGCTGGTGACGATGTCGCCGGGCTTGTTGGCGTCGCCGTCGGGAAGATTTTCCGAGCTGGGAATGATGCCGACGATGTTGAGCGGCAGTTTCAGTTCCGCCGCGGCCTTGATCGCCCCGAGCACTGCCGCACCGCCGCACATGTCGTACTTCATTTCATCCATATTGGCCGCCGGCTTGATCGAAATGCCGCCGGCGTCGAAGGTCAGGCCCTTGCCGACCAGCGCCACCGGCGGCTCGCCTTCCTTGTCGCCCTGGTATTCGAGCACGATCAGTTTCGGCGGCTGGCGGCTGCCGCGCGCCACCGACAGCAACGCGCCCATGCCGAGTTTCTGCATGTCGTCTTTTTCCAGCACCGTGGTCTTGAGCCCGTAGCGCTTGCCGAGCTCGACCGCCTGTTCGGCGAGGTAGGAGGGCGTGCAGAGGTTGCCGGGCAGGTTGCCGAGATCGCGCGCGAGCCGCATGCCTTCCGCGATCGCCTGACCCTCGCGGATCGCCTGTTCACCGGGCCCGAGATCGCTGCGTTTGGGCACGGCGAGAATCACGCGCTTGAGCGCGCGACGGTTGTTGCCCGGTTTGCTTTTCAGCTGGTCGAAACGGTACAGGGCGGCTTCCGTGACTTCCACCGCCTGGCGCACCTTCCAGGAGATGTCGCGGCCCTTGACGTCGAGTTCGGTGAGGTAGGAGCTTACCTCGGTGGCGCCGGTGTCCTTGAGTGCTGACACGGATTTGGCGATGACATCGCGGTAACGGCTTTCGTTGAATTCCTTTTCCTTGCCGCAGCCGACCAGCAGCACGCGCTCGCTGGGAAGGTTCGGGACGTTGTGCAGCAGCAGGGTCTGCCCGGATTTGCCTTCGAGATCGCCGCGGCGGAGGATGGCGCCGATGGCGCCGCCGGAGACGTCGTCGATCTGGTGAGCCACGGCGGAGAGTTTGCGTGATTCGAACACGCCGGCCACGATACAACCGCTGCGCTGTTTTTCGGGTGTGCCGCTTTTGACAATGAATTCCATGCCGATCCCCTGAATTTATTTCCCGCGCCTAGGGCGGGAGATGTGGTATATTTTTGTCGACTTCGGGTTACGGTTCCGTTTTGCAATCAAGTCCTTAGGGATGACTGTACGGAAAAAAATGGCGTTTTCGATTGTCTGCCCTCCAGTCAGCTCGTTCGGCGACATTTTCCAATGTTTGCGCGTCCCTTGTCAAAACATGCCGCGGTGGTCCAGACATGATTATTGACCGCGCTTTTTACCGGGAAGCCGGCATGACCACCCTGGCGATCGGGCTGGTGCTGCTGGTGGTCATGGTGTTGATGAGCATGACCCTGCTGCTCGGGCGCGCAGTACGCGGCGATCAGTCCGAGGCCGTGGTGTTCATCCTGCTCGGTTTTCAGACGCTCGCGAAGCTCGACGTGTTGCTGCCGCTCGCTTTTTACCTGGGCATCCTCCTGACGCTGTCGCGCTGGTACCGCGACAGTGAAATGACGGTGCTGGCCGCCTGCGGGGTGGGGCTGATGCATTTCATGCGGCCGGTGATGGTGCTGGGATCGGTTTTCGGCCTCTTGGCGTTGGCGGGAGCGTTTTATTTCACGCCGCTCGCGACCCGGCAGATCGAGCACGTCAAGCTGGAAAGCTCTCACCGCTCCGAACCCGGATCGATATCCCCCGGCGTGTTTACCGAAGCGCAGGGAACGGGACGCATCGTTTACGCCGAAAAGATCGAAGAGAACGGGGAACTTCGCGGCATTTTCGTCAGCAGCCTGGAAGCGGGCAAACAAGGTGTCCTGGTTGCAAAATCCGGCCGGCCCTACACCGACCCGAAGACCGGCGACAAATTCATCGCCCTGCATGACGGTACCCTCTACGACGGCGAGCCCGGCGAAGCCGGCTACCGCATTCTCGAATACAGCGTTTACAACCTGCGCATCGAGCCGAAGAAGCTTGGCGAGACGCCGGTGCCGACGGCGGGAATGCCGACCCTGTTGCTGCTCACGCAGCTCGGCGACCGCGATGTCAATGCCGAATTTCACTGGCGACTCGGCAAGGCGCTCGCCTTGTTCGTGCTCGCCTTGTACGCGGTGGCGCTGGCCTATACCGACGCGCGCCGCGGGCGCATGTCCAACCTGTTCGTTGCCATCGTGATCTATTTCGTCTATTCCAACCTGCTCGGCATCGGCGAGACCATGCTGCAAAAGGGACAGACGCCGGTGGCGGCGGGGCTGTGGTGGGTGCACGGCGGCATGGCGCTGGCGGCCTTCTATTTCCTGCGGCAGCGTGCGCACGACCGGCCACTGATCGCCCTGCCCGCCGGATTGGGGCGCGCCTGATGCTGTCGCTGCTCGACCGGCTGATCGCGCGCCACGTGCTCTACGGCACGCTGCTGGTGCTCAACGTGCTGGTGGCGATGGCGGTTTTCTTCATTCTGATTGAAGGCCTGAAAGATTACGGCAAGGCCAGTTTCGGTGCGCTTGCACTGGTCAAGTACGTGATCCTGAAACAGCCACAACAAGTCTATCAGCTC
>JACXTT010010209.1_pt1 | contig 12710 bp, 12 predicted proteins | sample 9270951 | NCBI WGS metagenome assembly JACXTT01 (sample SAMN15532306, study PRJNA645909) | rock metagenome | isolation source: weathered quartz diorite | place: Puerto Rico | collected 2017-06-21 | reverse complement strand
AAGAGCTCGAGAGCGGCGTCGGGCGCGAATACGACGACGTGCGCGCCTACGTCCGCTCGCTCGCCGATCACCCCGAGCCCGCGACCAAGCCGCAGCCGCGACCCGACCTGCGCACGCGCGTCCACGTGATCGCCGACTTCACCGCGGAGGACGCGATCGCCGAGCACGTGCTACAGATCCTCCTCGAAGGCATGCGCAACGCACGACGACACGGGCAGGCGGCGACCGCCACGCTCGAGGCCCGATCCCCCGGCAATCGGGTCGAGATCCGCATCGACGACGACGGCATCGGGTTCGGCGACTCGCTGAAGCCACCCTGGTCGATCGCCTCGCGCGTCGAGCACACGGGCGGCCAGTTCACCATCGCCCGCGACGAGCGCCGCGGCGCCCACATCGAGATCGAGCTGCCGACCACCGCTTGAACCCCGATGACCACCCGACTCACCATCGCCGACGATCACGCGCTCTTCCGTGAAGGGCTGAAAGCGCTGCTGCGCTACCAGTCGAGCTTCGAGGTGGTCGCCGAGGTCGAGCGCGCGGACGACCTGCTCGCCGCGCTCGCGGCGAGCCCCTGCGACGTGCTGCTGCTCGATCTTCAGATGGATCGCTGGGTGTTGAACGACATCGAGTCGCTGTCACGGATCGTCCGCATCGCGGTGCTGACCGCCAGCGAGCGCGCCGCCGATGCGATGGCGGCGATCAAGCTCGGCGCCTCGGCGGTCGTCCAGAAGCGCTTCGTGTTCGAAACCCTGATCGAGGCGATCCAGGCCGTTGCCGACGGTCTGGTGTGGATGCCGCCCACGCTCCAGGCAGAGATCGCGACGCGTTGGCGCCTCGGTACCGAATCGACGCTGACCACACGGGAATCCGAGATCGTCCAGCTCGTCGCCCTCGGCAAGACCAACGCGGAGGTCGCCGAACGACTCTCGATCAGCGACGGAACCGTGAAGACGCACCTGAACAACGTGTTCAAGAAGCTCGGCGTCCGGAACCGCGCCGAGCTCGCGCTGCGCACGGCCCGAGAGTCGATCGGAGAGAAGCTCCGCTGACGCCGCCTTTTCGATCAGCGGCTGCTTCGTTGGGCAACGGCTCGAATCGGGTTCCCGGCGGCGTCCGACCGAGGCTTCGGGCCCTCGCAAGCGGCTTCGCCCCCCGATAGGTGATAGCCCTCCTCCGCCCGGATGGAGTCTCGCCTCTACCTTTTGGTAGATGATTTCGCGGCTCGATCGTGGGCATTCGGCTTGCTCACACCGAGCCCGAATTGAATGAGACGACTAAAGGCAACCGTGACCGGCATCTTCTCGCGCAGCATCGAGCGCCGGGGCGGAATGAAGAAGATCGAGGCGATCATCAAGCCCGCACGACTCGACGAGGTTCGCGACGCGCTCGCACGCGAGGGATTCGCCGGGGTGACGTTCGCCGAGGTCAAGGGCTGCGGACGCCAGCGCGGTCACACGGAGCTCTACCGGGGCTCCGAGTACGTGATCGACTTGCTGCCGAAGCTCCGCGTCGAGGTCGTCGTGGACGGCTCGGAAGTGGAGCACGCGATCTCGGTGATCGAGACCGCGGCACGCACGGGGAAGATCGGTGACGGGAAGATCTTCGTCATACCGATCGACGAGACACTGGAAACGTAGGGGGTCGGAAGGAGTCAAGGGGACACCACCGATAACCCCCACGCTGTGAAGGAGGGACGCAACGTGAATGGGAAGAGATCGTTGATGCTCGTGGCGGCGGTCGCCGCGAGCGCCTGGATCGTCGCCGCACCGCTTCGCGCGGGCGCGGACGAGAGTAAACCGAAGAAACACGAGGCGGCCCCGGCCGCAATGGCCACGGAAGCTCCGGCGCCCACGCCGGAGCCAGCAGCGGCAGCACCAGCGCCCGCGGAGGCCGCAGCGGCTCCGGCCGCCGCACCGAAGTTCGACACGGGCGACACGGCCTGGATGCTGACGAGCTCGGCGCTGGTCCTGATGATGACCATCCCCGGCCTCGCTCTGTTCTACGGCGGCTTGGTACGCGGCAAGAACGTGCTCTCCACGCTGATGCACTCTTTCTTCTGCGCCGCCCTCATCTCCATCACCTGGGTCGTCTTCGGCTACTCCTTCGCCTTCGGCCCTGACGTGGGAGGGTTCATCGGCGATGCCTCGATGGTCGGCCTCTCGGGGGTCCTCGGCACCGCGAGCGCGATCGCGCCGACCATCCCCCAGATGCTCTTCGTGATCTACCAGGCCACGTTCGCCATCATCACCCCGGCCCTCATCTCCGGAACCTTCGCCGAGCGCATCCGCTTCCCTGCCTTCGCGCTCTACATGCTGCTCTGGTCCACGTTCATCTACCTCCCGCTCGCCCACTGGGTCTGGGGCGGTGGCTGGATCGGCGCCAAGATCGGCGCCCTCGACTTCGCGGGCGGCACCGTCGTCCACATCTCCTCGGGCATCTCCGCACTGGTGACCGCCCTCTACCTCGGCAAGCGCGTCGGCTATCCCGAGTCCGCCATGCCGCCGCACAACCTGCCGTTCTCGGTCATCGGCGCCTCGTTGCTGTGGGTCGGCTGGTTCGGCTTCAACGCCGGCTCGGCCGGCGCGGCCAGCGAGCTGGCCTCCACCGCGTTCGTCAACACCAACACCGGCGCGGCCGCCGCCGCACTCGGCTGGATGCTCGCCGAGTGGATGAAGGCCGGCAAGCCCACCGTGCTCGGAGTCGCCTCCGGTGCCGTCGCCGGTCTCGTCGCGATCACCCCGGCCGCCGGCTTCGTCACGCCGATGGCCTCGATCGTCATCGGCTTCGCGGGCGGCTTCATCTGCTACACCGCCGTCAGCCTCAAGCCGAAGTTCGGCTACGACGACGCCCTGGACGTGGTGGGCGTGCACATGGTCGGCGGGACCGTCGGCGCCATCCTCACCGGCGTCTTCGCGACCAAGGACATCAACTCCGCCATCCCCACGCTCACGCTCGGCCTCGACGGCGGCCTGATCTACGGGTACCCGGGCATGGTCGTGAAGCAACTGATCGCCGTCGTCGCCACCTACGTCTTCTGCGGCGTCGGCACCTACATCCTTCTCACCGTGATCAACGCCATCTCCCCGCTGCGCCCGCCGATCGACGACGAGCGCATGGGTCTCGACCTCTCCCAGCACAGCGAGCAGGCTTACAGTTAGGCTTCTTCACCTGCTCGCTCGAGCCCGCCGCGGCCGTCCACCGCGGCGGGCTCTCCTCCCTTCCGCGCCGCAAGCCCCTACTGAAGACCCGTCCGCGAATCGATCAGGCGCCGAGCGCGAACAGCACGAGCGCGAGGCTCTCGAGAAGCTCCGCCCCCGCATCGAGGCTCTGCAGGGTGACGCCGCCGAGGCGCCGCTGGAAATAGACGCGCAGCGCGGCCGCGGTGAGCACGCCGATGACCAGCACCAGCAGGCCGACCGCGCCTCCGAGCACGAGCGTCAGGGTCGCGCCGAACACGCTGGCGATCAGCAGCTCGCGCTGCGTGATCGTCGCGTCGAAGGGATCCGCCTCGCCGGCGGCCCGTGCTCCGTGCGCGAGCGCGACCAGCGCCCAGCGACTGATCATCGACGGCAGCAGAATGCCGGCGAAGCGCATCGGCTCGGAGATCAGGTCGACCGCGCGCACCTTGAGCGTCAGCAGGAAGAAGATCGCGGCGACGCCCGAGGTGCCGAGGCGACGATCGCGCATCGTGGCGATCGCCCATTCGCGTCCGCGAAAGCCGATCACGCCGTCCGCGGTGTTCGCGAACCCGTCGAGCTGCCGGCCCGCGCTCAGCAGCACCAGCACCGCGACGAGCAGCACGCTCGCGATCTCCTGGCTGAGGAAGGCGCGCAGCAGATCGTCGAGCACGCTCGCGATCAGACCGATCAACGCTCCCACGACGGGATAGAAGACCGCGCTCGGCCCGATCGGCAGCTTCCCGGTGTCCGCCGCGCTGCCGAAGATCGTCAGCGCCGAGATCGCGGTGCGGAGATCGGCCCAGAGCGATCGCGCGAGCGACGTATCGGGCAGAGGTGGTGTGTCGACGGGGCCGATCGACGGTTCGTCCTTCAACGGTTCCCCAGCCGCGAGCATGTTCTTCGACCACGTATAGCGGAGCGCGCCGGCTTCCTCTAGCGCCGTTCTCGATGCCCGCACGGGCGGCCGCGCGGAGCCCGCGACGCGCGCCGGGCGAGGCTCCGACGCTTCTTGATGTATGCCGGAATACCGTTCATAACGCCTGGACCTCGCAACCAATCCACCCGAGGTGAACCGCAGCCCCCTGGCGCGGAGGAAAGGTCAACTCGATGAACGGCTCGAACTTCCGGCCGGGTGCCGGAATCGGCCGCCGGATGGCCCTGTTGGCTCTCGGCGGCTTCGCGGGAGTGCTCTGGCAGTCGCCCGCCGCGCGCGCGGCCGAGGCGGCGTCGCCGGCCGCCCCGCCCACGTCGTTCGCGGACGTCGTGCAGGAGGTGATTCCCGCGGTGGTGAACATCTCCACCACGCAGACGATCAAGCGTCCCGAGATGCCGAACGGGCGTCCGGGCGATCCGATGGAAGACTTCATGCGCCGGTTCTTCGACCAGATGCCGAAGAGCTACAAGGAGCGGAGCCTCGGCTCGGGCGTCATCATCAACGAGAACGGCGAGATCCTCACCAACGCGCACGTCGTCGGCAGCGCGGACGACATCGACGTCACGCTCCCGGATCACAAGCGCTACAAGGCGAAGGTGATCGGCAAGGATACCAAGACCGACGTCGCGCTCATCAAGCTGCAAGCGGATCGCAAGTTCCCGGCGGCGCAGCTCTCGCACGACACGATCCGCGTCGGCGACTGGGTGCTCGCGATCGGCAACCCCTTCGGACTCGGCGAGACCGTGACCGCCGGCATCGTCAGCGCGAAGGGCCGCGCGATCGGCGCCGGCCCCTACGACGACTTCATCCAGACCGACGCCTCGATCAATCCCGGCAACTCCGGCGGCCCGCTGCTGAACGCGCGCGGCGAGGTCGTCGGCATCAACAGCGCGATCTACAGCCAGAGCGGCGGGAACATCGGCATCGGCTTCGCGATCCCGATCGAGATGGCGGCGCACATCGCGGATTCGCTCCGCTCCGGCGGCCGAGTGGTGCGCGGGTGGCTCGGCGTCGCAATCCAAGACGTCACCCCTGAGCTCGGCAAGGCGCTCGGCCTTCCCGAGGCCCACGGCGCTCTCGTCTCCGACGTGGTGAAGGACGGCCCCGCGGAGAAGGCGGGCGTGAAGCGCGGCGACGTGATCGTGTCGTACCAAGGCAAGCCCGTGAACTCGAGCCGCGAGCTCCCGATCCGCGTCGCCGACACGCCCGTCGGCACGAAGGCCGAGATCGCCGTGCTCCGCGAAGGCGGACAGAAGACCCTCACCGCCGAGATCGGCGAGCTCAAGGACAAGGACGCGCCCGCCGAGAAGGCCGCCGCGGCGTCGCCCATGGGTCTCCACGTGGAGGCGCTGACGGCGGAGATCGCCGATCGCCTCGGGCTACCGGAAGGCACGAAGGGCGTCGTGGTCGCGGGTGTCGAGCCCGGCAGCCCGGCGGAGTCGGCCGAGGTCCGTCCCGGCGACGTGATCCGCGAGGTCGACCGCAAGAGCATCACCAGCCCGAAGGAGTTCGAGGCGGCGATGTCCGCGCGTGCGGCGAAGAAGCCGGTGCTGCTGTTGATCCAGCGCGGCGAGTCGACCGTGTTCATCACGATCTCGCCCGAGGAATCGCCGAGCACCAGCGAAGACGCGGGGTGAGATGCGGCAGGAGCGGACAGCACTCCGAATGTTGTAGTCGGCCCGCGGAGGGGCGTATGATGGGCGCACCGTGAGAGTTCCGAAGCCATCCGCCGATGCCATGGCTCGCGTGTTCTGGACGGCGGCCACCGCACTCTGTGGCTGCGCCGCGGTGCTGGCGCTCCCGACGATCGCGGGCGGCGATTTCGGACAAGGCTTCATGCTGCTCGGCGTGAGCGTCTTCGCCGGATGGATGGCCACGGCGATCCATCAATTCCAGCAGCGCCTCGCCGGAATCGACGAGGTCGTCCGCCAGGGGAACCGCCGCGTCGAGCAGTCCGAAGCCGCGCTGGAAGAAATGCGCCGACTCGCGAAGTCGCTGCGGGCGAACTCGGGCAGCGACGAGAGCGAAGAAGATCGCACGGTCCACTGAGCCCGCGAAGCGGCGAGCGATCGCTTCGCTCCTCGCCGGGCTCGCGGCGCTGACGATCGGTGCGGCGACGCTTCGGGCGGAGCCGGAGCCCGCGCCGCTGTCGACGAACGAGCTCACGCGGCTCCGGGCCTCGGGAACGGAGCGTCTGCGGCTCGGTGCCGGGATCGCGTCTGGCCCCGCGGATGACGCCGGCCTCGAGCTTCTCGAGTCCGCCGTCGCGGGCGATCCGCGAAGCGCGGTCGCACTCGCCTCGCTGCTCGATCGTCTGCTCACCCGCTTCGACTCGCAGGCGCGAGAGCCGACGCTCGACGCTCGGATCGGAGAGGTGGACGCGGCCCTCCGCGGCGTCGATGCCGGCAACTCGCTTCCGCGAGTCGTGCGTGCCGTCCTCGCGTCCCGCGGTCTCTACGACGACAGCGTGCTCGAAGGCCTGCGCGATGCCAACGAGTCGCCGTATCGATCCTACGCCCTCGAGCGCTTCCGCGTGGTCCGCGACGCGGCCCGCTTCGTCGGCCGCTCGCCCGCCGACGCCGATGCGCTCGCGGCCGCAGCCGCGCCTCTCGTGGCGCCGTTGTCGATGGCGAGGCGGATGTGCGGCGATCTCGCGGAGCGCTCCGTCCAGATCGCGGAGCAATGCATCGAGCTCGGTCGCCACGTCGACGCGGGCGCGAGAACGATGACCGAGGCAACGATCGCGACGGCGATCGAATCCGTCGGGACGAATCATCGCGAGCTCCGCACCGGAGAGCACGAGGCGCGCGGGGATGCCTTGGCGGCTCGACGGAAGCGGCTCGACGAGGTGCGCGCCGCGTTCGGACCGCTCGTGGCGGCGCGGGGCCTCGCGCCGGAGTCACGCGCGCGCGCCTATTTTTCGAGATACGAGCGAGACGGCGAGATCGCCGCGATGGAATGGCTGGTGTCGACGGCATCGCCGCGCCGCTGACTCTCTGCCAACCGTCTGCGCGCTCTGCTACGCAAGGAGTCATGCGCACCCTCGTGGTCGGAACCGGAGGAGTCGGCGGCTACTTCGGCGCCAAGCTCGTGCGTGCCGGTCACGAAGTGGCGATGACCGCGCGGGGCGCGAACCTCGTCGCGATCCGCGCGAACGGTCTCACCATCCAGAGCCCGCACGAGACCGTCGTGGTGAGGCCGACGAGCGCGGCCGAGTCGCCGCGCGGGCTCGGGCCGTTCGACCTCGTCCTGGTCGGCGTGAAGGCGCAGGACACGGCCGCGGCGCTGGCGGGCACCCGCGCGGAGCTCGCGCCCGACGCGATCGTACTGTCGCTCCAGAACGGCATGGACGGCGAGGAAGGGATCGAGACCGCGCTCGAGATCCCGCCGATCCTGGTCTCCACCGCCTACGTCGGCGTCGAGCTCGTCGCGCCCGGGGTCGTCCGCCACGCGAGCGGCAATACGCTCGTGATCGGCGAGCGCGACGATCGACGCTCCGCTCGACTCGACCGTCTCGTGGCCTCGCTCGAAGCCGCGGCGATCGACGTCGTGGTGCCGAAGAACATCCGTCTGGCGAAGTGGCAGAAGCTCGCCTGGAACGCGTCCTTCAACCTGATCTGCGCGCTCTCGGGGGCCACCATCGGCGGCGTCGTCGCGCACCCCGATTCGCGCGCGCTGGCGATCGCTTCGATGCAGGAGATCGCGGCGTGCGCGGCCGCGGAAGGGACGCCGTTCGAGCCCGACCACGTCGACAAGCAGATCCGCCTCGCCGAGGAGCGTCATCCGGCGGTGCGGCCGTCGACGATGCAGGATCGCGAGAAGGGAAAGCCGCTCGAGCACGAGGCGCTGACCGGCTTCGTGGTGCGCTTCGGCGCCGAGCACGGCGTGCCGACGCCGGTCTCGGCGACGCTCGACGCGCTCGCCCGCCTCGTGTCTCGCGCGGAGGCCTGACGGCCGTGTGCGGCCGCTTCGTGCGCAAGAGCCCGAGCGAGGCGATCGTCGCGGAGCTCGGGGTAACCGAGGTCGCTGCGGCGGAGCTGCCCGCGCGCTACAACGTCTGCCCCGGAGAACCGATCGCGGCAGTGGTCGCGCATGGTTCCGGACGACGCCTCGGGACGCTCCGCTGGGGATTCGGGCCACGCCGTCAGACGAACGTACGGAGCGAGGGCGTGCTCTCGATCGCGCCGTTTCGCGAAGCGCTGGCGCGGCGGCGCTGCTTGCTGCCCGCCGACGGCTTCTACGAGTGGCGAAACGACGGCGGCGTGAAGACGCCGCACTACTTCTCGCTCGCGTCGGGCGGGCTCTTCGCGTTCGCCGGCATCTGGACGCGCGACGGCGCCGACGGCGCGGCGGGGACGGCGCTGTTCACGTGCGCGCCGAACTCCGTCGTGGCGCCGGTGCACGACCGCATGCCGGTGATCCTCGAGCCGGCGAGCTACGCGCGCTGGCTCGATCCCACGGCTCACGATGCCGAAGCGCTTCGCGCCTTGCTCCGGCCGCTGCCCGAGGACGCGCTCGTCGGCCATGCGGTCTCGACGCTCGTGAACTCCGCGCGCAACGACTCTCCGGACTGCATCCGTCGCGTGGACGCCCCGTTGCGTCTGGTCGATCCTCGTGTACCGTCGCCGTAAACGGCGAGATCCAACGAACGACAGCGGAGGGGGTTGATTCGATGAAGACACTGCGCAGGGTGCACGTGGCCGGCGTCGGCATGACCAAGTTCGAGAAGCCGGGCCAGTTCGACTATCCCGAGCTCACGAAGGAAGCGGGCGAGCAGGCGCTGAAAGATGCGGGCGTGCCGTACGACGCGATCGAGCAAGCCTACGCCGGTTACGTCTACGGCGATTCGACCTGCGGCCAGCGGGCGATCTACCAGCTCGGCCTGACCGGCATCCCCGTCTACAACGTCAACAACAATTGCTCGACGGGATCGAGCGCACTCCACCTCGCGTACCAGGCGGTCGGCAGCGGCCTCGTCGACTGCGCGCTCGCCCTCGGCTTCGAGAAGATGGAGCGCGGCTCGCTCGCGGCCAAGTTCATGGACCGCACGAACCCGATGGACAAGCACGCGCAGGTGATGCTCGACCTCCAGGGCTTCGAGAAGGCGCCGCCGGCGGCCCAGATGTTCGGCGGCGCAGGCCGCGAGATGATGCAGAAGTACGGCGTCACCAAGGAGCAGCTCGCGAAGGTCGCCGTGAAGAACCGCAAGCACGGCTCGAGGAACGAGCGCTCGCAGTTCCGCGAGGCCTCGACCCTGGAAGAGGTGCTCGCCGCGCCGATGGTCTTCGATCCGCTGACGAAGTTCCAGTGCTGTCCGACGAGCGACGGCGCCGCCGCGGCGATCCTCTGCTCGGAGGACTTCGCGAAGCGGCACGGCCTCGCCGACCGCCCGTGGATCGCGGCGATGGCCATGGCGACCGACATGCCGAGCACGTTCGATGCGAAGTCGATGATCAAGATGGTCGGCCAAGACCTGACGAAGGCCGCCGCGAAGAAGGTCTACGAGCAGTCCGGCCTCGGCCCCGACGACGTGCAAGTGATCGAGCTGCACGACTGCTTCACGCCGAACGAGCTCGTCACCTACGAGGGTCTCGGTCTCTGCGGCGAAGGCGAGTCCGGGCGCCTGATCGAAGAGAACCGCACGACCTACGGCGGGAAGTGGGTCGTGAATCCCTCAGGAGGCCTGCTCGCGAAGGGCCATCCGCTCGGCGCGACGGGGCTCGCGCAGTGCTTCGAGCTGAACCAGCAGCTCCGCGGTCTCTGCGGCGACCGTCAGGTCGAGGGCGCGAGAGTCGGCCTGCAACACAACCTCGGGCTCGGCGGAGCCTGCGTCGTGACGCTCTACCGCCAGGGCTGAGCTTTCCCATCCGAGGCGAATCGTCGCCCTGCCGGCGCGTGTGCGCGCGCCGGCAGGCTCCGCGTCACGCCCGCGGGTAGAGCCGCACGTAGCGGAACGCGGCGAGCGCGCCCGCGGGCCCGTCCCCTGCCCCGGGGGCCTCGCCGATGATGTGGAAGTGGATCGTGTTGTCGTCGGCCTTGAGCACGCCAGGCGGCGGCTCGAGGTGATACTCGCGCCAGCCGCGCGCGAGCGCGATCTCGGGCGCCGACCACCCGTTCACCGTGACGACGACGCGCGCGCAGCGGCGGCGATTTCCTGCGCCCGTGGCCGGCCGGAGCGTGATCTTCAGGATGCCGCGCTCGCCCTCGCTGCCGCGCAGCCGGACGCTCACGTCGGGAGAGAGCGCCCACGACACCGGGCCGATCGGCTCCGTCGGACCGTCGTTCCATCGGCCGCCGAGATCGGCATGGGTCTCGGCATCCCCGAATTCGACCGACGCGACCACCGGCCGCGCCTCGTCGAGTGCCGAGGGCAGATGGAGCCTCCAATCGGGATGGCTCGCGAACGCCATGCCGACGACCGTACCGAGGGCCACCACGGACACGCTCACCGGCCGCGGCAGCCGCCGCATCCAGGTCGCGGCGAGCACCCAGCCGCACCCGAAGAGGGCGCTCGAGATGCAGTCGCTCAGCCAGTGGCTGCCGTTGACGAGCCGGCCGACCGCCTGGAGCAGGATGGTGCCGGCCGCGATCGCGATCATCGAGCCCTTGATCGCGCGCGGCAACCGCAGCTGGTGGATGAGCACGATCGCGATCGCCGCGCCCATCGCCGTGCCGGTGGTGTGACCGCTCGGGAAGCTGTTGCCGCTGCTCATCATCGGGACCGAGTTCGGCCGCAGCCGCTCGATGGCGGTCTTCAGGATTTCCACGGTCCCGGCCCCGACCGCGAAGACCGCGACCATGCCGACGAGCCGCATCGGCTCGCGAAACCCGCCGCAGCCGAGCCAGATCAGGATCAGCATGCCGAGGGTGCCCCGGACGATCGGATCGACCCAGAGCGATGCCCGCTCGACGGCGCAGCTGCGGTGGAACTGGATCCACTCGTAGACGGCCTCGTCCACGGCGAGCCACCAGCGGAGTGACACGGCGATCAGCAGGGCCGCGACCAGGGCCCCGAGCGCGACGGTTTCCCGGCGAGACACGCTCACGCTCCATAGCCGATCGCCGCACGGCTTTCGAGCAGCCGGGGAGTGAATTGCCTACGCGCCGAGCGTCATGCAAAAGTGCCGGTTCCGTGACGAAGATCCCCGTTGCGATCCTCGCCGCCGGCCGTGGCAGCCGGCTCGGTGCGCTCACCGCCGACCGTCCGAAGTGCTTGCTCGCGATCGGCGAGGCCTCGCCGCTGTCGCTCGCGCTCGAGGCCATCGCCGGCTGTCCCGAGCTCGGCGACGTGCAGCTCGTCGTCGGGCACGCGCAGGAGGCGATCGAGCGCTTCCTCGCCGCACGCTCCGATCGAACGAGCATCCGAACGATCTTCAACCCGCGGCACGACACCGCCAACAACATCGTCTCGGCGCTGCTGCTGCGAGCCGTGGCGGCCGACGGGCTCGTGCTGCTGAACTCCGACGTCGTCTGCGACCCGGAGATCGTCCGCGGCGCCGCGACGCGGGGCGGAAGCTTCCTCGTCGTCGACCCGACGCGACCGATCCGCGACGAGGCGATGAAGGTGCGCTACCAGGCCGGCGGTCTGGTCGAGATCGGGAAGACGCTCGATGCGAGCTCCGCCGACGGCGAGTACATCGGCCTCTGTCGCTTCGACGCCGCGGGCGCGGCGGCGTTCTTCGCGGCGATCGACGAGATCCTCGCCGCGGGCGGCGACGGCGAATGGTACGAGGCCGCGATCGGGCGCGCGGCTTCGCGAACCGCGATCGGGCTGCTGTCGACCGAGGGCCGTCCCTGGATCGAGATCGACGATCCCGCCGACCTCGCGCGGGCGCGCGACGAAGTCCTTCCGAGAATCGCCTCCGCTCGGTTTGCGTCCGCGGGATCGTGATGGAAAGACGGGCTCGAAGCGCTTCGCCATGCTGATCAGCCGCACGATCCAGATCCCGGTCTTCCTGCGGATCGGGCACTCCCTGCTCGGCGAGCTGCCCACGATCCTCGCCGAGCACCACCTGCACTTCATGCGCCCGCTCGTGGTGTGGAGCCGGCGCGCGTTCGCGGTCGCCGGCGAGCGGGTCGCAGCCTCGCTGCCGGGCGCGGATGCGATCTGCATCGAGGGCGCGAGCCGCGAATCGGTGGCACAGGTCCGCGCTGCGGCGCGCGGGCACCGCGCGGACCTTCTCGTCGGCGTCGGCGGCGGCACGCCGCTCGACGTCGCGAAGTTCGCGGCCGCCGCCGCGCACCTCTCGTACCTGAGCGTGCCGACGAGCCCGTCGAACGACGGCATCGCCTCGCCGATCGCGGTGCTGCGCGGCGAGGGCTCCTTCGAGAGCCTCGCCGCGCGCATGCCGATCGGCGTCGTCGCCGACCTCGACGTGCTCCGCCAGGCCCCACAGGACTGCATCCGCGCCGGAGTCGGCGATCTGCTCGCGAACCTCTCGGCGGTCGCCGACTGGGAGCTCGCCTGCCGGCGAGGACGCGACCGCATGGACGACTTCGCCCGGCTGCCCGCGGTGTCGGGTTCCGAAGCCATCGTTCGCACCACCCATGGGCAAGGGACACTCGATCCATCGAGCCCGGCCGTGCCCACGCACCCC
>JACXTT010010208.1_pt1 | contig 12711 bp, 12 predicted proteins | sample 9270951 | NCBI WGS metagenome assembly JACXTT01 (sample SAMN15532306, study PRJNA645909) | rock metagenome | isolation source: weathered quartz diorite | place: Puerto Rico | collected 2017-06-21 | reverse complement strand
GCCCTCGCGCAGCTCGAGGATCCGTCTCCGAACGTCGCCGCCGCCCGCGGCGCCTCGGCCCGCGGCGCCTCGGCCCGCGGCGCCGCCGCTGACCGGCGGGATCATTGCCACCTCGTCACCGTCGGCGAGCGCCGTGCCCGCAGGCACGTAGCTGCCGTTTCGCGCGAACCGGACGGCCGCCCTTCCTGGAGCAAGCACCGGGAACCGTTCGACGAGCGCCCCCCAAGCGTCCTCGATCGTCGCACCGGCTGACAGCGCAAGGTCCAGCCCGCGGGTCCCGGCGAGCTCGCGCTGCATCGCGAAGAGCCGGACGTGCACCAGGATCCTCGTGCCGGCGCCTTCGGTCACGCCCGCAGCGCCGCCACGAGCAGCCCGTCGCCGATCGGCAGGATCGTGGTGACGAAATCCGGGTCCTCCGACAACCGCCGGCAGACCTCGCGCAGCTCGGCCGTCCCGTCACCGTCGCGCGTCGGGCGGGCGCCGGAAGACCGGCCGCTCCACAGCACGTTGTCGGCGACGACCAGCGCCCCGGGAGCGAGGCGGGGACGGAGCGCCTCGACGTAGGCCGGGTACTCGGGCTTGAGCGCGTCGATGAAGGCGAGGTCGAACGGCCCCGCGAGCGAGTGCGTCCCGGCCGCGAAGGCATTGAGCGCGGGCGCATCGACGATCGTGATGCGCGCGTCCGCGACGCCAGCCTTGCGCCAGAACGCCCGTGCCCGATCCGTGCGGTCTCGATCGGGGTCGATCGTCACGATGGTGCCGGCGGTGCCCTGGCCGAGGGCCGTCCACAGCGTCGAATACCCGATCGCCGTCCCGACCTCGACCGCGCGTCGCCGCCCGACGGCGAGCACCGCGAGCATCCTGCCGCTGTCCCGATTGAGGATCGGGATGCCCTCGGGTCCCGCGACGGCCTCCATCTCGAGCAGCACCGGGTTCGGCTCGCCTGCGACGGACTCGATCCAGTCGAGATCAACGTCGCCCGGCGCCCAGCTGCGATCCCTTCTCGCCATTCGCGTCCCCCTCCTGATCAGACCAGCACGCCGGCCCCGAAGTACAGCCCGGCGGCCAGGATCGTGCCCGCGGCGATCGTCCCCACATTGATGTACAGCAGGCCCGTCGCCGACTCCATCGACCGGGTCCGCGCGGTCTGGACGGCCGCCCAGCTGACGATCAGCGGGAACACCAGGCCGACGAGGAGGCGCAGCCACACGAACAGCGCCCACGGCCCCACGAGCGCGGCGAACGCCGGGCTCCCGGCGGGACCCGCGCCGAGCGCGATCCACGCGACGAACAGGCCGAGCTGCACGGCCAGCGCGATCGCCAGCCATCGCGACAACCGGACCAGCGGCGCCTCCGGCAGCTTCGGCGTGACCAGATACCAGTGGCCGAGGACCATCGTCGCCCACACGCCACCGAGCACCACGGCGAGCAGGGCGAGCTCGATGAGCAGCGGGATGCTGGCGAAGCCGCCCCCACCCCAGCTGGCCGCGGCAAAGACGAGAGTCAGGCCCCCGGCGATCAGCCCGGCGACAGCGAGGATCGGCGTGCGGTGGCCGCCCGCCAGCCGGATCCCGTACAGGACGGCGACGATCGACAGCGCCTCGAGCGAGGCCCGCCGCGGCGCGTCCCAGGCAACATCCACGGGCACCGCGACGTTGGCCTGGAGGACCGCGGACAGGCCGGTGTCGGCGAGCGCGGCGAGGAAGGCGAATGCGGCCGCGCTGAAGGCCGTGAATGCGAGGTAGCCCTTGGTCGCCTCGGTCCGAAACCGGCCCACGACGACGGCCCAGAAGGTGCCGGTCGCAAGCGCGGTCAGGACCGTCCAGTTGATGAATGCCAGGCTCTCGTAGATCCGGTCCGCGGGCACGCCGGCGAGTGTAGCCGCGGGTGGTTCCCGGCCCGGACGGCAGGCACCCGACGTGAGCAACGCTCGATCTGCCGAATTCAGGTGCGTCCGTGCACCGGATGCCAGTGCCCGCGGCCAGTGTCTCCCGCACTCGATAGGATGGCCGCGGAGGTACCTGCGCGATGAGCTCGGACGGCCAGACGACGATCACGTGGTACGGGCACGCCTGCGTGGAGATGGTGACGCCCGGCGGCGTCGTGGTCCTGTTCGACCCGTGGTTCGCGAATCCGAAGAGCCCGAAGTCCCCCGACGACGTGAGCCGTTGCGACGTCCTGCTCGTGAGCCACGGCCACAGCGACCACCTGGGCAACGCGCTGCCGATCGCGAGCCGGACCCGACCACGCTGGCCCGCGATCCACGAAATGCAGCTGTGGCTCGGCAGCGTCTACTCGGCGCCGGACGACTGCATCGGCTTCAACAAGGGCGGCACGCTCGAGGTGAAGGGCCTCAAGGTGACCATGACGCCGGCCGATCACTCGGCGGGCGACTGGGCCCCGGCCCAGGGAGAGCCGCGCTACCTCGGTGAGCCGGCGGGCTTCGTCGTCGAGGTCGAGAACGGCTGGAAGGTCTATTTCGCGGGCGACACCAACGTCTTCGGCGACATGCGCATCATCCGCGACCTGTACGCGCCGGACCTTGCCATCCTGCCGATCGGCGGGCACTACACGATGGGGCCGCGGGAGGCCGCGCTTGCTGTCGAGCTGCTCGGCGTCGGGGAGGTGCTGCCTATCCACTACGGCACGTTCCCGATCCTCGCCGGCACGCCGGAGCAGCTGCAGTCCGAGCTCGCCAGGCGGTCGCTGGGCAACGTGCGCGTGCTCGGAATCGAGCCGGGCCAGTTCATCGCTCGCTGAGCTCGCCGCGGCGCTCGCGCCCGCGGGTCCGGGGTGGTGGGGTTACGAACGGGTGGGTGTGTTCCTCGCGCGCGTGAGGCGTCATGGCGACGCACTACCGCCTCGAGGTCGCATTGCAACCCGAATCCCAGGCACAGGACACCGCGCGGGACCCCATCCTGGACGGGCGCGACAGCCTGCGCCTCGTCAAGCTGCGCCTTGGTCTGACCCTCATCGCGGTCGCGATCCTGCCGATCGCCGCCGTCTCGCCGCTCGTGCGGGCTGTGGCCGAGGAGGCTCGGGTGGCCCACCACGAGCGCCTGACCGATCAGGCCCAGACAACCGTCCTCGAGGTCGGGCGCGAGCTCGCCCTCGTGCGAACCGCCGGTGACGCGCTGCTCGCCCAGCCGGTGATCGTCGCCGCGGCCGCGAGTGACGCCAAGTCCGGGGACCGGCGCAAGGCCACGGACAGCCTCGCCGCGTACATCGACGACCAGACGGGCGTGATCGTCGGGGCGACGCTGGTGACGGGCGATGGCGCAAAGGCATCGTCCGGCGTCGCGATCGACGTGACGTCGCTGCCACCCGGCGTGGTCGTCGGCGGGTTCGCCACCGTGCCCGACCGCGCCGACGCCCGCATCCTCGTCATCCAGACAAGCGAGCCCGGCGACAAGCCCGCCCGTACGGTCATCTCCGCGATCTCGCTCCCGGCACTGCTCATGGCCGCAACGCCGAAGACCGACTTGCCGGGCCGGAGCGTACGCATGGCCGATCCCACGGGGCTGGTCGTCGCCGAGGCGAGCAGCAACTTCGACCCGAGCGCCATCCCGGGCGATCTGCTCGACATCGCGACGATGGCCGCCCACGACTCCGACGGTCGGGCGACGCTCGACCTGCCGGGGATCACGGGCTGGCAAGTCGTCGTCGCCGCCCCGATCCCGCTCGTCGCCCTGCCGCTCACCGCCCTGGGAGCGCTCGTCGCGATGCTGTTCCTGCTGATCGGCTTCACGATCTGGATGGCGCGCCAGATCCTCCGCCCGGCCGCGGCCCTCGAGGCATCGCGGTCCCGGCTGCGCGAGCTGTACGAGAGCGCCCGGGAGGCCGCATTGCGCGACAGCCTCACTGGCCTCGGCAACCACCGCGCCTTCCAGGAGGCCGTCGCCCGGATGGTCGAGGGCTCCCGACGCTACGGGACGGAGTTCTCGCTCGTGCTCATCGACATCGACGAGTTCAAGCGGATCAACGACACCAAGGGCCACGCGGTCGGCGACCAGCTGCTGGCCGAGGTCGGCGAGCTGATCAACGCGACCATCCGCATCTCCGACGCGGCTTTCCGCGTCGGTGGCGACGAGTTCGCTCTGCTGCTGCCGCACACCGACGCGGCCGGGGCGACCATCCTGGCCCGGCGCCTGCTCGCGCGCGGCCTCGAGGACCGGACCAACGGCTTCTACCGCGACCCGATCTCGTTCTCCGCCGGCGTGACGGCCTGCCCCGAGTTCGGCGCGACGCGACTCGAGCTGACCTCGCAGGCGGACGCCGCGCTGTATCGCGGCAAGCGCAACGGCCGGACCGTGGTCACCACGTACGACCCGGAAAAGGACCATGGCCATGTCGACGAGGGCATGCGCGCCGAGCTGTCGAGCGCGATCACGGCGGTGATCGAGGCGGGCTCGATGACGCCCGTGTACCAGCCGATCGTCGAGCTCGCGACGGGCCGCGTCGTCGCCTACGAGGCGCTGGTTCGCGTCCCCAAGGAGTCGACCTTCGTCCACACCGGCGCGATGTTCGACGCGGCAGAGGTCGCGGGCCGGGTGGCGGACCTCGATCGCGCGGCGCTCGACGTCGTGCTCCGCGGCGCCTACGACCTGCCCGAATGGGTCAGCCTGAGCGTCAACATCTCGCCGCGGACGCTCGAGGCCGCCGAGTTCAACGCCTCGACCTTCCTGGCGATCCTGCGGCGGCACGGGATGGCGCCGTCGCGGATCATCCTGGAGCTCACCGAGCGTGAGAGCATCCGCGACCCGGACCGTCTGCGCACCGCGCTGAACGGGATCCAGGGCGCCGGCGCCCGGATCGCCGCCGACGACGTGGGCGCGGGCAACGCCGGCCTGCGGCTGCTCAGCCTCTTCCGCTTCGACGTCGTCAAGATCGATCTGTCCCTGGTCCAACGCGGTAGCGACGACCAGACCAACTCGGTCCTGCGTTCGATCGTCGAGGTCGCCGAGCGCATGGACGCGTCGACGACCGCGGAGGGCGTCGAGACATCGGCCCAGCTCCGTGCCGCACGCCGCCTCGGCATCACCAATGGCCAGGGCTACCTGCTCGGCCGGCCGGGCCCGGAGCGCGACCTGACCTGGGTCGACATCGCGGCGCTCGAGGTCCGCGACGACGTCGGCATCCCGATCCGCGACCTGTCGGACCAGGCCATGCCCGCGGGCAGCCTCGCCACGCGCACGGACGGCTGGGAGGACCCGGACGCCGCGCCGGCCGATCCCGAGGCCACCGTGGCGGTAGGTCGCAGCGGGATCCGGCTCCCGTCGATCCAGTTCCTGAAGGCCTCGCGCCAGCAGGGGCCCGACTAGCGCGGCGGGTCGGGGTCACATGAGCCCGGACAACCCGCCGAGGCGCTCCGTGAGGCGCACGTTCTCGCTGTAGTCGATCGGGACGTCGACGACAGCCGGCCCGTCGACCTCGAGCGCGCGCATCAGGGTTGGGTACAGATCGTCCGCGGTCGCGGGCCGGAAACCGGCGATCCCGAACGAGCGCGCGTAGTCGACCAGGTCGGGGTTGCCGAACTCGACGGCGAACGGCCGCCCGAATGCATTGCGCTGCTTCCAGTCGATCAGCCCGTAGCCGTTGTCACGCCAGACGACGACCGTCACCGCCGCGCCGATGCGCTTCGCGGTCTCGAGCTCCTGGCTGTTCATCAGGAAGCCGCCGTCGCCGCACAGCGCCACGACCCTCCGCTCGGGGTGGACGAGCTTCGCGGCGATCGCGCCCGGCAACGAGATGCCCATCGCGGCGAGGCCGTTCGAGATGATGACGGTGTTCGGCTCGTAGGCCTGGTACAGGCGCGCCACCCAGATCTTGTGCGCGCCCACGTCGCTGACGACGATGTCCTCAGGCCCGAGCGCACGGCGCAGCTCGTAGATCGCGCGCTGGGGCTTGATCGGGTAGCCCGCGTCGTTCACGCACACGGTCAGGTCGCCCAGCAGCGAGGTGCGCAGGTCGGCGTGCACGAGCGTCTCGCGTGATTCGTGGCGCTCGCTGGCGCTGCGCCCGCCGACGCCACCCGGCAGCGCCGCCTCGAGCAGCTTGGTGAGCGCCACGCCGATGTCGCCGATGAGCTCGACCGCCGGCTGGTACTGGGCGTCGACCTCGGCAGGCTGCGTGTCGATGTGGATGATCCGCTTCGTCCCATCCGGGTTCCAGCGCCCCGGCGCGTACTCGACGAGGTCGTAGCCGACGCAGATCACGAGGTCGGCTCGGTCGAAGCCGGTGAGCACGTGATCGCGCGCCTGCAGACCCACGGCCATCAGCGAGAGATGCGACCGATCGTCCACCGCGCCCTTGCCCATGAACGTCGCGGCGACCGGCACGTGCAGGCCCTTGGCGAGGGCCCGCAGCCCGGGGGAAGCACGCCGGCGAAGCACGCCGTTGCCGGCGAGGACGATTGGCCGCTCCGCCTCGTTGATCAGGCGCGCGGCGCGCGAGATGGCGTCATCGGTGGGCTCGGGCAGGTACACCCTGCCTGGGCGGATCGGCGTAGCCGGATCCTCGGCACCGAGCTCCGCGCCGGCGACGTTCTCTGGTAGCTCCAAGTGCGTCGGACCCGGCTTCTCCAGGGTCGCGACGCGGAAGGCCTTGCGCACGATCTCGGGGATCGCCGGGATGCGCTCGATGCGCACGTTCCACTTCGTGACCGGCCGGAACATCTCGACGATGTCGACGACCTGGTGGGCCTCCTTGTGCAGCTTGTCCGAGGAGGCCTGGCCGGTGATCGCGACCATCGGGGCGCGGTCGAGGAAGGCGTCCGCGATGCCGGTCAGGAGGTTCGTGGCCCCCGGCCCAAGCGTGCCCATCGCCACCGCGGCACGACCCGTGAGGCGCCCGTACACGTCGGCCATGAACGAGGCGCCCTGCTCGTGCCGGACGGTGATGTGCCGGATCGATGCCGAGCGGGAGAGCGATTCGAGGACGTCCAGCGTCTCCTCGCCGGGTACCGAGAAAACGTACTCGCAGCCCTCAGCCTCGAGGCCGGCGACGAGCAGGTCCGCCGCCGTCCGCGTCCGTGTCTCGACCGCCACGGCGGCGAGTGTACGGTCGCGCCGGTGTCGCCTCGCTAGGCGGCGGGCTCGACGACCCCCAGCATCTCACGGCGACGGTCGAGGTCGGAGGCGATGAGCGCCGCGATGTCGGCGGGTTCGATCGCGAGCGCCCGGATCGGCCGCCCGAGGAGGTAGCCCTGACCGGCGGTGAGGCCCAGGTCGCGAACGGCCTGCAGCTGGTCGGCCGTCTCGATGCCCTCGGCGACGATCGTGGCGGACGAGCGGTCGGCGAGCTCCCGCAGCGCGCCGAGGACGGCCATCGACGACTCGCGGAGCACACCGCTCTGGACCAGGCTCAGGTCGATCTTGACGAGGTCGAAGGTCAGCTCGCTCAGCATGCGCAGGCCGGCGTTGCCGGCGCCGACGTCGTCGGCAGCGATCCGGATGCCGGCACGCCGGCAGGCGTCGATGTTGTGGCGCAGGCGCTCCATGTCCTCGACGATCTCGCGCTCCGTCAGCTCGAGCACGAGGTTCGAGGCCGGGATCCCGAATCGGGTGAAGGTCGACACGAGGCGGCCGACGTTGAACTCGGCCGACTCGAGGGTCCTCGGCGAGACGTTGACGGCGAGGTAGCGGCTGCCGGGCACTGCGCTCGCGGCGCCGGAGGCGACCACCTCGAAGCAGGCGTGATCGAGCTCGGCGGTCTTGCCCGTCGCCTCGGCGGCGGTGAACAACGCCTCGGCGTCGAGGAAGCCGGAGCCCGGGCCGGGGCGGACGAGCCCCTCGTGCCCGACGACCACACCGGTGGCAAGCGAGAAGATCGGCTGGTACACGGCCGAGATCACGCGATTCGAGGCGACGGACGCGACGGCCGCCGTCAGCTCGGCCGAGTTGCGCTCGTCGCCCGCCTGGCCGTGCCGGTCAGGGTCATAGGCCTGCACGTCGGTGCGGCCGTGCCGCTTGCCCCAGTACAGCGCGGCGTCGGCATGCCGGAACAGGCGCGAGCCGTTGGTGCTCGGCGTCGGGAACGCGGACACGCCGGCAGAGAATGAGAAGGGCCGGCCCTCGCCCGCCGGGGCGCCGTCGAGCGCCGCGGCCAGCAGCCGGTGGGCGGCCAGCGTGGCGCTGTCGAGGTTGGTGTGCGGCTGCAGCACGGCGAACTCGTCGCCGCCGATGCGGAACGCGCGGTCGGCGCGTCGGGCGCCACTGCCGAGCAGGTGGCCCGTCGCGGCGAGGAGCGCGTCGCCGCCCGCGTGACCCTGCTCGTCGTTGATCCGCTTGAGGTCGTCGATGTCGATCAGGATCAGCGCCAGCTGCACGCCCTGGCGTCGCGCGTCCTCGACCTGTCGGGCGAACTCCTCCTGGAACGCGCGGTGATTCCCCAGCCCCGTCAGCGGATCGATGAGTGAGTCGAGGCGGGCGCGCTCATACAGGTCGAAAAGCTCGGCGCGGCGGACGTCGATACGACGCGCGACCCGCAGGATCGAGCGGGCCAGCAGGACCATGATCGGCGGCATCAGGACCGCCAGGGCGGCCAGTCGGAGGGCCCAGCCTTCCGCCCCGAACGGCCAGTCGATGAACGGCCCGGCGGCGACCATCGCCAGCGCGAACATGACCCCGAGGGCGCTCGAGATGCGCCAGCGCAGTGCGCCGAGGTCGCTCCACTCGTCCGGGCGCGGACCTGCGCTCGCCTGGGCGGCGCTCATCGTCCGCTCCGGAGGCGCGGCGCCGGGTCGGCGAGCGAGCTGCTCAGCACCGCGAAGCCGATGAGCCCGAAGAACGCGGCGACGCTGGCGACCAGCAACGCAAGCCAGGGCAGGGGGCGAGCGCTGGACTGCGCCGTGGCCGGGACGGTGCTACTCGCGAACGTGACATCGCCCACGCCATCCCCGTAGTCCCCGATGGAAGGCCTGGTTCCATCGTCGCGGTCGGGCGTCCGCGCCATCAGGAAGGCGCCCTGGTCGGCGGTCGCCGTGGGCCGAGCCGACGGCGTCGGACTAGGCGGCTCGACCCCCGACGCCCCTGGCGTCGGATCTCGCGTGGAAACCTGCCCAGGCGTGGGGCCAGCTGTTGGCCCGGGTGACGGCGCCGGTTTCGACGTGGGTTTCGGCGTCGCTTTCGGGGCCGGGCTGGACACCACGACGGTCGGCGGATTCACGTTCTTGAGCGTCACGCTCTTCTTGCCCACGCCGGTGCCGCTCGTGGCCTCGAACTGGTAGCTGCGGCTGCCAGCGGGCAGCGTGAGAGTCGCCCGGAACGTCGCGCCGCTGCCGAGGCTCCCGCTCGTATAGGCCAGCGTGAACGGCGCGAGTCCATTGACCGCGACGACGATCCTGTCGGGTGCACAGCTGCCGTTGTCCTGGTACGTCACGCTGAACGTGAACGTCGTGCCCGTCGTCCCGGAGGACGGGGTCGCCTTCCCGGAAGACAGGTTCACGTGGTGCGACGCGCCGGCACAGCTCGCCGCGGATGTCGCCACGGGAGCGAGGACCGAGAGTGCGAAGACCATTGCGACGGCGAGCGGTCGGCCCAGTCGCCGTGATTCGGACATGAGGACGCCTCTGATGAGTTCGACTGGGCCAAACGTACGGGCGCCGCTCGTGGTGTCGACGAACCGATCGTCCTAGTGCGACTTGACCAAATGCACCAGCAAATCCCGTGCCGATTCATCGGCCCGAGCCGGTTCCTCAGGCGGCGACCACCTGGGCCTGGTTGCTGTTCGCGCTGGTCCACGAGCCGTAGTAGGTTTCCAGCACGTAGTAGTAGATCCCGGGCAGCGGAACGGTGTCCTGGTAGGTCGTGGTCGACGGCGACGTGACCGTCGCGACCTGGGAGTACGGGCCGCCGTTCGCCGTGCCACGCAGGACCACGTAGCCGGTCGCGCGGGCGTCGACCGTCGCCGTCCACGTCAGGTTCACCCGAAGCAGCAGCGCCGCGGCGGCAGACAGGGATGTCGGGGGATGCAGCGTCGTGGTCGTGAAGGTCGAGGGGACGGTCTCCGTTTCGGACAGGATCGCCAGCGCCGGCTGCACGGGCCAGACGATCAACGCAATACCGATATTCGCCGCGACGAGCGCCAGCCGCCGCCTACCGAGGGCGCGTCCGCGGCTCACGGCGCCGCGGCCTGTGGCGTCCGCTCCCGGCGCCGGAAGCGCCTCCGTACGTCCGCCTCGTCTTCCGCCTCCAGATCCTCGAGCAGCCACACGGCAACCAGCAGCGTCGCGCCGACCGAGAACAGGGCGACGACGCCTGTCGGCATCGTGATCATTGCCATGAGGAAGCCGAGCAGCGGGACCCGCCATTCGACCCGACCTCGCAGCGCATCGGCCGTGACCGCCACGGGATCGGCGCTGGCGTTGGCGTCACCCTTGGTCCTGAGCACGATGCCGGAAGAGCTTGCCTCGATATCGACGACGCGGTGGGTGAGGGTCCGGTCGGAGCCCACGGCCACGGTCACGACGTCGCCCGGCTGCACGGCTCGAGGGTCGATTCTCTCCGCCCCGACGAGGTCGCCGACGCGCAGCGCCGGAGCCATCGATGCGCTGCGGATGGCGTACAGCCCATAGCCGCCGAGCGGCCCAGCCTGCGCGGCGGCCGCGAGCCCGAGCGCGGCAAACACGAGGCTGAAGAGCACGACCTCGAGCGAACGCCGGACGAGCTGCAGCACGGCGGCTGACCCGACTAGTTGTTGGCCGTCTGCTCGGCGTCGAAGGTGAAGGTCGTGGTGGTCGTCGCGCCCTGGTAGGCGTTGCCCGTCCCCGACGGCAGCGTGACCCGGAAGCACAGCGTCTCGCTCGCGCTCGCGTTGAGGGTGCGGTCGCCGGAGTCCGCCCCGGCGGCCGGGTTGCCGAACTTCGCGGTGGATGCGCCGAGCACGCCGCTGTACAGGGTCGAGGCGCCGTCGAAGTTGTCGCACGGGGTGCCTGGCGTCGTGACGTCGATCGTCTTGATCGTCAGCGTGAGGGCGTCGCGGAGGGCCTTCGCGTCGGCGTTCGTGCTCGACGTGCTCATCGCGTAGCGCAGCTGGGCGGTACCGACGTTCTGGACCACGACGTCGTCGGTGACCGTGTCGCCCGGCATCAGCGCCGAGGTCGTGAGCACGAGCCCGTGGATCTTCGTCCCGTCGAGGTCGATCGTGCCGGTGGTGAAGTCCGCCGTCACGGTCTCCTGGTCGGTGAACAGGGCGAGCGTGAGGTAGCTGGCGCCGAAGCTCGGGATGAGGAGGAGGCCGAGTAGCAGCACACCCAGGATCCGGCGTCGGCGTCGACGACGCCGCGCGGCCTCGCCCCCCGCGTACTGGGCCGGGTCAGGCGTGACAAACAGAGGGCGGCTGTCGGCAGACATGGCCGGAGGTTGGTGCACCCGGGCACCCAACGGAAGGCGCCGAAACTCCCAGCGGGACCCACCCGTTGGTCAGAGCAGGAGTACGTCAGCGCGTGAAGCCGAGACCGGATCACGATCGTTGGCCTACAGTCGAGCGCGTCGACAGTCGTCGCAGGAGGCAGCCGCGTGGCTCGCTCGGCCAGCTCGCTTCGCGATTCCCTTCTCGTGAAGCCCGGCACGAAGGTTCGCCTCGGGGCGATCGACCCAGGGGCGACCCACGGCTACAGCCGCGACCAGGCCGACGCTGTCATCGCCGCGGACCTCGCCCGCCTGGACGACCTGCAGTACCGGATCTGGGCAGAGAACAGGCACAAGATCCTCATCGTCCTGCAGGGCATCGATTCGGCGGGCAAGGGCGGCACGATCGAGCACGTGGTGGGCGCCTTCAACCCGCAGGGCTGCCATGTCCACGCCTTCAAGGTGCCGACCGCCGAGGAGCTCGCCCACGACTACCTGTGGCGTGTCCATCCCCACGTGCCCGGCTCGGGCGAGATCTCGATCTTCGACCGATCGCATTACGAGCAGGTCATGGTCGTCCGGGTCATGGGCGTGGAGCCCGAGACGCGCTGGCGCAGGCACTACGACGAGATCAACGCCTTCGAGCGGCTGCTCGTCGACAGCGGCACGACGATCCTGAAGTTCTTCCTGCTGATCGACAAGGACGAGCAGCGGACGCGCCTGCAGGACCGCATCGACAACCCACGCAAACGCTGGAAGTTCCGGATGGGTGACCTCGACACGCGAAAGCACTGGGACGAGTACATGGCCGCCTTCGAGGATGCCCTGTCGAAGTGCTCCACCGAGGCCGCGCCGTGGTACGTCATTCCGGCGAACAGGAACTGGTTCCGGAATCTCGCGGTGGCGCGGATCGTCGCCGAGACGCTCGAGGACCTCAACCCGAAGATTCCGCCCCCGGTGGAGCCGATCCCCCCGGGCCTCAAGGTCGAGTAGCCCTTCTCCGCGCCGGGCCTACCCTCGGGCCGACGCCAGGTACGGCTTCGTCAGCCCGTCAGGACCTTGCGGCGGCGCTGGTATTCCTCGTCATCGATCTCGCCACGGGCGTAGCGCTGACGCAGGATCTCGAGCGGGTCCTCGGAATGTGGCGCCGGTGGTAGTCCGCGCCCGCGCTGGTCGGCACGGATGAGCCATCGAATGCCCAGGACCAGCGCCGCGATGATGAGCCCCCAGAACAGCACGGTGATGGCAAAACCGGCGATCCACATGAACCCGAAGCCGCCGTCCAAGCCCCAGTGGAATGTCATCGGAATGTCCCCTACTGCGGCCATGCGAGGACCATGATCCGCAGCTCGGTCATGTCCTC